>Ga0335085_10006213_pt1 | contig 18924 bp, 18 predicted proteins | sample Lox_Sample_45_FD_206712 | JGI IMG/M metagenome (GOLD analysis project Ga0335085, IMG submission 206712) | Soil microbial communities from Loxahatchee National Wildlife Refuge, Florida, United States - Lox_Sample_4.5 | ecosystem: Environmental > Terrestrial > Soil > Wetlands | place: USA...
GAGCCATCGCAATGCCGGCACGCTGTTCGATGCCGGCACGGTCGAGGTCGTTTGAAAATTCAATGCGAGCGCCGGGCGCTTGCGTTCACCGCAGCCCGGGCGAACTGCGCACCGGCACCGCGACCGGGCGCCGCGTCGGGCGAATGAGCGGCACACGCACGCGATAGCGCGGCAGCAGGTGCCGCACCAGGCTGAAGGCGGCGAGCATCAGGCTCGCCCACACCGCCATGCTGAAGTAGAGCGTCATCCAGGCGATCTCATCGCGCCATGGCCCGATGTCGTGGGTGACGACCCAGCGGGTGGCGAGGTCGTGCAGGCCGGCGATGAGGCCGAGGTAGTCCTTGTGGGTCGCGACGTCGGCCTGCCAGCGGCCGAAATACATCGGCACATCGACGGTCGCCATGAACACCACATAGCCGGCAATGCCAGCGGCGGCCGCCGCGATGGCGAATTGCACGATGCCGTGGAAGCGGATCACCAGGCGCGACAGCGCAACGCCGATCAACAGGAACGTCAGCGTCCACAGCGAGTTTTCCAGGACGTTGCCCAGGAAATCCGTGGTGATGACGGCGTACCAGGAGCAGCATTCGGCGAGCGCGATCAGCGGCAGGATCGCCTTGGCGACGTTTTTTGCGGTGTCGGAATGGGCGACCTTGCCGAGCGCATAGAGCACGATGGCCCATTGCGCGGCGAAGGCGAGCTCGGCGACGGTCGCGACCGACCGGCCGACCATGACGCTCGACAGCGGCGTGTCGAACAGGCAGATGCGTTGCACGTCGGCGCGCGGCAACACCGAGCGGAAGGCGCAGCCGAGCACATAAGCGGCAGCGAGCAGCAGCAACGGCTCGACGAGCAGCACGGTGCGCCTGGCGAACAGGTTGCTGCGGAAACGCCAAGCGAGCGCGAGCAGGGCCGCGACATTGGCGGCGCTGACGGCGATCAGACTGCCCCACCAGATCGCGACCGGGTTCGACCAGTCGAGCCAAGCGACGTTCATCGTGCTGCCTTGCAGCCGTTACCGAATGCACACCGAAGTGTAATACAGCTGACACAAAAGGCGAGATCAAGCCGAATGTCGCAGGCGGTGAGGCGGCCGCGGCGGGCGGCCTCGCGGCAGGTCGGCCGGGCCGCGTTCCCGGTTGGAGGATCGGTTCACTGCCGAGGCGGTGCCGTGCTGTCATTGCACGGTTTGCCGTGCAGCCTTGCGTGACGCCGTCGCCGTTTGTTGAAGTCGTGCGCGATTTGAAACCTTAGTCCCCACGAGCGCGACCACGATCAAACAAACGGCTCCGCTCGCCGACTTGGGGCTTTGGCAGCGGTGCCGCGCTTCGGGTCGCCGGATCGGGGCGGGTTTTACCTGACAAGATTGCTGCACTGCATGACAAGTGAGGTTTACCGCTCCTTAATGGAGCGCCACCTATGGTGCCTTCATGTGCCCGTCACAATTTTTGCGGCACCGGGACGTGGACAATGGTGGCCGTCGGCAGTTTCCGTAACCGGGCCGAGCTGCGCAAAAGGCCGCGCCGCACGTTCCATTACAACGCCGCCATCTTGGCCGAGGGCGCGCCGCAGCCTTTGCTGTGCTCGATAGCCGACATTTCGGAGAGCGGCGCGCGCGTCGTTCTGGAAAGCGAATGCGAGCTGCCGGAGCGCTTCGTCCTGCTGCTGACCCGCAAGGGCGACGCGCGGCGCCGCTGCCGGCTGGTATGGCGCGACGGCCTGACCATTGGCGTCGCATTTCCGGACCCGCAGCCGGCTTAGCAAAACTGCGGATCTTGCGAGCTTCTGATATTCTTAATATCCCGACAACCAGATTGGTGCGGGCGCCGGAAGCTGCCTTATTTGCGGCGCACCAGATTGCCAACCAGGAGCCGGGGCAGGGGAGGTCGCTACGCGGCGGTTTCCGAAATTCGGCGATCTTGGATGCATCCGCGCGGCGTTGCCGGGCGCGGTTTTGGCCATGGCGCTTGCCGGCTGTGGCCTCGGCAACGGACCGGGCTCTTTCATCGTCGATCCGGGCAAATACGACGCCTATCACTGCAACGACCTTGTCACGCACTGGAAAATTCTCAACGACCGCGAACGGGAATTGCGCAATCTCATGGACAAGGCCGCGCAATCGGCCGGCGGCGCGGTGATCGGCACCGTGGTTTACCGCAGCGACTATGAAAGCGTGCTGACCGAGAAGAAAATCGTGCAGCAGCGCGCCGCCGCAATGAAATGCGAGCTGGTCGCGACCTACGAGAGCGACCGGGACATCCGCTGAGCGGCCGTCGCGGCGGATTTTTGCTGCAAGACGGCTTGCCCGCGCCCGTTCACCACGCGATGAAAAGCCCGATCGCGACACCGGCGGCGGCGAGCAGGACGAGCGCGGCGGCGCTCGCCGCGGTCGCCCGGCCCCCGGCGAAGAACGCGGCATAGAGCGCCTTCAATATGTTGTTGGACGACGCCGCGATCAGAACCGCCGCGACCAGCGTCGCGCCCGATACTCCCGGCAGGCCGCCCTGCGCCAAGTTGAGCACGAACGGATCGATGTCGGAAATGCCGACGATGGCGGCCAGCGAATAGATGCCGGTGGCGCCGAATTCCTTGCTCGCCCAGGCCGACAGCAGCGAGACCAGGATGAACAGCACCGCGAAGATCGCCGCCGCGCCGAGCTCGAGCGGATTGCCGCTGGTCTTGAGCTTCACCTCGCCCTGCGGCCGGTCGGCCGATTTGCCGAACACCCAGTATTGCAGCGCGCAGATCGCAAATCCGGCGAGCGACAGCGCGATCATCGGCAGCGCCAAGCCCTGCGCCAGCGGCAAGTTGAAAATGCCGGTGATCGCCAGGATGCGGATGTACATGATCGCGGTGGCGAGCGTGATGCCGGCCTGCGCGTGGCGGCGCACGGCGGGATCGGCCTGCGCCTGCCGCGCCAGCACCACGGTGGTCGCGGTCGAGGAGTAGAGGCCGCCGAGCGCCGCCATCCACAAGCCGCCGGCCGCGGCCGCCCAATAGCGCTGCGCCAGATAGCTCACATAGGAGAAGGTGCTCACGACCACGAGCGCCAGCCAGGCATGGCGCGGCGTGATGCTGGTCAGCGTCGTCACCGGCTCGTTCGGCAACAGCGGCAGAACGATGCCGGTCAGGATCAGGAACTGGCCGGCGGTGATGATCTCCTGCATGTCGATCCGGCCGGCGAGATCGTGCAGCCAGGTGCGGCCGGTGAGCAGCAGCACCGCGGTCACCGTCATCGTCACCGCGACCCAGGGCGGCAGCGCCAAGGCGACGGCGCCGAGCACATACGCCAAGATGTTGAACAGCGGGACGATCAGGCTGACGCTGGTCTCGCCGGTCTCGTCCTGCTCGGCGAGATGGGTGCCGTAGTAGGCGACGAGCCAGGCGCCGAGCACCAGCAGGCCGGCGGTAAAGGCAATGACGTGCGCGGTGTCGATCAGATAGAGCATGCCGCCGGCGAGCGCGAGCAGCGGAAAAGTGCGAACGCCGCCTGGCCGCCGCTGCGAGACGCGCGCGAAAAAATCCTCAAACGCAAGGCCGAGGAAGAAGCTCAGGCCGAGCAGCAGCGCAACGCCGATCGGCATGGAGGCTGAGGTGATGACGTCGCGCAAGGTGCCAACCGTGATCGGGTGCCGAACGGCAACGAATTATAGGGGTTGTGCCGCAATTTGCGAGGGCAGGGCGGCGATGCCGGCTTACAGCTTGGCGAACCGCAGCCGCAGCGCATTGGCGATGACCGACACCGAGCTGAAGCTCATCGCCGCCGCCGCGACGACGGGGCTCAAGAGCAGGCCGAACAGCGGGTAGAGCGCGCCCGCGGCGAGCGGAATGCCGAGCCCGTTATAGACGAAGGCGAGCACCAGATTTTGCCGGATGTTGCGCATGGTGGCGCGGCTGAGCGCGCGGGCGCGCACGATGCCGGTCAGATCGCCCTTGAGCAGCGTGATGCCGGCGCTCTGCATGGCGACGTCGGTGCCGGTGCCCATGGCGATGCCGACGTCGGCTTCGGCCAGCGCCGGCGCGTCGTTGACGCCATCGCCCGCCATCGCCACCACGTGACCCTCGTGGCGCAGGCGCCGGACCACGGCATTCTTCTCGTCGGGCAGCACTTCGGCGGCGACCTCGGCGATGCCGAGCTTGGCCGCGACGGCCTGCGCCGTGGTGCGGTTGTCGCCGGTAAGCATCAGAACGGAAATGCCGTCGGCCTTCAGCGCCTCGAGCGCGGCCTGCGCGGTCGGCTTCAGCGGATCGGCGATGGCGATGAGGCCGGCCAAGGTGCCGTTGATGCCGACGAAAATCACCGTGGCGCCCTCGCCGCGCAGGCGCTCGGCGTCGGCCTGCAGCGCCTCGGTGGCAATGGCGAGCTCGGCGAAGAATTTGGCGCTGCCGAGCACGACGCGCCGGCGCTCCACCGTCGCGATGGCGCCCTTGCCCGAGGGCGATTCAAAATCGCTCGCGGCCAGCAGCTCGATCTTGCGCTGCATCGCCGCCGCGATGACGGCGGCGGCCAGCGGGTGCTCGCTGCCGCGCTCGACGCTCCCCGCAAACCGCAGCAGCACGGTCTCGTCGATATTGCGCGCCGGCACGATGGCGACGACCGCAGGCTTGCCCAGCGTCAGCGTGCCGGTCTTGTCGACCACGAGGGTATCGACCTGTTCCATGCGCTCGAGCGCCTCGGCGTTCTTGATCAGGACGCCCGCGGTCGCGCCCTTGCCGATGCCGACCATGATCGACATCGGCGTCGCCAAGCCGAGCGCGCACGGGCAGGCAATTATCAGCACGGAAACCGCGGCCACCAGCGCATAGGCGAAAGCCGGCGGCGGCCCGAACTTCAGCCACGCGGCGAAGGCAATGGCGGCAACGAGGATGACCGCCGGCACGAACCAGGCGGCGACGACGTCGGCGAGCCGCTGGATCGGCGCGCGGCTCCTTTGCGCCTCGGCGACCATCTGCACGATGCGCGCCAGCATGGTGTCGGCGCCGACCTTCTCGGCGCGCATGATCAGGCTGCCGGTGCCGTTGATGGTGCCGCCGATGACGGCGACGCCGGGTTCTTTCGCCACCGGCATCGACTCGCCGGTCACCATGGACTCGTCGACGGCGCTGCGGCCTTCGAGCACCACGCCGTCGACCGGCACGCTGTCGCCCGGCCGCAGCCGCAGGCGATCACCGATGTGGACGGCTTCGAGCGGCACCTCTTCGTCGTTGCCGCCGGCGCCGAGGCGCCACGCCGTCTTCGGCGCGAGATTGAGCAGCGCGCGAATGGCGCTGTCGGTCCGCTCGCGCGCCCGCAGTTCGAGCACCTGGCCGACCAGCACCAGCACCGTGATCATGGCGGCGGCTTCGTAATAGACAGCGAGGACGCCGTGGGCGCGCAACGCCTGTGGAAACGCCCCTGGCGCGAAGGTTGCGGCAAGGCTGTACAGATAAGCGGCGCCGACGCCGAGCGCGATCAGGCTGAACATATTGAGCGAGCGGTTGCGCAGCGACGCCCAGCCCCGCTCGAAAAACGGCCGGCCGGCCCACAGCACCACCGGCGTCGCGAAGGCAAACTGCAGCCATACCGAAATCAGCGGCGAAACATAGTTGTGCAGATTGAGGCCCGGGACATGGCCGCTCATTTCCAGGATCACGACGGGCGCCGCCAGCGCGGCGCCGATCCACAGCCGCCGCGACATGTCGGCGAGCTCGGGATTGGGGCCTGCCTCGCCGGCACCGATCGGCTCCAGCGCCATGCCGCAGATCGGGCAGGCGCCCGGACCGCTCCGCCGCACTTCCGGATGCATCGGGCAGGTGTAGATCGCACCTTCCGGCACCGCCTCGGCCGTCGGCTTGGGCGCCGGGTGCAGATACTTCTCCGGGTCGGCGGCGAACGTGCCGCGGCAGCCGGCACAACAGAAGAAGTAGGTGTTGTCCTTGTAGTCGAAGCGATGCGGGCTTTTCGCCGGATCGACGGTCATGCCGCAGACCGGATCGATGACGGTCCCGGCCGCGGCCTGCGCGTGCGTCGAATGGTCCACGGCGACAAAATCCTTGAAACGGATACCCGGTAGGGGTATATAGCGGCCATGCGACCGCTTGCCAAGACGTCGGTGCTGAAACGGCTGAAACGGATCGAAGGCCAGGTGCGCGGGTTGTCGCGCATGGTCGAGGGCGACCGTTATTGCATCGACATCGTCACCCAGCTGTCGGCGGTGCGCGCCGCCCTGCGCCGCGCCGAGGAGGAGATCCTCGCCGACCACATCGCTCACTGTGTCGAGCACGCCATCGCGTCCGGCAACAAGGCCGAGCAGCGGCGCAAGGTCGCGGAACTGACCAGCGTTCTCGGCCGCGCCGAACGTTGAACAGAATATCCGCCCGCGCTTTGACCTGAATCAAGAGACTGGCCGCGCCGACAGAAATAATTTCAACAATTCACGCCGCACCGGGAGAATGCGTCATGAGATCGATCAAGTTGTACGCTGCTGCCGCTCTCGTCGTGGCGGGGATGGCCGGCACCGCAATCGCCCAGGATCAGCCGGATCAAGGCCTGTGGAGCGGGCCGATGATGGGCTTCGGCTTCTTGGGTCCGGGGATGATGGGTTACGGCCGTGGCGGCCCCGGCCCCGGGATGATGCGCTGGGGATGGGACGGCTCCGGCCAGACCATGTGCAACGCCATGGCCGGCCATATCGAAGGCCGTCTCGCCTTCGTCAAGGCGGAGCTGAAGATCACGGCGGAGCAGGAGGCGCTGTGGAACGCTTATGCGGCTGCGGCGCGCGACAGCGCCAACGCCATGCTGGCGCGCTGCACCACGATGGTGAGCCAGCGTAAATCCTCGGTCAGCCTGCCGGAGCGGATCGATCAGAACGAGCAGCTGATGACCGCGCAGCTCAACGCCATGCGCGCCACCAACGCGGCGCTGAAGCCGCTTTATGCCGCCTTGAGCGAGAGCCAGAAGAAGTCGGCCGACCAGCTATTCTGGGGCCCCATGGGCATAATGTGACGGGCGCGTCGGCTCAGTTCAGAAGCTTGATTGAGCCGGCGGCAAGATCGAGCGACGCGGCCTCGACCGAGGTCGCGCGCCGGATTTCCAGAATCGAATAGTTGTAGAGCTCTTGATTGATCAGGCGGCGCTCGATTTCGCTGCGCGCCTCGGTCTCGCTGCCGGCGGACACGCCGTATTGCAGGTGAACGGCCGAACCGTCGCGGTCGGCAAACGAGACAGTGGTGACGAACGACACCTGCATTTTCGCTTCCCTTGGCACTTTTCCTCATCCAATCGGTAAAGCTTTAACAAAATCCTAGCCGTCGATCCGAGCACGACACGAACGCTGCGCGCGCCGGCCCGCGCCGAGCGGGCGGCGTCGCTTTTCGTTTTCCTCGCGATGGCAGGATTTTTGTCGGCTTAAGCTTTGCGACGTTAGCCGTGTCTCGCGCGCGCCAACGCGGCGCCGCGGGCGAGTGCATCGAGCTTCAATGCGGCGATTTCGCGGCGCATCGGCGCCATGCCGCAATTGGTGCAGGTGATGATTTTTTGCGCAGGAACGTATTTTGCCGCTTTGCCGATCACGGCGGCGACCTCCTCGGGCGTTTCGACGCGATCGGTGGCGACGTCGATGGCGCCGAGCAGCACGTCCTTGCCGTCAAGCAATTCGAGCACGCTCATCGGCACATGGGAGTTGATGCATTCGAGCGACACTTGGTCGATCCGGCTCTTGGCGAGCGCCGGGAAAAATTTCTCGTATTGCCGCCATTCGCCGCCGAGCGTCGCCTTCCACTGGATGTTGGCGGGGATGCCGTAGCCGTAGCAGATGTGCACCGCGCTCTGCGCTTTGACGCCGTCGATTGAGCGATGCAGCGCCTCGATGCCCCAGCCGGCGGCGGCGTCCATGTAGACGTTGAACGCCGGCTCGTCGAACTGGATGACGTCGACGCCGTCGGCGGCAAGCCCGCGCGCCTCCTCGTTGAGCAGCCCGGCAAACGCGAACGCCATCTTCACCCGGTCGCCGTAATGGGCGTCGGCGATGGTGTCGACGATGGTCATTGGCCCGGGCAGGGTGAATTTCAGCTGCCGCCTGGTGTGGGCGCGCGCGAGCCGCGCCTCGCGGGCATGCACGCGGTGGCGCAATTTCAATTCGCCGGTCACGGTCGGGCACATCGCCTTGTAGCGATCGTTGCGGATGCCCATCTCGACGCGCTTGTCGAAGTCGATGCCGTCGACCGCTTCGAGAAAGCCGTGGACGAAATGCTGGCGCGCCTGCTCGCCGTCGCCGACGATGTCGATGCCGGCATCCTCCTGCAGCTTGATGGCAAGGAGCGTGGCGTCGTCTTTTGCGGCGTCGAGTTCGTCGCCCGTGAGCCGCCACGGCGCCCACAGCTTGTTCGGCTCGGCGAGCCAGGCCGGCTTCGGCAGGCTGCCGGCGATGGTGGTGGGAAACAGCACGGTGCTCGTGGGCGGCATGATGATAGGGGCGCTGCGATCAGGTGATCGGTGTAGGCGGGCGCCAATCATAAAGCCAGTCGTAATGATGCAACAGCCGCGCGCCGCCCATCGTCCGCATTGCCGCATCGCGCAGCGCGGCGCCGATGATGCCGCGGTGATAGCGGCCGCCGTTACGCGCCGCCAAACGCTGCACTTTCGCGGTTCGTGCCCGCCGCACCGCGCAATAGGCGCGCAGCGCCGCCGCGGCATCGTCCGGCATGCGGGCGAGACATTGTGCCGCGACGGCCGCGTCTTCGATGCCCATGGCGGCGCCCTGCGCCAGATATGGGAGCATCGGATGGGCCGCATCCCCGAGGAGCGCGATCGGCCCCTGCGACCAGGCCGCCAGCGGCGCGCGGTCGAACAGCGCCCATTTCAACCAAGCGTCCGGCTGGCCGATCAAGCCGAGCAGTTGCGGCGCCAGCTGCTCGCCGGACAGACGCGGCAACAGATCGTCGCGCGTCGCCGGCTCGCTCCAGCGCTCCGGCGTGCGCCACGTGTCGTTGGCGATGACGACGATGTTGATGGCGGCGCCGGCCTTGACCGGATAGTGCACGATATGGGCCTTGCGCCCGAGCCACAGATGAACGAGGGGCTCGCGGAATTCTGGCGCCGCCTCGGCGGCCGGCACCAGCGCGCGCCAGGCGGCGCGACCGGCAAAGCGCGGGGGCTCGCGAAAGCCGATGCGCGCGCGGACCGCCGACCACAGGCCGTCGGCCGCCAGCAGAACGTCGCCGCGCTCGTGCCAGACGCCGCTGCGGCCGCGCGCCGAGACGATGACGCCGTTGCCGTGGACGGCAAAGTCCTCCACGCGAATGCCGAGGCGCAGGCTGATGTCGAGCTCGGCGCCGACGGCTGCGGCCAGCGCCGCCTGCAGATCGCCGCGATGGATCGACCAGTACGGCGCGCCGTAGCGCTGCGTGGCGGCCTCGCCGAGCGGCATCCGAACGATCTCGCGGCCGCCCCGGGCGCGCAACACGCGCAAGGCTTGCGGCATCACCGCGTGCGGCCGCAAGCGTTCGCCGACGCCAAGCGCGATCAAGATCTGCGTGGCGTTCGGCGACAGCTGGATGCCGGCGCCGGTTTCCTCGAGCCGCTCGGCCTGCTCGAGCACCACGGCGCGAAAGCCGTTGCGCGCGAGCGCGAGCGCCGTGGTCAGGCCGGCGATGCCGGCGCCGGCGACAATGACGGTGCGCGGGGACGGCAGGGTGCGCGCTCCCGAGCTTGGCTCAGGCCGGCTCGGTCAATACGCATTCGGCCGGCCGCGCCGTGCCGGGCTTGAGCGTCGGGTCGTAGCGGTAGAGCGTCGAGCAATAGGGGCAGACGTACTCGGTGTCGTCGCCCATGTCGCAATAGACATGGGGATGGTCGAACGGCGGCTTGGCGCCGACGCACATGAACTCCTTGGCGCCGATCTCGATGACCGCGACGCCGAGGTCGTTGTGGAAGTGCGGAACGATTGCTTCTGTCATGGGGCCAGCGTTGGTTAAAGCCGGCGGCACCATAGCCGCCCGGCTGCGCAATTCCTAGCTTTGTTTGGTAACAGATGGCGGTTGTCAAAAAGCCGTAAAGTGCAGGCAACCCTCGATGCGACGGGAGCTTATTGTCGAGCCATGAGGCAAGGTCGATTCGTGCGCGCGCTGCGCCATCCGCTATTCGCGCTGGGCGGCGCCGTTCTGTTTGCGGGCGCCGCGTGTGCGCTCGTTCGCGGCGGCATCGATGCCCAGGCGCATCTTGCGGCGGTTGCGGCCGACCCGGTGCAGATCAGCGACCGAGCGCTTGGCCAAGCTTTCAATCGCGACATCGCGGAACGCGAGATTCGCGCCGCGCTCGCCGCGGGCGATGTCGACCTGGCGCAAAGCTTTGTCGCGCTCGCGGCTGACCGCAGCGTCGCCGTCGATCCGGCGCTGGCCGGAGAGGTCAAGCAGGCCCAGACGGAAGCCGGCTCGCTGCGCAACACCGCCGGCCGCTTCGTGCAGGGTCTTTGGACCGGCGAGCCGGTCGATGCCGCGAGCCTTGCCGGCACTGCGGTCGGCGATTTGTTCGTGTTCGGTGACATCCGCGACGCGGCGCGCGAGGGCACGCGCTATCTGACCGGCCAGCCGGCCGATCCCTGGATCCTCGCCCTGGCCGGCGCCGGCATTGCCATCACCGCCGGGACCTATGCCACGCTCGGCGCGACTGCGCCGGCACGGGCCGGGCTCACCCTGGTCAAGGCGGCGCGTCGCGCCGGCCGGATCAATCCGGTTCTGGCGGTGCGCGTGGCGCGTGAAGCGGTGAAGGTCGAGGAGGCGGGCGGTTTGGTCGAGCTCGTCGGCAATGTCGGGCGCGTCGAGACCAAGGGCGGCGCGCAGGCGGCGCTCGACACGCTCAAGATCGCCGAAGGATCGGAAGACGTGTCGCGCTTTGCCCGGCTCGCCGCGGCCAAGGGCACCAAGACCCGCGCCATCATCAAACTCCTCGGCCGCGCCGCCATCGTGCTGACGACGGGCGCGCTCGATATCGCGCTGTGTCTGTTCGGCGCCGCATTCATGGTGTTCGGCTTTGTCGCCTCGTGCAAAGCCGCCGCCGAGCGGGCGACGCTGCGCTACCTTCGCTGGCGCAAGGCGCGCCGCGTGCGCCTTGCATATCCACCGCCGCGGCTGTTGCCGGCCTGAGACGTCCAGGGCGTGTACTGATGTCCGACTTCACGAATCACCGACGTGGGGCGGACACCGCCCGATGTCGGCGAAGGGCCGACGTGCGGCCGAACCAAAGCGCCACCTATTCGTGCAGCAGCGTTTTCCAGTTCGCAGGCACTGCGCCTGCCGGTCCGGGCGCCGGTTGATCCACGGGACGACAGTAGGGAGCGTGAAGCTTCGGACCGGTGATGAATTCTCGTGTGCGATAGTCGTAAAACTATCGTTCGCCCGGCTCGAAGCTCGTGATGATCGGGTGACCGGTCGCGGCGTGATGTTTCGATGCGTGCTGATTTGGTGAACTATCGCAGCAGCCGATGTGACCGCATTCGGTGCATCGGCGAAGATGCAACCACCAGCCGCCCCGCGTCAGGCATTCGACGCAACCCGTTCCGCTTGGCCTGGCCGCCGGGTTGATGCCATCCCTCTCGTTCATGGGCTGGCGCCGCTTAGCCGTAGGCGACGCCCGGATTGCTTTGCCCAACTTCGATAATATAGCCGTCGGGATCGCGAATGTAGCAGCGTGTCTCGCCGTATTTGGGCTTCGGCTCCGTGATGAACTCGGCTCCCCGGCTTCGCCAAAGTTCATAACACGCGTGAATATCGGCAACGCGGATATTCATAAAGCTGTTGACCAGATCGGGATCGGCCGGGACGCTGAGCGTTACCGTCGGCTTGTCGGGCGTCGGACCGCCGCCGACGTTGACGATCAGCCACGTGTTGGCGATCTGGATGTATCCCGGCGCGCCTTTGCTGTCGCCTCCGCTCACAATGCGGCCGCCGAAGACCTTTTCATAAAATCGCGCCGATCGTTCGATGTCGGCGACGGTGATGAAGTGTGCGACAGTGATCCCGTCCTGTGGCGGCATCTGATAGGTTTGCTGCCCGACTTGTACATGGCTCATGGACGACTCCGATTCCGATCTGGCATGTCTCCGTCGCCCGGGACCAGACTACGTCGGGCAACGTGCTTTAGCAATGAACGGTGACTTGCAGCCAACGACACAAAAGCGTCATGGCGCGGCGATGCCGCACAAAAAGTCGATCGAATATTTTTCCGGGCGAGGAAGGAAACCTGTGCAGCAGCGCGATCGTCGGGGCTCACGCGTGACGGCTCGCGGGCGATCGCTCATAAGAAATCTCGAGGAATGGAGCGATCCCAGTCGCGACGGCAGACTTCGTTCGCGCCGTCCCAGGCGCGCAAGCTTCCCTGTAGCCGAAAGGCATCGCCCGTGGCCGACAGCCGCATCTGTGTCTCGACCCGGATTTGCCATTCGTCTCGCGTCACAGTCTGGACATTGTGCAGTTCGGCAACGGCGCTGAGCGGATCGCCGTCCTCGACGTGATACTGCGTCTTCCACTGTGTGCCCAATTCCAGACCGATGCGGTCGATGCGTTCGATCCGCACGCCGTCGCGATGCAGGATGGTCGGCTTCTCGGGCGGCGCCGTCTCCGGTTCGGGAAAGGCTGAGAGGTTGGCGTCCGCGACATTGGGCGCGCGTTGCGGCAGATCGAGGGTACCGGCAAAGATCTGCACGGTCGCGGTCTGTGGACTGGGCCAGATCATCGGCCAGTAAGCCGTCGATATCGCAAGCCTCACCTTGTGGCCTCCCGGAAATACCGAGCCGGCATCGTTGAGCTTAATGCGCACGCGGTAGCGCTCGCCCGGCGCCAGCAGGGCGGGCTGTTCGCGGTTGTCGCGATGCGTGAGGTTGAGCACGCCGTAGCTGACCCGCAGCGATTCACCGGAGGGGTGCACATCGCACAACCGCACCACCAGATGCGCGATCGGCCGATCGGACGCGACGTCGAGCGTGACGATCGGGGCGCCCAGAATCTCGATCGGCGTATCGAGCGGCGGCGTCTCGAACGTCAGCGAGCGGGCGTCGTCCTCCTGCTGGTCGCCGGCCTGGTCGCGCCCGCGCCCGAACGGAACCCAATCGCCCGAAGCCTTGCCAAGCGTCTGCGGCGAGCACACGGCCCGCGCCGTCAACGGCGCGCCGGCCGCGCCAAGGCCCGCGTCGGTCAAGAACAGCCGCCGGGTCGTTGCTGCCTGCGGCGGCCACGACGGCTCGGCAATCCACCGGCCCGGCAACGTGTCGTGGTGGCTCGCCGGCTTCACGCTTTCCGTCATCCACGCCCGCAGCATGGGTTCATTCATCACGCCGGTATCGATGCCCTTGAGCCAATGATCCCACCACCGCAGGATTTCCTGGAGGAATCCGATCTGGGGGCCGGGAAGCGCAAAATGCGGATAGGCGTGGGCCCATGGGCCGATTAGGCCCTTGCGCGGCGCCTTCAGCCCTTCGAGCAGACGCGGGATCGCATTCTTGTAGCCGTCGGTCCAACCGCCGACGGCGTAGACCGGGCATTCGATCGCCGCGTAGTCCTCGCACACGGACCCGTGCTTCCAATACCCATCGCGTCGTTGGTGCTTGAGCCAATTTTCCTGGAACAGCGGCAGGTTCTGCAAGCGCTCCAGCCACATCGCCCGCCAGCTATCGCCGACCAGCGCCGGATCGGGCGGCAGGCACATCAAGCTGAAAAAGAAAAAGGCCCATTCGAGCGCCGCGGTGGTGAGAAGCGTGCCGCCCATGTAATGCGCGTCGTCGGCGTACCGATCGTCGGTCGAGCAAATGGTGACGATGGCTTTGAGTGCCGGAGGACGGCGCGCCGCGATTTGCAGTCCGTTGAACCCGCCCCAGGAAATGCCCATCATGCCGACGGCGCCATTGCACCAGGGCTGCGCCGCCAGCCAGGCGATCACCTCCACGCCGTCGTCTTGTTCCTGCGTGGCGTACTCGTCGAACAACAAGCCGGTCGACTCCCCGCTACCGCGAAGGTCGACGCGAACGCCGGCGTAGCCGTGACCGGCGAGATAGGGATGCGTGAGCGCGTCCCGTTCGTACGTCCCGTCGCGCTTGCGATAGGGCAGATACTCCAGGATTGCGGGAACCGGATTGCGCTCGGCATCCTCCGGCAACCAGATGCGGGCCGCGAGCGTCGTGCCGTCTTTCAACGGTATCAAAGTATGCTCAACGACCCGCACCGCCTTTGGAAAATTCGTGTCAATCACGGCGGACCACTCATGAGCGCGGCGGTTACCCGACGTGTTTATTTATCAGACCCAGAATCAAGGCATCAAGGCTGTAGGGGCCGGCGCCGCCGGAGACGACGACGATCAGCATGAAGGCATAGAGGACCTCGGGCAGATAGAGCCAATCGTCGATCCGGTCCGCTTCATCGATCGGCTTGAAGACTTTGATTCGCTGCGGTCCGGACGTGACGATGGCGACGAGGATGAGGAACAGCAGGCCGAGCGCGGCCAGTGGCGCAAGGAACCCGAAGACGACAGCGCCGCCGGCGCTGAACTCGACCAGCGGCACCCACCACTGGTTAAAACCCACGGCATGGACGCCGAGTTCCTTGAGTTGGTCGACCAGCATGCGGTGACGTTCTGCGTTGAACAGCTTGTGATATCCCGACAGCATAAAGAATAGCCCAACCGCGATGCGGTTCAGCGTCAGTGCGATGCCGGTCCATCCGATTCCGTGGAACAGAATATCCGTCATTGTTGCTGTTCTTAGGCCGCCAGCCGCACCGGATATGATTTAAAGCCGCGAAAGCGGGCGCGGCCGCCGCGCGCGAAAGGTCCTGCCGGCTCGATGCGGCTGAAACGCTGGAGCAAGCGGCCGATCGCCACCTGCGCCTCCATGCGCGCCAGCGACATGCCGGCGCAGGCGTGGATGCCGGTGCCGAAGGCAAGATGGCGGTTCGGCGCGCGGCGGATATCGAGACGGTCGGGATCGGGAAATTGCGCCGGGTCGCGATTGGCGGCGCCGATGCAAATGTGCACATAGGTTCCGGCCGCAAGATCGACGCCGCCCAGGGTTGTCGCTTTGACGGCGCGCCGGTTGCCGAGCTGGTTCGAGCTTTCCATGCGCAAGAACTCCTCGACCGCGGTCTCGATCGCCTCTGGATGATTGCGCAGGTCGCGCATGGCGTCGGGATGCCGGATCAGGAGATCGACGGCGTTGCCGATCAGGTTGGTGGTGGTCTCGTGGCCGGCATTGAGAAGAAAGATGCAGTTGTGGATGAGCTCGAGCTTCGACAGCCGTTCGCCGCTGCCGTCGTCCGACGCAAGGTCGGTGCCGGCGATCAGCTTCGACAGGATTTCCGCCGGATCGCCGGCGTCGCTGCGCAGCCGCCGCGCGATGATGTCGTCCAAATAGTCCTTGAATTCGGCGACCGCGCGCACGCCGTCGTCGAATTGCTCCCGGCTCAGCACCGGCTCCAGCGCGCCGAGAATGGCGAGTGACCAGCCGCGCAACGGCGCGCGTTCACCCGGCGGAATGCCGAGCATGTCGCCGATGAGCTGGATCGGAATGGCGGCGGCAAAATCGGCAATGAGGTCGATCTCGCCGCGCTCGGCCGCCGCCAGCAGCCGGTCGACCAAAGCTTCGATGCGCGTCTGCAATGCGCGCAGCGCCCGCGGCGTAAATGCCGGCGCCAACAGCTTGCGCACGCGGGTGTGATACGGCGGATCGTTGAAAACGAGGCTCGTGGTGTGATGCTCGTAGAGCAGGCTGTCGGCAAAGTTCGGCCGGAAGTCGAACCTCTTGTCCGAGCTAAAGGTCGCGGTGTCCTGATAAACGCCGATGCAATCGTCGTAGCGCGTCAGGAAATACGAGCCGTCCGGCATGCGATGCACCGGATCGAACGCGCGCAGCGCGCGGTAGGTCGGATAGGGATCGTCCAGGAACTCCGGTGTCAGCCGCTTGATGTCGAAGGCGAGCGCGGCGCCGCGATCGGCGTCGGCCGCGTCTTGCTTGGCGTCGGCGACCGGCACCGCGTTGGCCGCGCTCTAGCCCTTGACCAGCGGGCAGGCCGGATTGGGCGGGCCGAACGCCTGATCGCCCGGAATATGCGTGAGGATTTGATAATAGTCCCACGGATATTTCGACTCTTCCGGCTTCTTGACCTGCACCAGCACGAGGTCGTGCACCATCAGGCCGTCCTCGCGCAGCTTGCCGTGGCGCGAGAAGAAATCCTCGATCGGCGTGGCCCGCATCTTGGCGGCGACTTTGAGCGGCTCGTCGGTGCCCGCGGCCTTAATCGCTTTCAGATAATGCATAACCGACGAATAGACGCCGGCCTGCCACATGGTCGGCATGCGGCCGACCTTGGCGAAAAACCGCTTCGACCATTCGCGGGTCTTGTCGTCCATGTCCCAATAGAACGACGTGGTCAGCACCAAACCTTGCGCCGCTTTCAGCCCGAGCCCGTCGACGTCGGTGATCAGGACCAGGAGTCCGGCCATCTGCTGGCCACCTGAGAAAATGCCGAACTCGCCGCCGAGCTTGATGGCGTTGACGTTGTCGGGCGGGCCGCTGGCGAGCCCGATGATCTTTGCCTTCGAGGCCTGAGCCTGCAGGATGAACGACGACAGATCGGGCGTGCGGAACGGGTGGCGCACGGCACCGACCACGGTGCCGCCGTTGGCCTTGATGACGTCGGAGGCGTCCTTCTCCAGCGAATAGCCGAAGGCGTAATCGGCGGTGAGGAAGAACCAGCTAGTGCCGCCGCGCTTGACCACTTCCTGCGCCGTGCCGACGGCGAGCGCGTGGGTGTCGAACACCCATTGCATGGTGTAGGGCGAGCAGAACTTGCCGTGGAAATCGGCGGTGCCGGTCGAGTGCGTGATGAAAAGCTTGTGCTTTTCGTTGGCGACCGCCTGCACCGCGAGCCCGACCGCGGAGACCGGCACGTCGACGATCAGGTCGACCTGGTCGCGATCGTACCATTGCCGCGCGATGCCGACGGCGACGTCGGGTTTGAGCTGATGGTCGGCGGATATCACCGAGATCGGCTTGCCGAGCACGCTGCCGCCGAAATCGGCCACTGCCATTTCGGCCGCGGTCACCGAGCCCTGGCCGGTCGGCGTCGATGCCGGTCCGGACAGATCGGTCAGCACGCCGATCTTGACCACGTCGTCGGAGACTTGCGCGCCGGCCGAGCCGCTCGCCATGGCGAACAGCAGGGCCAAGCCGATGAGCCGAATGCGTTGCACCTTCGTCCTCCCGGGAAATCTGTTGTTGGGCATAGCCTAGTCCGTTCCCACGACCGTGGCACCAGACTTTCCTGCATGGCCGCTGGCGCCGTATGGTCGGTCGATGCCGAGCTTCGACCATGACGGTGTGGAGATCGCCTTCCTCGACGAAGGCGAAGGCGAGCCGATCGTGCTGGTGCACGGCTTTGGCTCGAACAAGGACGTGAACTGGGTGGCGCCGGGCTGGGTGGCGACGCTGGCGCGTGCCGGCCGGCGCGTCATCGCGCTCGACAATCGCGGCCACGGCGCCTCGACCAAGCTCTACGATCCCGCCGCCTATCACAGCGCCATCATGGCGGAAGACGTGCGCGCGCTGCTCGATCATCTCGGCCTGCCGCGCGCCGATGTGATGGGCTACTCCATGGGGGCGCGCAACACGACGTTCCTGGCGCTCGCGCATCCCACGCGCGTGCGCGCCGCCGTGCTCGGCGGCGTCGGCATCCGCCTGGTCGGCGGCGTCGGGTTGTCGCCGAACGTCATCGTCCAGGCGCTCGAAGCGCCGTCGCTTGCCGCGGTGTCCGATCCGACCGGGCGGCTGTTCCGCGCCTTCGCCGAGCAGACCAAATCCGACCTGCACGCGCTGTCGGCCTGCCTGCGCGGCTCGCGCCAGCCGCTCGAGGCCGCGGCCTTGGCGGCAATGCAGCCGCCGGTCCTGGTCGCCGCCGGCAGTAAAGATGAGGTGGCGGGCTCGGCGGAGGACCTGGCCGCGCTGATCCCGGGCGCCCAGGCGCTGACCATTCCCGGCCGCGACCATATGCTCGCTGTGGGCGACAGGGTGTTCAAGGCCGGCGTTTTGAAGTTTCTGGCGGAGCGGAATTAAGGTCGGACTGACATGCCTCGGCCAATGGCCGAGGTCATCGGCCAGTGGCCGTGAATCAGCAGCCATTGGCCGCTTTACCCTCGGCCCCTGGTTTTGCCATCCACGCTGCCCAATATGGTAGAAGACGGCGTTGTTCTCGGGAGAAAATCCGATGGCGCAGCACCAGGCCAAGCCGGCCCTCGATACCGTCGATCCGGTATGGGAGCGTATCCGCCGCGAGGCGGAGGAGGTCGTCAGGCGCGAGCCGGAGCTGGCGAGCTTCATCTATTCGACCGTCCTGCACCATGACGCGCTCGAAACCGCCATCGTCTACCGGCTGGCCGAGCGGCTCGACCACGCGGCGTTGCCCGGCGAATTGATCCGCCAAGCCTATGCCGATGCGCTCCGCGACAAGCCCGAGCTCGGCCAGATTTTCCGCGCCGACATCATGGCGACCGTCGACCGCGATCCGGCCACCCACCGGCTGATCGAGCCGGTGCTGTATTACAAGGGCTTTCACGCCATCCAGACCCAGCGGCTGTCGCACTGGCTGTGGCACAAGAACCGCCGCGATTTTGCGCTCTACCTGCAGAGCCGCGTCTCGGCGGTGTTCCAGTGCGATATCCATCCGGCCGCCAGGATCGGACGTGGCATTTTCCTCGACCATGCCACCGGTCTCGTGGTCGGCGAGACCGCCGAGATCGGCGACGACGTGTCGATGCTTCACGACGTCACCCTCGGCGGCACCGGCAAGGAGTGGGAAGACCGCCATCCCAAGATCCGCTACGGCGTGCTGATCGGCGCCGGCGCCAAGATCCTCGGCAATATCGAAGTCGGCCATTGCGCGCGCATCGCCGCGGGCTCGGTCGTGATC
>Ga0335085_10006214_pt1 | contig 18919 bp, 23 predicted proteins | sample Lox_Sample_45_FD_206712 | JGI IMG/M metagenome (GOLD analysis project Ga0335085, IMG submission 206712) | Soil microbial communities from Loxahatchee National Wildlife Refuge, Florida, United States - Lox_Sample_4.5 | ecosystem: Environmental > Terrestrial > Soil > Wetlands | place: USA...
CGCCGAGCGACACCGCCGCGCAGATTGCGGTCAGGATGAGGGGCTTGCAGCGCATGGCAACGGACCTCCCGCCAATGCTCCAGAGTTGGCGAACTTTAGAGGTTCGCGACCGGAATTGAAAGCGCTGCACGACCGCATCGGCCGGCGTTGATGCCTTCACAGCATCGCGTAGGCGCTGGCCACCATGCCGACCGGCCGCTTGTCGGCGGCGCCGAGCACCATGACGCGGCCGAAACTGGTGTTGCGCCCGATGCGCACGATGCGGGCATCGGCGACGATGTCGTAATTCACCGGCCGCAGAAAATGCGTGGTCTGATCGATAGTGCTCATGGGCCGGTAGCCGTTCCAGGCGGCCGAGCAGGCGATCACCATGGCAGCGTCCGCAAGCGCCATCAGCGCCTGGCTGCACACCGCCTCGCCGTCGCCGCAGAGCTTCTTGGAGAACGGCATTCGCACCACCGCGCCCGGTTGCCAGTCGGGCAACGCCCCCGGCGGCCGCGCCGCCTCGACGCTCTCCACCAACAAAGCCAAGTCCTGCACCCAGGGTGCAAAGGCTTTCATCATCAGGCGGCCAGCTGCCTGAAGCCCGAACACCTGCTCGGGGGCTAAGAGTCTGTGCACCTCGCCCATGGTCCATTCTCCCCCGTGGCCCTCTGGTCTCCGCCGAGACCAGACCTCCTGATACGCGCGCGGCAAGACTTCGCTCGCCGGCTCACATCGCTCTGCATCCGGCGCCCTCACAACGCCAATGAAGAGAAAGCACGCTTCACACAGCTACAGCGCTCCGCCGAACACGACGGACCAAAGCGGTACCGAACACGAGGGGTTAGTGACAGCCGGGTCGCGGCTCGAAACGCCTCACACCCGCTCACGCGACGAACGAATCAAACAATTTCAGCATGATACCATGATGCCGCGAATGCTGCTTCGCGGCGCGGCTGCGATAAACGCGAATGTGCTGTCGATTGTCCGTGACGCCCAACCCGGCGGGGGGAGACTGCATCGGACGGCGTGACCGCTTTGCCACGAAGCCGCGCAAACGCCTTCGGTCGGGGTTTGCGCCCTTGACCGGTTGGCTTCGGCGCGGCACGGTTGGCGGCCTGAGCGGAAGAGGGCCAAATATGTCTGCCCGAAGGATTTTCGTCCGGATTGCGAGTGTTTCGCTGGCGGCGCTGTTGAGCGTGCTGTCGTTTTCGCAGACGCGCGCCGCGAGCTGGCTGGAGAAGAATTTCTGGCTGTCCGGGCCGCGCTACGACCGGGTCATGCCGGCCTGCGACTATGCGCCGGCGCTCGACCGCATCATCGCGAATTTCCGCACCAAGGAATACGGCTTCTGGAACTCCCAATTGCGCATCGTGGGCATTGAGAAGATCCATGAGACTGCGGTGCTGCCGTGGGCGGCGCAGTCGATCCCGCGCCGCTATTGCAGCGGCGTCGCCGTCATCAACGATGGGCTCAAGCATCCGATCTATTATTCGATCGCCGAAGATACCGGCATGATCGGCCAGGATTGGGGCGTCAATTTCTGCGTTGACGGGCTTGACCGCAATTGGGCCTACAATCCCGCCTGCCGCGCGGCGCAGCCTTGAACGACCCAACGTGAGTTGCGGCGCGTGCGGCGTTCAGCGAACGCCGCGCCACCGCTAATTGCGCAGCGCCTGTAAAACCCGGTCGCGCAAGCCGGCGTGATCGCGCACGCCGCGTTGCGCATACTCGATGACTTTCTTGGCGACGACATTGGTCCGGCGATGATCGCGATCGTTGACGCCGAGCGTGCGGCAAACGTCGGACAATGCGCCGCTCATGATGCTGATGACTTCCGGCTCGAAAGGCTGGCTTCTGAACAAGCGATAAACGGCCATGATACCCTCACTCACCTCAAATCAACCGCTCAAACGCGGCGGACTTAAGTTCGGATCAAAAAATCCGCCGCTCTTCGCGAGTTCCACAATGCGCCGCCAAAGCGCGATCGCCAATTCAAAATCACTCAAAAAACCGTGCGCCGCCGTCGTCGTTCGGACTCAATCCGCGCCGAAATCTGTTCTTGATGCGTTCACGCCGCTATAAGGTTCGACGCTTGGTCAGGGACGCATGTCGCGTACTGTATGGCCCAGCGCTTAAGGGAGGCGTCATGATCGGGACCAGGGCTCCATCGGCTGCGGCGTTCGCCGCGGTCTTGCTGGTCGGGACGTCGGCGCTCGCGCCTGCCCAGGATATGCGGCAGGACCGGCCGGGCCAGTTCGACTTCTATGTGCTGTCGCTGTCATGGTCGCCGTCGTTTTGCGCCGAAGCAGCGGAACGCGGCGGCCGCTCCGGCGGCGCGCAATGCGGCGCGCGTCCTTATTCCTTTGTCGTCCATGGCCTGTGGCCGCAATACGTGAAGGGCTTTCCGGAATACTGCCAGGTGCCGTCGCCGCGGCTTTATCATGGCATCGTCTCCGAAATGCTCGACCTGATGCCGGCACCGCGGCTCATCTACAACGAATGGGACAAGCACGGCACCTGCTCGGGACTGTCGCCGCAAGCCTACTTCGAGACCGTGCGCAATGCGCGTGCGGCGGTGAAGATCCCGCCCGAATATCTGGATCTGCAACAGCCGCTGAACGTGACGCCGGGCGCCGTCACGGACGCCTTCATCAAGGCCAATCCGGGGCTCGGGCCAAACGGCATCGCGGTCGGCTGCGACAACAAACGGCTCACCGAGGTGCGGCTCTGCCTCGCCAAGGATTTGCAATTTCAAGATTGTACGGAAATCGCCCGGCGCAGCTGCCGGCGCGACCAGTTGATCATGCCGCCGGTGCGCGGCGGCTGAACGCGCGCCGTGCGGGCGATCGTGAACATTTCTTCCCGCAGCAGATGAATTATCAGCACGCCTTTCACGCCGGCAATTTTGCGGACGTCCACAAGCACGTCGCGCTGGCGCGCATCCTGGTCCATTTGCGCCTCAAGCCGGCGGCGTTCCGCGTCATCGACACGCACGCGGGCGCCGGCCGCTACGACCTCCACGCCGGTGAAGCAACACGGAGCGGCGAATGGCGCGAGGGCATTCTGCGCGTTTGGCAGGCGTCGCCGGAGCCCAAGGTTCGCGATCTGCTTGCACCCTACTGGGACGCCGTCGCGGCGCTCAATCCGGGCGGCGTTTTGCGCATCTATCCGGGCTCGCCGGTGATCGCGCAGAGCCTGTTGCGGCGGCAGGACCGCCTGATCGCGTGTGAGCTTGAGCCGCGCGCCGCGGCTTCGCTCAAAGCCGCGCTGCGCGGCGACGCCCGCGCCAAGGTGCTGACGATCGACGGCTGGACCGCGCTGAACGCCAACGTGCCGCCGAAAGAGCGGCGCGGCGTCATTCTGGTCGATCCGCCGTTTGAGGATGCGGCCGATTTCATGAGGCTCTCGACAGCGCTTGCCGCCGCCTATCGCAAGTGGCCGACCGGTATCTACATGCTCTGGTATCCGATCAAGGCGCGCGATGCCGCCGATGCTCTGGCGCGGCGGCTGCGTCGGCTTGCGGTGCCGCGAATGCTGCGCAGCGACTTCATGCTGGGGCGGCCGCGAGGCGACGCCGGCCTGATCGGCTCAGGGCTGATCGTGGTCAATCCGCCGTTCACGCTCGAAGCCGATTTGCGGTCCTTATTCGTTGCGCTGTCGCCTGTTTTAGCTCCGGCCGCCGCTCATCGCCTCGACTGGCTCACTGCCGAATCGATCTGAAAACACCTTGCCGGACGGCGGTTTCCCACTTTTCCACAGTTTAAAATTGGTCTAGCCTTCTTCAGTTTGGCTTGGACGTTCCGCCTCCTGTGGGGGGCCGGCGGAGTGACTGAGACCTCTGGGACTCACGCTCTTTGCCCGTGTGGATGTTTGGCCGAGCCGGTGCGCCGTGGGGGGTGCCGGAACTGCGGGGAAGGAGTCGCTTCAATGGCAATGGGTGGTACGGTCAAGTTCTTCAACGGCGAGCGCGGTTACGGCTTCATCAAGCCCGACGACGGCGGGCGCGATGTGTTCGTTCATATTACCGCCGTTGAACGCGCCGGGCTGAAGTCGCTGGTTGAGGGGCAGCGCATCAGCTTCGACGTCGAGCCCGACAAGAAGGGCAAAGGACCGAAGGCCGTCAATCTCGTCATCACCGGCTAGGATGACGTCAGTGCGCCGCGTGGGAGCGCGGCGCAGTCTTAGGCCATGCGGCGGCGTTCACCGCTGCAGCGGCCTTTTATTTTCTACCTCCGCTCGTCAACACATCGAATAAATGAAGCTCATGGTGCCGCAATGATGATTTTGCGTTCCTCCCCTGCCTCGCCGTTCGGACGCAAGGTGCGCATCGCGCTCGCGGTGCTCGGCCTCGACGCGGACGTTAAGGTCGAGCGGGCCGACACCGGCGATCCGCACGATACCGTGCGCAACCAGAATCCGCTGGGCAAGATTCCGGTGCTGATCGCCGAGGACGGCATCGCCTATTACGACTCGCGCGTCATCCTCGAATATCTCGACGTGCGCGCCGGCGGCGGCAAGATCGTGCCGCGTGACGCCGCCGCGCGCCTTGCCGCGCTGCGCCTGCAGGCGCTCTGCGACGGCATTCTCGATGCCTCGATCCTGACCGTTTACGAGACGCGCTGGCGCAAAGCCGAAGCGCACGAGCCGAAATGGCTGGAGCACCAGGCCGGCAAAGTATCGCGCGGATTGGCGGCGCTCGAGGCTGCGCCGCCGCGGCTCGACGGTTTGCCCAATGTCGGCCAGATCGCGCTCGCCTGTGCGCTCGGCTATCGCGATTTCCGGTTCAACGGCGGCTGGCGCGGCAGCCACCCGCGGCTCGTCGCCTGGCTCGACGACTTCGCCGCTCGCGTGCCGGCCTTCGCCGCGACCAAGCCGGAGAGTTGACCGTACTTTCCGCACGCTCGCCCGCTTTGCGGGGCGGATAGATTCAGCGCCGCCACCGCGCGAAAGCATCGATCGCTAAAAGCCCTTCTCCCTTGCGGGGGAGGAGGAGAGGGAGAGGAGAAGGGCGCGATAGCGCTGCTTGTTGATTGAAATTTACTCGAACTTCCTGCGAAACCAGAACGAGCCGATCGGGCTGATAGCGCCGCGCTCGGCGAGGACCGGGAACGCCGCGCGGAATGCGGCGGAGCCCCGATGCATCTGGTCGTTCATGGCGCAGAGGATTTCGAAGCGGTCGTTGAACGACAGGAACGCCTCGAGCAGGTATTGCTCGTTCCACAGCCGGCGGTCGTCGTTAAGCCATGCGGCCGGATAATCGCGCGGCGAGAAAATGTCGTGCACATGGACGATCACGCCTTCGGCCAGGATCGGCAGCACGTGGAGGTATTCGAACTCGACGTCGCCCATGGTCGTCAGCACGTGCGAGGAGTCGATGAACAGGATGTCGCCCGCCTCCAGCGTGCGAAACAGTTCAAGATCGGCACGCTCGATGCGCTTGCGCTGAACCTCGATGCCGAGCTCGCTCAGCCAGGGATTTTCGTAAGGCTCGAAGCAGATCTGCCGGCAGCCGTAATCTGGGTCTTGCGCCGTCGCGTCGGCGATCGCGCAACGGGCGACGAGGGTCGATTGCCCGCAGCCGATCTCGATCAGCCGACGCGACTTGAAATGCCGGATCATGCAATAGAGCGCCTCGGCGTCGCCGGGGCCGAACATGCCGTTGCCGTAACGGAACGTGTGTCCTGCGATTGTCCGTCCTTCAAGCGACCGCAGCGCATCGCCGTAAGTGAGTTGCGCCAAGAGCTTCGCCTGTCCGTCGCGGTTCCAGTCGATGCCGGCTAGGCTTCGCGGCGCATCGGGATCGCGGAAGAGATGCTCCGGTCTATAGACCGGCTCGTGATAATGGTACGGCAAAACCGCGACGCCGGTGCGATCCAGCAGTCCGCGCACGGAACGCAAATATTGGCGGCGCGGGCCGGCGAAACGCAGGAACGGAAAGGCCGGGAAAAACAGCGCCAGCGCCAGGTAGTCCCGGATCTTCTCTTTCAGCGACATTCGGCAGGCCTCTGCGCCATCGCCCGGTCGGAGGGGCTATCACATCCGGGCGCCGAAACAATTTGTCGGGCGTATTAGGGTTACCTCGTATGCCGCCGACGTTTTCGCCAGCGGCGCCATTTCGCGCTATTCTGCCGGCCGAAAACGTCCCGGGAGGTATCGATGGACATGAATGTTGGCGTGCTCGATCACTACAATGTGTCGACCCGCAACCTCAAAGAGACCGTGCGGTTTTATGAGGACGTGTTGGGTTTCGTGAACGGCCCGCGGCCGCCGTTCAATTTTCCCGGCGCCTGGCTCTACAGCGACGGCCATCCGGTGCTGCATCTCAACGACATTTCGCAGACCGACCGGGAGCAGCGCCCGGATTCGGGCGTCATCGATCACGTCGCCTTCGGCAGCCGCGGCTTCGAGGCGATGAAGCAGCATCTCACCGGCAAGGGCGTCCCCTACCGCGTGAACCTGGTGCCGAACAGCACGCGCTGCCAGATTTTCCTGCGCGATCCGAACAACGTGGAGATCGAGCTCAACTTCGAAACCAAGAACGATAAGGCGGCCTGACATTTTCGGGGTCCGCCAAGCCCGCCGGCCGCAAAACAAAAAGCCCCGGAGCTTTAGCTCCGGGGCTTCGCGTCGGTCTTCGGGGAAAGCTTAGAAGCGATAATTGACGCCGGCGCGGATCAGGCTGGTGTTGAGCGATGCGTTGGAGGGCGACAGGCTGCCGAGGTCCACATAGAGATACTCGGCCTTCGCCGTCCAGTTGCCGATAAACGCAAACTCGAGGCCCGCGCCGATGGTCCAGCCGGTTTTGGTGGCGCTCGCGGAAAATCCCGGCGTTGAAGCCTGGATGTCGCCAAAGGCGACGCCGCCGGTGACGTAGGGCATGAAGCGATCGGCCGCATAGCCGAGCCGGCCGCGAATGGTCGACATCCAGGAGTCCTGGGTGGTGCAGCCGGCCGGGCAGCCGGCGCTTGTCGAGCCGGAGAGCGAACTCCAGTCCAAGTCGCCTTCGACGCCGATGACGCCCTGGCCGAACTGATAATTGTAACCGAGCGTGCCGCCGATCTGGCCGCCGCTGACGGTAAAGCCGCTCGTCCCGGCCCAAGAGGAATGGCCGATGCCGCCGCCGCCGTTGAGGCCGGCGTAAAATCCGGTCCACGAGTAGACCGGGACGAAAGCTGGGGCCTTGTAGTACGGCGCGGGCGCGGCCGCGGGCAGGTCGGCTGCCGCAGCAGCACCGGACAGCGCGGCCAATCCGACCAGCGCGAGACATAAACGCTTCATGGGGATCTCCGATAAACCCAGTCGGCGCATTGTATTCACAGGCACAAAATCCACTAGTGTAGAAAAGACACAGTTGTTTTCTCTATCGAGGTGATATTGTGGCGAAATTAGATTGTGACGATCACGTTTTATACTAACAAAAACTTAAATTAATACTTAGATGGCAAATCAAATATTAAAGCGGCTTGCTGAAAAGGCTGCCCGTCGAAGGCTGGATCAAACAGGCATGTGCTCGATTCAGAAACGGTAGTTGACGCCAAGCCGAAGAAGATTGGCGGTCAGGCCGTTGGTCGTTCCGGTCCCCGTGAAGGAACTGCCGGCAAGATCGAGGTAGAGCCATTCGGCTTTCGCCGACCAGCGCGGGGTGAAGCCCACTTCGACGCCGCCCCCGCCGACCCAGCCGACATTGGTGTGGTATTCGGTCAGTCCGGCCGTATCGAGGCGCAGTTCGCCGTAGGCGAGGCCGAGCGTGCCGAACACCAGCACATTGCCGAGCGCGACGCCGGCGCGGCCGCGCAAGGTGCCGAACCACGGATTGGAGAATTCCCACGGCGCCAGTGTCGCGTCGGCGCCGCTCAGGTTGAGATCGGTCTCGCCGCCGTAGACGAACTGGCCCTGCTGCCAGTTGTAACCGGCCTCGATGCCGCCCGCGAGGCCGGACGGCGCGGTCGGGTTGTTGCTGACCCGGCCCCACTCGTAGCCCATGGTGGCGCCGAGATAGGGTCCCGCCCAGCTATAGGCGCCGAGCGGCGAGGGCACCGTGTAGAAGTCGGCTGCATGTGCCGAGCCCGCGGCGGCAAACGTAAGGAGCGCAGCGACAATCGTCCTCAATGGCGACCTCCGCGACGGAAGCAGAGCGCCTGACGGCGCCGTGGCAAGCTCGCGGATTTATCGCGACCTGTCGGTTAAGCGGTGATGAAGCGGTAACAATTCCAGGATGTTACCGTTAAGGAACCCTATATTCGCAAGGGTCCCGAAATTAGCGTTGCGGCGCATGAGCGGTCAGAAAAAAGATATCGAGCCCGAGCGCGACATCGCCGAGGAGGACGAGGAGCAATCCTTGCCCGAGTCGGATGCTGTCGACGCAGCCAAGCTCGCGCTCGACGAGGACGAGGGCTCGCTCGCTGCGGGACGCGCCGCGATCATTCATCACGCCAAGCTCGCGCCCAGCAAACCCGGCGTCTACCGGATGATCGATGGCCGCGGCGACGTGCTCTATGTCGGCAAGGCCAAGAACGTCAAAAAGCGCGTCACCGCCTATGCGCGGCCGACCGGCCACGACACGCGCATCGAGCGCATGATTGCGGCGACCCGCACGCTTGAATTCGTCGTCACCCGCACCGAGACCGAGGCGCTGCTGCTTGAAGCGAACCTGATCAAGCGGCTGCGGCCGCGCTTCAACGTCTTGCTGCGCGACGACAAGTCGTTTCCCTATATCCTGATCACCGCCGATCACTGGGCGCCGCAGATCCTAAAGCATCGCGGTGCGCGCACGCGGCCGGGGCAATATTACGGGCCGTTCGCTTCGGTATGGGCGGTGAACCGCACCATCAACGCGCTGCAGCGCGCGTTCCTGCTGCGCTCGTGCAGCGATCCGTTCTTCGAGAGCCGGACGCGCCCTTGCCTTCTTTATCAGATCAAGCGGTGCTCGGCGCCTTGCACTAAGGAAATCGACTTCCCCGACTATGCAGCGCTGGTGCGCGAGGCCAACGCGTTTCTCTCCGGCCGCAGCAAGACGGTGAAGGACGAGCTCGCCGGTGAAATGGAAAAGGCGTCGGCCGAACTCGACTTCGAGCGGGCGGCGATCTACCGCGACCGCCTCGCCGCGCTGTCCGCCATTCAGTCGCATCAGGGCGTCAATCCGCGCGGCGTCGAGGAAGCGGACGTGTTCGCGCTGCATCAGCAGGGCGGCTATTCCTGCGTCGAAGTGTTCTTCTTCCGCACCGGGCAGAACTGGGGCAACCGCGCCTATTTTCCCAGGGCCGACCGCTCGCTTTCGGCTGCTGAAATCCTCTCGGCGTTTCTCGCTCAATTCTACGACGACAAGCCGTGCCCGCGGCTCATTCTGATCTCGCACGAGATCGAGGATCGTGCGTTGCTGGCCGAGGCGCTCTCGACCAAAAGCAACCGCAAGATCGAAATCTCGTCGCCGCAACGCGGAGAAAAGAAAGACCTCATCGAGCATGCGCTCGCCAATGCGCGCGAAGCGCTGGGGCGCAAGCTCGCCGAGACATCCTCGCAGCAGAAGCTTCTGCGCCAGCTTGCCGAGACGTTCGGCCTGCCGCGCGTGCCGCAACGGATCGAAGTCTATGACAACAGCCATATTCAGGGCTCGAACGCGGTCGGCGCCATGATCGTCGCCGGCCCCGAAGGGTTTTGCAAAAGCCAATACCGCAAGTTCAATATCCGCTCCGCCGAACTCACGCCCGGCGACGATTTCGCCATGATGCGCGAAGTCCTGTTGCGCCGCTTCAAACGGCTGATGGCCGAGGCGCCGCGCCCATCACTCTCGTCCGTTCCGGATCTGCCGCCGGTGACGGACGCGGTCGACGTTGCATTGTCCGATCAGCCTCTGCCGGAACAGGGGAAGGAGGAGGACGACGCCGAGTCGCCCTGGCCCGATCTGGTGCTCATCGATGGCGGGCAGGGGCAGCTCAACGCCGCGCGCGACGTGCTGACGGAGCTCGGTCTCAAGGTTCCACTCGCCGCCATCGCCAAGGGGCCGGACCGCGACGCCGGCCGCGAGACCTTCTTCGTGCCCGGCCGCGACTCGTTCAAGCTGCCGCCGCGCGATCCGGTTCTCTATTTTGTCGAGCGGCTGCGCGATGAGGCGCACCGTTTCGCGGTGGGCTCGCACCGGGCCCGCCGCACCCGCGATTTGCGCGAGGCCGGCCTGCAAGAGATCGACGGCATCGGGCCGACCCGAAAGCGCGCGCTGCTACACCACTTCGGCACGCTCAAGGCGATTGAGCGCGCCTCGGTGACCGATCTGGTGCAGGTTGACGGCATCAGCGCCGAAACGGCGCGGCGGATATACGCTTTTTTCCATGACGGGGCGACCTAGGGTGCCGCCAAGCAAGTTTTGGCTGCGACATTGCGCGCCGGTTTATGAAAGCCCGGCATGCGCAGCTTGGGTCTCGCGGCGGTCACGCGGCGGGGCTATGCTGTGGTCATGAATTCCTCGACCGCCGCAACGCCGGGTCGGCTGCGCTCCCATTCGCTGGCGCTGCCCAATATCCTGACCTACGGGCGCATTGCCGCGGTGCCGGTCGTGGTCGGCTGCATGTACTGGCAGAATATTCTGCATGGGGGACTGTGGCTACGATGGGCGGCGCTCGCCGTCTTCATCGGCGCCGGCGTGACCGATTTCCTCGACGGCTATTTTGCCCGCATCTGGGGCCAGCAATCCTCGCTCGGCCGCATGCTCGATCCGATCGCCGATAAGCTTCTGGTCGGCTCGTGCCTGTTGATGCTCGCCGCCGAAAAGACCATTCACGGCTGGGCGCTGCTGGCGGCGATCGTCATCCTGTGCCGCGAAATTCTCGTCTCGGGCTTGCGCGAATATCTAGCGGAGCTTCGCGTCAGCGTGCCGGTGACGCGGCTCGCGAAATGGAAGACGACGTTGCAGCTTGTTGCCGTTGGTTTTCTCATTTGCGGCGAAGCCGGCGATGCGATCGTGCCGGTAGTGACTAATATCGGCATTCTGTTGCTGTGGCTGTCGGCGCTGCTGACGCTCTACACCGGTTGGGATTACCTGCAGGCGGGGCTGCACCACCTCTACCAGGAGGATGCGTGAAGCTTCTCTATTTCGCCTGGGTGCGCGAGCGCATCGGCAAGGCGGAAGAGCAAATCGATCCGCCAGCGAACGTGACCACCGTCGGCGAACTGATGGCATGGCTTGCTCGACGCGGCGAGGAATATGCGCACGCCTTCGATAACCCGAAAGTGATCCGTGCGGCGATCAACAAGACCCACGTTCGCGCCGACGCGAAAATCGCCGGCGCTGCCGAAATCGCGTTTTTCCCGCCGATGACCGGAGGCTAGCGCCCGGGCTTCGGGACATTTCGGGGCTTTTGCTTTCGAGAATTCATCTGCATCAGCAGCACGAACAATTCGTGCGGCAAATCGCGCTGCACTTCGTAGCGTTGCTTGAGTCCGTGCCCGATCGTCGCTTGCATCACCCGATGCAAGGTCGCTGGCTCGTCGGTTTCAAGGAGATCGGGAAGAACCCCTGACATATCGCTCACGCAAGGTTGGCACTGCGCCCAACCCCTCAATCAGCGAATTGCCGACTTGTTCCGAACGCTAATCAGGGTTCCGGAAATCCAAGTTCCCTAAGCGCGAGTCGGCTGATTTGCGCCGAATCCCGCATGCCGGTTTGCGCAATCTCGATGATCTTTCTGGCGAGGATTTCGGTGATCGGATCGGAGCGGTCGGCGAGCTTCAGCGCGACCAGGCAATCCTCATAGGCGGTGGCGATGCGGTCGATATCTTCCGGCATAAACGCCGATTGCTGCAGAAGACGATAAATCGCCAAGGAACGCTCCCATTCGCGCCATCAAGACGGGCGGGAGCTGCAGCCATCCCCATTGCCGCCTTCCCACGCTGCGGCCGGCAACGGGCAGCCACTACATCTTCGCCAATGAACGCGAGATGAATTATAGCGATGAATGCCTTATTGTACGGCGTCTTTCTTCGACGGAATCTTACGGCTTAATGCGTCATTTGACGTATCGTTCCCGCGGCCGCGCCGCGGACACGGTCGCAGAATTAAAGCAAGGCGTCATGGGCACCCTATGGACGCCGTTATGGGCACCACGGTCATGGGCACCACGGTCCGTCTTCAACAACAGGCCTTCGACATCAACGCCGAAGTCGCCTTGCTGACACGCGGGCGCAACGACATCGGCGCGGTCGTGACCTTTACCGGGCTTTGCCGTGCCGACGAGAACGGCGAGGAGATTGCGTCGCTCACGCTCGAACACTACCCCGGCATGGCCGAGGCCGAGATCGCCCGCCATGTCGAAGAGGCGCAGGCGCGCTGGCCGCTCCTCGGGGTAACGGTGATCCACCGTTACGGCCGGCTCAAGCCGGGCGAAGTCATCGTGCTGGTGGCCGCCGCCTCAAGCCATCGCGAGGCCGCCTTCGCCGCAGCGTCGTTTGTTATGGACTATCTGAAGACCCGGGCTCCGTTCTGGAAACAGGTCGAGAAGCCATCGGGAAAAACCTGGGTGGATGCCAAGGCGGCTGACGATGCCGCGGCCGAGCGATGGGTGGCGCCGCCGTCCCCTCGGCGCGAAGCTGCGCAATAGTCGCTTGAGAATCTTAGCTGCGCCGCGCAGCGCGTCAGTATTCCTTGACGTGATGATGCTTGCGGTGCGGCGCCGGCGGACCCGGCGGTCCTGCCGGTATCGGGCCCTTCCAGTACGGATTCAAATTGCAGAAGCCGCGGTTGCCGGCCACCACATTTGGCGCACACTCCGCCGCCGACCAGTATTCGCAATCGGAGACGATTTCGCCGGCGCCCAAATTAATGACCGCACACCACGGCGCATTGCCGAAGTTTTGCGCCTGGCCCGGCGTAGCGACAAAACCCAGCGCAACCGCCGCTAAGGCGGCTGAAAGGATAATTCGCATGATATGTCCGCGCTTTATGCCGCCGCAGCCTTGCCCTTGGGCTGCACCTCGGCGGTGTAGTCGCTCATGAGCTGCTGGGTGATGCGCCCGGGCGTGAAGCGCCAGTCGGCGATCTCCGAGACCGCCGTCACTTCGGCGGCGGTGCCGGTGATGAAGCACTCCGAGAAGCCGGAAAGCTCTTCCGGCATGATGCGGCGTTCGACGATTTCAATATTGTGCCGACGCGCGAGCTTGATCGCGGTCGCGCGCGTAATGCCGGCGAGAAAGCAGTCGGCGATCGGCGTATGGATCTTGCCGTCCTTGATGAAAAAGATGTTGGCCCCGGTACATTCGGCGACGCGGCCCTGCCAGTCGAGCATCATGGCGTCGGCATAGCCGCGTTTCTCGGCGCGATGCTTGGAGATGGTGCAGATCATGTAGAGGCCTGCCGCCTTGGCGAGGCAGGGCGCAGTCTTTGGATCGGGCCGGCGATACTCCGCAAGGTCGAGCCGGATGCCCTTGAGGCGCTGCGCGGGATCGAAATAGCTCGGCCACTCCCAGGTCGCGATGGCAAGGTGAATCTTGTTGTTCTGGGCCGAGACGCCAAGCTGCTCGGAGCCGCGCCAGGCGATCGGGCGCACATAGGCGTCCTTCTGATTGTTCTTCTCCAGGACCAAGCGCTTGGCGGCGTCGATCTCGGCAACCGAGTAGGGGATTTCAAAGTCGAGCACTTGTCCCGACTGCTTCAGGCGTTCGGAATGCTGGGTGCACTCGAAAATCTCGCCGCCATAGGCGCGCTCGCCCTCGAACACGCAGCTCGCATAGTGCAGGCCGTGCGTCAGCACGCTGATCTTGCAATCGACGGTGGGGATCAGCTTGCCGTCGAACCAGATGACATCGGTGCGTTGGTCGAAGGGCACTGCCATCGCATGCCTCCCTTACTGAATTGCCCGTTCCCGGCCCTGATCGGTCGCACTGCGGCGACTTTTGCTTCGGAACGGGACTCCCGTTATGGTTTCGACGCTCATGAGAGCGCCCTTTTTCGGCCCGGCGCAACGTTGTGTTGGCGGCACTGCCAGATGCCATCGAGATGCCGCAGCCAAGGCCACTAGACCAGATCAGAGAAAATATGTCAATAGTACTTACCTAATGGCCGACATCAGCATCACCACGCCGCCCAGCCTGCGCAGTGCCACCGACGACACTGCTGCATTGGTGCCGCGCGGCGAGCCGCACTGGGATATCATCGAACTCCTGTTTTTCGCCTATCGCGACTTTGTCGGCGATCCCGACGAGGTGCTGGTGCCGCTCGGCTTCGGCCGCGCGCACCATCGCGTGCTGCATTTCGTCAACCGCAATCCCGGCATGAAGGTTGCGGAACTCCTCGACATTTTGAAGATCACCAAGCAGTCGCTCGGCCGCGTGCTCAAGCAGCTCATCGACGAGGGCTACGTCATCCAGAAGGAGGGCGCCAACGATCGCCGCCAGCGTCTGCTCTCGGTGAGCCCAAAAGGTGCGGCGCTGGCGATGAAGCTCGCCGGCTTACAGACCGAGCGCATCGGCCGTGTGCTTTCCGAGATCGGCCCGGCCGGGCACGAGATGGCGCGGCGCTTCCTGGCTGGCATGATCGACGCCGACGATCGCGATCGCGTGCTGCGCATGATCTCGCACGCCTATACGGCGCGGCCGCCCGGCCGCGACAACGGCTCATGACGGCGCCGGCCGCAAATCCGGCCGACGATGCGCCACATCTGCTCGTGGTCGACGACGATCGGCGCATTCGCGCGCTGCTGCTGCGTTTTCTGGCCGGCGAAGGCTATCGCGTCTCGGCCGCCGAGACCGCCAAGGAAGCGCGCGCCAAGCTTGAGGGCCTGAAGTTCGATCTTCTCATTCTCGACGTGATGATGCCGGGCGAAAACGGCTTCGATCTGGTGCGCGCGATCCGGACCAATTCAAGCGTGCCAATCCTGATGCTGACGGCGCGCGACGAGAAGGAAAACCGGATTATGGGCCTCGAGATCGGGGCGGACGACTATCTGGCGAAGCCGTTCGAGCCGCGCGAACTGTCGTTGCGCGTTGCCAACATTCTCAAACGCGCACGGCCGCCGAGTGCCGCGCCCGCGCCATCGGTTCGCTTCGGCCCGTTCGTGTTCCATTTGGCAAGCGGTGAATTGCGCCGCGGCGAGGAGACCATCCGCCTGACCGACCGCGAGCGCGAGATGCTGCGCATCCTCACCACCAGCGTCGGCGAGACGGTGCCGCGCCAGGCGCTCGCCGGCAACGCCGATGCCGTCGGCGAGCGTACGGTGGACGTGCAGGTCAACCGATTGCGGCGCAAGATCGAGCGCGACCCGGCCAATCCGCTGATCGTGCAGACTGTGCGCGGCATCGGCTATCGGCTGGTGGCGGCGCTCTGAGCGGCATCATGACGACATTCGACGACAGCATCGGACGACTGCGCATCGCCGCCGGTCGCGTGGTCACGGCTGCCGGCGCTGCCGCGAATGCCGTGAACTATGTCACGGGCTCGATCACCGGTCCCTGGGATCGGCTCGGCCGCTCGGTGAAAGCGGTGATGCCGAAGGGCCTTTATGCCCGCGCGCTGCTCATCATCATTATTCCGATGGTGGTGCTGCAATCGGTCGTCGCCATCATGTTCGTCGATCGGCAGCGCAGCCTCGTCACCAGCGATTTGTCGCAAGCGGTGACGCAAGAGATTGCCGCGCTCATCGACGTTTACAAAAGCTACCCGCAGGGCGCCGACCGCGCCCAGTTGCGCCGCATCGCCCAGGACCGGCTCGGCCTTGTGGTCGATTTCCTGCCGACCTCGGAAATGCCGGCGCCAGGGCCGAAGCCGTTCTTCTCCTCGCTCGACGAAGCGCTGTCGGACCAGATTCGCAAGCAGATCGGCCTGCCGTTCTGGATCGACACGGTGGGGCGGTCCTCGATCGTCGAAATCCGCATCAAGCTCGACGACACCGTCATGCGCGTCTTCGCGCACCGCGCCGACGCCTACGATGCAAGCTCCTGGATCTTCCTGGGCTGGATGATCGCGACCTCCATGGTTGTGCTGACCATCGCCATCCTGTTCCTGCGCAACCAGATCAGGCCGATCGTGCGGCTCGCCGACGCCGCTGATGCTTTCGGCAAGGGCCGGGAAGTGCCGAACTTCCGTCCCCGCGGCGCCCGCGAGGTGCGGCGCGCGGCAGCTGCATTCCTCGAAATGAAGATCAGAATAGAGCGCGCGATCGAGCAGCGCACTACGATGCTGGCCGGGGTGTCGCATGACCTGCGCACGGTGCTCACCCGCTTCAAGCTCGAGCTTGCCCTGCTCGGCGACGGCCCCGAAGTCGAAGCGATCAAGAAGGACGTCGACGAAATGGCCGCCATGCTCGAAGCCTATCTGGCCTTCGCGCGCGGCGATTTGGGCGAGCAGCCGGCGCCGACCGATATCGCGGCCTTGCTCGACGAACTCAAGCTCGACAGCGAGCGGCACGGCCATCGCGCGGCGGCGGTGTTCCACGGCCAGCCCGAGGTCACCGTGCGGCCCGCCGCCTTCAAGCGCTGCCTGGCCAATCTGGTGTCTAATGCCGGGCGCTTCGCCTCGAACGTCTCGATCACCGGGCATCGCGACCATCGCTGGCTGACGGTGACGGTCGACGACGACGGCCCCGGCATCCCCGCCGATCGGCGCGAAGACGTGTTCAAGCCGTTCCTGCGTCTCGACGACGCGCGCAATCAGGACGAGGGCGGCACCGGCCTCGGCCTTGCCATCGCCCGCGACATCGCGCGATCGCACGGCGGCGACATCACGCTTGGCGACAGTCCGATAGGCGGGCTGCGGGCGTCCGTTCGCGTGCCGGTTTAGAGGAACGCCCGAACGTTCGCGGATATCGTGGCCGCGTTTACCCTGTGAACGTGCCGGTCGCGGAACCGGCGAAGACATCCTTGAAAAGGACTTGAAACGAGCCCGGCCCCGCTCCATTTCCCGGGCGAGAAATTGCTGCACGGGGGGAAGACCGCCATGACTGTTGCCGAGGACAACAAAGCGGAAAGCCGGCCGTTCGAGGCCCAACCTTTCCAGGCCGACGTTGCCAAGCTTTTGCACCTGATGGTGCACTCGGTTTATTCCGACAAATCAGTGTTTCTGCGGGAACTGATCGCCAATGCGGCCGACGCCTGCGAGCGATTGCGCTACGAGGCCATCGCCGAGCCGGCGCTGCTCGGCGACGACGTCAAGCCGCGCATCACCGTTGCGATTGATGCCGACAAGCGGCTCCTGAACGTCGAGGACAACGGCATCGGCATGAGCCGCGACGAGATGGTCGAAGCGCTCGGCACCATCGCCCGCTCCGGCACCAAGGCGTTTCTCGAGCGCATCGGCGCCAAGCAGAGCGAGGAGGACACCGCGCTGATCGGCCAATTCGGCGTCGGCTTCTATTCCGCCTTCATGGTGGCCGAGCGCGTCGAGGTGATCTCGCGGCGCGCAGGGGCAGACGCGGCATGGCGGTGGAGTTCCGACGGCAAGGGCACCTTTGCGGTGGCGGCGGTCGACGCGGTTGAGGCGCCGCGCCGCGGCACCCGGGTCGTGCTGCACCTGTTGGAGGATGCCAAGACCTATGCCGAACGCTTTACGGTGGAGCGGCTAGTCAAGGCGCAGTCGGGTCACGTTCCGGTGCCGGTCTCGATCATCGAGAAGCCGGGCGCGGCGCCGGCCGAGATCAGCGACGGCGCGGCACTGTGGGCGAAGCCGAAATCGGAGATCAAGCCCGCGGATTACACGGATTTTTATCGCAGCGTTGCCGGCCAGTTCGACGAGCCGGCCGTCACCATCCATTTCCGCGCCGAGGGCCGGCAGGACTACACCACGCTTCTGTTCATCCCCGGGTCGAAGCCGTTCGATCTGTTCGATCCCGATCGTAAGGGACGCATCAAGCTTTACGTGCGGCGCGTCTTTATCACCGACGATGCCGATATCCTGCCGCGCTATCTGCGTTTCGTGCGCGGTTTGGTCGACAGCGCCGACCTGCCGCTCAACGTGTCGCGCGAGAAAATCCAGGAAAGCCCACTGCTCGCCGCGATCCGCAAGGGCGCGACTGGCCGCGTGCTCACCGAGCTAGAACGGCTCGCCGACAAAGAACCGGAAACCTACGCGAAGGTGTGGGAGACGTTCGGCGCAGTGCTGAAAGAAGGCATCTATGAGGATTTCGAGCGCCGCGATGCGCTGCTGGCGCTCGCGCGCTTCAGGACCACGGCCTCGTCCGGCGCCTGGCGCAGCCTGAAGGACTATGTCGGCGCGCTAAAGACCAATCAAACCGCGATCTACTATCTCGCCGGCGACGATCTCGCGCGGCTTTCGTCCTCCCCGCATCTGGAAGGCTTTCGCGCCCGCGGCATCGAAGTGCTGTTGCTGCCGGATCCGGTTGACAGCTTCTGGGTCATGCCCGGCGTCTCATTTGACGGCAAGCCGTTCAAGTCGGTGACGCAGGGGGCGGCCGACTTGGCCTCGATCCCGCGCACCGACGCGGCCGCGGCGCCGCCGGCGGAAGCCGGGGAGGCGGTCAAAAATCTTCTCGCCTTCACCAAGACCACGCTCGGCGATGCGGTGGCGGAGGTGCGGGCCTCGGAGCGGCTCACCGACAGCGCAGTGTGCCTGGTCGCGCCCGAAACCGGGCCGGATCGTGCGCTTGAGCGGATTCTCGCCGGCGCCGGGCGGCTCAACTCCGCCTCCAAGCCGATCCTCGAAGTCAATCCGCGGCACCCGACGATCGTTTCGCTGGCAGCCCTTGGCGACGGCGATCGCACGTTCAAGGAAGACGCCGTGCATCTGTTGTTCGACGAGGCGAGGGTGCTCGACGGCGAGCGGCCGGCCGATGCCAGGCTTTTCTCGGATCGGCTGGCACGCGTGCTCGGTCGCGGTTTGTCCAAAGCCGGGGCTTGAAGCCCACGCTCCTCGCGCCCGGCGCAAAGCGCCGAGCGGCCCGGCTGATGGAAGGCGAGTGTTTACTCCGCGGGAGTCGCCCGGACTTGCTGGGCGGCG
>Ga0335085_10006215_pt1 | contig 18915 bp, 16 predicted proteins | sample Lox_Sample_45_FD_206712 | JGI IMG/M metagenome (GOLD analysis project Ga0335085, IMG submission 206712) | Soil microbial communities from Loxahatchee National Wildlife Refuge, Florida, United States - Lox_Sample_4.5 | ecosystem: Environmental > Terrestrial > Soil > Wetlands | place: USA...
GTGCAATCGGCGCAGATAAACATTCGTGGACACCGTGCCCATGTTGAGAACCTTCAACAGCAATTCGCCGGGCGTCTCGATGATGACTCGCGGCAGCAATGGAACAAATGCCTTGTCCTTGGCGGCGGTCTTCCAGCGATGCTGGTTGGCTCCATCCTTGGTGCTGGTCAATGCTTCGATGGCGTTCTGCCAAGTGCGCGTGTTGATGCCGGTGTCGCTGCCGGCCAGATATGCCCTGGCAATTTGCAGGTTGAGCACCGGCTGACGTTCAGAATTATTTTTGGCTTCGACGATCTGCTGCGCCTCGTCTGCATTGCGCGTATGCAGGCTGTGGCGCTTGCCGGTCTTCTTGTCCACGCAATAGAACATCCCGCCGCGGATGCTCCGATAGATGATGCGGTAACGTGCGTTCATATTTTTCACGCAACTGCGAGAATAACTCAGACCGAATCCGAAGCGGTAACCGATACCCGGCGGATTACGCCGGCCTATGCTGGTTTCCTGCGGATTGGAAAATTGGTGTCCGTTTTGGTGTCCGTTGCGGACCCCTGACCTCCTAAACCGCTACTGCACACGCAGTTGGAATTGGAGGCGAGGGTCGGAATCGGTCTTTGAGGAGGCCGAAATCGATTAAATTTTGCCTGATTTCATTGGCTAGTCAAGCATCAGGACATCATTAGATATCAAGAGGCGCAGGCTGTTTTTTATACACAGTTTCATGCACAGCACAGCACACACATCTCATTCATCAATTTGCGGCGCCGAATTCGTTTTATTTTTTGATTCTTTTTTCGCCAATGACGCATGATTTTTTTGAAGCGCGGAATTGCCAATGGGCATCTTATTTCAATTCGCTGATGGTGACTGTGGCAAAGTATTTGACTGCGTTTTGGACCGGCTGGCCGAGTGGTTTAAGCAATCCGGCGGCGACGAGAATGGGGAGGTCGTGGGGACTAACTAATGCCTCAACGATCCTATACGGAAGCAGATGCCGAATCGTTCGCGACTGCGACAAAAAGTTGGTAACCGGCACGGCCCACGGTACGAATTTTTATCCGGTTTCCCCCAGCCTCCAGTTTCTTGCGGATCCGACCAATGAGCACCTGTAGTTCATGCAATTTATTCTTCGAGTCGTTTCCCCAAATGGAACGCAGGAGATGTTCGCACGTGACAATTTTGCCGGCGTACTGGACGAGCAGGTAAAAGAGAGCCTCTTCAGTTGCAGTAAACTTTAGCGGACGGACGGCCACTTCCACTTCGTGTGCATCCGGATTTAGATTGAAACCATCTCCGGTCAGAAACGAACCTTCAGGAACCCCGGGCCAGCAACGCTGCAAGACGCGTAGCCGGGCCAGCAGTTCGGCAGTATCAAAAGGTTTGACCAGATAAGCGTTCGCTCCGTTGTCAAGGGCGGCGACACCGTCCGTGACGCGTTCGCGCGCGGAGAGCGCGAGAACCGGTATTTGACTCCATTCGCGAAAGGATTGCAGCCAAGCGGCCCCGTTCACATTGGGTAATTCCAAGCCGAGGATGATAACGTCCGGCTGGCGGTACGCTGCCAGCCGCGAACCCGATTGGCCATCTGAGGCTTCAAATACCTTGTAGTTTTCCCTTTCCAAAGCGACCCGCACCAGCCGCCGAATTGCCTGCTCGTCCTCAATGATGAGGGCTTTGGGGCGGGGCTTCACGAGTGAATTTTAGTGGTTTAGCGCAACAGCTTTGGGAGTCGTGAGCGTGTCAAGAGCCACGTTCAGCAAGAGCACCTTTACGCGGGCCTGGCCGAAAATTCCCCATTGCGGTGATTCAGTGTATTGAGCCACCAACGCTTTGACCTTGTCCTGGCTCAGGCCGCGCGACGCCGCGACCCGCGCAATTTGCAACTGCGCGGCTTCCGGGCTGATGTCCGGATCCAATCCGCTAGCGGAAGCGTAGACCATATCAGCGGGCACGACAGTATTAGTTGGGAGATTATTCCCCGTGATGAAGGCCACGATGTTGTTGCTCACTGCCGCCTGCAGTTTGGCGCTGGTCGCGCCGAAATTGCTGCCGCTTGACGCGGAGATTCCCGACGGACCGGTTCCGTAACCGCACGCCGAGGGCCGCGGCCAGAAATAATTTGTGCCGGTAAATTGCTGCGCGAGGAATTCTGAGCCGATGATTTTGCCGTCTCGTTCCACAAGGCTGCCGTTGGCCTGATGCCGGAACACCACCTGCGCGAACACCGTAAAAACCGCCGTGTAAATCACACCAGCGATAACACTCCACACGAGCGTGTGGCGAATGGATTGGATGATCATTTTAATCATAAATTTCCTCGTTGAATTTAGGCATCGGCGGACATCAGGGCGCCAGGTGGACCAACACCAGGAGCATATCAATCAATTTGATGAATATGAACGGCACAATGATGCCGCCAATGCCGTAAATCAGCATATTGTTGCGCAAAATGACCGCCGCGCCCAGCGGTCGGTATTTCACACCTTTTAAGGCCAAAGGAATCAACGCCACGATAATCAGGGCGTTGAAAATGACCGCTGCGAGAATCGCGCTTTGCGGCGAATGCAGATACATGATGTTCAGTTTGTCGAGCGGTCCGCGTCCTCCCGCAGTCGCGGCGTAAAGCACGCCAAACATCGCGGGTAGAATTGCAAAATACTTGGACACATCGTTGGCGATGCTAAACGTCGTGAGAGCACCGCGCGTCATGAGCAATTGTTTTCCGATTTCGACAACTTCGATGAGCTTGGTCGGATTGCTGTCGAGGTCCACCATATTGCCGGCTTCGCGCGCGGCTTGAGTGCCGGTGTTCATGGCTACGCCGACATCCGCTTGCGCCAGGGCGGGCGCATCGTTGGTGCCGTCACCGATCATAGCGATCAGTTTTCCGCCTTCCTGCTCCTTACGGATGCGCGCGAGTTTGTCCTCGGGCTTGGCCTGGGCAATGTAATCGTCGACTCCTGCTTCGGCAGCAATCGCGGCAGCGGTCAGCGGGTTGTCGCCGGTAACCATGACGGTTCGAATTCCCATTTTGCGAAGTTGCGCGAAACGTTCCTTGATTCCACCTTTGACGATGTCTTTGAGATGGATAACGCCCAACACCCGTTTGCCCTCGGCCACGAGCAGCGGCGTGCCGCCTTGCCGGGAAATATCATCCACTTTGGCCATTACCGCGGGGTCAACGCTTCCGCCCTTTTCTTTGGCGTACTTGGCCACCGACTCGGCTGCGCCTTTGCGGATGGTGCGAATCGGTTGCGAAGCCGTCTTGACGGCCGTGGAACCGCCTCCCGCCATCGCCAGTTCCTTTTCGGTATGCTCGATCTGGGGTTCAGCAAACAAATCGACACCGCTCATTCGCGTCTGCGCGCTGAAGGGAATGAACGTGGCGAATCTCTGGGCGACCTCCTGCCCGCGCAAACCGTGTTTTTCTTTTGCCAGCACTGCAATCGAACGACCTTCGGGCGTTTCATCCGCCAACGAAGCGAGTTGCGCTGCTTCGGCCAGTTCCTCCACTTTTACTCCGGGTGCGGGAATAAATTCCGTCGCCTGCCGATTGCCGAAAGTGATGGTACCGGTTTTGTCCAGAAGCAACACGTCTACGTCGCCCGCCGCTTCGACTGCCCGGCCACTGGTTGCCAAAACATTACGCCGCATTAAACGATCAATGCCTGCAATTCCAATCGCGCTCAATAGCCCGCCGATGGTCGTCGGAATCAAACAAACGATGAGCGATAGCAAAACGGGAATCGTGGTCAGCACCGCGCCTTTTTGCCCCGCCTGGTCTTCGTTGTAATGGGCATACGGCGGCAATACGAACACGACCACAATGAAAAGAGCAGTGAGACTGATCAGCACAATGTTCAGCGCGATTTCGTTCGGCGTTTTTTGACGGCGGGCGCCTTCGATCATCGAAATCATCCGGTCGAGGAATGAGTTACCTGCTTCGGCAGTCACCCGCACAACAATGCGGTCGCTGAGCACGCGTGTGCCGCCGGTGACGGCACTGCGGTCGCCACCGCTTTCGCGCACCACCGGAGCCGATTCACCCGTAATGGCTGATTCATCCACCGTGGCGATGCCTTCTTCGATTTCACCATCGGCGGGAATTAACTCGCCGGCTTCGCAAATGAAATAATCGCCGATTTTCAAATCAGCGCTGGAAACTTGGATTTCTTTGTCGTCCTTGAGGACGCGCGCCATCGTTTTGGTGCGCATTTTCTTGAGTGCATCGGCGTGGGCCTTGCCGCGGCCTTCGGCCATGGCCTCCGCGAAATTTGCGAACAGGCAGGTGAACCACAGCCAAAAACAAATCTGAATATTGAACAGAGTGAGCTGGCCGGGCAGGAACAATATGATCGTCGTCCAAATCGAGCCGAGATACACCACGAACATGACGAGGTTTTTAATTTCGTCCTTCGGATGCAATTTCTTGAACGCGTCAATGACCGCCTGTTTGAACAGTTCGGAATATTTGAAATCAACTTTAGTGCTCATGATGGTTCTTAAAATGGATGGTTGCTTAGAAAGTTCTGCCCAGCGCCACCAAGCCATGCTCCACTATCGGGCCAAGGCATAAGGCCGGGAAAAATGTCAGCGCGGCGACGATGATGATGACCCCCGTCAACGTGAGGCCAAAGGTCCAGCCATGAGTCGGCAGCGTGCCTGATGACGCTTCGACGGTTTTCTTGGATGCAAGCCGTCCGACGATTGCCAGAGCCGCGATGATCGGAATGAACCGGCCAATCCAAATCACGATTCCCGCGCCGATGTTGTAGAATGGAGTATTGGCGTTAAGGCCCGCAAAGGCGCTGCCGTTGTTGTTGGCCGCCTCACCAAAACAGTAGAGAACCTCGCTTAGGCCGTGCGGGCCGCCGTTGTTCATGGACGATAGTCCCTGGGGGATCGTGACCGCGATCGCTGTCGGAATCAGAGCAGCGGCGTTGGGAATCAAAACGCCGATGACTGCCCACGTGGCACACCAGGCGTCCAGCTTCTTGCCAAGATATTCCGGCGTTCGGCCAATCATTAAGCCGGCTATAAACACAGTGATCAGCACGTGGAACAACATGCAATACATACCGCAACCGATGCCGCCGAAAAGCATTTCACCGATTAGGATGTTCCACATTGGCATCATGCCCGCGAGCGGTTGGTAACTGTCATGCATTGAATTCACGGAGCCATTGTCAATCGCGGTGCATGAGGTTGCCCATAGCACGCTGTTCATCACACCAATCCGCTGCTCTTTGCCTTCCATGTTTGGCATGACATTGGCGACTACCGGATTGGGCCGGGTCTCGAAATACCACGCGCCGGCGAAGGAAAGCAGATACAGCGCAAACATGACGCTGAATAAGCACCAGGCGTGCTTTTTGTTTCCCACCATCAAACCGAACATATAAACCTGCGCCATCGGCACGATGATGATGGCGAGCATTTCCCAGAAATTAGAAAACGGCGTGGGGTTCTCGTATGGATGCGAGCTATTCACGTTGTACCACCCGCCACCGTTGGTGAAGAGTTGCTTGATAGATACAAACGAGGCAACCGCGCCCAGGGGGATCGGTTGCGTTTCCACTTTCGCGTCCACCATCACCGGCGCATTGGTCATAATGGGCGCTCCTTTGGCGTCCACTTGCGGAATATCCACCATGACAACCGCGCCATTTTCCATCACTTGTTTTCCGTTCGCATCCAGCTTCGGCCCTTGCACCACCAACTGGATATTCGTGGTGACGAGATTTCCCTGGTCGTCCGTTTTCTGAACCTGCGTCGTGTAAGGCTCCATCAGGCTGGCCGTCTGGTAAGGCTTCAGTGTTTGCGGGACGCCCTGCCATGCCAGGGGAATTGCCCACACGAATGACAGCGGAATCACGAAATAGAGAAGACCACGGGTGAGATCCGTCCAGAAGTTGCCAACGGTTTTGGTTGAGGCGCGCTTCAAAGCGCGGCCGACCGCCACAAGCACAGCCAATCCGGACGCGCCACTGAGGAATTGGTGAACCATGATGGCAAAAATCTGGGAGAAATAACTCATCGTGGTTTCGCCCGCGTAGGACTGCCAATCGGCGTTGCAGGTGAAACTCCACGCCTGCATGAAGGCGAGATGCCAGGAGCAGTTGTCGAGATGTTGGGGATTGAGCGGCAGCCATTTTTGCGTCATGAAGATCACCATGTCCGCTACAAATCCCACCGTGGCGAAAAGCAGCACCGCCCAGAAGTATTGCAGCCAGGTCATTTCCTGATCGGGATCGCAGCCCGTTAGGCGATAGATAACCCTCTCGATTGGCCCAAAGATTGGGTGCAGGAAGGTTTTCTGGCCGGTGTAAACCTTATACATGAATTTCCCCACGATCGGCGTCAGCGCGATCCCCAATCCAAAAAACAAAATAATCTGAACAATTTCAATTGTGGTCATAAGTCAGTCGCTCAATGCGAGTTTGATTGTGTGCGCTATTGTGCAAAGGCTGTGCCACCGGTTCCCAGGAAATCGCAAGGCAGTTATTTACAAGCGTTTTCCATTTTATCCACAAATCGAATCTCAGAAAAAACCAGTCACGGGCTTGGCATCGTGCGCAGAGCTAAACATTGTGGATGGAAAGAGACTCAAAGAGACGCCGGTCCGTGTCAAAAATATGTCAATGCGAATCGGGCAGACGTCTGTTTTTGAGTTCTCGCCGCGTTGGTACTTTTTTGACGCGAACGCCCCGCCTTTTAATTACCCGGATTGCCGTCCGCGACTTAGGATTTGTTCAACAAATTTAAAACTTTATGAATCTTTACGCGTCAACTATGAGAGGAATTATGGCCGTCAAACAAACCCGACGTCGCCGATTGCTGGAGCAAATGGCCGCCGCGGCGTTGCGAAAAGGGAAACGTTCGAACCAGTTCCCACCGCAGGTTGCGGCCTCTGCCACTGTAATGACAGAAGCCCTTTCCAATTAACGGCCGCAGTGCTGATGAATTCCCCGAGGCGAAGGAGTGTCGGTCGAGCGTCAGTCATTGGCGCACGACTGCACTGGGAGTTTTAATTCAAGACACGCATTGTTGTTCTTAGTGTTTCCTCAATCAATTCAGTCCCGATTTTCAATCGATGGTAATTGCCAAGTGAGACCGTCTTACTAAAACTGGAAATCCTAATCGACAGCATCACAGCGGCCTAATCACGCCGCCTCGCGTCGCCATCTTTACTGTCACCCTTCTCGGACTGTGACGTTTTGGAACGAGCAGGACCTCGTCCAATGGCCATGAAGAGTAAAAGAAGAACAATCGCACAAAGAATGACAATCAAATCTGTCATAGGTCAGACATTTGCATTAACGAATTCGGAAGGCGCGGCGTCCGGAGATGTCTCCCGAGGGCCGAATGGAACGAAAAGCCTATATCCAATACTTCCTTCCGTTTGGACAATCATGTCGTCCGAGGCTCCCTGTAATTTTTGTCGGATATTGCGGATATACACGTGAAGGTCGTGCAACTTGCTTTCGTCATCAGTTCCCCAGACACAATGAAGCAGATGCTGGCGTGTGACCAACTGGCCGGTATGGCGCACCAGCGTGAAAAACAACGCTTCTTCGGTCGGCGTAAAATCAACGTGGCGACTTCGGATGGTGGCGACGTGGGAGTTTACATCCACACGAAGATCGCCATTGATGTAAAACGGCCCCGCCGGTTGCCCGGCATTTGGGCGCTGGAGAACGCGAAGGCGGGCGCACAGTTCGGCCGCTCCAAACGGCTTGTTCACGTAATCATTTGCCCCACCATCAAGGGCCTTTACCTTCAACCTTTCATCGTCTTCTGCTGATAGAATCAAAATCGGGGCCTGGTTCCATTCACGCAGGCGCTTTAACACGATTAGGCCGTCCATATCGGGCAGACATAAATCGAGAATGATAACATCGGGCCGGCGTGCCACGGCTTCCTTCGTTCCTGCTTCAGCGGTGTCAGCTTCAAAAACTTTGTACCGGTGAGGTTCCAAGACGATCCGCACCAACTTGCGGGTGGGTGTGTCTGCATCAATCAACAGCGCGACCGGGTTGGGCTTCATTGCACGACTGAATGGGGTTTCATGCATTCAGGATGAACCCCTTTGTCTTCCGGGAGTAATCAAATAGACGCGAGTCTCTGTCAAAAAATTGTCAACGACTGAAGAAAGAGCGCATTTCTTTTGCACACATTCGACATATTGACACTCTTTTGACGCGCTCGAATCCCCTTTTAATTACCCCGAATCCGCTTCATGTGAAAGATTGCCTACATGGAAAACATGAACGGTATTTGCAGTGTGGATGACGGGCTCGCAGTCAGCGCCCTCGCCGCGCCTCATACTCATTTTCAACCAGGCTTGTCTATGGATGCGTCCCGTGCCGAAAACAGTCGTGCATCATCTCGTTCAATGCCGGACGAGCTTGAGTCGGGAGAGGTGCTGGATGACCGCTTCAGGATTTCAAATGTTGTCAGCCGTGGTGGCATGGCCTGTATTTACCAGGCAGCAGACCTGCAATCCGGCCAGACGGTTGCCGTCAAAGTGCCTTTTTTCAGATTCGAAAGTGATCCTGGCTTTTATTCACGTTTCCAACGCGAAGAAAACATCGGCCTCACATTGGATCATCCTGGTGTTTTGAAACTGCTGCCGGTCACTTCGGAAAAAAGCCGGCCCTACATTGTGATGGAGTATCTCGAAGGTCAGACACTGGCCGCGCGCCTTCGTCGGGAATCACCGTTGCCGGAGGCCGAGGCTACTCGTGTTGCGATTCAAATTTGCGCGGGCTTGGATTATCTGCACCGGAAAGGAGTGGTTCATCGGGATTTGAAACCAGACAACGTGATGCTCTCCGATGATGGCACGATTCGCATCATGGATTTCGGCATCGCCAAGTCTCAGGATTCGCGACGCCTCACATTTGGGAGTTTCTCCGCGCCGATGGGCACGCCCGACTACATCGCGCCCGAACAAGTGCAGGGGAAACGCGGCGACGCGCGAACGGACATTTATGCGCTGGGAGCGATGCTTTACGAAATGGTGACCGGTGTCCCGCCTTACGAAGGTGATAATCTTTACGTGGTCATGAACGCCCGGCTCTCTGGCGATCCGCAAGCGCCACGCAGCCGCAACCCGCTTTTGTCCCCGCAAATCGAAGAGATTATCCTGCACGCTCTCGAACGCAATCCGTCCAAACGTTTTTCGTCTGCCGCTGCCATGAGAGCGGAACTGAATGATTACAGTGAAGTTTCACTGACCGACCGCTTCAGAAAATTGCAGCCGCCGCAACTCTGGAAATCGCGCTCTCCATTGCTGCCGAAAATCGCCCTGATAGTTGCGGCCCAAATTGCACTTTTCTTTCTCCTGTTTTGGTTCTTGAGTCATCGAAGTCATCAGCACAGTTCCACGCCACCCGGAGTCGTGAATACGACTCAATCCAGGTAAGGTATGAAAACCATTTCTTCTCAACTCCCTGGCGCACTGCAGCCAAACTGCAGAGCGCAGGTTCCAGAATTATTCAACGGAGACCAGATACCTATCTTTGCGCCGCGGGAAACCATTGACTCGGGTTCCGGGTTGCCCGCTTCGGCCGTTAAAAAAATCCTCGTCCCCATCGCGCTGTCCGGGAGTTCCGGTGACATCCTGGCGGTCGCCGCGCAATTGGCCCGGAAGTCGCGCGCACAACTGGTGTTTTTCCACGTGGTGCAGCTCAATATCGCGGGCGAGGAGCGTGGTATACAAAGAACGCGGCTGCTATCCGAACTTTGTTGCGCTGCGGACTTCGAGTTGAAGCAATTGGCGGCTTTAGTTGGAGACGATGTGTTAACTGAAGTCATCGTGTCCGACGGGCGCCCGGCTGAGGCGATTGTGCGAGCCGCAAAACGGATCGGAGCCGACGCGATTATAATGTCCGCGCGTCCTCATCATCGCTGGCTGAAATGGCTGCACCGCAACACTGCGTCGAACGTGATCCGGCAGGCTCCCTGCGCGGTCATCTTGATTTCAGCAGACGAAAAAGAACGAGAACGGAAGCACAGTGAGTACCGGCGTATCCGCAAAACCTCCGTCAATATCATAAATCATGAAAACACAAATCTGCACCGGTCGGTCCTTCGAGTTCTATTTTCCTGATGTGGACACCCTGTTGCTGGCGGAGCATCAGGCCGACAAAGTCGTGATTCGCGCGACAAAAAACACCTTCAGCGAACGGCGAAAAATCACTTTCATCCACCATCTCGCATCTGAAGGATTTATTCCGGACTATTACCAATGGCTTTCCAATCTAGATCCTGCCTGGTCGAACATTTATTGGCGAATTGATTACTCGTGGCTCAGAATCCACAGAGCCACCGTAATCAAGGCGAGAAAGTTCATGATTGGCTTCCTCGCTTCGGCAATAGCGCTCTGGTTCGGATTGATGCTGGCAGTTTTCCAGCATTGGATATAGCGTCCGTGCCAACATGAATCCAATTGTTTGGGGAATCTTTCTGGCCGCCGCAATCATGGAAGTCGCCGGAGATGCAATCATTCGCAGAGGCCTGCGCGGTGGCGGCGCACTATTGATTGCGTTGGGATTTCTCGTGCTGGGCGGCTACGGTATTGTCGTCAATACCGTGCGCTGGGATTTTTCCAAACTGCTCGGCGTTTACGTTTGTGTGTTTGCGTTAATCAGCATTTTGGCGGGCCGGTTCGTGTTTAAGGAAATAATCCCTCTCTCAACCTGGATTGGTTTGGCAATTATCATGGCTGGCGGTGCCGTCATTCAGTTCGGCACTCGTTGAGTCCCACTGTCGCGCTATTTGACCTTCAAGTCCGTTCAAAAGGTGACGGGCTGCACAAATCTCTACACTCATATCATAAATGAGTAATAAAGTGAGTTCCTGCGCAACGATAAATGAATTATAAAGAAAAATTTATCTCATCTCATAACCCATTCGCCTTCAACGCTCTTACCGCTTTGCACAAATACTGGCATCCCCGTTGCTTAAGGAGATTTCGATGATGTTGATTTGAAAATAATTCAACAACGTTGACGGAAAAACCAATCTCGCAGATCACTCACGTTGATCCGTTGAGCCAAGCTTAAAAGTCGTATCCGCCATTGACGCACGTGGTGTGTACACGGCCGAAAAAAGTATGAAAAAAATCGAAGCGATCGTAAAGCCCTTCAAGCTGGAGGAAATCAAAGACGCCTTGAACGAGTTGGGAATCGACGGCATGACCGTCAGTGAAGTGAAAGGGTTCGGACGGCAGAAAGGCCACACCGAAATTTACCGTGGCAGCGAATACACCGTGGACTTCTTGCCCAAGGTGAAAATTGAAGTCGTCGTGGGAGATGGCCAGTTGGATAACGCCATGGGCGCCATCATCAAAAGCGCACGCACCGGCAAAATTGGTGATGGAAAAATCTTTGTTACCTCCATCGAGCATGCCGTCCGAATCCGCACGGAAGAAAAAAACGAATTGGCAATTTAACGCACCGCACCGAAACCAAAAACTAAATGTAGAAACAAAATTATGACAAACGGACCAACACCAACTGGCGGCGGCAACAAGCCGACGACCAAAGCCACCTTGGGTCTAACGGGGCTAACCATTAATGCGATGGCGCTCATCGCTCCGGGCGCCTTCCTCTGGCTGACACTTCAGGAACAATCACTTTACGGCGCGCCCCTTGCAGGCTGCGCCATGTGGTTCGGCCTACTGGCCGCGCTGCTTTTGTGTTTCGCCACAGCCATCAGTTATTCCGAACTCTCGAAACTCTATCCCGGTGCTGGTTCCTCCTACCTCTACGCCGAGCAAGCGTTCGCTGCCAAGACGAAAGCCTATCGGTTCGCGCGCCTAATAAAGTTCTTCACTGGTTGGGCCAGCCATCTATATTACTGGGTTTATCCCGGTTTGATGGTGGGTGTGACCGCGCTCATCGCCAATTACCTGGCCAGCATCTTCTGGCCGGACACATTCAGTGGCATCTATAATAGCCCGCTGTTCATGATCTTATTTTGCGTTGTCTTCGCCTCGGGTGTGGGCTACATCGCGTACCGCGGAGTGAACGGCAGCACGGCAGTCAATATGGCCATCAATGTGATTTCCATCACTGCGCTGGTGGTGTTTTCAGTCATGGCTATTTCATACCGCTTGAGCCACAAGGAAGGCGCCCAGGCGATCCACCTGTCCGGTGGCACGGCCATCAACTACAACGTCGATCAAGTGAATATCACCGATGACAAGGGCAAACCGGTTCAGGATACCTGGGCGGATGGTTCGCCCAAAACCGATGACAAGGGACAGCCGGTTTACAAAACTCAGGACCGCCAAGTCACCGCGGATGACCTCGACAAGACCAAGAACACCGATGCAACTGTTCTGGGAACGTTGACGGCAATGGGCCTCGCAGTTGGGGATCCTTATCCCGCCTTTCAAAAGGACGACGCCGGCAAGTGGAAACTCGACAAGGAGGGCCACGCCATCGCGGATCCATTCACGATCAGTTACACTGGCGCATGGAGCGGCAAGGCCGGTGATGCAAAAGATCCGCTGACGTTCAACAATCACGCCTCCGCCGCGTCGGTGATCACTCCCCATGGCTTCAGCTTCATGATCATCCAGGCGTGTATCGCCATTCTCCTGCTCGTGGGTTTTGAATCTATCACCGCTATGGGCGAGGAATCAAAAAATCCTAAAAAAGACATCGGCCGCGCCGTGTTGCTCTCCCTCGCGATCCAAGGTGCTTTTTGCTACCTATTTGAATATTTCGCGGCAAATTATTTCTTCAACAACGGCTATAACATTTCCAACGCCGGCGCCTCTGGTGCACCCTTGGGCGACATGATGGTGATAATTGGGACCTGGGCGTTTGGCAGTGCGGCGGCAGGCAAGGCGTTTATGCTCGTGGAGGCTGGCACGGTGGTCCTGGCGCTCATCGGCACGACCCTAGCCTGCATGAATACGGGCGCTCGCGTGACGTATGCGATGGGCAAGGATGAGGAAGTACCCTCGCATTTCGGTCTCGTGCATGGCAGGACGCTCTCCCCACATCGTGCCATCTGGACACTGGCGATCATTTCCATCTTCATCGGAATCGCCACGGTATGGATTTATCTCGGCGGCACCACCCCGGCTGCTCTGGATAAACATAATCTTTGGTACAGTTTCGGAATCTTTGGTAATCCAGCGACGTATGCAAAAATGCCCAACACGCTGGTGCTCATCACGCTGATCAGCAACTTTGGCACGTTCCTGCTCTACATGACGACGTGCTTGGTCGCCATCGTGGCCTTCCGCGAACACCACACCTTCCACGGAATCAAACATTTCGTGATTCCCATCTTCGGGCTGTTCGCGAACCTCGCTTGCATGGTGTTCTATTTGGTCGGCCCCTTCATGGTACCTGGCATGAGCGTAAAGGAACCTTACATTGCGCTCGGAGTTGTTGCCTTGTGGGGCATCTACGGAGCTTTTTACTTCATTAAACGGAGCAAGAAAGCGGGCAGGGAAATCCTTTTGACCCAGAAACCGACTACAGCTTCATAGCCGGGAGACGGTCGCAAAAAAACCCGGCCACTTTTGAATGGGGTGGCCGGGTTTGCTTTCCACTACGCAAGTGTCGGATTAGCAATTTGCGTCTTTTGGCCACAGAAGCTGTCTCTTAATATTTTCTGGCGAATGAAGGTTAAGTGCTACCAGGTCTCCAGCGTTGGAGCCGTGCGTGACCACAACGAAGACTTCGTTGTTTTCTGGGAACCGCAGGATTTTGACGAGCGGCAAAAACTCGGCAGCATCGCTATTCTCGCCGACGGCGTCGGTGGAATCGGCAACGGCGAGGTGGCCAGCCGCACGGCCGCCGAAACGGCAATTGATATTTTTCGCGAAGCCAAACCCGATGCCGCTCCAGCCGACGTCTTCCGCCAGATTTACGACACTGCTTCGGCAAAAATTTTCCAGGCGGCGCGTGAAAAAGGGCGCATGGCCACGACCATGGTCACTTCGATTTTCCGCCACGACAAAGTGAACATCGCGCACGTCGGCGATTCACGCGCCTACCTGATTCGAGCAGGGAAAATCAAACGGATTACCAGTGACCATACCTACACATCCCTCCAGGTTAAACTCGGTTTGCTGCTGGAACGGAATGCCATGACCAGTCCGCACCGTTCCACCCTTACACGAGCGCTTGGATTCGACCCGATATGCCATTACGATATCGTCAGCGAATCCATTCAATCCGGTGACGTGATTTTGCAGTGTTCCGACGGCCTGTATGGGTTCGTGTTGGATGAAGAGATCCTGGAAATCATCAATAAATTTCATCCCGGACAGGCGTGTAAAAATTTAATTGCCCTCGCCGAAAAACGGCAAGCTAGCGACAATGTCAGCCTACAACTCATTCAAGTTTGGGACGCCGGTCCGCCCAAGGGCGCGCCGGCTGCCGGCATGAAAATCCCGCAACCAACCGGCAAGGACGTCTACGTGGGCACCCTGTTGGACGAACGTTTCGAGATTACCGACGTCATTGCCAAAAGCGGAATGGCGTCGCTCTTCAAGGCCAACGACCGCGAAACGGGCAGGGGGGTGGCCTTGAAAATTCCGCACATGCAGATTGAAAGCGACCCCGCCGGGTTTGAGCGATTTCGTCGCGAAGAGGAAATCGGTTTAAAGCTGGATCATCCTTACATACTCAAAATCATTCCAGTCACGAAAAAGAGCCGGCCTTACATCGTAATGGAGTATCTCGAAGGCCAGACCTTGAGTGATTTATTGAGCCGCGTTCATCCGTTGCCGGAGCCAGATGCCGCAAAAATCGCCAGCCGCATTTGTGAGGCGCTGGAATACCTGCACAAGAACCAGGTGGTTCATCGCGATTTAAAACCGCAAAACATCATGCTCTGCAACGACGGCTCCATCCGCATCATGGATTTTGGCATCGCGAAATCACTCGCTTCGCGCCGCCTCACATTCGTGGGCTTCACTCCCGCGATGGGAACCCCGGACTACATGGCGCCCGAGCAGGTCAAAGGCAGTCGCGGCGATCATCGGACGGACATTTACAGTCTCGGCGCCATTCTTTATGAGATGGCGACTGGCGAACTTCCTTTTGGTGGCGACAGCCCCTATGTGATTATGAACTCGCGGGTCACCGGAGACCCCGTTGCTCCACGCAAGATAAATCCAAAACTTACCCCCGTGATGGAAGAAATCATTCTGCATGCGATGGAACGTGAGCCGAAGCGCCGTTATCAGTCCGCTGCCGAAATGAAAAGGGAGCTGGATGACTATGAGATTGTCCCGCTGACGAAACGTTACGAGCGCCTGCGCTCGCCGCAGGTCTGGAAGTCGCGGTTTCGGTTGGTTCCGATGATAATTATCTTCGTTCTCCTATGGATCCTCGGCTTCTTTGCGATGTATCTCTATTTCAAGAAGCATCACTAACGGCGGTTTTCCAATTCGCAAAAAAACGATAACCGATGCCCGATTCCGTACGGAAGAAAGTCGGCGCGTTGGGGTTTACTTCCAATTTGTCGCGCAACCGTTGCACATAAACGCGAAGATACTGTGTCTTTTTTTCGTGTTCGGGGCCCCAGACCTCGCGAAGAATTTGCCGATGAGTCAGCACTTTTCCAACGTGCTGAACAAATAACCTCAACAACGCATATTCCGTGGACGTTAATTTGATTGCTTGATTCTCACGTGTGACGAGGCGGGCGGCCAAATTGACGGTGAGATTCCCAAAACGCAAAACTGGCTCTTCCACTTTGCCTTTGTCCGCGCGCCGCAGCGCCGCACGCAATCGCGCCAACAACTCTCCGCTGTTGAAAGGCTTGGTCACGTAATCGTCCGCTCCGCTATCCAGCGCTTCAATTTTCTCCGCCTCGGAATCTTGAACTGTCAGAATGACGACCGGCGTTTGCGTCCATTCCCGAATTTGTTTCAGGACTTCAAGGCCACCTAAATCAGGCAGGCCCAGGTCCAGAATGATTAAATCGTGACGGCGCTGGGCTATCGTGGCAAGTCCCTCACGGCCGCTGCCGGCGGTAACGACATGATAATTGTGGACTTCGAGAATTGTGGTGATCAGCCGCTGAATTGCCGGTTCATCGTCGATAACCAGGGCCGAAGTCTGCGGCGTAGATGCAATTGTGTTCATGGTGTCTCCTCCGGAAGTTCAGGAGCATCCGAAGCCGGCAGAAAAATATTGAAAATTGCGCCGCCATACGCTCCGTTTGCCGCGCGTACACGCCCACCCTGCGCTTCAACGAATCCTTTCACAATCGCCAGCCCAAGCCCCGTGCCGCCTGGCTTCGAATTCGGCAAACGGTGAAACAACTCGAAAATCCGGTCTATTTCGCCGGGCGGCAAACCCGGCCCCCGATCCGCCACTTGCACCAATAGCTCCTTTCCTTCAAAGCGCGCGGAGATTTCAATTGGAGTCCCCGGTGGCGTATGAAGCGCCGCGTTCGTCACCAGATTGCTCAAGGCCTGTTGCATCAGTACGAAATCCATTCTAGCAAGGTGAGGACCGGCGGCAATTTTTGTTTCGATCGGACGATCGCCGATGAGTGCGGCAGATTCCTGAAGAGCCGCGTGAATAACATCACGCGCTTCGCACCAATCAAGCCGGGGCTGGAGCTGGCCCGACTGGAGCCGCGCGGCACTCAACAAACTCTGAACGATTCGATTCAACCGCTCTCCGGCGGATTCAATTTCGCCGACAAACCGATCCTGCGACGGTGAAAGACCTCCTTCCGCGCGCAGATTATCCGCCGCCCCCACAATGGCTGAAATCGGTGTGCGGAATTCGTGCGATACAGAATTGAGCAGCGTGCGCCCGAGCCGTTCCGACTCCAGGGCCAATTTAGCTTTGACTTCGATTTCGTGCTGCGTGCGCAGGCGCGCCGTCAATTGGCCGATGACGAGGGCCACTACAAAGTAAGTCGCCAGCGTGATTTTGTCATAGAGATCCGCGATATGGAAAGAATACCGGGGAGGCACGAACAAAAAATCCCACGCAAATGCGCTCAGCACCGCCGCAAACAAAATCGCGCCACGTCCCACAGCGAGGGCTAATAACACGATGGCGAGCAGATACACGAGAGCCAGGGCGGGATGACCGGTCCAATGTTGCACCCAATAATTGACCAGCGAGACTGCGAGGACTGTGAGCAACGAGGCCGAATATTGGCGCCACGGAGCCGCGAGGAACGACTTCAGTCGGTTTTCGATCAGAGACATTGGAAAGAAAATTGCCCTGCCGCACTCATTATATTGGCTCGATTTGAAAGCATTGTTTCCCCAAAACCTCAACGATACAAGCCAAGAGCGACTGCTCTGTAGCACGTCGATCTCGGACAATCAGCCTTTCGTTTTCAATTTCGCAAATCAATTCGCTCCCAATTTTGGTTCGCTCATGGTGACTGGTCGATTGCCTTTTGGCCTGGTTTTCAAGTACGCTCGGGCAATAAGGGTGCCAAGGTGCAGCCTACAACTGGGCTTGCTGTTCCGAATAGTTTGGGGCTGCGCGAGCAGCGGAATGCGGAAGCGGCGGGAGCCGCTTTGTTTTTTGTTTGGGACGACTCTGATGCTGGCTCGGCAACAAATATGACTTGGGACTGGTTGCTTGGCATTGCTGGACAGACCGTGGTATCGCTGGTGGCAAACCGCGTCATCCGGCGCTATCCACATGTGTCAGAAGATAGTGCCATTTTTTGACGGGTTGCTAGAAATGCAAAGAAAAGGGCGAGGGTCGGTTCGCAACACTCGCACATTCACGCAAACGCCGAAAGATCAAGGTTTTCTGAAATACTCCTGAAATGCAATTGGGAGGGGGGATCGGAATCGGTCTATGAGGAGGCCTAAATTGATTAAATTTTGCCTGATTTTATTGGCTAGTCAAGCACTAGACACCCACTACTCGTTACTATTTTTCACTGCTACTTATACACAGTTTTATACACAGCTAAACATTTTACCTGTCTCCTACTCGTATCAGTTCTCGGGGGCACCGTAACAGACCATGAGCGGAGAATCGGCTGATGGCATCGGATGTGTAATCGAAAGTCATTTTGACCCGTTTTCATGATGTCCTTAATGGAAGTGCGCCCCGGTGCGTGAACACCGGAGCGCATTGGACTCAGGAAGAGAGCCAGCCCAGTTCGCGCAGCGAGTTGTATTCACCGCGCCCGATGATGACATGATCAAGAACTTCGATTTTGAGAAGCTGTCCCGCTCGAACCAGGTCGCGGGTGACTCGGATGTCGGCATCCGAAGGCTGCGATTCGCCGCTGGGATGATTGTGGACGAGCACAATGACGGCAGCGGCGGCGATCACAGCAGGCCGGAACACGTCGCGGGGGTGGACCAGAACCGTATCGAGTGTTCCAATGCTGATGAGGCAATGGCCTTTGACCCGGCGGCGCGTGTTCAAAAGCAGCGTCACGAAACACTCACACTCCGGGTTGAAATATGCTTCCTGGGCGAACCGTTCGGGCACGCCGGCAGTTCTCGCCCGCTCAGCCCAGGCGTAGCGTTTTCTCGAAGTGCTGCACAAAGGCACGGTCTCGACTAACGTGTTCCTTCGGCGGTTGCACATCACGCGAAGCTGACCGGGCCACCTATTTCAAGCGGCGCTGCGCCACTGCCGCTTGGGGATGATGGACTTGGGAATCCGGACTTCGCAACCTCTCCTCTACCAGCCACTTCGAATTGGAGGCGAAGGTCGGAATCGGACAAGAAATACCGATTAACTGCTAAGAAATTAACGTATTCCGCTGATTTTACGAGAACAATTTGCTCTAACTCGTCACTATTTTTCATAACTCGCTGACGCTTTCACTGACACTTTCACTGAATGCGACATGAGGTCGCTCGAACAGTTGTTTGTTGTGGACACATCGTAAACAAACCTGCGGTTCCGTCCGCAGAGTCTATCGGCACCGGCG
>Ga0335085_10006216_pt1 | contig 18913 bp, 18 predicted proteins | sample Lox_Sample_45_FD_206712 | JGI IMG/M metagenome (GOLD analysis project Ga0335085, IMG submission 206712) | Soil microbial communities from Loxahatchee National Wildlife Refuge, Florida, United States - Lox_Sample_4.5 | ecosystem: Environmental > Terrestrial > Soil > Wetlands | place: USA...
CTGCGCGTGGATTCAGTTTTCAGGCGGAAGGGCCTCTCGATATGCGGATGGACCCGCACTCGGAGCGTACCGCCGAACAAGTGGTAAACCACCTCGACGAGCGACAGCTTGCCGACGTGATTTACGAATTTGGAGAGGAAAGGAGGTCGCGGAGAATCGCCAGAGCCATTTGCCGGTCGCGGCCGATACGAACTACCGCACAACTTGCGGACGTAATATCAGCCGCGGCCCGGCCAATGAATCAGGCAGAAAGAAGAATTCATCCCGCGACGCGAACTTTTCAGGCTCTCCGAATCTTCGTAAACCGTGAACTGGACGACCTGAAGGCGCTGCTGGCTGGGGCGCCTCAGATTCTGAAACCAGGTGGACGGGTGGTGATCATCAGTTTTCATTCGCTGGAAGACCGCATTGTGAAAGATGCCTTCCGCGAAGGGAGCCAGCGGGGTTACTTCAGTGTGGTAACGAAAAAGCCGGTTACGGCAACTACTGAAGAGTGCGATCGCAACCCGCGAGCCCGCAGCGCGAAATTGCGGGTGGCGGAAAAGATTTGAAGCGGCGTCGGACTTCGGCCCTCAGACCTCAGTCAATCTGACCGGGATCGGGTTTGCTGAAGTCGGAGGACCGAAGTGCGATGCCGAAAAGTTTAGCTCCGGAAAACCTGCCGGAGCCCCGGCACGAGCTGTCATGGCAGTGCCGGGCCTAACAGATCAGGTTCGAACCAATGCGGACGCAGATCCGCTGGGGTGGGAAGAAGTAACTGAAAGCTGGGTCTCACGGATTCCGTGGTAGGAATCCAACTTGAGGTAGCAGTCATGTACACGGGCACATTGATCAGCGATTTGATGAAGACGGCCGAGTGGGTCGGGATGTTAGCGGACCGTCAAATTCAAGAGGAACTGCACGAGATCTTCACGATGCAGATCCCAGTTGCAGAAAACGACCAGGTCTACCAGGGAGCGGCATAAATGGCGGCAGCGGCGGCAACAATGCATGGTGCGGTTCCGATGGCAGAACGGCGTTCCTTCTGGACAGGTACGCCGGAAATCTACTTCGCCAAGGCAATCGACAATTCGCGGCTGGTGAAGGTGGAAGATCCGCGGCGCAACCGCGAGATGAAGCAGTTCTGCACCGCCATGGCATTTCTGTTTCTCTTCGTCTTCACCTATGCGTGGCAGCACTTCAAGGCCATTGAATACGGCTACCAGATTGAATCGGCCAAGCGCGAACTGTCCAGCCTCACGGAGATGAATCACGCGCTCCGGCTGGAAGACGCGTCGTTGCGCGATCCGGAGAGAATCGACGTGCTGGCGCGCCGCATGGGGTTGGTTCCCCCGATGCCAGGACAGGTGATTCATTTGGACGGAGCAGGGGCTGAGCCTCAAGGCCCGGTTATGGCCAGCAACGCGGCTGTGATGGTAGTGGCGCAATAGATCTTGTGTAGAGATCGACGATGTGGGGACAGCCGCCTGGGCTGTCCGCCGAGCGAAGCTCGGCTGATATTCAGTGGCGGCCTGTTAGTTGTCGGGCCGCCAAAGTTGTCTGTGGTCTTTGAAGGTTGTCTTCCTGAGCGAAGCGAAAGACCTATGCACTCTTCCGGCAGCATCACGGGTTCCAACGATTTCATAGGTCCTTGGGCCCGCCAAAGACGCGGACCTCAGGATGACAGAGCGTAGGTAAAATGGCGACCGCGAATCCCAGCTCCGCGCGCAACTCCCGGCTCTATCTCCTGGGCGCTGTCCTCGCGTTGTGGTGCGTTGCGATCTGTGCCCGTCTGGTCTATCTCCAGGTCTTCAGCTACGGGAAGTTCGTGAAGCAGGCTGGACACCAGCAGCAGCGTGCGATCCCGCTGGCGGCCAAGCGCGGCGTGATCTACGACCGAGCTGGACGCGAGCTGGCCATGTCGGTCATGGTCGACTCCGCGTTCGCCGTGCCCACGGAGGTCAAAGATCTGCCGACGGCGATCCATCTCATCACGCGGATCACGGGCGACGACTACAACGACGTCCTCGCCGATTGCCGAGGGCACAAGACTTTCTGCTGGGTTGCCCGCAAGGCCGACGACGAGACGATCGAGCGCATCAACTCGCTCAAGCTGCAGGGCATTCATTTCCAAAAAGAGCCTAAGCGTTTCTATCCCGCACGAGACCTCGCGGCGCAAGTCCTCGGATCTGTGGGCATGGAGGACTCCGGCCTGAGCGGCATTGAGCACGCCTACGATGAGGAACTCCGTGGCAAGGCGGGGAAGATGTTCATCTCCGTCGATGCCCGCAAGGAGTGGTTCTCCGACGTCGCCACTCAGCCCGATCCCGGGGACAATGTCGTACTGACACTCGACAAGAACATCCAGTACATCGCTGAAAAGGAACTTGAGCAGGCGATCCATGACACGCAGGCGATCGCCGGAACAGTCATCGTGGAGAATCCGCATACTGGGGAGATCCTTGCGCTCGCGAACCGTCCGACGTTCAATCCGAACGTCAGCAAGCAGATCAAGCCGGAAACACTCACCAACCGCGCTGTGAGCTATGTGTATGAGCCAGGCTCGGCGTTCAAGGTGGTGACGATTTCTGCGGCGCTGGAAGAGAAGCTGACGAATCCGAATGAACTCATCGACTGCCAGATGGGATCGATTGTCTACAACCAGATGCGGATTCGCGACTCGAAGGCGCACGGGATCCTGCCTGTGTGGGGAGTACTGGCTGAATCGAGTAATGTGGGGACGATCAAGATCGCGCTGCGGCTGGGCGAAGAGCGCTACTACAAATACATCCGTGCGTTCGGACTGGGGCAGCAGACGGGCATCGAACTGCCGGGCGAGACGCGTGGGATCACGAAGCCACCGAGCCGCTGGTCGAAGGTTTCCATCGCGGCGATCTCGATCGGGCAGGAGGTTGGTGTTTCGCCGATCCAGCTTGCGGCTGTGATGTCAACTATGGCGAACGACGGAGTTTATGTCGCGCCCCGAATCGTGGCTGGAACGGTGCCTCCTCAGGGAGCCTTACAGACAGTTGCTTTTCATCCCGTGGAAGGACGGCGAGTTGTTTCTACGTATACCGCGGCCGAGATGCGGTCGATGATGCAAAAGGTAGTTCTCGAAGGCACAGCGCGCCGAGCTGCGCTCGACGGTTATACGGTGGGCGGAAAGACGGGTACGGGACAAGAAATCGATCCGAAGACCGGGGCATACTCGAAAACGAAGTACAACGCCACCTTCGCGGGTTTTGCCCCGTTGAACAATCCCCAGGTTGTGGTAGCCGTGATCCTCGACTCTCCTGTCGGTTTGCATCAGGGCGGACAAGTCTCGGCGCCGGTTTTTCGCCGCATCACGCAACAGGTGCTGGAGTACTTGCACGTTCCGCACGATCTGCCGCTCACGCCGAAGAATCAGCTGTTGCTGGCCAAAGTCAATGACAAAGATTTGGCGGACGACACGCCGGATCATCCTGGACAGCCTCTGGAGACCGCTGAAGTGAACACCACGGCAACGGAAACGCCGCAAGCGTCGAATGCACAGCGGCAGCCTGCGGGTGGCACAAGCGACACGAGTGTAGTGCATGCTGCACTGCGGGAAACAATGACCGGGGCGGTTGTTCAACCTGCACAAGCAAAAACTTCCGGCACTCTGCCTATCGAACCGAAACTCCCAACCAGCGGCACGGTGGTTCTTGACGTTGAACAAGGCGGGATCGAAGTGCCTTCGTTTGTGGGGAAGACGTTCCGCGGTGCAGTAGAGGCCGCGCAGGATGCGGGCTTGGAGCTGGATGCCGCTGGCAGCGGCATAGCGCGTCAGCAGAGCCCCGCGGCAGGGAGCCACGTTCCTGCGGGTTCGCGGGTTACTGTGCAGTTCGGGCGGTAAGTTTGCTCGCGGCAGCGAGAGCGGCCTCTCCTGTCCAGTTAAGCGAAGTCGTCTGCTTCTCTGGCTTTGGTTCCCGCCCAGTTTTCCACGCCTGCGCAACTTAGAATGATGGCCATTAAGAGAATCTGCGTCTTCTGTGGGTCGAGCGCTGGGAGCCGTCCTGAATACCGTGCGTGTGCCGAGGAATTAGGGGCTGAACTGACGCGCCGAAGCATCGGGCTGGTGTACGGCGGAGGCAATGTCGGGCTTATGGGTGCTATCGCCGACGCGGTGCTCGCCGCGGGGGGTGAAGCCGTTGGCGTGATCCCTGAACACCTGATGAGCCGCGAGATCGGTCACAAACAACTCACCAAACTTCACATCGTTCGCTCGATGCACGAACGCAAAGAGATGATGGCCGATCTCTCCGATGCTTTCATCGCGCTGCCGGGTGGCTTCGGCACGCTGGAGGAATTCTTCGAGGTCCTGACCTGGAGCCAGCTTGGACTTCACCTTAAGCCGTGCGGCATCGTGAATGTTCTCGGTTACTACACGCCATTGCTCGCGACGCTCGATCACGCGGTCAGTGAACGATTCCTCAAACCACAAAACCGCGCACTGGTTCTGGCACGAGAGACGCCGGCAGCATTGTTGGAAGCGCTCGAGGAATGGCGGCCGGTGCACGTGGAGAAGTGGCTGGATCGCGACACAAGGTAGCAACTCTGCGTCCTCTGAAGTCTGTGGAGTTTTGATGTGAGTCGTTGGCTCGTGTAAAAGGCAAGGCGACCACAGGCCCTAAAGGGCTCTCAGTATTTTGCGGCTTAACGCGGCCCTGAAGGGCCGCTCTTCCACCTCTTGCGCCCTCACGCAGATTGAGGGGCCACTGTTCCACGAGAGTGATGGCGCTTTTGTGGATTTAAGAGTCCGTAACGCTTGCGGGCATGGATGTTTTGGAACGGCGGTGCGAGAACGGCGTTCTCAGTCTGCTTGAGTCTTTGCGCGAAAGATTGATTCGATTTGTGGGTTTGACCCGCCGAAAAACGGCGTGATACGGTAATCAGTCCGACTTGCTTTTCACATCATCCCGGCAGCCAGCCCTGCTCGTTGATTGAGGTCTAATTTGTCGTCGGTTGAGGCGCCCGCCATCCGCAAAACTGCGCTGAACGCCGTCCATCGCCAGATGGGCGCGAAGATGGTGGAATTCAATGGCTGGGACATGCCGGTCGAATATCCTGCTTCCCTCGGCGGCGGCATCATCAACGAACACATGGCCGTCCGTACCGGTGTGGGTATTTTTGATGTCAGCCACATGGGAGACATCCGCCTCGCGGGCCCACAAGCTCTGGCTGCCGTGCAGCACATCTCGATGAACGATGCCTCGAAATTGGCGATCGGACAGGCGCAGTACTCGGCACTGCTTTATCCGCAAGGCACGTTTGTCGATGATGTCATCGTTCACCGTCTCGGCGAAGAGGAGTATCTGCTGGTGATCAACGCCGGTACACGGGAGAAAGATTTCAACTGGGTCCGCGACAACACGCGCCAGTTCGACTGTAAGGTCGAGAACCTCTCGGACGATTACACGCAAATCGCGATCCAGGGGCCGAAAGGCGTCAATCTTCTTCAGAAGCTGACCGACGCGAACCTTAGCGCGGTGAAGTTCTACTGGGTCACTCGCGGCAAGTTGTGCGGACTGCCCGATATTTTGATGGGCCGCACCGGCTACACCGCCGAAGATGGATTCGAAATCTACATTCCGGCCGACGAGTCGACGAGTGCACGAGTGTGGAATGAAATCCTCGCGGCCGGGAAGGAATTCGGCGTGGTGCCCTGCGGCTTGGGATCGCGCAACACGTTGCGTCTTGAAGGCAAGCTACCGCTCTATGGTCACGAAATTTCCGATACGATTAACGTTTGGGAAGCCGGACTCGACCGCTTCTGCAAGATGGAGAAGCCGGAGTTCGTGGGCCGCGAGGCTCTGGAGAAGGCGAAAGCTGCAGGCGTAACGCGCACGTTAGTCGGCCTGGAAATGACGGAGCGCGGAATTGCCCGTGACGGATACAAAGTTCAGAACGAATCGGGCCAAGAGATCGGTTACGTGACCAGCGGGTCTCCAGGGCCATTTTTGAAGAAGAATATTGCGCTGGCCTACGTACCGATAGAGCTGTCGGCTGTCGGTACGAAATTAAAGGTGGAGATTCGAGGTCAAGGCGTGGGAGCTGTGGTGGTCCCGACGCCGTACTACAAGCGCCCGAAGAAGGACTCACCACAGAGGACACAGAGATCCACAGAGGTTTAGCCAGAAGCCAGGAGCTCGAAGCTTTATGCCCTATCCCACAGATCGCAAATACACCAAAGAGCACGAGTGGATTCAGGTCAACGGCAACAGCGCGACCGTCGGCATCACCGACTATGCACAGGAATCCCTCGGGGACATCGTTTTCGTCGAGACTCCGAAAGTCGGCGCAGAACTCGCTGCCGGCAAGACATTCGGCACTGTTGAATCGGTAAAAGCGGTGTCGGACCTTTTCGCTCCAGTATCAGGTACGGTGACGGAGGTGAATGGCGATCTCGCCACCTCTCCGGAGAAAGTCAATCAAGATGCTCATGGCTCATGGATGGTGAAGATGACGCTGAAGAATCCGGCGGAACTCGATGCGCTGCTCTCGGCCGCCGACTACGAGAAGTTTGTTGCAGAAGAAGCAGGACACTGAGAGGCAGACCTTAGACTTCGGACCTGAGCTTCAAGCTACTGAGGTCTGAGGATGCGTAGTCTGACGCCTAATTGTAGTGAGCATCATCAAATAACTTTCCTATGCGCTACTTACCCAAATCTCCCGGCGACCGCGAAGCCATGCTGAAAGCGATCGGGCTGCGCTCAGTCGACGACCTGTTCGCTCCGATCCCGGACGAGTATCGTCTGAACCGCGACCTCAACATCCCGCGCCAGATGGCCGAGTCCGAAATCGTGGACTTCTTTCGCCAGCGTTCCCGCGAAAACGGCGACGGATACACCAGCTTTCTCGGAGCCGGCGCTTATTTCCACTATCGTCCGGTGATCATCGACAGCCTCATCTCGCGCGGAGAATTCCTCACTGCTTATACGCCTTATCAGGCCGAGATTTCGCAGGGCACGCTGCAGTCGATCTTCGAATTCCAGACGATGATCTGCGAACTCACGGGCATGGAAGTCGCGAACGCGTCTATGTATGACGGATCGACTGGAGCCGCCGAGGCCGCGATGATGGCGGTCCGGCTGACTGGACGCCGATCGGTGATCGTCGCGCGCAACCTGCACCCGGAGTATCGCGAAGTGCTTGCCACCTACGCTATGCATCAGGGCATGCCACTCTCGACGGTCGGATTCGCCGACAACGGTTGCATCGACCTCAAAGAGCTTGAACGGTTGGTCACTTCAGATACAGCCTGCGTCCTGATCCAGTCGCCGAACTTCTTCGGCAGCATTGAAGATGTCGATGCTATCGGTGAGATCGCCCATAACCACGGCGCAATGCTGGTCGTTTCCATCGCCGAAGCTGTGTCGCTGGGAATCGTCGAGCCACCACGCCAGGCGGACATCATCGCCATGGAAGCGCAATCGTTTGGCGTGCCGCTTGGCTTTGGAGGCCCATATTGCGGTGTCCTTGCCACTCGGGAGAAATACGTACGCCAGATGCCCGGGCGTCTGGTCGGTCAGACCCTCGACAAGCAGGGGAAGCGCGGATTCGTGCTTACTCTTGCGACCCGTGAGCAGCACATCCGACGCGAAAAGGCCACGTCGAACATCTGCACCAATCAGGCACTGGTCGCGCTGATGGTCAACATCTTCATGACCGTTTACGGGAAGGTCGGGCTGAAAGAACTGGCAAAACACAACCTTGCAAAGACCGCCTACGCCGCAGCACAGTTCGCGAAGCATGGCAAGGTTCTGTTCGCGGGTTCGCCGCGGTTCAACGAATTTGTGGTCGAGACCAGCGAAGATCCGTACGCCATCAACGGACGGTTGCTGGGGCACAAGATTGTCGGAGGACTGCCGCTAAGAAAGTTCTATCCGGAACTGGGCAATGCTGCGCTCTGGTGCTGCACGGAAATGACGACCCGCAGCGTGATCGATACCGCCGCTGGACTTATTGCCGAGAGCGAGCGCTCCGTGCGGTCGGCGAAGGAAGAAGTCGAGGAGATGGCGCGATGAAGCACATGACCCGCAAAGCCACGCGTCACGTTAATCAGAACGAAGGGCTTATCTTCGAGAAGTCCTCGGCTGGCAAAGCCGCGTGGAAGTTGCCACCGCTCGACGTGCCGGAAGTTGACGCCGCGAAGTTACTCGGCTCCGCCGAAAGAAAAGATCTGGGCAACATGCCGGAAGTGAGCGAGATCGAAATCATCCGCCACTTCACGCGGATGTCGACATGGAACTATGCGATCGATCTCGGCATGTACCCGCTGGGTTCCTGCACGATGAAGTACAACCCGCGTGTGAACGAAGCGGTGGCGCGAGTGGAAGGTATCGCCAACGGACATCCCTATCAGCCGGAAAAGATTTCGCAGGGCGCGCTCCGTATCATCAAGACGCTCAGCGAATGTCTTATCGAAATCACTGGCATGGACGCGATTACTCTGCAGCCGGCCGCTGGTGCTCACGGAGAAATGACCGGGCTGCTGATGGTCCGCGCTTATCAGGAATCGAAAGGCAACCCGCGGAAGAAGATTCTGATTCCGGATTCCGCCCACGGTACCAACCCCGCCACAGCGGCCATGGTGGGATACGCTGTCGAAAACCTGAAGTCCGATTCGCGTGGCACGGTCGACATTGGGGCGCTGGAAGCGCAGATGAATGAAGACGTCGCTGCGCTCATGCTGACGAACCCGAATACGCTTGGCGTCTTTGAGCAGGACATTCACAGGATTGCCGACATCCTGCACGCCAAGGGTGGTCTTCTTTATATGGACGGCGCGAATATGAACGCGCTGGTCGGCAAGGCGCGGCCGGGGGACTTCGGTGTCGACGTGATGCACCTGAACCTGCACAAGACGTTCTCGACGCCGCACGGTGGCGGCGGCCCAGGCTCCGGCCCGGTCGCCATTAAGAAAACCCTCGAGCCATTTCTGCCAAAACCGATTTTGGTCACGAAGTCTGACGGCACGCTCTCGTTCGACTACAACCGGCCGCACTCGGTGGGACGCGTGCGCGCGTTCTACGGGAACTTCGGAATGTTTGTGCGCGCGCTGGCCTACATTCAAGCCAATGGCCCAGACGGACTCCGTCAGACGACGGAAGACGCTGTCCTTAATGCAAACTACGTCCGCAAAGGGCTCGAAGGCACCTACGATCTCCCGTATGACACGCCGAGCATGCACGAGGTCGTTTTCAGCGACAAGGTGCAAGCCAAGAAAGGCGTGCGTACCATGGACATCGCGAAACGCCTGATCGACTACGGATTCCACCCCTACACGACAGCCTTCCCACTGATTGTTCCCGGCGCGCTGATGATTGAGCCCACCGAAAGTGAATCGAAAGAGGAGATGGATCTGTTCGTCGAAGCCATGAAGTCGATCGCCGAAGAAGTAGAAGAAGATCCACAGATGGTTCTCGACGCACCGCACTCCACACGGGTGAGGCGGCTAGACGAAACTGCCGCAGCGCGGAAGCCGGTTCTGCGGTGGAAGCCGGACTGATTGCAGATTTGAGATTTTAGATTTCAAATTGAAGTCAGCCCTGTAGGCGCGGTTTTTCAATCTGCAATCGAAAATCTGCAATCGAAAATCTGCAATCGAAAATCTACAATCTGAAATCGCTTTGGTGACTTCGGTGCTTTCCGATCCCGTGTTCTCCTGTGACCGCTGTGCCCCCTGTGGTTAAATCTTTTCATTGCCAGAAAAAGCTAAACCTATCCCGGAAACGAAACCTGTCGGCCTGTTTACGTCTGCAGAAAAGCGAAATCCCGTAGTGTGCCTGCTTCTCGCCGTTATCACGCTGGCAATCTACAACCCAGTCAACCGTCATCCCTTTGTGAACTATGACGACGACCGTTACGTCACGGAGAATCCTCATGTTCGGCAGGGCCTGACCGCCGACACGATCGCGTGGTCGCTGACGTCCACAGAGCAAGCCAACTGGCACCCGCTCACGTGGATGTCGCATGCTCTGGACGTCTCTCTGTTTCGTCTGAATCCTGCGGGTCACCATTTCACGAATGTCGCGATCCACATCGCGAACGCAATTTTGCTGTTCCTTGTTCTGATCTGGGCCACGAACCGCCTTACGCCTAGCCTTATCGTGGCGGCCTTGTTCGCGCTTCATCCCATTAATGTCGAATCGGTTGCCTGGATCGCCGAACGCAAAAACGTTCTGTGCACTTTCTTCTTTTTCCTAACACTATGGGCTTACGGCTGGTATGCGAAAAAGCCGGGTCCGAAAAGATACCTTGCCGTGGCTGGACTTTTCATGGCTGGTCTTGCCTCCAAGCCCATGGTGATCACGCTGCCATTTGTTCTTCTTCTGCTCGATTACTGGCCGCTCCGGCGGGATGAGCAGGGAAAAACCTGGGCGCAGCTCGTGCTCGAAAAGATTCCGCTCTTTGCGCTCTCCGCCGCCAGCGCCATCATCACGATGCACGCTCAGCAATCAGGAGGCGCCGTCCGGTCCACCACGGAATTTACCCTGGGCGCACGACTGGCCAACGCAGTGTACGCGTATGCGATGTATCTCTGGAAGATGATCTGGCCGGCGCAACTAGCCCCGCTTTACCCGCATCCTGGCGATTCCCTTGCCACGTGGCGTGTCGGCATGGCCGTCTTCGTGCTCGTTGCGATCACGGTAATTGTGTGGAGATTTCGGCGGGACCGATACCTGCTTGTCGGATGGTGCTTCTTTCTGGGCACGCTGGTTCCCGTCATCGGCCTAGTTCAGGTCGGACAGGCTGCCATGGCAGACCGCTACGGCTATATCCCGTCGATGGGTGCGTTTATCGCGATCGCCTTCGCCCTCGACGAATGGTCTCAGCAGAAGAAATGGATACTTATTCCTGTTGCCGCGGCCGTCCTCGCTCTCGCGTTCGCCACTTATCGCCAGATCGGATTCTGGCAGACCAACGAACAACTCTGGACGCACACCTTGGCCGTCACCCAAAATAACTTCATTGCCGAAGACAATCTGGGAGGAGCACTGATCCTCGAGGGAAGGGAAGAAGAGGCATTCCCGCATTTCGAAGCCGCGGCCCGGATCAATCGCAAAGACCCGATGAGCCACAGCAATCTCGGGACGTACTATCAAACGCACAATAGTTTTCGGGAAGCAGTGACTCAATACGAATTAGCAGTAGGGCTCACGTCTGATCCCGGATTGCTGGCACAGACGTATGCCAATCTTGGAATGGCGCAGTTGGCCGTTGGTGATGACGATGGCGCACGTAGCAGCTTTGATCAGTCGATGCGTTTAAATCCGCATCTCTACAATTCCTGGCTCGGAATTGCGCTGCTGGCGCGCAAAAACGGGAAGCTGCAGGAAGCGATCGACGACCTGACCATGTCTCTCCATTGGCAACCGACCGCCCGAGCATTCCTTGAACTTGGGCGCACGTACGCGCAGCAAGGGCAGTTTCCAATGGCGCTCAATTCGTACGAGCAAGCGCTCAAGTTAGCGCCTGAACTTACTGAGGCGCAACAGGGCTACGACGAGCTGCGTAGGCAGGCCCGCTAATTCCCTGGATCTCTCGACGAAGCCGAAGGATAGACAACAGTGGCCCGCAGGGCTAAAGCCCTCACCATAGCGGGTCCAAGCGGCACGGCTGAAGCCGTGCCCTTCCCAAACCCGTTTCTGAGCCGCACTATTCCAAGCTTCAGCTTTTCCTGGAAGTGACCGCGAAAAATGCGGCAGCCTCCTGCTCCACATTCTTGCTGCCGCAATGCGGACACTTCGGAGCTTCCTTGTCGTGCTCGCTCAGAGTCAGAACTGTTTCGAAGGGTTTATGGCAATCGAGGCAAACGTAATCGTACACGGGCATGGGGGACCTCCCGCAGAGCCTTAGCAAAATTGTACGCCCGCCAGAACCGTCAAGACGGGTCCTGTCTGCCCGGTCATTTCCGGCACTGGGAACTTTCCCCTTTCCCGCCGTGTCCATTATGCTAGAGAGGTATGACGCTTCTGGACGCAAAAGAATTTGATCCGGAAAAAGAATCAAGGAAGCGCAAGCGCCTTGTCTTGATCATCGCCGTAATTGTGATCGTCCTTTGCCTGGGATGGTGGTTCCGATACTGGCCTGAGGAACACGTCGTCGGCAAATTCTTCAATGCGCTTCAAAAGCAAGACTACAAGACTGCCTATGCGATCTGGCAACACGACCCACAATGGCAGCAACATCCTGGAGAGTATCCCAAATATCCGTTCAACGAGTTCTATCGCGACTGGGGACCGAGCGGGGAGTGGGGCGTCATCAAGACGGCGAATATATACGGCGCACACCCATGCCCGCCACTCGGAGCAGGAACCAGTGGCAGCGGCATCGTGGTCGATGTTGTGGTAAACGACCGCGTAGAGCACGCGCAGGTTTGGGTCGAGAAGTCCGATCACACATTGAGCTATCCGCCTTGCGAACTTCTCTTCCATTAGCCGGTCCCGCGACAGCCAATTCGTCTTCTCACGAATCTAGCTGGCCTGAGGGAGTGCCTCTAGCGTTTTTGTGAGGGAGGCGACATCGCTCACGTTGAAACAAGTCTTGGACCGGTCGATCTGGCGCATCAGGCCGCACAAGACCTTCCCGGGCCCGACTTCAATGAATGTGTCGACGCCCTGCGCGATCAGCATTCGCATGCACGGATCCCATTTCACCGATCCGGTGACCTGCCGTACCAGCGTGTTGAGTGCGCGCACCGGGTCGTCGACTAACGCAGCGTCTACATTGCACGCCACCGGATACACCGGCTTGTTCCACTTGATTTCCGCCAAGTCTGCTTCGAGGCGGTCCTGCGCGGGCTTCATCAGGGAACAATGGAAGGGCGCGCTCACGGGCAGCAACTTTGCGCGCTTGGCGCCGCGGTCGTCGGCCAACTTGGCGCCGCGCTCCACCGCCGCGGTGTTTCCCGAGATCACAATCTGCTCCGGGGAATTAATATTCGCGGGCGAGCAAACTTCCCCCTGTGCCGCATCCTGACAGACCGCAGTGACCTTCTCCAGATCCATCCCCAATATCGCGGCCATCGCTCCCACGCCCACCGGAACAGCTTCCTGCATGTACTTACCCCGGTTCCGTACCGTTCGCACCGCATCGGCAAAGCCGAAGGTTCCTGATGCAACGTGTGCCGAATATTCGCCGAGGCTATGTCCGGCGACAAAGCAGGGCTTCGGCATCTGCGTCTCCAGCACGCGCAGCGCCGCAATCGACGCGGTCAGGATTGCGGGCTGCGTGATCTCGGTCAGCCGCAGCTGATCTTCCGGCCCTTCGAAGCAAAGCTGCGAAAGCTTGTAGCCCAGGGCGTCATCCGCTTCTTCAAACGTTTGCCGGGCCACCGGATATAGCTCTGCCAGATGCTTGCCCATGCCGACGGCTTGCGAGCCTTGTCCCGGGAAAATGAGTGCGATCTTGTTTTCAGTCATATCAGAAGGGAACTGTTAGTTGGATTGTGCCACTGCTTCGGCCGCTGGACGGGATGCCGCCAGTCCGCGCTCGATCGAGTCGTTGATGCCACGCTGCGAAAACTCCGCCGCTACGCGTACCGCGTTCTTCATCGCATTGCTGTTGGACGATCCGTGAGTGATGATGCAAACGCCGCGCACGCCAAGCAGCGGCGCACCGCCATACTCGGTATGATCCAGCCGCTTTTTGAAATCGGTGAAGGCGCTGCGCGAAAGCAGCGCCCCGACCTGCCGGGTAATCGTTGCCTTCAATGATTCCTTCAGCGCGGTGCGCACCAGATTGGCCACACCTTCGGAAATCTTCAGGGCTACGTTGCCCACGAAACCGTCGGCAACAATGACGTCGACTTGACCGTTGTATAAGTCGCGGCCTTCGACGTTTCCCACGAAATTCAATGGGAGCAGCTTGAGCAGCTGAAAAGCCTCGCGTGTCAGATCGTTGCCCTTGGTCTCTTCCTCGCCAATCGAGAGCAGACCAACGCGGGGCATGGTTTTGCGCCCGAACATTGCGCGAAAATAGACATCGCCCATCACCGCAAATTGCGCGAGATTCTGTGCGCTGCAATCGACGTTCGCACCCACATCCAGCAGCATCGCCGGATTTCCCGGCGCCGTCGGAAACACCGCAGCCAGTGCAGGACGATCCACGCCCGGCATGGCGCCGAGCACAATCTTGGCCGTTGCCATAGCCGCGCCTGTGTTCCCGGCAGTCACGAAGCCGTTGGCGTTGCCCTCGCGCACCAGGCGCAGACCTACCCGCATGGAGCTGTCCCGCTTGGCGCGGATCGCCTCCACCTTGTCGTCCATGGTGATGTGTTCGCTGGCGTGAACGATATCGATCGGCAGCCGTGCCGCGGAGTGATGCCGATCCAGATCGGCCTTGACGATCGTTTCCGGACCGATCAGCAATACGCGCACTCCGTATTGCCGGGCAGCATGTATCGCGCCTTCAATCTCAGGCTTGGGCGCGCGATCCGAACCCATTGCATCCAGCGCGATTACGCTAGGCATGGTGTGTGGAGGCTAGCTCGCTTCTTCGACGTCGACGACTTCGCGTCCCTTATAGTACCCGCACTTGGGGCACGCGCGGTGCGGCATTTTCTTTTCGTGGCAGTTGGGACACTCAGAAAGGCTGTGGCCCTTCAGAGCATCATGCGCGCGTCGCGTCGACGTGCGCTTCTGGGAGTGTCGCCGTTTTGGATTTGGCATGTGAGATTTCCTTCTACGGGGCAGATGCCCCTGATAGCAATTAGCACCTGGCAATTAGCATTTGGCCGGTCGAGGTTCGTTACTGACGCTGAAGAACCAAATGCCAAAAGCTAACGGCTGGATTCAGTGTTCCAGTCTTCCCCGCACTTCCTTCAGCGCGGCCCACCGGGGATCTTCCACCTCGGTCGAGCACGAACACTGTTCCTGATTCAAATTCTTGCCGCACTGCGGGCACAATCCCTTGCAGTCCTCGCGGCATGTGACCTTCAACGGCAGTGCCAGCAGCACCTGTTCGCGCAATACATCTTCTAATAGCAGGCCGTCCCCTTGATAATATCCGATCTCCGCTTCGGCATCCGTCACCGACAGTTCGTCGCGCCCGGCGTCGGCGCCCAAGGGACGATATAGCAACTCAAATTCGCGCTTAATTTCCTGTGGTACCAGTTCGAGGCAGCGGGCGCATTGCAATTCGAGGCTGGCCGCCAGCTTGCCGCGCAGCCGTATATCTTTGATGACCTCATGTTTGCCGTGATGCTCCTCAACCACCTCGGCGCGTCCCGAGGCTTTGAGCGGTCCCTTCTGGCGGGCTTCGGCCCCTAAATCGATGACATCGGGCTTAAACTCCTCCGCAAATTCAAGCGGATGAAGTTCCAATTCTTTGATGTCGAGGAACATGGCGAAACCTCCCGGGCAATCGCGCCGGCACCAGCCCGCGGAAGCACGCCAAGAGGCGTAAGTACCGCAAGGAGCAAGACTTAGGATAAGGCCCAAGGCGCAAGGGTGTCAAGAAAAGGGGCAGTGGAGTCAGCTTGAAACTCAAGTTAGACCAGCACAACGCAGACATCCTAGCCGGGGTCCGACGGGCTCCGGCCAGGACCGTCTGTCCGCGTGTTTCAGTAAGTCATGCTACGCGCGACCATGGCTCCATTACCACCGGATGCCGAAAGTCAGAGGCAGAATGTTCGTGGACACGCTGTTGTATCCAGCGTGGTGATACCGCACTTCGGCGTAAATCTTGGCATGACTCTCGCCGAGTCGGTAGGTGAAACCACCGCCAATGTTTTCGCCGAATGCGTTAGCACTCCTGCTTCCCGTGATGACGGTCACTTCTCCGATCGTGCACCCGTACCACCACGACCAATAAGGATCGCAGATGACACCGACGCCGGGAGTTGTGGTCTCGCCGGACCGATGGTACCAGCCAATTCCGCCGATGGCATACACTCCAAACTTTTGCCCCACGGGGAAGTGGACCATTGGATTGAAGGTCCAGGCATACTGTCGTGCACTTGCGCCGGGTGTGTCGAGGGCCTGTTTGGTCGCATCGTTGATCGGCAAGTCATGCCACATGAATTCGGTATCCACGCCGAACTTGCTGCTGAAGTTGTAACCACCGCCAATCACGAAATTTCCACCAGTATTGACGAATGAGGTCAGGTCTCCCTGCGGGAAGCCAACCCCGCCACCGACATTGAACATGTACTTGCTATAGTCATCCTGAGCCTGCGCCGGCATCAGCGCCGCCCCCAGAACAATCATTGTGATCATCGCGACAAACAGCCCTACACGCGGCATAGAATTTCCTCCTGCTCAACCATGCCATCCGAGTTGACCTTGCGCGACTGTCAGAATTTATAGATCAGGGATGGGAAGCTAAGAAGAAAACAAACGTTGGGAAACGGTGAAGACTGGCAATACGACGGGAGGATTGCAGCGCGCAGCAGATCAAGTGAAGGTTCGTGAACTGCCTGTAACACTTCGCATGAATTGAGATTAATCCCGCAGGCCAAGCTCCAACTGGAGCACTGGTGGCGCGATCCGGTATCAGCAAAACTTGTCACATTCCGTTCACGGCTCTACTTTGAAGAGAGTTCTCATCCCTGCCCCAAAATGTCCGCTCATGTGACAGTGAAACATCCAGATCCCCGGGTTGTCGGGGACCATGTCAGCCACTGCGCTGGTCATCGGATTCAGCATCACCATGTCCATCCGCATGTGGTTGACCGTCGCGGTCTGGCCGTGCCAGTGGGGCGTATGAATGTCCCAAGTTTCCTGCTCATTCGGATTGGTGAACAGATACCAGCGGACGTGCTCCCCCTTGCGCATCGTCATCATGGGACCGTTCGCATCAATGTAGCCGTTGATGGCGAAGAAGTGATGAAAATCATGAACTTCCTGGTTGTTCCCGTCGTAGTTTTTCCTGTCGCCGTACAGTCGCAGGACATTGCTGTCCCAGTACCAGCTCAAGTGCTCATCAAACAAGCCAAAGTCAACAACGAATTCCCGGTCGACGTCCTTGGGTGAGCCATCCTCCCGTGCCATGCCGCGGCGGGTAATGATTATCGGTCCGATCAGGCCTGAATTGATGTCCCGACCCTCATCCACATGGGAGTGATAGACCCAGAAAGCCGTGCTGCCGTCCATGTCAGCAGGTCCGGCACGCTCCGGAACCGGCCACACATATGTGTACGTTGCTCCAGGGGCAACGGAGTCATCCGCCTTGTCTTTACCACCGGTGCCATCCTCATAAGCAGCGCCTTCAGAATCCTTGGCATAAAAAACGCCGTGGGGATGGACGCTGTATGGGCGTGAAGCGTTGTTTTTGAAGACAACCTTGATCGTATCCCCGACTTCCGCGCGAAGCAGCGGCCCCAGGATGCCCAGATGCTCCCATGTGGGTGGTACAGGCTTAAAGGTTTTGAACGTGTCGTCGGTGTACTCACGGAAGCGCACTTTACGGTAATCGCTCGCATTGGGATCAAGTTCTCCCTTCGACGCGGGACCAAGTTCGAATTGATACCTGGTTCCATGAATTTTGTCGGTGTGCGACGGCGCGAAATCCCAATCCACTTCGTCAGCGGCGATGAAGTAGGTGCGTGTCTGGCCCTTACTCGCGGGCATGCTCGACAGCAGCAAAACAATCAGAAGAATCGGCATCGGATCCTTAATGTTTGGATTATTTCCGACAACCCAGGTCAGGCCTGATAGCAAATGAAATCATGTTGCTACCTGGGACGTGCGGAAAGTTGAACCTCTTCGTAAAGCCTCAGGAATGTACACCACAGGCGAGGTCACGAGCAATCCGACGGAAAAAGCGCATCCCCTTTGGGTTATGGAGAAGAGATTTGCAGCCGTTCTCGGCGTGTATCAGCTGGCCGCTAAGTGAAGGTGGTTTTGTCAAAGCGGTGCGACTACTATTCCCCCGTCTACTTCCACCATACAGACTGGCGTGTTCACTGCAAGGCGGAACGCTAGTTTGCAGAAAGGCTGGCGGCAAATGACTTCGAACCAGATGACGCCTCCCGGCAGTTCGAACGCCGGGGAAACGGGCGATGCATCAGCAGTCACGAAAGGGCGAATTCTGCACGTAGATGACGAAGATATCATCCGTGAGCTTGTCGGAAACGTACTACAGACGGCTGGCTACCGCTACAGGGGCGCCGCAGATGGCATTGAGGCGCTGGACGTGCTGGAGTCCGATCAAGATTTTGATCTGATATTCTCCGAAGTGATGATGAACCGACTAGATGGATTTGGTTTGTTCGACCGCGCCAAAGTTCAATATCCCGATATACCGTTCGTGTTTCTCGCGCCGGTGCATGACATCGCCATAAAACTAATGGCGCTCGGTAATGGCGCTTACGACTACGTTCTGTTTCCATGCAAGAAGGAAGAGATCGTGTTTGCGGCGAACCGGGCTGTTGAGTATGGTCGACTGAAACTTGAGAATCGCGCACTGCGAGCAGAATTGGAACGCATAACAAAGCGGTCCTGACTTGTTGACGTAAACAGTAAAGCTGCCTGCTGATAAAAGGAGGACGTGATCCGAGAAGTTCGAGACCCGCCTCTACTCGCTCAGGCCCAATCTCTCTACCGTCCGGACTGCAGCTTCCTCAAAAATCAGCCGCCGCTCAATCGCAATGGTGTTCTTCCCCAAATATTGCGGCACACACCACGCCAACAGCGCAACAGGGAGCGCCCTCAGCATACGCAGCGGTTGTCCCAGAGCCGCCGACTCAAATTCCGCCGTCGATCCAACGTAGATCAGATATCCAAAACAAAACGAGATCAGGATGACAATCGAATGCTGCTTGAATACCGGAATGCTGCAGGTGAAAGGCAGCTTCCGAAAGCGAATCAGGCAGACATTCATCAGCAAAACGGCCCACGAGATAACCAGCAGCGAGTGAAGCGATGCCACTCTCCACCCCTCGAGGTACGCGTAGATCGGAAGCACG
>Ga0335085_10006217_pt1 | contig 18911 bp, 23 predicted proteins | sample Lox_Sample_45_FD_206712 | JGI IMG/M metagenome (GOLD analysis project Ga0335085, IMG submission 206712) | Soil microbial communities from Loxahatchee National Wildlife Refuge, Florida, United States - Lox_Sample_4.5 | ecosystem: Environmental > Terrestrial > Soil > Wetlands | place: USA...
GATGTCGTCGATCCCGGCGCCCGACGCGAACGGGTGCTCGGTCGGGTCGATGCGCCACGTGCCCGGCCGGTGGCCGAACAGGTCGACCACCTCCTCGCCGAGCGCGATCTGCGGCTCGATCGGGAAGTCTGCGCTGAGGAACGAGTCGTCGACCTCGCGCTCGCGCAGCTCCGCGATCAGCGGCACGAGCTCGGCCTTGATCTCGGCGAAGATCCGCGTCACGTCGGCCGACCTCGTCTCCGGCTCGAAGTCGTCGAGGAGGATGTCGTACGGCTCGTCGGCAGGGTCGAAGCAGTCGATGTAGCGGCGGCGGAGCTCGACGTTGCGCTCGAGCGCGGGCAGGAACAGCGCGAAGTTGGACGTCGCCTTCGCCTCGCGCCAGATTGCATCCGCGTCGGCCCCCGCCCGGGCCATCTCGGCGGAGAGCTCGGGCGGGACGCGGACGGCCTTGTCGTAGTCGCGGCGCGCGACGCGGATCGTCGCCGCGTCGTCCGAGTCGGGGTCGAGCGAGTCCTCGAGCGGCCGCAACTCCTCGAGCAGGCGGCCCACCTCGGGGTCGATCAGCATCTCGTGGCCGAGCTGCTGCAGCGTCGCGAGGTGCGCGCCGCGGTCCGCCCTGCCGTCCGGCGGCATGATCGTCCGCTGGTCCCAGACGAGGAGGTTGGCGATCGCGCCGAGCGACTGGATCGTCTCGAGGCGCGCTTTCAGCTGGTCGAGAGCGTCGGGCACGAGGGCAGAGCCTAGCGGCAGGCCCCGCGGAGGTGTGGGGCCTGCCCGCCCGCGGCGGCCCCGGCATGCACCACCCGTGAGGATCCGCGAAGATGCAAGATCTCCGTACCGGATTCGAATCCGTTCAGCGAAGGGAGAGACCGAGATGTTCAGACGCAGGCCGTTGATGCGCGCGGCGGTGGTCGGCGGGACCGCCTACTACGCCGGCAAGAAGGGCGCCGAGAGCGCCCAGCGCGAGGCCGACCAGAACGCGGCGATCGAGGACCTCCAGGCCCAGCAGTACCAGCAGCAGGCGCCGCCGCCGGCCGCGGGCGGGATGTCGGAGGACAGCATCGAGAAGCTCAAGCAGCTCGCCGCGCTGCACGAGCAGGGCGTCCTCACCGACGCGGAGTTCGAGGTCCAGAAGCAGAAGATCCTGCAGGGGATGTGAGGGGCGCGATGGCAATCGGACCCGTGCAGATGCTCATCCTCGGCTTCGAGGACCCGGAGTTCACCGGCGAGATCGTCGCCGAGCTGCAGCGTCTCAAGGAGCAGGACATCGTCCGGCTCATCGACGCGATCGCCGTGAAGAAGGACGCGGACGGGAACGTCGAGTCGGTGCAGCTCAGCGACCTGAGCCAGGACGAGGCGATGGAGTTCGGCGCCACCGTCGGCGCGCTGATCGGCCTCGGGATGGAGGGCGAGGAGGGCGCCGAGGCAGGCGCCATGGTCGGCGCCGAGGCGGGCGCGGACGGCCACGTCATGGACGAGAGCCAGGTCTGGTACGCGGCGGACACGATCCCGCCGGGGACCGCCGCGGCGATCGCCCTGATCGAGCACCGCTGGGCGATCCCGCTCCGCGACAAGATCGCCGCCGCCGGCGGCTTCCCGCTCGCGGACGAGTGGATCCACCCGCTCGACCTCGTCGCCGTCGGCCTCATCGCCGCGGAGGAGGCCGAAGCCGCGAGCGCCTAGGCCGGCCGGGACAATCGAGAAGGCGGCTAGCTCCGCGGCAGGTGCTCCGCCGCGCGGCGGAGGATGTCGCGGAGTGTCCGCTGGTCCGCCGCGGAGAGCGCGAGGATCGCGTCCGGCGGCCGGCTCATCAGCTCGTACACGCGTGCCCGCAGCTCGACACCCGCCGGCGTGAGCGCGAGCGTCTTGACGCGACGGTCGACACCGCTGCGGCGCTCGACGAGCCCCCGCGCCTCGAGCCGGTCGGCGACGCCCGTGACGTTCGACGCGTCGCAGACGAGCAGCTCCGCGAGCGCGCTCATCGCCATCGGCCGCTCAGGGTCGATGAGTCGAAGCAGGTGCGCCTGCGGGAATGTCAGCCCGAGCTCGGCGAACGCTGCGGCGACGCGCGTGCGCTGCACCATCCCGATCTGGAAGAACAGCTGCTGGGCCTCGCGGGCTACCGACAGGGGCGCGGCGATCTTCGTGGCCATCTGCCCCAAGTATACTTGATTACCTCGATACTTGCCTAGCTCAAGTTTTTTCGGCTAGACTCGCGGCGATGCGCTCGGAGCTCGCCATCGAGGCCGAAAAGCTCGTCCGGGAGTTCAGGAAGGGCCCGCGCGCGGTCGACGGCATCGACCTCGCGGTCGCCCCGGGCGAGATCTACGGATTCCTCGGCCCCAACGGCGCCGGGAAGTCCACCACTGTCCTGATGCTGGCGACGCTCCTGCCGCCGACGTCGGGAACCGCGCGCGTCGCCGGGTTCGACGTCGTGCGACAGGGCCCGGAGGTGCGGAAGGCGATCGGCGCAGCCCTGCAGGAGGCGGCCCTCGACCCGCTCCTCACCGGCAGGGAGCACCTGCGGCTGCAGGCGAGCCTGCAGGCGCTGCCGCGTCCCGAGCGCGCCGCCCGCGCCGACGAGCTGCTCGAGCGCGTCGGCCTCACCGACGCCGCCGACCGCAGGGTCCGCGGCTACTCCGGCGGCATGAAGCGCCGGCTCGACCTCGCGCTCGCGCTCGTCCACCGGCCCCGGATCCTGTTCCTCGACGAGCCGACGACCGGGCTCGACATCCAGAGCAGAACCGCCCTGTGGGAAGAGGTCCGCCGCCTCGCAAAGGACGACGGCGTCACCGTCTTCCTGACGACCCAGTACCTCGAGGAGGCCGACGTCCTCGCCGGCCGCATCGGGATCATCGACCACGGCCGGATCGTCGCCGAGGGCGCGCCGGACACGCTGAAGGCGGAGATCGGGCGGCCGACGGTCGAGGTCGTCCCCGCCGACCCCGCGGAGGAGAGCCGCGCCGCCGCGATCCTCTCCCGCTTCGGTGAGCCGGTCGGATCCGTGAGGGGCGTCGCCGTGCGGCTGCGCACCGGCCAGGCCGATCTCGCGGAGATCGTCCGCGCCCTCGACGGCGACCGGCTCGCCGTCGCGCAGCTGCAGCTGCACCAGCCGTCGCTCGACGACGTGTTCCTCGCGAAGACCGGGCGCTCGCTCGAGGGAGCCGACGAGGAGGACGAGCCCCCGCTCGGCGAGCTGGCGATGGAGCCGGCGTGACGCTCGCCCCGGCCGACCAGGCGTTCCTGCTCGCGCGCCGATCCGTCGTGCGCACGCTCCGCCAGCCGGCGAACATCATCGCGCCGATCGTCTTCCCGCTCCTCCTGCTCGCCGTCAACTCCGCGGGCCTGAAGGCGGAGACGCACATCCCTGGCTTCCCCGGCACGTCGATCGTCGCGTTCATCCTCGCCGTGCCGTTCATCCAGGGCGCGCTGTTCGCGACGATGAACACCGGAACCGATTTCGCCCGCGACATCCAGACCGGGTTCCTGAGCCGGCTCTCGCTGACGCCGATGCGCGGCATCGTCCTCCTCGCGGGCCAGCTCGGCGGAACCGTCACGCTCGGGCTGTTCCAGGCGGCGGTCTACATCGCGGTCGGCCTCGCGATCGGCGTGCGGTTCGCCACCGGCGTGGCGGGCATCCTCGTGCTCGTTGCGTTCTTCGTGCTCGTCGTCATCGCCTTCGGCGCGCTCGGCCTGTTCGCCGCGCTGCGCACGGGCTCGGGCGAGGCGGTGCAGGGGCTCTTCCCCGCGTTCTTCGTCTTCCTGTTCATCTCGTCGATGGCGATCCCGCGGAACCTGATGACGGTCACGTGGTTCCGCGACGTCGCGACCGCGAATCCCGTCTCGTACCTGATCGAGAACGTCCGCAGCCTCATCGTCGTCGGGTGGGACGGCGAGGCGCTCGCGCTCGGCTTCGGCATCGCCGCGGCGATCGCCGCCGTCGCGCTCTCGCTGGCGGCGTGGGCGCTGCACGGGAGGCTGGGGCGGTCGTGAAGCGGCTCGCGGTCGCGCAGGCCGTCGCGTGGCGGAGCCTGCACAACTTCCTCCACAACCCCTCGCTCCTCATCCCCTCGCTCGTCTTCCCGCTCTTCTTCTTCACCGCGTTCGCCGGCGGGCTCTCGGGGATCTCCCGCGCGCCCGGCTTCCAGTTTCCGTACGGCTACACGGCCTTTCAGTTCGCGTTCGTCGTCGTCCAGTCCGCCGCGTTCGCCGGTGTCTTCACCGGCTTCGGGATCGCACGCGACTTCGAGGGCGGCTTCGCCCGGCGGCTCCTGCTCGCCGCTCCGCACCGGAGCGGCATCGTGCTCGGCTATGCGCTGGCCGCGCTCGGGCGCTGGCTCGTCACCGTCTCCGTCCTGACCGGCGTCGCGTTCGCGGTGCGGATGAGGGTCGGCGGCCACGGCGTCGATCTCGTCGGCCTCTACACGCTCGCGATCCTCGTCAACTTCACGGCGACGCTGTGGGCCGCCGGCGTGGCGATGCGCCTGCGGACGATGCAGGCCGGGCCGATCATGCAGATGCCGGTGTTCCTCGTGCTCTTCTTCGCGCCCGTCTACGTGCCGCTCGCGCTGCTGCAGGGATGGATCCACGCCGTCGCGGTCGCGAACCCGATGACCCGTGTGCTCGAGGCGGGGCGGGGGTTCGTCGCGGGCGCGCCGACCGAGGTGCTCGCCGCCTACGGCGCCATCCTCGCGCTCGGGGCGCTGTTCACGGTCTGGGCGGTCCGCGGCCTGCGCAAGGCCGAGGCCGCCGGCTAGGGAGAGGGTGGCGGAGGGGACTCGAACCCCCGACCACCGGGACCACAACCCGGGGCTCTACCAACTGAGCTACCGCCACCGCGACGCGGGTACAGCGTAGCGGGACGCCCCCGAGGGCGGCGGGTACGCTTCGTGCGGGCGCCCGTAGCTCAGTGGACAGAGCGGCGGACTTCTAATCCGCGGGTCGGAGGTTCGAATCCTCCCGGGCGCGTCGAGCGGATGCGCTTCCACGGTTCCTCCAGAGGGCCGCGAGCGTGTCCGGTCGAAGCGAACTCTTGCCGGCGACGAGGAATCCGGTATGACGGATCTTCTCGCCGCTGCTGTCCGCGCTGATCATGACGACGGTCGTGCCGGGACGCTGTTCGACGATTTGCGCAGCCGCCTCGAGCCCGCCGATGCCGGGCATCCGGATGTCGATCAGCGCGAGGTCCGGCAGGACGCGTTCCACTTCGAGGATCGCGGCTTCGCCGGAATCCGCCTCCGCGACGACCGTGAATCCCGGCGTGGCCGCGACGACGTCGCGGAGCGCGCTGCGAAAGGCGCCGCTGTCGTCGACGATCAGGACGCGGACCTCGGTCATGCCGGATACGCGGGGATCGTCGCGGAGATGGAGGTGCCGAGCGCCGAGCTGCGCACGGCGAACTCTCCGTCGAGCGACTCGACCCGCTCGCGCACGCCGGCCAGGCCGGAGCCCGGCCGCTCGACCGCTCCACCGCGACCGTCGTCGGTGACCCTCACCTCGAGCACGGGGAACGCGTAGCGGATGCCGATCAGGATCGAGCGCGCGTCCGCGTGCTTCTGGACATTCGCGACCGCCTCGGTCACCACGAAGTAGGCGGCGGCCTCCGCCCTCTCGTCCACCCGTTGCGACGGAAGCTCCGCCAGCGTCGCCGGCACGGCCGATCGCGCAGCGAGCGTGCGAACCGCGCCGGCCAGCCCCAGCTCCCTCAGCACCGTCGGATGCATGCCGTGCGTGAGCTCCCGAAGCTCGTCGATCGCGAGCTGGAGCTCCCGTTCCGACGCGGTGTCGCCCGCGAGCGACAGGTGCGCCGCAAGGGCGAGCAGACGCTGCTGCGCCCCGTCGTGGAGATCGCGCTCGACCCTCCTCCGCTCCGACTCGGCCGCGTGAACGGCGCGGGCCCGCGATGCGCCGAGCTCGTCCGCGAGAACCCGCTTCTCGCTCAGCACCGCGGCCAGGAGCAGAACCGAGACGGCGGCGACCGCGACGAACAGCTGCGTGCTCGTCACCGAGAGCGTGAGCGAATCGGCGGAGAACGGGTGCTCGCGCGTCGTCATCCAGATCAGCACGCTGACGGTGACGAGGAGCGCCAGCGTGCCGCCCCTCGCGCCGAAGCGAAGCACCGCCGAGGCGAGAACCGGGAACACGAGGTAGGTGTACGGCTCACCCGCCCTGGCCGCGATCGCGCTCACCGCGACGACGAGAGCCAGGAGGAGGACCGCCTCGCCGACTCGCCTCTGCGGAAGCCGAAGACCCGGAAGCCGACGCCACGCGAGCGCGAGCGGGAGGACCACGAGCGCGCCGCACAGGTCGCCGAGCCACCAGGTCCGCATCACCGACAACAGCGAGCCGCTCGAGACGGCACCGGACGCGAGGAGCGAGAGCGGGCCGACCGTCGCGCTCACGAGCGTGCCCGCCGCCAGGCACACGACGAGCCCGCCGGCGCCGGCCACGCGGTCGAGGGGGTCCCCGACGCGCATGAGCCGGCGAATCAGCCACGCCGCGATCACGACCTCGCACAGGTTCCCGACGGTCTGGCCGAGCGCCCCGGCCACGGGGAGAGCCAGGTAGTTGTTCGCGAGGAGATCGCCGATCAGGGCCCCGGGCCAGTACCGGAGCCCGAAGATCGCGAGGAACGCGACGGCGACGCCGACCGGGAGCCAGATCACCGCGGCGACCGGCCCCGCGAACGCAAGGGCGTACCCGAGCTTCGCCGAGCCGTAGTAGAGCGCCGCCAGGCCCGCGACCCTGACCACGTAGCGCCCGAGCTCCAGCCGCCGCCACGACCCGACGGCGACCCACTCCGCCGCGGACTCCGGAGCCGACGCGACGACCGAGATGGATCCGGTCACGCAGAGATAGTGACATCAATGACAGATTCCCACCAACCCGCGCGCACCCCGGCTGTCACTCCGGATCCGCGGCCGGCACGATCGCCTCGGTGCGGTCCTCCGACGGGACGATCGCAAGCCAGACGGCGCCCGCGACCGCGAACACGGCGGACGCGGCGAGCACGAGGTCGAGTCCCCAGCCGATCCCGACGCTCGCGTGCGGGATCACGCCCGCTCCGTGGAGGGCGATCGTGATGTGGTTGCGCTCGCGCAGCGCGACGGCCGCCGCGGCGACTCCGCCGGCCAGCGGAAACAGGCCGGCGCCGCGGTTCGCGCGCGTCAGCCACAGCAGCACCGCCCCGAGCGCCGCGGCGCCGATCACGATCCAGCCGCTGCGTCGGTGCAGTCCCGACGCGGAGACACCGAGCGCGGTCACCCACGGCCCGAGCACGCCGGTCACCATCAGCGCCGCCGCGGCGACACCGGCCGTGAGGAGCGCTCTCTTCACGCCGCGAGGCTAGCCGAGCCGGCCGCCGCTCTTGCGCAGGCGCCTCCACGCCGACGGCAGCTGCTTCGCGAGCTGCATCCGGCGCGCGTGCTGCCGCTCGACGATCCGCCCGGCCACGAACGACGCCGCGGTCCGCGCATCGTCGACGACGAGCGCCCGCAGCCGCTGCTCGGCGACGACGGCGTCCTGGTACTCGCCGAGGAGCGCCTGGAGCGCCTTCGCGTCCTCGACGAACCGCCGTCCCGCCTTGCTGTCCGGGGCGGCGAGCTCGACGGCGTAGCGCGTGCGCTTCAGCGCGATCCGGAGGCGGTGCAGCTCCTCCTCGTCCGGATGCTTCCCGAGCCGGTCGACGGCCGCGACGAGGTCGGCGAGCACCTTCCGCGCGATCCGCCGGAGCGGGACCGTGTCGACGTCGGGAGCGAGCCGCGGCGGCAGCCGCAGGCGCGTCAGCACGAGCCGGTAGTTCTCGCCGCTCAGCGCGTCGAGCAGCTTCCGGTGCGCCGTCTCGCGCTCCGCCTGGACGGAGAGGACGAGGGGCTCGCCGGCGGCGCGGTCGGCGCGGTCGAGCTCGGCGAGCTCGCGGTTCAGCAGCTCGAGCAGGACGTCGAGGTCGCGCACCGGCCCGGTCAGCTCGCCGAGCTCGTCGAGGAGGTCGCCGAGCGAGCGCCGCCACTCCCGGTCGACGTAGCGCCGCGTGGCGCGCAGGTACGCGCGGATGCGGCGCGCCGCCACGCGGTGCTCGTGGAGGTTCTCCGCGTCCGCGCCGAGCCGGACGCCGGGGTCGTGCGCGAGCAGCTCGCGCCGCTGCGCCTCGATCATCTCGCGGAGCCGCCTCGCCCCCGGGTCGTCGCTGAGCGGCGGCGCCGGGACGAGCTGCTTGCCGGCGGAGGCGGACTCGATCAGGCGCGCGATCTCGGCCGGAGGCGCGAGGCCCCCGTTCCCGGGCTCCCACGCCTCGACCTCCTCGCCGCGCGGCAGCGACAGCCGCCAGACGACGCCGGCCTCCGACGGGAGCCGCGAGACGCGCATGCCTAGGCGCTCGAGGTCGCGGTCGACGGTGTCGTACTCGTGCGCGACCGCGAGCTCCCTCTCCGCGCGCAACCAGTTCTCCTCAGGCGACCCCGCCTCCGGCGCCTGCGAGAGCTCGTAGGCGCGGACGCGGACGCTGTGACCGTCGGTGCCCTCCATCCCTCCGGGATTCCTGCACATCCGCGCGCTCTCCTGCAAGGGACGCATCTGCGAAGATCGCGTGGTGAGCCTCCGCAGGCGCCCGCTGGAGCAGGACGTCACGCTTCCCGACGGGCGCGTCGTCCGCGTGCGCGTGGGCGTGCCGGACGACTCGTACATCGCGAAGCGCGACCTCGACACCGTCGACGTCGAGGTCTACGGCGACGGCGAGCACCTCGCCGTCGTCAACACCGTCCTCGGCGCACGCCAGGTGAACGAGGCGCGGGAGCTGCTCGCGGAGATCGTCGCGGGACTCGAGTCCGGCGAGCTGAAGCCCACCGCCGGAGCGCTCGAGCCCCTTGCCGATAGGCTCCGCTGAGTGAGCACCGCGACGCTTCACACGAACCACGGCCCGATCGCGATCGAGCTCTACGCGGACGACGCGCCGAAGACGGTGGCGAACTTCGAGAAGCTCGCCGGCGACGGCTTCTACGACGGCGTCATCTTCCACCGCGTGATCCCGGACTTCATGATCCAGGGCGGCGACCCGACGGGGACCGGCTCCGGCGGCCCGGGCTACCAGTTCGAGGACGAGTTCAACGAGCGGAAGGTGGCCCGCGGCGCGCTCGCGATGGCGAATGCCGGCCCGAACACGAACGGGAGCCAGTTCTTCATCGTCACGGCCGACGCGTGCCCGTGGCTCGACGGCAAGCACACCGTCTTCGGGCAGGTCACCGACGGGATGGACGTCGTCGATGCGATCTCCGCGCTCGACACCGACGGGCGCGACCGTCCGCGGACGGACGTCGTGATCGAGCGCGTCGAGCTCGGCTAGGCATCCCGCCCGCGGGAAGTCAGCGGTTCCCCCGATGCCGGTGTCCGACCGCTCGGGTACACCGAGCGGTAACGAGCAGGAAGGTGGAAGACGTGAGACTTCGACCGGACACCCCCTCCTCCGGGCCGGACCTCGTGAATCGGCCCTCGCCGCCGCTCTCCACCGCTTCGACCGCCCCGGCCGGAACCGCGACCCTGACCGCAGCGCCGCCGAAGCATCTCCATCCCGCGCTTCTCGCCGCGCTGCGGCGGCGGATGGCGCAGGTGGGCGGGCACCACCCCGGAGAGCCGTTCCACTAGCGGGCGTCCTTGCCCGTGGCCGTGCCGCCGAGTACGGTCACGGGCCATGGCCGGCGAGAACGGCGAGGACCTCCGGCTCGACTACGCGCAGACGACCGAGCTTCTGCGCGGGATCACGGACGTCCGCTTCCGGCTGCTGGCGATCGTCCCGACGCTCGCGGGCGCCGCGGTCGCGTTCATGAGCCGCGGCCGGCCCGCCGCCGAGCTGCTCGCGGTCGGGCTGCTCGGCCTCGCGGCGACGGTCGGGATCGTCCTCTACGAGGTCCGGAACACGCAGCTGTACGACTACGCGATCCGGCGGGCGAAGGAGCTCGAGGCGCGGCTCGACGGCACGGGCGGCCTGTTCACGGACCGGCCGGGCCGCGACGTGCGCGTGTTCGGCCTCGCGCTCGCGGGACACGAGCGCGGGCTCGCGCTCGTGTACGGGGCCGCCATCGCCGGCTGGACCTATCTGGTCGTGTGGGGCGGGCTCCGCGCGCTCGACGTCGGCGGCGCGCAGAAGATCGGCGGGATCGTCGGGATCGTCGTCGGCGTGCTCGCCCTCGTCGAGCTGCTCCGGATCGAGCCGAGCGCCTAGACCTCGCGACGACGTATCGCCCTCGGGCGAGGGCTGCGCGGCGCGGCGGCGAATCCCGGGGCATGCCCGCGGTCGACGAGACCGGCGACGCGATCCGGCGCACCCGGCTCGCCAACGAGCGCACGTACCTCGCGTGGTGGCGCAGCGGCCTCGCGTCGCTCGCCGTCGCCGTCGGCGCGGGCCGGATCGCGCCGGCGCTGGCAGGCGGCACGACCTGGCCCTACGAGGTGGTCGGCCTCGCCTTCGCGGTCGTCGGCCTCGCGTTCATCGGCTACGCGTACGTGCGCCAGCGGCAGGTCGAGGCCGCGCTCCAACGCGGCGAGTTCGCACGGTTCGGCGACCGGCCGGCCCTCGTCTTCTCGCTGCTCGGCGCGGCGCTCGGGGTCGCGACGATCGCGCTCGTCCTCGCGCACCCGTCCTAGAGAGCGGGTGGCGGGAATCGAACCCGCGTAGCCAGCTTGGAAGGCTGGAGCTCTACCATTGAGCTACACCCGCGTGCGGCTAGGTTAGCGGCATGCACCTGTCGGCCGAGGCCGTCGTGCTCGTGCCGGCGCTCGCGCTCGGGTACGCGCTCGCGGCCCGCGCGGAGCGCCCGTCGCGGGCGCGCGTCGCCGCCGCCGTCGCCGCGCTCACGCTGATCTTCGCCGCGTTCGCGAGCGGGCTGCAGCCGCTCGCCACCCACACGTTCCTCTGGGCGCACCTGCTCCAGAACGTCGTGCTCGCGGAGTGGGCGCCGCTGCTGCTCGTGCTCGCGGTGCCGCGGAGAACGGCTGCGCGCGCGGCGGGCTTCCTGCTGTTCCGGCCGTTTGTGGCGCTGCCGCTCTGGCTCGTCGCGTACTACGCCTGGCACCTGCCGTGGGTCTACGACGTCGCGCTGCGGCACCAGCACTCGCTGCTGCACCTCGAGCACCTGACGTACCTGCTCGCCGGGATCTGCCTCTGGTGGCCGGTCGTCCACGGCTCGTACTCGAACGGCGCGAAGGCCCTGTACCTGTTCGCCGCGTTCGTCCTCGCGTCGCCGATCGGGCTGATGCTCGCGCTCGTGCAGCGGCCCGTCTACTCGTTCTACGCGCACGCGCCGCGCACGTGGGGGCCGAGCCCGCTCACCGACCAGCAGATCGCCGGGGTGACGATGGCGGTCGAGGAGGCGATCGTCTTCTTCGCCGCGTTCGCGCTCTACCTGCTCCGCTTTCTCGAGGACGAGCAGGCGCGGGGTGCGCTCGAAGGGCTCGGCGATGGTAGGACCCCGCCGTGGAGTCGCATGGACTCGTGATCGTCGGCGGCGGTGCGGCCGGGCTTGCGACCGCCGCGCTGCTCCGCCGCGCCGGCCGCGACCCGCTCGTGCTCGAGGCCGGGCCGGAGCCCGGCGCCGCCTGGCGCGAGCGATACGACCGGCTGCACCTGCACACGCCGCGGCTCCTGTCCGGGTTGCCGAACCGCCGGATCCCGCGCCGGTACGGGCGCTGGGTCGCCCGCGACGACCTGATCGCGTACCTCGCCGACTACGCCCGCGACGAGGCGATCGAGGTGCGCACCGGCGCGGCGGTGGAGCGGATCGACCGGGACGGCGACGGCGACGGTTGGACGCTCGCGTTGCCGGGCGGTCCGCTCGGGGCCGAGACCGTGATCGTCGCCACCGGGTACAACGGCACGCCGCGGATTCCCGAGTGGCCCGGCCGCGGCGGCTTCGGCGGCGAGCTCGTCCACTCGGCCGGCTACCGCAATCCGGCGCCGTATCGCGGACGCGACGTGCTCGTGGTCGGCGCGGGGAACTCCGGCGCGGAGATCGCCACCGACGTCGCCGAGGGCGGCGCGGCGCGCACGCGCCTCTCGGTGCGGACGCCGCCGCAGATCGTCCGCCGCTCGACCGCGGGAGTGCCGGCACAGCTCGTCGGGATGGCGATCCGCTACCTGCCGCCGGGCTGGGTCGACCCGATCTCGAAGACGCAGCGCAAGCTGTCGATTCCGGACATGTCCGCCCAGGGGCTGCCGCGGCCGGACGACGGCGTGCGGACGGCGTTCCTCGCCACGGGCACGACGCCGATCCTCGACGTCGGCATCGTCGGCGCGGTCCGGCGCGGCGCCGTCGAGATCGTCGCCGCGGTCGAGGGCTTCGACGGCGCCGACGTCCTCCTCGCCGACGGCTCGCGGATCGCGCCCGACACGGTGATCGCCGCGACGGGGTTTCGCGCCGGCCTCGACGGGCTCGTCGGCCACCTCGGCGTGCTCGACCCGCGCGGCCTGCCGCTGAAGACCGACGGCGAGCCGGCGCTGCCGGGGCTCTGGTTCGTCGGCTTCCGCCCGACCCTCGGCGGCCAGCTCCGCGAGGGCAGCATCGCCGCGCGTCACGTCGCCGCGGCCGTCGCCGCGGGCTGAGCCCGCGCCGCGCGACGGCCGAGCAGCGTCACGCCCGCCGCGGTCATCGGCAGCGACGCGAGCGCCGCCGCGACGATCGCGGAGGCGACGCCGGCCGTGAGCACGTGCTCCTGGAGTCCGAGCGCGACGACCGCGGCGGGGACGCCGAGCTGCGCCGTCGCGGCGAACCCCGCGCCGGGCGACTGCCGCGTCAGCAGCGCCGCGAGCAGGTGCACGGCCGCGTTGCACGCCGCGAGCAGCGCCGCGAGCGCGATCAGGATCGGGTGCGTGCCGAGCGCACGGAGGTCGATGTTCGCGCCGAGGACGACGAAGAAGATCGGGATCATGAAGCCCTGCGCGACGCCGACCACCTGGCGGGAGAGCCGCCTCGGCCCGCCGATCGCCGCGACCATCAGCCCGACGCCGAAGCCGGCGATGAGCACGCTCGTGCCGACGCTCTTCGCCACCCAGGCGAGCGCGAAGAGGACGAGAAGCGACAGCCGGAGATCGAGCGCCCAGTGGCGGCGCTTCGACCAGCGGCGCACCTGACGCACCCACATCCGGCCGGTGAGCAGCCGCGTCAGCCCGTAGAGCCCGAGAATGCAGGCGGCGACGCCGAGCCCGCCGAGCGCCGCCCGCGCGGCGTGCCCGGGCCGGAGCACGAGCGGGACGGAGACGATCGCCGCGATGTCGGCCAGCGCCACCCACGCCATCACCGTCAGCGCCCGCCGGTCCTCCATCAGCTCGTGCTCCTCGAGAGCCGGAAGCAGGATCGCGGCCGAGCCGCTCGCGAGCAGCAGCGCGTAGATCCCGGCGTGATGCGTGTGCGTCGCGAGCGACGCGAGAAGGCCGAACGGCACGGCGAGCAGCGCCGCGACCACCGCCGCGGCCGCTCCGCGTCGGAGGCCGCGGATGAGTCCCGGCTGGCGCAGCGGCACGCTCATCCCGGCGGCGAGCATCAGCATCGCGAAGCCGACCTGCGCGAGGAATGCCGTCGTCGGCTCGTTCGGGTCGAGCCAGTTGAAGCCGCTCTTGCCGATCACGACGCCGGCGAAGATCTCGCCGACGACGACGGGCACGAGCGTCCGCGGCCCGAGCGCGAGCAGCGGCCCGGCCAGCCCGGCGAGGACGATGAGCGCGAGGACGCCGAACGTCACCCGCCGATTCTCCACCCGCCGCCGGAGACCGTGCCGCCGTGCAAGGCGCGGCGGAGGCGCGCCACGGCCGCACGCACCTTTGCGGCCCACAACGAGCTCGGGTCGTACCAGACGGAGACGTTCCGGACCGAGATGTCCTGGTCCCCCATCGTGTAGGCGAACCGCACACGTCGAGGGTAGGAGCCGCGCGACGCCGCGTCTCCCATCCCATCGGGGCGACGTCAGTCGGGACGGCCGGATTCGGACCGGCGACCTCCTGCTCCCAAAGCAGGCGCTCTGACCAGGCTGAGCTACGTCCCGCTCCGCGGAGGCTACCGGTAGGTTCGGAGCATGGCGACCGCGGCGACGGCGACGGCAGGGGTGCGGGAGCACGCGCCCCGGCCCGCGCTCGGGTACGCGATGGTGATCGCGGCGGCGACGCTGTTCGGGATCAACGGCGCCGTCTCGAAGGTCGCGCTCTCGTCGGGGATGTCGGCGCTCCGGCTCACCGAGGCGCGCTCGGCGGGCGCCTTCGTCGGGCTGACGGCGCTCGCGCTCGCGACGCGGCCCGCGTCGCTGAGGCTCCGGCCCGGGGAGTGGTGGCGGCTCGCGATCTTCGGCGTGGCCGGGGTCGCGTGGGTGCAGCTCTTCTACTTCCTCGCGATCGACCGGCTCCCGATCGGGATCGCGCTGCTGATCCAGTACCTCGGGCCGCTGCTCGTCGCGCTCTGGGTCGTCGGCGTCCGGGACGAGCCCGTGCGGCGGCGCATCTGGGTCGCGCTCGCGTTCTCGCTCGTCGGGCTCGCGCTGATGGTGCAGCTCTGGCGCGGCGTGACGCTGGACGGACTCGGGGTCGTGTTCGCGCTGATCGCAGCGGTCGTGTTCGCGATGTACCTGCTGCTCGCCGAGCGCGAGGTGGCCGGCCGCGACCCGGTCTCGCTGCTCGCGTGGGGCTTCTTCTTCGCGACCGTGTTCTGGACGTTCGCGCAGCCGTGGTGGAGCTTTCCGGCCGGCGCGGCCGGGAGCACCGTGCCGCTCGAGGGACGGCTCGCCGGCCTGCATCTGCCGGTGTGGGCGCTCGTCCTCTGGGTCGTCGTGCTCGGTGCGATCGTCCCGTTCGTGCTGATCGTCGGCGCGCTCCGGCACGTGCCGGCCACGCGCGTCGGGGTCGTGGCGATGCTCGAGCCGGTGGTGGCGACGGTCGTCGCCTGGATCTGGCTGCGGCAGTCGCTCTCGGCGGCGCAGCTCGCCGGCGCCGCGGTCGTGCTCGTGGGCGTCGCGCTCGCGCAGACGGCGCGCTGATCCCGGTTGAAAAGATGGGCCGACCGGCCCATTGTCCGCCGTCTGCGAGCCGGTTAGGTTCACCGGCACTGGGCGATGCGAACCGCGGCTGAGCAGACCTCATAGCCCCGCGGTGAGCACTTGGGAGAGCCCGCCGCACCGACCCCCCTGAGCGGCGGGCTTTCTCATCTCCGGAGGTCTTAACCCGACTCTCACGACTTCGGGGCTATCCTGGGCGCCGGTTTGGTGATGCGGGTACTCCTGGCCTCTCCGCGGGGCTACTGCGCGGGTGTGGAACGGGCGGTCGAGACGGTCGAGCGCGCGCTCGCGCTCTACGGGCGACCCGTCTACGTCCGCAAGCAGATCGTCCACAACAGCCACGTCGTCCGCGACCTTCGGGAGAAGGGCGCGGTGTTCGTGGACTCGATCGCGGACGTGCCGGAGGGCGCGGCGGTCGTCTTCTCCGCCCACGGCGTGTCGCCGTCGGTGCGGATCGAGGCGCTCGAGCGCGGGCTGACGGCGATCGACGCGACGTGCCCGCTCGTGACGAAGGTGCACACGCAGGCGCGGCGGTACGCGCGCGCGGGCTACACGGTCGTGCTGATCGGGCACGCAGGTCACGAGGAGGTCGTCGGCACGACCGGAGAGGCGCCCGACGTGATCGTCCTCGTCGAGTCGGCGGCCGACGCGGAGACCGTCGAGCTCCCCGCGACGCCGCTCGCGTACATCACGCAGACGACGCTGTCCGTGGACGAGACGCGCGAGATCGTCGCCGTGCTGAAGCGGCGCTTCCCGCACATCGAGGGGCCGGCGAAGGAGGACATCTGCTACGCGACCTCCAACCGGCAGTGGGCCGTGAAGGAGCTCCTCGGGGAGGTCGACCTGCTGCTCGTGATCGGCTCCGCGAACTCGTCGAACTCGAACCGGCTCGTCGAGGTGGCGCGCGCGGCCGGCGTGCCGGCGCATCTCGTCGACGACGAGACGGAGATCGACGAGGCCTGGCTCGACGGCGTCGGGACGGTCGGCGTGACCTCGGGCGCGTCCGCGCCGGAGCGGCTCGTCGCGCGCGTGTGCGAGTGGTTCCGCGGGCGCGGGCCGTGCGAGATCCGCGAGTTCCGCTCCGCCTTCGAGGACGTCGTCTTCAAGCTGCCGGTCGAGCTGCGGCGCGCGACGAGGCCCGCCGCATAGCATCGCCCCGGTGAGGGCCCGCCCCCACCGGCTCGAGCGTCTCCCGGAGCAGTACTTCACGCGGCTGCTCGCGCGCGTGACCGCCGCGGCTGCTGCGGGCGGCGAGCCGCTCGCCGATCTCGGGCGCGGGAACCCCGACGTCCCGCCTCCGCCGCACGTCGTCGAAGCGCTCGCGCGGGCGGCGGCGCGGCCGGACACGCACGGGTACGCGCCGTTCGCCGGCCTGGCGGCGCTGAAGGAGGCGATCGCGGCGCGCTACCGCGACGTCTACGGCGTCGACGTCGACCCGGCGCGCGAGGTCGCCGTGCTCCCCGGGACGAAGACGGGGCTCGTCGAGTTCGCGCAGGTCACGGTCGAGCGGGGCGGCGCGCTCGTGCTGCCGGATCCCGGCTATCCGGACTACCGCTCTGCGGTCGCGCTCTCGGCGGCGGCGCACCTGCCGCTGCCCCTGCTCGACGACGCGCGGCCGGACTGGGACGCGGCGCCGGCGGAGGCTGCGGCGCTCTATCTCAACTTCCCGTCGAACCCGACGGCGGCGACCGCGCCCGAGGGCGTGTTCGCCGAGGCGATCGAATGGGCCGCGCGCTCGGGTGCGTGGCTCCTCCACGACTTCGCGTACGGCGACCTCGTCTTCGACGGGCGCCGGCCGGAGAGCTTCCTCGCCGTCGACGGTGCACGCGAGGTCGGGCTCGAGCTGTTCTCGATGTCGAAGTCGTACGGGATGGCCGGGTGGCGGCTCGGCTTCGCGGTCGGGAACGCGGAGCTCGTCGCGCGGATCGAGGATCTCCAGAACCACGTCTTCGCCGGCGTGTTCACGCCGGTGCAGGAAGCGGGGATCGCGGCGCTGACCGGCCCGCAGGACACCGTCGAGGAGCGGCGCGCGCTGTACGAGCGGCGGCGCGACCGGGCCGTCGCCTGGCTCGACGGGCTCGACGCGCGGGCCGAGGGGACGTTCTTCGTATGGTTCCGCCTGCCGGAGGGAACCACGTGCGAGCGGTTGCTCGAGGAGCACCGGGTCGCGCTCGCGCCGGGGGAGGGCTTCGGCGAGCGGGGCCGCGGCTGGGCGCGCCTGTCGCTCGCGGTCGCGGACGAGACGCTCGACCGCGGGCTCGAGCGCTTGCACGGAGCGCTGCAGAACCCCTAACGGTGACAGTCACCGTTAAGAGCACGGCCGCGTCTTGCGCGGCCGTGTCCCGGTACCGGCGCTAGTCGGCATCGGCAGCGTCGACGAATGCACGGAGCCGACGTCGCGCGCGCTCCGAGGAGCTTCCGAAGTACGCGGTGAGTCGGGACGGGTCGACGAATGGGAAGGCGGACTCGTTCGGCGCGATGCAGCCGTTGTAGCTGCTCCAGTACCAGTCCTCCGGGCGCGTGCACATCCCGGCACGGACAGGGTTGCGCGCGATATAGCGAAGCAGTTCCAGCATGTGCTCGTCGGACTCGGCCCGAACGGAGTAGTACCGCTCCCCGAAGAGATGCCCTTTCCGGCGATGACGGAGGTTGAAATTCCGCGCATAGAAGCCGTTGAGGCGCTGCATCCCGACGGGAAGCGACTCGTCCGGAACCTCGAGGAGCAGATGGAAGTGCGTCGTCATGAGACAGAACGAGAGGCACGCCCAGCTCTCGCGGACGAGCTGCTGGATCAGCAGCGAGCAGAAGAGCGTGCGGTCGTCGTCATCGAGGAAGACGTCACACGGGCCGGCGCCACGCGTTGTGACGTGGTAGGTGCCGGCGGTTGCCTCACGCAGAGCTCGACCCATCGCACCACGGTGCCCGTGCCTGCGCTGCACCGCAAGACGCTCTTTCGGGCACGACCGCAAGCGACGCGCACCGTCTTAACGGTGACTGGCACCGTTTGGAACGCACGAGCCTACGCGCCGCGCTTCTCGATCGCGAGCGCGTCGCCGACGCTGATCTCGACGGCGAGGACCTCGTCCCTGATCCGGTCGCCGTAAATGTCGACCGTGCCGGCCTGGGGCGCCGGAACCGTCAAGGCGATGCGGTCGGTCACCTCGAGCCCCTGCTCCTTGCGCAGCGAGTTGACGGTGTGGATCAGCTCGTACGCCTCGCCTTCGAGGCGAAGGTCGTCGTCGAGCGCGGTGTCGAGCGCGACCGTGACGCCGTCCGCGGACGCGACCGCCCAGCCCTCGCGGCCGCCGCGCTCGACGAGCACCTCGTCCGGCTCGAGGATGCGTCCGTCGATGCGGAAGCGGCCGCCCTCGAGCTCCTCGAACTCGCCCGCCTGGAGCGCTGCGCGCACGGCGCCGAGCTCCTTGCCGAGCTTCGGCCCGAGCACCGGGAGGTTCGGCTTGACGCGCACCTCGACCGCCTCGACGTGGCCGAACTCGACGTCCCGCACGCGCAGCTCGTCGCGGATCTCCGCCTCGTGCGTCCGCGTCGCCGCCGCACCCTCGACGACCATCCGCCGCAGCGGCTGGCGCAGCTTCAGCCCCGAGGTGGAGCGCGCCTGCCGGCCGAGCTCGACGACGCGCCGCACCTCCGCGATCTCGTCGAGCAGCGCGCGGTCCGGCGGCGCCGTTTCCGGCCACGGCGCGAGGTGCACCGACTCGGGCGCGTCCGTGCACGCGCCGGCGACGAGGTTCTGCCAGACGTGCTCGCTCAGGAACGGGACGATCGGCGCGAGCACGCGCATGGTCTGGACGAGCGCGTACCAGAGCGTCTGCAGCGCCGCCGCGTCGCCCTTCCAGAACCGGGCGCGCGAGCGCCGGATGTACCAG
>Ga0335085_10006218_pt1 | contig 18911 bp, 18 predicted proteins | sample Lox_Sample_45_FD_206712 | JGI IMG/M metagenome (GOLD analysis project Ga0335085, IMG submission 206712) | Soil microbial communities from Loxahatchee National Wildlife Refuge, Florida, United States - Lox_Sample_4.5 | ecosystem: Environmental > Terrestrial > Soil > Wetlands | place: USA...
CGCCGTGGCTACTGCCGAGAGCCCTTCCGTCCTCTCGACGAGGAAGAGACCCTGGTCGGGAGCGAGGCCGTGGAGGCGTCGCTCGATGCCTCGGTGCTTGTGCCAGTGGAAGAGATAGAGGTCGAGTACCTCCTCGCCGGTCGTGACGAGTCCCATGTACAGCGACTCCCAGCCCGCTACACGTACCGGCCCGAACGGGAACTCGAACGCTTCGCCGCGGACGTGATGCGGAGCGCGTAGCTCCCGCGGCACTGCGGCGCGGCTCCCGGCGTCCAGGAGCGGGAACGTGTGCTCTGCGTGAGGCGGCATGAGTACGCGGTTGAGCGGCTTGTCGCCTGCGGGCCTGATGCCGAGCTGCTCGAACAGCTCGCACTCCTCGACGTAGGCCGCGGGCTCGACGTCGGAGATCGGCGTGTGCCCCTGGTCGGTGAGCGGGGCTTCGACGATCTCGTAGCGCTGCTCGCGGTCCAGCGCGTAGACGACGCGTGCGACGGCGACGCCGGCTTCGTGCGCGCCGAAAAGATCGGCGAAGCGCGCGTTCTCGTCCGCAGCGAGCACGGCGACGGCGCTGGTGAGCTCGGCCTCGGCTACGTGTCTCCGTGTGACGCTCACCGGATCGCTCCGATCGAGTGCAGGATCAGGTCGTTCAGGCCGCCGGGAATCCACAGGCCGAGCACGAGCAGCCCTGCGATCCCTGCGACGAGTGGGATCGCCGACGCGGCGGACGTCGCGGCAGTCGTCTCGCTGTCGACGGGCTGTGGCTCGCCGGTTGCCATTCCCGCAGTCGAGCGGACGAACGCGATGAAGGCGAGCACGAGCAGCGCGAGCAGGATGAACGTCAGCAGGCTCGACCCGTGAAAGCCGGCGCGGACGATCGTGAACTCACTGAGGAAGAGACCGAACGGAGGCGAGCCGACGATGGCGAGCGATCCGAGCAGCAGCACACCGCCCACGAGTGGCGCCGCCCTGAGCGCGCCGTGCACCTCGCCGGTCTCGCGGGTTCTCCAGCGCTGGACGAGCTCGCTGCTCGTCAGGAAGAGCACGCACTTCCCGATCGCGTGGTTGAGCGTGTGCAACAGCGCGCCGTAGACGCCGAGCACGCCGCCGAAGCCGAGCGCGACGGAGATGATCCCCATGTGCTCGACCGAGGAGTAGGCGAACAGCCGCTTGAAGTTGCCGCGTCGGACCATGAACAGCGCTCCGATCACGATCGACGCGAAGCCGAAGACGAGCAGAACGCGATTCGTGTAGCGGCCGAGCTCGGGAAGCGCGACCGCCTGGAAGCGGATGATCGCGTACATGCCCGTGTTGAGGAGCGCGGCCGAGAGCATCGCGCTCGCCGGACTCGGAGCCTCCGAGTGTGCGTCCGGGAGCCAGGTATGCATGGGAGCCAGGCCGACCTTCGTCCCGTAGCCGATCACCGCGAGCAGGAAGGCGAGACGGAGGCTGTCCGTGTGCAGAAGATGTGCGTGCGCGAACAGCGCGGGCCAGGTAAGCCGCTGGTTCGGGCTGAGCGCGAGCGAGGTCGCCGAGTAGTAGAGGAACAACGTCGCGACGAGCGCCATCGTCACGCCGAACGAGCTGATGATGATGTACTTCCACGCCGCCTCGAGCGATCGGGCTTTCGCCTCGAGCCCGACGAGAACTGCGCTGGCGAGCGTCGACGCCTCGATCAGCACCCACAGCAGGCCGAGGTTGCCGGTCTCGAGCGAGGCCAGCATCAGCCCGGCGAAGAGTGCGAAGAAAATCGCGTACAGACGTAGCTGGAGCAGGTCGAGCTCTGCGCGCCGCTCCTCGGTCTTGAGATAGGCGATCGAGCCGATGCCCGCGAGCGTGACGACGATGGCGACCGTGATCGTGAAGAACGTGCTGAGCGCGTCGACGTAGAGAAAGCCCGAAAACGCGGAGTACGCCCCGTGACTGCCGACATCGACCGTGACGGCGATCGCACAGGCGAGCGCGCCGATTCCGCCGGCCGAGACCGCGATGCCGAGACCGGGAGCTCGGACGCCGGTGAGCGGCGCGAGCGCCGCCAGCAGCGGCAGCACCGGCACGAGCAGGACGAGCGCGGTCAATGCCGCAGCCCTCTCAGCTCGGGCGCCGACGCGGTCGCGAGCCGGTTCGCGAGACCGGAGACGAAGGTGATCATGATCAGCACGGCGGCGACGAGGTCGAGGAAGATCCCGGCCTCGACGATGAACGGGAAGGTCGCGGTGAGCGTGATCGCGCCGAGGAAGACGCCGTTCTCGAGGATCAGCCAGCCGATCAGCTGCGCGATCGTGTGCCGGCGGACGACCATGCACAGGCCGCCGAGCAGGATGATGGCCGTGGAGATCGGCACCACTGCCGAAGCGACGAGTGCATGCGGAAGCGTCCCCGGCCGGATCGCGAGGTAGGCGAACGCCGTCAGCGCTGCGCCGATGATGAGCGAGGTCGAGAGGCCGGTCGAGATCGCGACGTCGCGGCGCAGATCGAGCCGGTCGAGCAGGAAGCGCCGCGTGGCGAGCGGGATCGCGATTCCCTTGATCAACAGTGTCGCCACCGCCAGCACCCAGAGATCCGGCTGGTTGAGCGCGTGGCCGACCACCGCTGCCGCGAACGCGAGCACGATCGACTGGAGTGCGTAGTAGGTGACGTAGCGGTCGAACAGCTTCGAGCCGAGGCACGCGAACGCGCAGAGCAGCATCAGGACCGCGCTCAGGTCGAGCAGCACCCCTGATGTGGACGCGGCGGAAAGACTTTCGATCTGCGCGAGGACGGGGGTCATTTCCCGATCACGTATGAGGTGGCAATCCCGATCAGCGCGAGCAGAAACGACGCGCCGAGAAACTCGGCGATGCGGAAGAAGCGCAACTTCGCGAACGAGCTGTCGATGACCACGATCGCGAGCCCGCAGACGGCGAGCTTGCCGAGCAGTGCCGCGAGCCCGACCAGGCCGCCGACGATCGAGGTCGCGTTCCCGAGACCCCAGGGGATCACGAAGACGTTCATGAAGATCGACGAGAGGAGGAAGAACTTCATCCAGCTTCCCCACTTGACGAGCGCGTACTCGCGGCCCGAGTACTCGAGCACGCGGCTCTCCTCGATCATCGAGATCTCGATCGTCCCGGCCGGGTTGTCGATCGGGATGCGCCCGTTCTCCGCGAGCACGAGCATGAAGAACGCGACGGCGCCGAGCACGTGGGTCGGCAGGACGTAGGCGGCGCCGGAGTGGGCGATCGCGTGGTTCTCGAGGTACGGATTGTCCGAGCGCGAGAGGGCGCCGACGGTGAAGAAGACGAGGATCAGCGCCGGCTCGGCGAGGCTGCCGATCCAGGTCGTGCGGCTCGAGCCGAGTCCTCCGAGCGGGCTTGCGGTGTCGAGAGCCGCGAGCGAGATCGCGAAGCTCGCGAGCGCGAGCACGAATGCGCCGCCGATGAGATCGCCGAGGAACGCGAGCGGCAGCGGCTCGTCGGTGATGATCGGGACGATCGCGGCGACCGTCAGGTAGCAGGCGAAGGCGACGAACGGCGCGCCCCGGAAGATCCACGAAGCCTGATCGGAGACGGCGCTTCCCTTGCGCAGCAGCTTCGCGAGGTCACGGTAGGGCTGGAAGATGCTCGGGCCGCGCTTCGACTGGACGATCGCCTCTGCGCGTGCGAGAACGCCGGCGTAGAGCGGCGCGAAGACGAGGACGGCGGCGATCTGGAGAATCTGCAGTCCGTCGGCTGTGGACACTGGCCTCCCTCCGTGGAGCGGGGTAGAAGCCATCAGCCGCGCCGGACTGCCTCCGGCGAAGGCGGTACGCGAGCTTCATCGCGTAATGCTGACCTGCCGACATCCTAGGAGGCGGCCTTCGGCTGGTCAAAGAAGAACCGCGATCAGAGGCGAAGCGTCGCGGCCAGCAGCTCTGATTCCGCCAGCAGGTCGAGAGCTTCGAGCACCGAGCGGCAGACGACGTCGGCGGCGGTGATCGTCGCCCCGCTCGCCCCTTCCGGACCGACGACGGCGATCCCGAGGGCTGCGTCGCGAACCATGAAACGGTCGTTGGCGCCGTTGCCGACTGCCGCACAACGATGTCGGCCCAGCTCGTCGAGAATGCGCAGCTTCTCCTGACCGTCCGCGACGATCTTCGCTTCGACTCCCAGGCGCGCGGCGATCGCTTCGACGGTGCCGAACGTATCGGCGGAGAGAAGGTGGACGGCGAGCGTCCGGCCCAGTCTCTCGAGTCGCTCGGCGACCCCGTCGATGAGCTCGCCGCGCTCGCTCAGCGTCCCGTTCACGTCGAGTAGCAGGTGCTCGAGCTCGATCGGCTCACGGCCGGGGATCTCGACGCGCTGAACCATCTACGGAGAACCTTGCCCAGACGATGCTCGGCCGTCGGACCACCGGATTTCATGGCCGATGGAGGCGCCGACGGCCGGGCTCTCGAGCTCGGTGTCGAGCTCGACGCCGCCCTCGGCAGCCTCGTCGCGTGCGAGACGGGCGACGGTCTCGAAGTACTCGTCCTTCTCGCGCTTCGCATCCTCGACTTCGCCCGTTGCGGGATAGGCCGGGAAGCGGGCGTGGAGAAGAGCGGCGAGCGCGATCGCCTGCTGGAGTGCCTGCTGGCCCTCCGGCTCCCCGTCGATCGCGACGACGATCCGCTCGAACGACCTCAACGGTCTGGTTCCTGGATGTCGTCGATGAGGTCGTTGGTGAGGTCTACGAGCTGTTGGACGTGGCGGTCGAGGATGTCCGCCGCCTCGGGAACGAGCGCCCCGTACGCTCTCAGCCGTTTCGGCCGCAGCTCTTCCTCGAGAACGCGCATCTGTGCGAGTGCGGCGTTGAGCTGGTTCTGCGGCCGGACCGGTCGATGAGCGTTCGTCGCCTCCGCGAGCGAGGTGAGCGTCTGCTCGATGCGAGGGATCTGCTCCGACCCGACGCCGTATGCGCGGATCGAGCGGGTGAGCTCCGAGAGCTGGGCGATGCAGACACCGATCGAACGCCGATGCGCGTCGGAGAAGAGTGCGGGCTCATCCGACACGGGCATCCTCCAGGACGGTCGCGACGGCGTTCCGTACGCCGGCGTCCGCATCGCCGGCGAGATACCCGAGCGCGGCCCGCGCCTCGGGCGACGTGGTCCGCGCAAGCGAACGAACCACCGCGATCCGGACGTCAGGATCAGGGTCGCCCGAGAGGCGGGGTAGCGAGTCCGTGTGTCCGAGAGTGCCGAGCAGCTCCACGATCGTTTGCCGCAACCGGGCGGGAGCCGAGTCGAGTGCCTGCTCGAGCGCTTGCCAGAGCTCGTCGCCGAGTAGGCGCTCGAGCGCGAGCAGCGCCCGCCCTCGGACGGTCGCATGCTCGTCGACGAGGAGGCGCAGGAGCGCTGCGCTCGACTCGGGGCGGCCGCTCGCGCCGAGCGCGTCGCAGGCGGCGCGACGGACGTGCCAGCTCGGATCGCCGAGCGCAGCTGCGACGACGGGAAGCAGTGCGGGTCTCGGGTGAAGCGAGAGAGCGTCGAGGACCGCTGCGCGAACTGCGGCGTCGTCGTCTCCGACCAGCACGCGCACCTCCTCGCCGTCGAGGGTCTCCACGGCGGCTGCGACCGCGAGCCGAACGGTCGGATGCGGGTCGGTGAGGATCGGGCGGAGGGTCGTTCCTGCAGCGTCGTCGAGTACCGCGAGCGCGGAGACCGCAGCGGCACGCACCGACGGATCGCGATCTGAAAGCTGCTGCCGGCAGACGTCCACCGTACGTCGATCGCCCGGCAGGCGGGCGAGCGCCTCGATCGCGACTCGGCGCACCGGCGTCTCCGGGTCGTCGAGCGCGCGGAGGAGCGCGGCCCGTGCCGCGGGATCGCAGAGCGAGCGCAGCGCGATCGCAGCCTTGTGTCGTTCGTACGGGGAGGCGCGCTCGAGCCCCGCCACGGCGATGTCGGTGGCGCGCCTGTCGCCGAGCGTTCGCAGAGCGGCTGCCACGTCGCCGACGATGCCGATGTCGAGTGAGAGCATCCGTTCTCGCAGCGCGGTCATCTCGGCCTGCCCAGCGAGCGGGAGAAGCCGGGCGAGGGCGGCGCGAGCGACGTCGAGCGAGACATCTCCGACCGCGTCGAGCAGCGGCGTGCAGGAGCTGACGTCGCGCGGAAGAGATCGCACCGCTCGAAGGCGCTCGCTCGGGTCGGCGGCGCGGCGGCGCATCACCCGTCTCCGCGGTCTCCGACGATCAGAACCGGCACGTCGGAGTGCGCGACGAGGCGGTCGGCCAGGCCGTGCAGGACGAGGCGGCCGGGTCGTCGTCCTCCGCGGTGGTGGCCGGCGACCACGAGATCGAAGCCGTGCTCGTGGGCGTACCGGATGATGTCGTCCGCCGGCTCCTCGCCTTCGACGATCACATGCTCGACGGCGACGCCCGCCCGTTCCGCGCGGTCCCTGACACGAGAGAAGCTCTCTTCGAGGAACCGCCGTGTCGCGTCGACGGACTCGACACGATCCTCCTCGGTCTCGGCGTGCGTCGGCGAGTGTGCGACGGATGCAGCGACGATCTCTGCGCCGTAGCGGCGGGCGACGCTGACGGCGAGGTCGAGCGCTCGCTGCGCCGAAGGCGAGCCGTCCCAGGCGAGGAGCAGTCGCGTGAACATCAGCTGCGAAGGGCCGGGATGAGCGCGAGGACGACGACAACCACGACGAGGACGTACAACAGGTAGGAGCTGAGACGACCCGACTGGAGGCGACGGGCGAACTGCGCTGTGCGTAGGCCGAACCGCGCGACGGGGAGGTAGAGGTAGCGCTCGAAGAAGGGCACGACCCGCGTATGGAGCGTGAATCGCTCCGGCTCCCGTGGCCCGGTGTCCACCGGAACGAGCTCGCGCCGGTAGCCGTAGGCCGGACGGAGTACGACCCGGATCGGGTTGGAGTACGCGGCCGGCGTGTACTGGACGCGCGCCGGCGCGACAAGTGCGCCCGACGTCCAGGCCGGCGCCCGGCGGCTGCGCGGTCGCAGCGTCGCCCCGACGAGGAGGGCGGTTGCGAAGGCGTAGGCAGGGAGGGCGATCGCGAGCCATGTCGGAGCGAGCACCGAGAAGCCGGGGTACACCGGTCCGAGCACGAGCGGATGCGAGATCGCGGTCTTCGCCGGATCGAATCCGAGCAGACCCTCGAGACCGTGCCCGAGCCAGCGGATCTCCCACGGTGCGAGCGCGCCGAGCACGCCGGTGAAGAGCGCGAGCGCGGCGAAGCCGACGGCCGGGCCGCGCACCTCCTCGAGCCGGCCGAGCAGCGACCGCGCTCGGCCGAGGAAGACGGTGCCGTACAACTTCGCGAACGCGAGGAGTCCGAGCCCCGCCGTGAGCGCGAGCAGTGCCGCGCCGAGGGCGAGAATGAGCCGCGCGACGGTGTCGTCCAGCCGGAAGGCCTGGAGCAGCGCCTCGAGGGTGAACCACTCGCTGACGAAGCCGGCGAAGGGCGGAAGCGCGGCGAGCGTGACGACGGCGACCCCGAAGCCTGCAGCGGTTCGTGGCAGCGGCTGCGCGAGACCGCCGAGCGGAGCAAGCTCGCCGGTTCCGGCGGACGAGCGCACGCGGTCGGCGCCGAGGAAGGCGAGCGCCTTCGCGAGGGCGTGCATGATCACGTGCAGGGTGGCCGCGAGCAGGCCGGCGGCCTCCAGCAGGGGCTTGCCGGAGGCGCGTCCGACGATCGCGACGCCGAAGCCGAGCAGGACGATCCCGCCGTGCTCGACGCTCGAGAAGCCGAGGAAGCGCTTCAGCTCCTCCTGGCCGATCGCGTAGAGGATCCCGACGAGTCCGCCGACCGCTCCGAGCATCAGCACCAGCTCGCCCTGCCAGAGCGCATGCGGGGCAAGCACGCCGAACGTGAGCCGCCAGAGGCCGTAGAAGCCGGCGTTGAGCGCGAGCGAAGCGGCGGCAGCGAGAGCGCCCGGCGTGGCTGCGTAGCCCAGCGGGATCGGACCCTGGAACGGAAGCAGTCCGACCTTCGTCCCGAATCCGACGAGCAGCAGAACGAACACCGCCGCCTGCACGCCGCTGCTGAGGTGGCCGGCGGCGGCGGCCCAGGCGGAGAACTCGAAGCTGTGCGTGTTCGCGTAGAGCAGGGCGAATGCCGCGAGGAGTGCCCCGCCTCCGATCTTGCTCATCGCGGCGCCGAAGTACGCCGCCAGCAGGGTGCCGGGCCGGTCGCGGTCGAGGCCCGCCAGCAGGTAGAGCGCAAGCGTGACGAGCTCCCAGGCCAGGAGGAACACGAACCCCTGATCGACGCCGACGACGGTGACGAGCGCGAGCGCCAGCAGCCCGTTCAGCCCGGCGCCGACACGGCCGGGCGGCCGCTCGACGAGCGCGAGCGAAACCGCGCCGCCGGCAAGGCCGATCACCGCGAAGAAGATGCCTGCGAGCCCGTCCGCGACGAGCGCCGCCGGGCCGAAGCCGAGCCAGGTGCCAAGCCCGACGCGTGCGTGCGACCAGCCGCCGGCAGAGGCGAGGCCGACGACGCCGACGAGCAACAGGCCGGCCGAGGTGGCCGCGACGCCGAGTCGGGGGCGGATGAACCCGGCCGGAACGCCGACCGCGAGCACGAGCACCGCCGCCAGGAAGAGATTGCTCATCGTCCGTCCTCCGTCACGACTCCGGCGGCCAGCAGCAGACCGTGCAGCAGCGCGATGGGGCTCGGCGGCGAGCCGGGCACGTAGACGTCGACCGGCAGGACTCGGTCGACGCCGCCTGCGATCTCCCCGGTCGTCGCGGCGAAGCCTCCCGAGCACGCGTCGGTGCCCGCGGCGACGACTGCCTTCGGCTCGGGCATCACCTCGTACGCGCGCTCGAGCGGCTTCTCCATCGAGCGCGTCACTCCACCGGTGACGAGCAAGACGTCCGCGTGGCGCGGCGAGAGCGTGAAGTACAGGCCGAGTCGCTGCATGTCGTAGTACGGATTGGTCAGCGCGGAGATCTCCCACTCCTCGGCGCCGTCCGACCCGGCGTCGACATGGCGGATGTGGATGGAGCGTCGAAGCGGACGCGCCTGTTCCCCGAGCGGTAGCCGCACGGCTTCGAGTTGACGCTCGACCGACGCGCCGACGACGACGCCGGCCCGCCGCCGGCTTGCGGTCTCGTAGGCGGGTGAGAAGCGGAAGCGCTCCGGCTCGGCCTCGACGCAGGCGCCGCAGAGAATGCAACGCCCGCGGTCGAGCGACACGAGCCCGCCGGAGACGCTGATTGCCCCGGTCGGGCAGAGCGCCTCGAGCTCGTCGCGCGCGCCGTCGGTCTCGACGATCTCGACGCGACCGTGGAAGCCGTCGAGCTCGGGCTCCGCGCCGCGTGGATACCGGCTCGTGACGACCCCCTTGCGCAGTCCGCGTGCGATCCACTCGAGCATCAGCGATCGGCTCCCGCTGCCGTCAGACCGAAGCTGTGCTCGATGAACGAGAAGTCGGTGAGGACATCGCCGCGGAAGCTGGCGACGAACAGCGGCCAGTTGTGCAGCGAAGGCGATGAGACGTGGACGCGGCGGATCCGGCCGTCGGCGAGCTCGACCCAGTAGACGAGTTCCCCTTGCGGCGCTTCGACCCACCCGAATCCGCCGCCTTCTCCGGCAGGGAGGTCCATGCGCAGCCGCGTGGTCTCGCCGATCCGTTGCAGGCGGTCGAGCGCCTGACGGATCAGATGCAGGCTCTCGCGGATCTCGCCGAAGCGCACGTCGAGGCGCGCCATCGCGTCCCCGTTCTCGGCGGTGACGACGTCGAACCCGAGCCGCTCATAGGCGCCATAGGGGCGCTCGAAGCGCGCGTCGGTGGAGATGCCGACCGCGCGGGCGACCGGGCCGACGCCGCCGAGTGTCTCGACCGTCGTCCGGTCGAGGCGGCCGCTGCCGATCAGCCTGTCGGTGAACGAAGACGTTCGCAGAAGAAGCCTGCGGTCGCGGACGAGATCGTGCTCGAAGCGGCCGAGCCAGTCGCGCAGCTCGGCCGGGTCGAGCAGCTGTGTCGTGGCGATCCCGCCCGGCACGACGACGCCGCGGCCGAAGCGGCTGCCGCAGAGCCGCGCCCGCACGCGCATCGTGTCCTCCTTGAGGATTCCGAAGCGGGCGACCGCGACCGAGAGCGCAGCGTCCTCGGCGAGCTTCGTCGCGACGTCGAGATGGTTCGCGAGACGCTCGAGCTCGGCGTGGACGGTCCGCCACAGCGCGGCCTGCTCAGGCGGGTCGATCCGGAGCGCCGCCTCGACGGCCTGGCTGAACGCGGCGGCGTGGGCGACGGAGGCGATCCCCGCGATCCGCTCGGCGAGCACCGCCCCCTGCACAGGCTCGAGTCCGCCGAAGCGTGCTTCGAGCCCGCGATGCTTGAAGTAGGGCCGGGTCTCCAGAGCGAGCACGTCCTCGCCGCCGGTCTCGACGACATGCTGGATCGCCTCGAAGATCCCCGAGCGAATCGGCCCGTAGGGAATGACGAACGTCTCATCGCCGACGATCCGCTGCTCGAGGGCGTCTGCATCCGGCCGCAGTGCCGGTGTGAGCTCAGGATGGCCGAGGGGCGTCAGGCCTTCGCGGTCGTGCAGTTCGCGCTCTGCGAGCCTCGCCGCCGGCAGGTGCAGGCTCAGCGCGGGATACGCAGCGGCGTCCTCCGTCAGCGGTGCCCGGAGTGCGGCGATCTGGCCGCGGAAGGCGAACGCCGCGACGAGCGAGCGCTCGGGTGCGGCTGCGACGAACACGCTGATGAAGCGGGCACCTTCGTCCGCGAGGAGGACGGCGGCGCGGTCGAGCGCACCGAGCGGGAGCCGGAGGACGGTCGTGCCGTCGGGCGCGTGCTCGAGCGCGCCGCGGAAGCGCCCCTCGAGGAACCGCTGCGCGTGATCGGTCGATGCCCGTTCGAGTCTCATCGGCCCCCCGGTGCGAGGAGCGCGGTAGCGGAGTTCAGCAGCTCGTTGAGCCCGCCGGGAACATGGAGTCCGAGCCCGATGACGACGACGAGGCAGGCTCCCATCGCGCCGACGATCCACCAGCTCGTCTCGCCCCGAGGCGCCGTCGCGTCGGCCGGGGTAAGCACCATGCGGCCCGCGTGCCAGACGATTCCGAGGAAGGCGACGTTCACGAACACGAGGAGCAGTGCGACGAAGACGTAGGCGGGCTTGGTGAAGCCGCCGCTCACGATCTGGAACTCGCTGCGGAAGATGCCCGAGATCGGCAGACCCGACAGTGCGAGAGCGGCGGCGAGGAACATGGGGCCGCTCGCCGGCAGCACGGTCGCCGCGCCGCGGACGTGGTCGATCTGCTTCGTGTCGTAGCGGCGGAGGATCGAGCCGGCGCCGAAGAAGGCGAGGCTCTTCGTCGCAGCGTGGTTGAGCACGTGCAGGAGCGCACCTGCCACGGCGATCGGTACGCCGAAGCCGATGCCGAGCGCGATGACGCCCATGTGCTCGATCGACGAGTACGCCAGCAGGCGCTTGTAGCTCTCCTGCCGGAGCACGAAAACCGCGGCGAGCGCGAGGGAGATGACCCCGAAGACGAGCAGCACCTTCTGTGGGAAGCTCGAGCCTGCCGTCGCCGCCGTCACCTGGAAGAAGCGCAGGATCGCGTAGAACGCGTTGACGAGCAGCGCACCGGAGAGCATCGCCGAGATCGAGCTGGGCGCCTCGCTGTGCGCATCCGGAAGCCACGTGTGCATCGGGACGAAGCCGGCCTTCGTGCCGAAGCCGACGGTCGCGAGGAGGAAGGCGAGCTCGACCGGAACGACCGGCAGGTGCGGGGCAGCGGCGAGGAGCGTCGTAAAGCGCGGCAAGTAGGCGTTCCCGAGTACCTCGGTGCCCGCGGCGTAGAGAAAGACGATCGCGAGCAGTGCGAGACCCAGGCCGACCGAGGCGACCACGATGTACTTCCACGCCGCCTCGAGCGCCGCCTCGGTCCGGTCGAGCGCGACGAGCAGAACCGAGACGATCGTGGTGAGCTCGACCGCGATCCACAGCGTCGCGTAGTCGTTCATCAACGGGACGACGAGCATCGTCCAGCCGAACAGGTTCAGAAGCGCGAAGTAGCGGCGGGCGAATGCCGGATAGTTCCGGCGCCGCTCGTCGGCGCGGAGGTAGCCGATCGAGAAGACCGAGGCGACCGCGTACAGGAACCCCGTCGCCAGCAGGAAGACCGCCCCGAGCGCGTCGAGGTGCAGCCACCTACCGGCGATCGTGAGGGTCGAGCCGTCGCGCACGGAAACGGCCGCCGCGACGGCGAGCGCCAGCGAGGCGAACCCTGCGGCGACCGTCACCCCTTCGGCGAGATGTGCACGGCCGACGAGGCTGACGGCGCTCGCCACGAGCGCGACCAGGAAGAGCGCGACGAGCAGCCAGGCCATCTCAGCCCCTCAGCCTCTGGAGGATGTCGGTGGTGACGGCGGTTCGCTGCAGTCCGAAGTACTGGACGAGCACGACGAACACGAGCACACCGACGAGGACGTCGAAGAGCAGCAGGAGCGCGAGGATCAGCGGCAGGCTCGGTGCGATCACGAGGCTCGCGAGCGTCACGCCGTTCTCGAGTGCAAGGAACCCGAGCAGCTGCGACGGCGCGTACGGGCGCACGATCATCAGCAGGAAGGCGACGAGCACGACGGCGACCGAGACCGCCAGCGCCGAGAGCGGAAGCGCGCCCGAGACGTGCAGCTCGAGCTGCGACAGCATGAGAAAGGCAAAGGCGGCGAGCGCCATCCCCAGCAGCACCGCTGACGGGGCGCGTATCACCGAGGGCACGCGCAGGTCGACGTCGAGCGTCCGCAGGATGAGGGCAACCCCGAGCGGGACCGCGAGCGCCTTGAAGGCGATCGTGACCGCGCCGAGCGCGTACAGGTCGCGGCTGCCCGAGCTCGCGGCGGCGGCGAAGGCGAGCGCGCCGACGGCGGCCGACCCGAACGCGTAGAGACTCAGCTGCTCCCAGACGTCCTGCGAACGGAGCATCCCGAACTCGAGCAGGAGCACGACGACTGCGACGACGCTGGCGAACGCTCCGAACACCGTGAGCTTCCCGCCGAAGTCGCGCTGGAACACGAAGGTGATCACCGCGAGCACCGCGAGCAGGAAGCTGGCGACGGTGAACTCCGGGATCTTGTAGAGCCGCAGCTTTGCGAACGACGACTCGATCACCACCACGACGAGCCCGATGCCGAGCGCCTTTGCAAGCAGCACGGCGATCGCGAGCAGAACGTGGTCGAGCTGCGGTCCGGCGGCCAGGCCCCAGGGCGCGATGAAGACGTTGGCGAAGATCGTGTAGAGGATCAGCTGCTTCATCGACGATCCCCACTTGAGCAGCGCGAACCCCGGCCCGGAGTGCTCGATCACGCGTGCCTCCTCGATCATCCCGAACTCGAGCGTCGAGCCGTGGTTCTCGAGCGGGATCCGCCCCGTTTCCGCGAGCACGACCATGAAGAACGCTGTCGCGGCAAGCAGGTGCGAGGGGCGGAGCACCTCGACCGCCGACCCCTTCAGCGTGGCGACGAGCGCGTAGGGAAGGTCTGTCCGTGTGATCAGCGCGACGGTGAAGATGACCATGATCACCGTCGGCTCTGCCAGCGCGCCGAAACTCCGCACGCGGCTCGAGCCGAGTTGCGCGTACGGGCTGCCGCTGTCGATCGCGGCGAGAGAGACGGCGAAGCTGGCGAGGCCCAGGATGAAGCCGCCGCCGAGGATGTCGCCCATGTAGCCGAGCTGCAGCGGGAACGTCGTCAGCACCGGAATGAGCAGCGGCACGGTCAGATAGGCCGCGAACGCGACATAGGGCGCGGCCCGGAAGACCGGCCCCGCGCCCTCGGGCAGCACGGTCTCCTTGCGGAAGAGCTTCGCGATGTCGTAGTAGGGCTGGAGCACCCGCGGGCCGCGGCGCTGCTGCACGACCGCCTCGAGGCGCGCGATCACTCCGGTCACCAGCGGTCCGAACACGAGGACCGTGCCGACCTGGAGCACCTGGATCAGCCACTCGTTCAGTCGAGGCATGTCGCCGGCCTGGCTCCTCTCTTCCTGCGTCGCGGAAACTCAGCGCGCGGTAGAAGCCATCAGCCGTGGGGCGGCGGTTCGAGAGCGGGAACTCTCTCCCAGAGCTTCATCTGGGATCGGGAACGGTACCGAAGCGGTCGCAGCGACCGCCACCCCCATTCGTGCGATCGCGTAGAGTCCCTGCCGAGGCGATGAAGCCCGCCGAAACCGCCGCAAGGCCGATGGCTTCTACCGAATCGAGTCCGACGAGGTAGAGGGGGCCGCATGAGTGCGGAGGCAGTGCTGGTGTACGTCGAGATCCCGACCGGGTCGCGCAACAAGTACGAGTACGACCCGGAGCTCGGTGGGATCGTGCTCGACCGCCGCCTCTTCACGTCGATGAGCTACCCGGCCGACTACGGCTTCGTCGAGGGAACGCTCGCGGCCGACGGCGATCCCCTCGATGCGCTCGTCCTGACGGCCGAGCCGACGTTTCCCGGCTGCCGCGTCCGCGCCGTCCCGATCGGAGTCTTCCACATGGAGGACGAGAACGGGAGCGACGACAAGCTCGTCTGCGTACCGGTCGCCGACACGGTGTACGGACAGCTGCGCGACACCGACGAGATCCCGGAGGCACTCCGCGACGAGATCGAGCACTTCTTCCAGGTCTACAAGAGCCTCGAGGGGAAACCGACGCGGACGTTCGGGTTCGGTCCGCGAGGGCTCGCGGAGTCGGTCCTGGCCGAGGCGCGGGAGGCGTCGTGGAGCTGACCTGCTTCGTCGAGATCCCGAAGGGAAGCCGGAACAAGTACGAGTACGACGAGAGGCGGGGAGTGATGAAGCTCGATCGCCATCTCTTCAGCTCCGTCGTGTATCCCGCCGACTACGGCTTCCTCGAGGAGACGTTGACCGAGAACGGAAGCCACCTCGACGCGCTCGTCCTCGTCAACGAGCCGACATTCCCCGGCTGCCGGATCGACGTGCGCCCGATCGGGCTCTTCCAGATGCGCGACGAGGAGGGCGTCGACGACAAGGTGCTGTCCGTGCCGCTCGGCGACCCCGAATGGATGGATGTGCACGACCTCGACGACATCTCTCGGCGGGTGAGGGACGAGATCGAGCACTTCTTTGCCGTCTACACCGAGCTCGAGCCCGATCGAGTCACGGCGATCGAGGGCTGGGCCGACCGCGGAGCTGCACAGCGAGAGATCGACGACGCGCTCGCGCGCTTCCAGGCGGTGCGGACCACGAACACGGAGGAGGCACGATGACGCGGGTGGTGAGAGCAGCGCTGATCCAGGCTCACGCGAACCTGCCGAAGGCCGAGGCGCTCGACAAGCACATCGCGATGGTCGAGCAGGCCGGGGCGCAGGGCGCGGAGGTCGTCTGCCTCCAGGAGATCTTCTTCGGCCCGTACTTCTGTGCGCAGCAGGAGACGAAGTGGTTCGAGACGGCAGAGCCGGAGGACGGGCCGACCGTCCGGGCGATGCGCGAGCTGGCGCGCAAGCACTCGCTCGTCCTCGTCGTCCCGTTCTTCGAGAAGGAGTTCGAGGGCGTCTTCTACAACACCGCCGTCGTCATCGACGCCGACGGCTCGGTGCTCGGAACGTACCGCAAGACGCACATCCCGCAGGTCGGGCCGATCTTCTGGGAGAAGTACTTCTTCAAGCCGGGGAATCTCGGCTACCCCGTCTTCGACACACGGGTCGGCCGGGTCGGCGTCTTCATCTGTTACGACCGGCACTTCCCGGAGCCCGCCCGAATGCTCGGCCTGCACGGCGCGCAGCTCACCTTCAACCCGTCGGCGACGATCGAGAGCGTCTCACGCTATCTCTGGGAGCTCGAGCAGCCGGCCCACGCGGTCGCGAACGGCTTCTTCGTCGGCGCGGTGAACCGCGTCGGCGAGGAGCTCGTCGAGGGCGCGCGCTTCTACGGCTCGAGCTACTTCTGCGACCCGCGGGGACAGATCGTCGCCAGAGCATCCGACAGCGACGACGAGGTGCTCGTCGCCGACCTCGACCTCGGCATGATCGACGAGGTTCGGACCGTCTGGCAGTTCTTCCGCGACCGCAGGCCGGAGACCTACGGGGAGCTCGTCGAGCTGCGTCCGTAGATGCCCACCACCTTCTGCTGGAGCTGCTACACGCAGAACGACCGCCCGACCGGCCCCTGCCGAGAGTGCGGGCGGGAGATCGCGGCGCCCGAGGGAACCTCGTTCGAGACGAAGCTGATCTGGGCGTTGCGACATCCGCTACGCGAACGGCGGATGGTCGCCGCTCGCGTGCTGGGAGAGCTCCACGTTGCGGGTGCCCGCGAGCCGCTGCGGGAGCTCGCGACGCAGGTGGACGACCCCTACCTCGCGGCCGCCGCGGTCGAGGCTCTCGTCGCACTCGACGGCGCCGACGTGCACGCCGACCTCCTCGCGAGACTCGCGCACTCCGGCCCCGCCCCGGCCCGCCGTGTCGCGCAGGAGCTGTCGAGCCGCCGCTGATCAGCCGAGCGTCCGCCGCTGGGCGGGATCGCGGCTCTCTCGGACGAGCTCGACAGGCCGGGCCACCACGGCGGCGTGCGCCGCCGGCCCGCCGAGGAACGTGCGGCCGTCCAGCTGGGCGGCCACGCGAAGCCAGGCGGTCTCCTCGTCTCCGGCCGACTCGTGGCGGAAGCTCCAGCTTCGCTTCCTCGCGGCTTCGTCTATCTCCCAGGCCAGCGAGGCGAGGCGCGCCTCCAGTGCCCGCGCCGCCAGATCGCGCCCCGGCCCCGCTGCCATCGCGAGGACATGGCGGGCGCAGAGTCCGTGCCGCTCCTCGTACCGCCGGACGAAGGCGGAGTCGAGCAGCCGTGCCATCAGCAGCTCGCTCTCGCGGCGCTCCGCCGTGTCGGCGGCGTGACAGGCATGACAACCCGCCACCGAACCCCGCAGGCGTGTGTAGGCGAGCCTCGTCCTACTGTCGCGCGACGACCGCGCCCACGCGACACCGCCTCGCCACCTCGCGAACGTCGTCGCGTGCCGCGACCTTTCGTCCCTTGCGTGTCCGGGAATCGCCCTGGCTCTCGCGACGACTCCTTCCGGTGGCAGTGTTGCGAGCTCGTCGAGGAACCGTCCGAGAACGACGCGCGTCTGCTCCCGCTGCGGATGCAAGAGCGGCTCGACCCGCTTGTCGCTTGCTGCGATGTCATGGACGTGCGTCTTGCAGAGTGAGCGGAGGTCGTCGCGGACGGCGCTCGGGCTCCGTGCATGCTCGGCCAGGAGCCAGTCGAGATACTGCAGCTCGAGCTCGCCTCGGGCGAGGCAGACCGGACAGCACGAGAGCTCGAGCCGACGTTCCAGCTCGAGCGGCCCCGACGACGGAGCCACGTCGAGCCTCGCGAGCGCCGCTCGTGCGCGCCGACGCGGCTCGGCGTCGCGATCGGAGCCCGCGAGGATCCCCTCCCGGCTGCTCGAGGGATCCTCCAACCGTGCGGCCGTCGCGGCTGCGACATGCCCGGCCACCACCGGTGGGACTGCCGCGAGGAGGTCGAGCGCATGGGGGACGCAGAGGTAGTTCTCCGCGCGGTAGGCCTCGAGCACTTCGGGTTGGGCGAGTCCCTGCGACAGGATGTGGATCGTCCGCCCGACGGTCCAGCGGACGCCCTCGCAAGCGAGACATGCCTGCACGCTCGACGGTTGCGCCAGCTGTTGCCGGGTGGCGTCGAGCACGTGGCCGAAGACGGGCACGCATATCGCCTCGCCGCCCACGGCGAGCAGCCGACGGGTGTGCGCCGCGCACAGCCCGAGCGACGCCTTCAGGCGCATGATCGTCTCGAACTGCCCGTAGTTCTCGATGACGAGCCACTTGAAGAACTGCTCCTCGGCGTGCTCGGCCTCGCCGCAGACGGGGCATCCGGGCGATCGGATCAGCCGGAGCGCCTCGTCGCCGTGCATTGGCGCCGTCATCGCTCGGAGGAGGCGACCGCGTCGGCGCCGCGGTTGCCGAAGATGCGTCGGTACGTGTCCTCCCCGTAGCTCGTCGGCAGCGGCTCGCCCTCGACGATCCGATAGGTGCGGCCGCCGTCGTCCTGCCTCTCGGCCCGGAGGAACAGCGCCAGGTTCGATCGTTCGGTGCTGAACGAATGCGCGAGGTCGAAGAGGTGCGTGACGAAGACGACCTTGACGCCCGACTCGACGAGCGCTCGGACGACCTGTCGCGCGATCTCGGAACCCTCGCGCTCGTTCGTCGACGCGAAGGACTCGTTGCAGAGGAGGATCGAGTGGGGTCCGATCGCACCTGCGATCTCGCTCATCCTGCTCAGTTCTTCGTCGAGCTTTCCGCTCTGCATCGACGCGTCTTCCTCGCGCTTGAAGTGCGTGAACAGTCCCTCGCGGACGTCAGCGCGGAACGCCTCGCCTGCGACGAACATGCCGCACTGCATCATCAGCTGGGCGACACCGAGGCTCCGGAGGAACGTCGACTTTCCGCCCTGGTTCGCGCCGGTGATCATCAAGAGCCGCTTGCCGTCGCCGTCCACCGCGTTGCCGACGACGCGGTTCTCGAGCTTCAGCGAGAGGCACGGGTCGTAGAGGCCGCACGCAGACAGCTCGTCTGTGGCCGGTGGCGCGGGAACAGGGACACAGGTCGGCTCGCCCTTGGCCGAGAGTCGCTCGTGCAGGTTGAGGCAGCAGACGTAGAAGGCCAGCTCGGCCTGAAGCATCGTGAAGAGGCTGAGGATGTGGTCGGTCGACTGTGCGAGCGCGTTCGCCGCGAGGTTGACGCCCCGCTCGCGCAGCTCCGAGAGCGCCTTGAAGCCGCTCTCGTCCCGTTCGGGGATGCGGAAGCTGTAGCCCGTGCGGTTCGCGGGCGAGATGCGCTGGAGCCAGGTCTGCTCGTTCGGTCGCCTGAGAACGTACGAGACGCCGCGGTTCCCCTTCCCGAGCGCTGCGCTGATCAGGACGCCGCGTCGGAACCGGAGCTCCTTCAGATGGGCGTCGATCTCGGCGAAGTAGTCGTCGCCGAGCTCCTCC
>Ga0335085_10006220_pt1 | contig 18909 bp, 15 predicted proteins | sample Lox_Sample_45_FD_206712 | JGI IMG/M metagenome (GOLD analysis project Ga0335085, IMG submission 206712) | Soil microbial communities from Loxahatchee National Wildlife Refuge, Florida, United States - Lox_Sample_4.5 | ecosystem: Environmental > Terrestrial > Soil > Wetlands | place: USA...
ATCATCACCTTCGGCAAGATGTTCCCGCGCGCCGCCACGCGCGACGCGGCGCGCGTGCTGGGCTTCGACTACGGCACGGGCGATCGCCTGGCGAAGCTGATACCGGACCCGATCATGGGCCGCTCGCCGTCGTTCGAGGACTGCATGAAGAAGGGGGAGCCGCTGCGCGTCGCCTACGACGACGACCCGGCGGCGCGCCAGATCGTCGACGTGGCGCGCGGGCTCGAGGGCATCGTGCGGAACTCCTCGATCCACGCCGCCGCGGTGGTGATCGCCGACCGGCCCCTGACCGAGATCGCGCCGCTGCAGCTCGCCGACGCCGGCGTGGACGAGAACGGCGAGCGCACCTTCCGCATGGTGACCCAGTTCTCGATGAAGCCGATCGAGGAGATAGGCCTGCTGAAGATGGACTTCCTCGGCCTGCGCAACCTCGACGTGATCGAGGACACGATCTCGATCATCGAGCGCTCCGGGCGGCCCCGCATCGACATCGCCACGATCCCCATGGACGACAGGCGCACCTACGAGATGCTCGCCCGCGGCGACTCGATCGGCGTGTTCCAGTTCGAGTCCGAGGGCATGCGCGAGGCCTTCAAGAAGGTGCGCCCGGACGAGTTCAACGACCTGGTGGCGCTGGGCGCGCTGTACCGGCCGGGGGCGATGGACCAGATACCGGTCTACGCGCGCAACAAGCACAACCCCAGCAGCATCAGCTACGCCGACGAGCGCCTGCGGCCGATCCTCGAGTCCTCCAAGGGCGTGATCCTCTACCAGGAGCAGGCCATGCAGATCGCGCAGCGCATCGCCGGCTTCTCAGCCGCCAAGGCCGACGATCTGCGCAAGGCGATCGGCAAGAAGAACCGCCAGGCGATGGCCGCGCTCAAGCCGGAGTTCGTGGAGGGCTGCCGCGCCTCGGGCACGCGTGCCGAGGTGATCGAGTCGCTGTGGCAGACCAACGAGCGCTCGGCGGACTACTCGTTCAACAAGTCCCACGCCGCCTGCTACGCGCTGATCTCCTACCGCACGGCCTGGCTGAAGGCCAACTACCCGGCGGAGTACATGGCGGCGCTGATCTCCTCGGTGATGTCCACCAAGGACAAGGTGCCCTTCTTCGTGGCCCGCTGCGAGGAGATGGGGATCGAGGTGCTCGCGCCGGACGTGAACCTCTCGGACCACGAGTTCACGGTGGAGGACGGCAACATCCGCTTCGGCCTCGACGCCATCAAGGGCGTCGGCTACCAGGCGGTGGAGGCGATCAAGAGCGCCCGTGCCGACGGCGGGGAGTTCGACTCGCTGTGGGACTTCTGCGAGCGGGTGGACAGCCGGGCGGTCAACAAGAAGGCGATCGAGGCGCTGATCAAGTGCGGCGCGTTCGGCTCCACGGGCGCCACGCGCCAGGGGATGCTGACGGTGCTCGCGCAGGCGCAGGCCGCCGGGCAGAAGGCCCAGCAGGACGCCCTCGTCGGCCAGGCCTCCATCTTCGACATGGCGGGGCCCCAGGAGGCGGCCCCCGGGCGCCCGGCCGGCGGACACCAGGCGATCCGCCCGCCGATCCCGCGCGAGGAGGCCGAGCAGGCGGAGCTGCTCGCGATGGAGAAGGAGGCGATCGGGCTGTTCATCTCGACGCATCCCCTGAAGCGCGTGCGCGCCGCGCTCGAGGCGCGTGTGGACTGTGGTCTCGAGGCGCTGGCGGGACGCCGTGAGAAGGACTGGGTGACCGTCGGCGGCATCATCACGCAGACGAAGCGCCTGCGCACCAGGTCCGGCGAACCGATGATGTTCGCCACGCTCGGCGACCTCGAGGGCACGGTGGAAATGCTCGTGTTCGGCAAGGCGCTCGCCGAGCACGAGGCGGCGCTCGCGGTCGACGAGCTCGTGATCGTGCGCGGGCGCGTGGATCACAAGGAAGCTGGCAAGACCTGCGTGGTGGTCACCGAGGTCGAGCGCTTCGACCCTTCCGAGGAGGAGGTGGAACGGGCCGCCCAGGCCTCCTCGCGTGGAGCGGGAGGCGACGGGGGCGATGCGCGCGCCGACGGCGCCGTCGGCGACAGCGCGCCGGCCGCCCCGGTGCACCTCGAGCTCGACACGGCCAGGCTCCCCGAGAGCGTGATCGACGAGCTCAAGCACGTGATCGAGCTTTTTCCGGGCTCCTCGGACGTGGTCTTCGAGATGCGGACCGCTGCCGGGCCGAGAAGGCTCAGGCTGGGTGAGTCCTACCGTGTCGAGCACACCCCGACGCTGAGGGCCGAGCTCGAGCGTGTGCTCGAGCGGGCCACGGAGACGATGGCGATCGGCGAGGGCCGTTTCGCCCGCGGCGAGGACGTGGCGGAAGAGGACGACGCGGCCGAGGCCCCCGCCGGGCTGTCGGTCGCCTAGGTTGTCCTATTCCCAGGTCGTGGTGACAGCCGCTCATCGGACGGCTCCCATCTTCTTGGCACCGTAGAGGATCTCTGAGGGGGTGCATCCACGGTTGTGCCGGCCCGTGTGGGCACGGTCGGCGTTGTAGTAGGCGAGGTACTCGTCGAGGTCACGCCGCAGAGCGGTGATCTTCGGCACGAGGCTCCTGGCGAACGAGGGCCGCCAGCACTCTTCCAGGAGCGTCAGCTGCACCCGCTCCACACAGCCGTTGGAGGTCGGCCTGCCGGCCTTGATGCGTCGTTGGCGAGCGCCGCGGCTCTCGACGGCTCTCCTGAAGTCCTGCGAGACGAACTCCGAGCCGTTGTCGGTCGAGACCGCCTCGAGCTTCCAGCCCGCCAGGGCGAGCTCGTGCGCCACGCGGTGAAGGAGCGCCTGGCAGTGGCGCGAGCGCGGGTTTCGCTCCGAGGCGTGGAGCTCCGCCCACGCATAGGAGCTCGCCACGTCGATCGCCGTGTATTGCCAGACCGAGCCCTTCGAGCCCGAGAGGCGCCCGATGAAGAAGCAGTCCATCTGCACCAGCTCGCCCGGCTCTGAGGCTTCGATGTGGCGCTCGGGCGGTGGCGGCGAGGGGGCGCGCTCATAGGGGTCGCGGTGGCGGGCCACGAGCGCGAGGCGCTTAGAGCGCGTGTTGAGCCCCACGCGGCAGAGCACGCGCCAGACGCCGTGCTCGGAGACCCTGAGGCCACCCCACTTCTCCCTTGCCAGTTCGGCCGAGACGCGCCGTGGACCCATGCCGGGATGGGCAAGGCAGAAGGCGACGATGCGCTGCTCGATGTGCGGGCCGATCTCGTTGGGCTGGCGGGGCCTGCGGCGCTCTCTGACCCGCAAGGCCTCGATGCCGTAGCGCTCGGCCTGGCGCTTCAGGCGGTAGTAGGTCTGGCGGCTCATGTCCATGCGCCGGCAGGCCTCCGAGACGTTGCCGAGCTCGTCGGCGAGGGTGATGAGGCGCAGGCGGTATCTGAAGAGCACGTCATCATGCGACATGCAGCTCGACCTCCTTTCTTGGTTTGGCGATCAGGAGGGAGCCTGAGCTTGAACGCGGACGACCCCGGCCAGCTGGCCGGGGTCGTCGCGCAAGAAGTCCTCGTTGGTCTAGTGGACTGTCACTAGAACCTGGGGTTAGTCCAGCGCCTAGCTCAGCCTTCGAGGAAGCGCTCGATGCCGGCCAGCAGCGCTTCGGCCACGTGCTGCCTGTAGGCGGGGCGCTCCATCGGGGCCTCGTCGGCGGCGTTGCGCATGTTGGCCACCTCGACGAACACCTTCGGAACGCGCGACAGGTTGAGGCCGCCGAGGTTTGTCCGTGGCGCGATCCCGTTGGCGCCCTCGTAGGTGGAGGTGTGCAGGCCGATGGCCTCGAGCGCCGAGCGCAGGTCCACCGCGAGGCGGCGTGACGGCCGGATGATCATGCTGTTCGCGCCACTCGGTATCGGTGCCGGCACGAGCACCGCGAAGCCGGAGCCCGCCGGCGGGCCGCCGTCGGCATGGATCGAGATCGCCACGTCGCTGTGGGCCCGGTTGCCGATGGCGGCCCGTTCGGTGATGCACGGTCCGACGCCGCTGTTGCTGTGGCGCGTCATCACCACCCTGGCCCCGGCCCGCTGAAGCAGCGCGCGCACACGCAGCCCCACGTCCCAGTTGAAGTCCGTCTCGCGGTACCCGTCGGCGGCCGCGGTGCCCGTCGTGTCGCATTCCTTGAGGCCGTCGCCGTCGTTGACGAGGTGCCCGATCTGTTCGGGGTGGGTGAAGTTGCCGCCGTTGTGCCCCGGGTCGACGGTCACCACCCGGCCGCTCAGCGCCCCGGCCAGCGCGGCATGGGTCGGGCGGGCCCCCCGCTGGTTGCCGGATCCGGGCTTCGCGAGCGTCGGAGCCCCGGGTCCGCTCGCCGTGGCGGATGCCCCGGCACCCGCCTGCGCGCCGGTCGTGCCGGCGGGGCTCGCGGTGGTCTCGGTGAGCACGGGCACCGCCCCCGCCGGCCTCCTCGCGCCGCCACCGCAGCCGGTGCCAAGCGTGGCGGTGAGCGCGAGCACGCACCCCAGCGCCACGTCGCGGCCCCGTCGGCGGCTCCACCCGTCAGGCATCGGCGCGCGCTCTGGGCCGGCGCGGCGAGCGTGCGCCCGCGGACGCCCCGGACCGGCCCCGCCTGGCCCGGCGGCCCCGCTCGTGCAGGCGCTTGGCGAAGGCGACTTCCTCGCCGGAGGCGCCGCCCCCCTTTTCGCCTGGGGTCTCGAGCACGCAGGGCAGCCTCTGGACGCCCGGGGCGCCCAGGAAGGCGGCGCAGCCGCTCTCGCCGAGCTCGCCCTGGCCGACGTTCGCGTGGCGATCGCGGTTTGACCCGAGCGGCGTGGCGGAGTCGTTGAGGTGCAGCGAGCGCAGGCGCCCGGTGCCCAGCTCGGCGCGCACCTCGGCGAGCAACCCGTCCATGCCGTTGGGCGTGCGGATGTCGTAGCCGGAGGCGAGCAGGTGGCAGGAGTCCAGGCAGACGCCGAGCCGGTCGCCGCCACCGGCCGCCTCCAGCAGCGCCGCGAGCTCGCCGACCGAGCGCCCGAGCGTGCCACCGGCTCCGGCTGTGTTCTCGAGGTGCAGCTCGCAGCCGTCGCTCTGCGCCAGCGCCTCGCGGATGGTCTCGCCGGCACGCCTGATGGCGCCGTCGAGCGCGCCGCCCTTGGCGGAGCCGGGGTGCAGCACCACCGCGGTCGCCCCGATCCGGGTGCCCGCCTGCAGCGAGCCGACGAGCGAGGTGAGCGACTTCCCGCGGATCTCGCGGTCCTCGCTGGCGCAGTTCAGCAGGTACACGGCGTGGATCAGCACGGCACGGATCTCGCTGGCGGCGATCGCTTCCCTGAAGGCCTCGACGTCCTCCTCGCTGTAGGTGGAGGGGCGCCACATGCGCGGAGACTGGTTGAAGATCTGGATCGCCTCACAGCCTCGCTCGGTGCCGCGCTCGACCGCCTTGGGGAGCCCGCCGGCAGGTGACACGTGGGCTCCGATTAGCATGGGCCCGATCTTATGCGTCTTCGTTTCGCCCCATCGCCGACCGGTGCGCTGCACATAGGGGGCGCCCGCACGGCGCTCTACAACTGGCTGCTCGCCAGGCACAGCGGGGGGCGGCTGCTGCTGCGCATCGAGGACACCGACCGGGAGCGCTCCACGGAGGAGAACATCGGGCAGATCATCGACGCGCTGGAATGGCTCGACCTCGACTGGGACGACGGCCCGCTGCTGCAGACCACGCGCACGGAGCGCCACCTGGAGGCACTCGAGCTGCTGCTCGCCGGCGGCCACGCCTACCGCTCGAACGCCACGGCCGAGGACGTCAAGGCGTTCAAGGCCGAGCACGGGGCCGAGCGCGGCTTCCGCGGCTCCGACGACGGCGAGGGGGCGGTGCGCCTGCGCGTCCCGGACGACGGGGAGACCGTGGTGCACGACGTCATCCGCGGCGACACCCGCTTCCGCCACGAGCACCTGGACGACCCGGTGATCGCGCGCGCCGACGGCTCGGTGCTCTACAACTTCGCGGTCGCCATCGACGACCTCGACGCCGGCATCACGCACGTGGTGCGCGGCGAGGACCACCTCTCCAACACGCCCAAGCAGCTGCTCGTGCTCGAGGCCGCCCTCGAGCTGGGAATCGGGCCGCCTGAGGTGCCCCTGCCGCTGTATGCGCACCTGCCCCTGCTGCACGGGCCGGACGGGAAGAAGCTCTCCAAGCGCCACGGGGCGGCCTCGGTTCAGGAGCTCCGCGCGGGCGGCTTCCTGCCGGAGGCGATCCGCAACTACCTGGCGCTGCTCGGATGGGGCGCCGGCGACGACGCCACCGTGCTCGGCACCGAGGAGCTGATCGAGCGCTTCACGCTGGAGCGCGTGAGCCGCAACCCGGCGCGCTTTGACCCGGTCAAGCTCGGCTGGCTGAACGGCGTCTACATCCGCTCGCTGCCCGCCTCGGAGGTGGCTGCGCGCGAGCTGGCGTTCCTCGCGGCCGAGCAGCCCGAGGAGGCGGCCCTCGCCCGTGCGCGGCCGGAGCTCTTCGAGGGTGCCGTGGAGGCCAGTCAGGAGAAGGTCCAGACGCTCGCGGACTTCTGGGGGCTCGCCGGGTTCCTCTTCCGCGCCCCCTCCGCCTACGAGGAGTCCGCGGCACGGCGCTGGCTGGACGGCAGCGGCGTGGCCATCCTCGGGGAGGTGCGCGAGGCGCTCGCCCGCGCGCCGGCGGAGCTCGACAGCGACGGCGCCCAGGCGGTGCTCGAGCCCGTGGTCGAGCGCCTCGGCGTGAAGCCCGGCCACGTGTATCAGCCGCTGCGAGTCGCCCTCTCGGGGGGCACCATCTCGCCCGGGATCTTCGAGAGCGTGGCGCTGCTCGGGCGGGAGGAGACCCTGCGCCGGATCGATGCCGCGCTCGAGGCGGCCAGCCGCGCTGGCGGCCCGGCAAAGACCCCGGACCGCTCCGTGGCGCCGGTCGAGTAGCCGCCTGCGATCTGGACGCCAAGGCGCCAGGAGGGCGCTCGCCGGGGGTGTCACTGGACGGATGATCGGTCTCAGCTTGCCGCCGTCGTCCGCCTCCAGGCGAGCCTCAGAGCCGCAAAAACGCCCGCGTTGAGCACCTTTGGAGTGGATTGCACGGCTTCGGCGGGCGTCCGCGTTGCGCTTTCCGGGCCGATCCCGAAAACGGGCTCAACCAGATGTCCAGTGCTGCCGATACGAGCCGCACAGCGATTTTGAACCCGACCTGCAAGCCGCGCAAAGCCGCTGCAGCACCTGGAGAAGGCATCACATGGACGTACTGGAAAGCGTGCAATCTGTCTCAAAGCGGCAACGCCGTCCGGGCGGTGCCTCCACGGGCGCAGCCGACGCCCAGGGCACGGCGACCGATGGCAAGTCCGCAGCCCGCCGCGGCGGCCCCAGCTCGCCCGCCGTCGTGCCAGCTCCCCCCGCCGCGCCCGCCACGCGGCGCGCTGCCAAGGACGCGCCGGAGCGCACCCGGCGCCTGCACGCGGTCAAGACCGCCACCACCACCGCGGAGGAGGAAAAGGCCGCCGCCGAGCTCGGCATCCCGCCGACGGACCAGTACGGCGCCGGCCGCGCGCAGCGCCTGACCAAGGCCTTCCAGGCGATCGAGGCCTTCCCGGCACTCGCCGAGTCGCGCGACCGTCTGATGAAGCTGCTGGAGAAGGACCACGTGGCCACCGCCGAGATCGTGGCCGCGGTCGAGTCCGACGTGGCGCTGGTCCTGCGTGTCCTGCACGTTGCCAACGCCGCCGCCACGCCCACGAGTGGCCGCATCGACACGGTGGTGGGCGCGATCGACCTGCTGACCCCCGCCGCGCTGCAGACCCTGGCCTCGGGCGTCCGCACATTCGACTTCTTCGAGCACTCCGGAGTGTGGGACACCACGCCGGAGCGTTTCCGCCTGCACGCCCTCGCCTCGCAGCACGCCACTGACTGCCTGGCCTCGGAGGTCGGCTACGAGCACCGCGACCGGCTCACCGCCATCAGCCTCCTGCACGACGTCGGCAAGCTCGTGCTCATGCACGCCTATCCCGGCTACCCGACGCTCGTGCACCAGGGCGCGGGCACCCCCGAGCAGCGCGTTCACCAGGAGCGCCGCGAGCTGGGCGTCGACCACACCCTGATGGGCGGCGTGTTCGCCCGCCGCTGGGGCCTGCCCCCGACGCTCGCCTCGGCGATCGAGCGCCACCACAACCCGGAGGCCGAGGGCGAGGCCGCGCTGGTCCGCCTCGGCGACATGCTCGCCCACTACGGGCAGGGCACCCCGGTGTCCCCGGTCGAGATGCTCGCCGGCGCTCGCGCCATCGGGCTGGGCCCGGCCAAGCTGCGCTCGATCCTCTACGAACTTCCGAGCGCCGCCGCCGCGCGCCGCAGGCACGTCGACCCGTGCCCGCTCTCCTCGCGCGAGGTCGGCGTGCTCCAGCGCCTGGCCGAAGGCAAGGTCTACAAGCAGATCGCGCATGAGCTGATGCTCTCCACCAGCACCGTGCGCACGCACCTGCACAACATCTACGGCAAGCTCGGCGCCGTGGATCGCGCGCAGGCCGTCCTCATCGCCACCGAGCGCGGCTGGCTCTAGCCACTCGGCCGGCCGCGGCGGCGTGGCCGCCACCGCGTCCGCCGTGTCGCGCGCCGGCCTCGCCAGCGCGGGCCGGGTGCCGAGTTATGCTCCCTGGCAGCCCGGGTTGCGCCCCCGTCCGCCGGCCGGCCCCGGCGTCACGCGATGATCTCGATCACGAGCAAATCTCCGTACGCCATCCTGGCCCTCGCGGAGCTGGCGCGCATCGGCGGCGAGGCGCCCGTGCCGATCGGTGAGCTGGCGCGTCGCCGCGACGTGCCCGTCCAGTTCCTGGAGCAGCTCTTCGCGGCCCTGCGCCGGGCCGGCATCCTCGCCTCCCAGCGGGGCGTGAAGGGCGGCTACCGCTTCGCCCGCCCGCCCGAGTCCGTGACCGTGCTCGAGGTGGTCGAGCTGCTCGACGGTGAGGTGGGGGCCGGCAGCGACGGCGTGTTCAAGGACGCCGCCGAGGCCGCCCGCGCCGTGCTCGCCCAGACCACCGTGGCCGAGGTGGCCGAGCGCGAGGCGCGCGAGGCCGGCGCCCGGATGTACTACATCTAGACGCGGCCCTACGGGCAGGGCGACGTCGCCGCGAGCTTTTCGGTCTGCCCGCCGACGTAGGTCAGTTCCTCCGCCCAGGGGAAGCCCCCGGCGGGGCAGGAGCGCGGCACGAAGAACTGGAGGCCCGGGCCGCCCTTGCGCGCGATGTGGCCGCTCGGGGGGCCGACGCTGAGCGAGAATTCCACCGTCGAGGCATTCGGCTGGCCCGGCCTCGTCTTGATGGCAGGGATGGAGGCTTCGAGCCCGGCCGAGAACGGCGCGCTCATCGCGAACTCCGGCTCGGTGATCACGTAGCGGCGCTTGATCGGCTGCGTGACTTCGCCCAGGATCTCGAGCTGGTAGTCGCCGTTGGTGGGGCCCACGAAGGCGCTGAGGGAGGCGTGCGCGGTGGTCGTCCTCGCGCCTTCCTGCCACTCGAGCAGGCTGCTGCCGGCGCCGATCCGGGACGAGGCCGGGCAGCCGCGGGCGCCGTGCGACATGAGGTGCGCCTTCGAGCAGCCGCGCGTGGTCGGCCAGATGAGGTTGTTGCCGGCCAGCCCGTCGGGGATCATCACGACCATCCTGTGGAGCGGTGCCGGAATGGCGCCGGCGGCGCCGCTGAAGCGGGTGCGCACGGTCAGCGCGGTGCGCGCCCCGGCCGCGTTCGGGCCGAGCGACGGTTCGAGGGTCGCCGTGGTGGCGCCTTCGCCGGCTGCCACGCTCGGCATCGCGAGTGCCGCCGTGACGGCCGCGGCCAGGAGCGCCGGGGCGCACTTCGACGGCGCGCCTGCCAGCCGGACGGCGCTCGACCGCTTCGATCCTGACCCTCGTGTGCGCATCATCGCTCCCTGTCACGAGCATACACCGGCGGCGGTCTGCGCCCGCCGGTCGGGGGTGGGGAAGCCGCCTCGCCCATCACGACCGGCGTGTAGGCTGTCCCCCGGTAATGAGGATGAGCGACCTCAGGCGCGCGGCCCTCGCGATGTTGCTCGCCGTCGCCGGCCTCGGCGGGATCACCGCCTGTGGGAGCTCGAGCAAGAAGGCGGTCCTCACCAGCACCAGCACCACCGCCACCGGCGCGCAGGAAGCCGGTGAAGAGGAAGGCGGGCCGGCCGAAGAAGCGGCCGACAAGCGCGCCGAAGCGCGGGAAACGGTCGCCGAAGCCAAGAAGCTGCTGCGCGAAGGCAAGACCGAAGAAGCCAAGGAACTGACCGAAGAGGCCAACGAACTGAACCAGGAAGCGAGCCTGGCGGCGCGCGAAGCGGCCGAAGAAGCGCACGAGAACGCGAGCGAACGGGCCGCACGCGCCCGCCACCGGGCGGCCCGCGAGGCGAGCGAAGCGCGCGCGGAACTGCGCGAAAGCGCCGAAGAAGCCAAGAAGCTTCAGCGGGAGGGCAAGAGCCGGGAAGCCAAGGAAGCCCGCGAAGAGGTGCAGGAACTCGAAGAAGAAGTCAAGGAACGGGAAGAAGAAGCGAAGTAGGGCTCACGGGTGGGGACGCCCGCGGGTGGGGATAGGCCGCCGGACTGCGCTCGGCGTGACCGCCGGCGCCCAGCCCCCGGGTCGGGCGCCGCGTCTGCCACCATTTACGCGGCGCCTATGGGGTCAATCCCGATCAACATTTCGGATCTTGTCGGTGGCACGCCGATGGTGGAGCTCCGCCGCCTGCTCGCGGCGAGCCTCGAGGCGGCCCCGGAGGCACGCCTCTTCGCCAAGCTCGAGGCGTTCAACCCGGGGGGCTCCGTCAAGGACAGGATCGGCGTGGCCATGATCGAGGCCGCCGAGGCCGAGGGGCGCATCGAGCCGGGGCGCACCACGATCGTGGAGGCCACCAGCGGCAACACCGGCATCGCCCTGGCCTTCGTATGCGCCGCCAAGGGCTACGAGCTGGTGCTCACCCTGCCCCAGGGCATGAGCCGGGAGCGCGAGTGCCTGCTCGCCCTCTACGGCGCGCGGGTGGAGATCACGGAGTCGCTCGGGGGGATGGTGGAGGCGGTCGAGGCTGCCCAGGAGCTCGCCCGCGGCGAGGACGTGTTCGTGCCCGACCAGTTCTCGAACCCCGCCAACCCCGAGGCGCATCGACGCAGCACCGGCCCGGAGATCATGTCCTCGCTCGACGGCGACGTCGACGTGCTCGTGGCCGGCGTGGGCACAGGCGGGACGATCACCGGGGTCGGCGAGTACATCCGCGAGCGCAACCCGGGCCTGCGCGTGGTGGCCGTGGAGCCGGCGAGCTCGGCGGTCATCTCCGGCCACGCCGCCGGGCCGCACCGCATCCAGGGCATCGGCGCCGGCTTCGTGCCCCCGATCCTCAACCGGGAGCTGCTCGATGAGGTGATCACCGTGAGCGACGACGACGCCATCAACGCCGCCTGGGAATGCGCGCGGTTGGAGGGCGTGCTGGCGGGCATCTCATCGGGGGCGGCGCTTTACGCCGCGCTGCAGGTGGCCACGCGCCCCGAATCCCGGGGCAGGCGGATCGTGGTGGTGCTGCCCGACTCCGGCGAGCGCTACGTGTCGCTGCCCTTCTTCGCCCCGGCGGTGCGCGCCGCGCACTGAGGGCACGCGCCCTCGGATCGTCACAGGCCGTCCCTCCGGCCCCGCTACGCTGTGGCCATGGTCGGCAGCCCGATGGATGTCGCGCGCAGGATGCTGGACGAGGCCCGCCGCGGCGTCTCGGTGGCACGGGACCGCGACCCGGCCACCCGCGGGGTGCACTCGTTCGAGATCCTGGCCACCTGGCCCGGCATCCATGCCGTCCTCTCGCACCGCGTGTCGCATGCCCTCCACGAGCAGGGCGTGCCCCTGGTGCCGCGAGGCCTCGCGCTGCTGACACGGGCAGTCACCGGGATCGAGATCCATCCGGCGGCTGAGATCGGCGAGGGGCTCTTCATCGACCACGGCGCCGGCGTGGTGGTGGGCGAGACCGCCAAGATCGGCGACAACGTCACCCTCTACCAGGGCGTCACGCTGGGGGGCACCGGGATGGCCACCGGCAAGCGCCACCCGACCGTGGAGGACAACGTGACGATCGGCTCCGGTGCCAAGCTGCTCGGCCCGATCACGGTCGGCCATGGCGCCAAGGTCGGGGCCAACACGGTGGTGATCAACGACGTGCCCCCCAACACGACCGTGGTGGGCAACCCAGGCCACCCGGTGCGCGTGGAAGGCCGCCGGCCGGAGGGGCCGGACACCGACTGGATACACCTTCCCGATCCGATCGCTCAGGCGATCGAAGAGCTCGCCGCCCGCATCGCGGCGCTCGAGCGGGTCGTGAACCCGAACGGCAACGGGGCGGCCTCCGCGGCCGATGCGGTCAAGCAGCTGAAGCCGGTCCGCGGCCGCGACCCGGCCGGCGGCTGAGCGCCGGCAGAGCCGCGCCGGCGGGGCGATCGGACCGCCGCGCGAGGACGTGGCGGGCGGCCAAACGGGCGCCTGACGCCACTCTATGCTGGGAATTGCCATGTCCTCCGGTCCCAGCCTCGAGTCCCCGCCGAGCCCGCACGAGGCTCGCCTGGAGGGCCTGCTCGCTGGGCTGAACGTGCCGCAGCGCGACGCGGTCACGCACGGCGAGGGGCCGCTCCTGATCCTGGCCGGCGCCGGCAGCGGCAAGACGCGGGTGCTCACCCACCGGATCGCCTACCTCATCTTCTCCGGGCGGGCGCGCCCGCACGAGATCCTCGCGATCACGTTCACCAACAAGGCCGCCGGCGAGATGCGCGGGCGTGTCGAGCGGCTGCTCTCGGGCCACACGCGGGGTATGTGGCTGTCCACATTCCACTCGGCCTGCGCCCGCATCCTTCGCGCCCACGCCGAGCGGCTGGGCTACACGAAGCAGTTCACGATCTACGACCAGGCCGACGCCCGCCGCCTCGCCAAGCGCTCGATGGAGGAGCTCGGGGTGGACCCCAAGCGCTACACCCCGGCGGCCGTCCAGAACCGCATATCGCAGGCCAAGAACCTGTTGCTGGACGCCGAGGACTACCGCTCGCTCGGCGGTGGGCACTTCGAGCAGATCGTGGCCGACGTCTACGGCGTGTACGAGCGCGAGTTGGAGCGCGCCAACGCGATGGACTTCGACGACCTGCTGCTGCTCACGGTGAAGCTGATGGAGCGCCACCCCGACGTGCGCCGCTTCTACGCCGACAGCTTCCGCCACGTGCTGGTGGACGAGTACCAGGACACCAACCACGCGCAGTATCGCCTGCTGCAGCTGCTCGTCGGCGGGGGCGCCGGGGCGCCGGAGGGAGCCGAGGGCTCGCCCGGGGGTGCTGGCGAGCGCCCGCAGGAGCGCCCGCACCGCAACCTGGCCGTGGTCGGGGACGACGCCCAGTCCGTGTTCGGCTTTCGCGGCGCCGACGTGCGCAACATCCTCGACTTCCAGAAGGACTTCCCGGACTCCACGGTGGTCAAGCTCGAGCAGAACTACCGCTCCACGCAGACGATCCTGCGCGCCGCCAACGCCCTGATCGCGAACAACCGCGGGGGCATGCCCAAGGAGCTCTGGAGCGAGCTCGGCGACGGCGAGCCGATCCAGGTCTCCGAGCTCGACGACGAGCACGCCGAGGCGCGCTTCGTGGTCGGCGAGGTGGAACGGCTGATGTCCTCCGGCGTACCCCGGCGCGAGATCGCGATCTTCTATCGCACCAACGCCATGTCGCGCGTGATCGAGGACGCGCTCGTGCGGCGCGAGCTGGCCTACCAGGTGATCGGCGCCGCCAAGTTCTACGACCGCGCCGAGGTCAAGGACGCCGTCGCGTACCTCTCGCTGCTGGCGAACCCGCGCGACGTGCTCAGCTTCACCCGCATCGCGAACACGCCCCGGCGCGGGATCGGGCAGACCTCGCTGGCGCGCGTGCTCGCGCATGCCGCGAGCCTCGACGAGTCCGTCTGGGACGCGGCGGCCGAGCCGGAGCGGGTGCCCGGGCTCACGGCGGCGGCGGTGAGGGCGCTGCGCAGCTTCATGGACACGATGGCCGAGCTGCGCGAGCGGGCCGCCGGGCCCGTGGCGGTGGCCGACCTGCTGGGGGCGGTGCTCTCTGACAGCGGCTACGTGCGGGCGCTCGAAGCCGAGGACACGATCGAGGCGGAAGGTCGCATCGAGAACCTCGAGCAGCTGCTCGAGGTGGCGCGCGAGTTCGATGCCTCGGCCGAGGCCGGCGAGGACACGCTCGACGCCTTCCTGCAGCAGGTGGCGCTCACCGCCTCCGCCGACCAGCTCGGCCAGCCCGGGGCCCCGCCGGGCGAGGAGGACGGGCTCGCCGGGATGGGCGAGGACGATCAGGGCGTGCTCACCCTGATGACCCTGCACAACGCCAAGGGCACCGAGTTCCCCCACGTGTTCATCACGGGCTGCGAGGACGGCGTCATCCCGCACTCGCGCGCGCTCGAAGAGGGAGGGCTCGAGGAAGAGCGGCGCCTCTTCTACGTCGGCGTGACACGCGCGATGCGCGAGCTCTACCTGAGCTCGGCGCGCCGGCGGGCGATGTATGGGACGGGCGTGTACGGGTTGCGCAGCCGCTTCCTCGACGAGATTCCGGAGGAGCTGACCACGGGCAGCGAGACCCGGGGCCGACTCGGTGGCGGCCCGCTGGGCGCTCTGGGTGGCGCCGGCATGAGCTTCAGAACAGGCTCCGCGGGCGCCTGGCAGGCGGCCTCCGGCGGGGCCGCCGAGCGCCGAGGCGCGGGCGCCGTGCAGTTCCGCGTCGGTGAGGACGTGGTCCACGGCTCCTTCGGCGAGGGGGTCGTCACGAGCCTCCAGGGCGACGGCGTGATCGTGGTGCGCTTCGCCAGCGACGGCTCGGAACGGACGCTGCTCGCCGAGTACGCCAACCTCTCCCGCGGGTAGCATCCGCCGCGGTGAGCGCACGCATCATCGACGGAAGGGCGGTGGCCGCGCGGGTGCGCGCGGACGTGGCGCGGGGCGTGGGCGAGTACGCCGAGCGCTTCGGCGAGCCCCCCGGTCTCGCCACGATCCTGGTGGGCGAGGACCCCGCCTCCGCGGTCTACGTGGGTGGCAAGCAGCGCGCCTGCCAGGAGGTGGGCATCACGCCCTTCGACGAGCGGCTGCCCGCCGACGCCACCACCGGGCAGGTCCAGGCGCTCCTCGCCCAGCTCTGGGAGGAGCGGTCGGTGAACGGCATCCTGCTGCAGCTCCCCCTGCCCGGGCAGCTCGACGCCGCCGATCTCACCTCCCGCATCAACCCCGCCAAGGACGTCGACGGCCTCACGCCCACCAACGCCGGGCTGCTGGCGCTTGGCCAGCCGGGGCTGTGCCCCTGCACGCCGCTCGGGGTGATGGAGCTGCTGGCCGACGGCGGGGTGACGGTCGAGGGGGCGGAGGCGGTGGTGCTGGGGCGCTCTAACCTCTTCGGCAAGCCGATGGCCGCGCTCCTGCAGGCGGCGAACGCCACGGTCACGGTCTGCCACTCCCGCACCCGCTCGCTCGCCGAGGTCTGCCGCCGCGCGGACATCCTGGTGGCCGCCGTTGGCAGCCCGCGGATCGTGAAGCGCGACTGGGTGAAGAAGGGCGCCGTCGTGATCGACGGGGGCATCACGCGGCTCACGCCCGAGGAGGCCCGAAACAAGAGCGGCCTCGTGGGAGACGTGGACTACGACGCCGTGGCCAGCGTGGCCGGGGCGATCACGCCCGTGCCCGGGGGCGTCGGCCCGATGACGATCGCGATGCTGCTCTCGAACACCCTGCGCGCCGCCCACGCCCAGTCCGGCCTGGAGCTCGTGCGATGAGCCTGCGGCGCCTGCGGCTGGGCGAGCTCGTGGCGCTGGGCGGCGCCGTCTGCGTCTTCGTCGGGCTCGCCCTGCCCTGCTACCAAACCGCCAGCGGGCACCTCAGCGCCTGGCAGACCTTCGGCGTCGCCGTGGTGCTCGTGATCCTGGCCGCGGCGATGGCGGTGCTGCTGGCGCTGGTGACGATCACGGAACGCTCCACCGCGGTTCCCGTGGCGGTCGGGGTGTGGACCGTGGTGGCGGCGATCCCCGGCGTGATCGCCGCGCTGGTGCGCGTGCTGGAGCGCCCGGAACACGCCACCGCGGTGGCGGTCGGCGGCTGGCTCATGCTGGCCGGCTCGGTCGCCATCCTGGTGGGCGGCTGGCAGGCGATGCGCGACGAGCGCACCTCCGCCTACGAGACACCCCAGATCGAGCGCCGCCCGCCGCCCGTCGGCTCCTGAGGGCGAGCGCCCCGGGCCGTCGGCACGCCGGCCCCGTCCCATAGAATCGGCCCCCGTGATCGGCAAAGACGAGGTCCTGCACGTGGCGCGCCTCGCGCGCCTGCACCTGACTCCCGAGGAGGTGGAGGCGATGTCCGGAGAGCTCTCCGGGGTGCTCGAGCACGTGGAGAGGATCGCCGAGCTCGACCTCTCCGAGGTGTCCCCGACCGCCCACGTGGCGCAGATCACCGGCGCGCTGCGCGACGACGAGCCGCGGCCGTCCCTGCCCCTGGCCACCGCCCTCGCCGACGCCCCGGCGGTCAGTGACGACGGCTTCCTCGTGCCAAGCCCGCAGGCATGAGCATCGGCGACCTCTCCGCCGCCGCGGCCGCCGAGGCGGTCCGCGCCGGCGAGCTCGACGCCGGCGAGCTCTTCGCCCACTACCGCGATCGCGCCGCGGGCGAGGAAGCCTCCGCGGAGTGCTCGCTCAACTGCTTCGCCTGGCTGGGGGACTCCGCGCCCGAGGCCCAACCGGCGGAGCCGTGGGAGACCGGTGGTGGTGGCGACGCCTCCTACGAGCCCGGCGCGGCCCCGCTCGCAGGCGTGCCGCTTGCCGTGAAGGACCTGTTCTGCACGCGGGGCGTGCCCAGCCAGTCCGGGTCGCAGATCCTGGCCGGCTACCGCCCCCCCTACAGCGCCACCGCCGTGCGGCGGCTGTGGGACGCCGGGGCGACGCTGCTGGGCAAGACCAACCAGGACGAGTTCGCGATGGGCTCCTCGACGGAGAACTGCGCCTTCGGGCCGGTGCTCAACCCGTGGGATCGCACGCGCGTGCCCGGCGGCTCCTCCGGTGGCAGCGCGGCGGCGGTCGCCGCCGGCCTCGCCCCCTGGGCGCTCGGCACGGACACCGGCGGCTCGATCCGCCAGCCGGCGGCGCTCTGCGGGATCGTCGGCCTGAAGCCCACCTACGGCGCGGTGTCCCGCTACGGGATGATCGCCTTCGCCTCTTCGCTCGACCAGGCCGGCCCGCTCACGCGCGACGTGCGCGATGCGGCGCTCATGCTCAGGCACATGGCGGGGCGGGACCCGCTCGACGCCACCTGCACCGGGACGCGCGAGGAGGTGCGGCTGCCGAGCGCCGAGGACCTCGCCGGCGTGCGCCTGGGAGTGCCCGCCGACATCGAGGGGGCCGGCGTCGAAGCCGGCGTGCTCGCCGAGTTCGAGCGCTCGCTCGCGCTCGCCGCCGAGCTGGGCGCCGAGGTGAGGACGGGCGTCACGCTGCCCCATGCCGCGCATGCGCTTTCCGCCTACTACGTGATCGCCCCCGCCGAGGCCTCCTCCAACCTGGCGCGCTACGACGGCGTGCGCTACGGCATCCGCGCCGGCGGGGAGGACGCCGAGCGGGATCTGGTGGCGATGTACACCGCCACGCGCCGCGACGGCTTCGGCGCCGAGGTCAAGCGGCGCATCATGCTCGGCACCTACGTCCTCTCGGCCGGCTACTACGACGCCTACTACGGCCAGGCCCAGCGCGTGCGGACGATGATCGTCGAGGACTTCCGGCGCGCCTTCGAGGAGGTCGACTTCATCGTCAGCCCCACCTCCGCCGAAGTCGCCTTCGGGCTGGGCGCCAAGACCGCCGACCCGTGGTCGATGTACCTGAACGACTACTTCACCGTGCCCATGTCGCTCGCCGGAATACCCGCCATCTCGATTCCCTGCGGCCTGGCCGGCGAGGGGGAGGGGTTGCCGGTGGGCCTGCAGATCGCCGGGCCCGCCTTCTCGGAGAACCGTCTGCTCGAGGTGGCCCACGCGCTCGAGCTGGCGCTCGGCTTCGACGGCGCGCGGGCGAGGGTGGCCTGAGGGAGGCAGGATGAGCTCGCCGGGCACCGCGTACGAGGCCGTGATGGGGCTGGAGATCCACGTCCAGCTCGCCACCCGCACGAAGATGTTCTGCGGCTGCCAGGTGATCTTCGGCGAGGACCCGAACACGCGCACCTGTCCCGTCTGCCTCGGCCTCCCCGGCGCGCTCCCCGTGGCGAACGCCCGCGCGGTGCACTACGGGCTGATGATCGGGATGGCGCTCGGCTGCGAGCTCGCCCCGCGCTCGATCTTCCACCGCAAGAACTACTTCTATCCGGACCTGCCCAAGGGCTACCAGATCTCCCAGTACGACGAGCCCCTCTGCCGGGGCGGGCAGCTCGGCGACGTGCGCATCCACCGGGTGCACATGGAGGAGGACGCAGCCAAGCTGACCCACGTGGGCGCGAGCGGTCGCATCCATGGTTCCGACGCCTCGATCGTGGACTTCAACCGCGGGGGCACGCCGCTCGTGGAGATCGTCACGGAGCCCGACCTGCGCTCCGCCGAGCAGGCCGGGGCGTGGCTGCGCCTGCTGCGCGTCACGCTGCGCAGCCTGGGCGTGAGCGACGTGAACATGGAGGAGGGCTCCCTGCGCGTGGACGCGAACGTCTCGCTGCGCCCCGCCGCGTCCACCGAGCTGGGCGTGAAGACCGAGCTCAAGAACCTGAACTCCTTCCGCTTCCTGGAACGCGGGGTGAAGGCCGAGATCGCGCGCCAGGCGGAGATCCTGCGCGCCGGTGAGGAGGTGGTGCAGGAGACCGTGCACTTCGACCCCGACTCCGGCGCCATCACCACGCTGCGCTCCAAGGAGGAGGCCCACGACTACCGCTACTTCCCCGAGCCCGACCTCCTGCCGGTGGCGATCA
>Ga0335085_10006222_pt1 | contig 18900 bp, 17 predicted proteins | sample Lox_Sample_45_FD_206712 | JGI IMG/M metagenome (GOLD analysis project Ga0335085, IMG submission 206712) | Soil microbial communities from Loxahatchee National Wildlife Refuge, Florida, United States - Lox_Sample_4.5 | ecosystem: Environmental > Terrestrial > Soil > Wetlands | place: USA...
CGAGGCCTCCGATGCCAGCTGGTGGGCGGGCGTGTAGCCCAGGGTAAAGTGCGGCACGCTGCCGGTGCCGGGGACGGTGTCATTGAGGGCCGTGAGATCGCCGGCAGGCGTGTAAACGTATGCCATGCCCCCGCCGCGCTCTATATGGAATATGATTTACGCTTCAACTCAGCTTCTTCTCGAATCGCAGTGTCCGACGATTTGGATGCGCGTACAATTAGCTTTGCACCAGCGCGCAAGAGTCGGATCGCCGCCGCTAGGGAATAGCTTCTCAAAATCTTTTCATCAGATTGCAGGCCCTCCTCAATCTCTTGCAGAGATCCAATGCCAGCTTTCACGACTAGCCTCAGCCCACTCAAGTGAAATGCTTTATTTTTGCAACAAGTCAGAGCAGAATTCGCCGATTCCAAAGCGGCGATATCTTTTCTAGCGACGAAATCAATTGCTTTTTGCCGAACCCGCACATCTTCGTCTGCAAGCAATTCGAGAACTTTCGCGATTGCAACGCCTGTCACGCCTTTCATTCCGAGAAGACAATCGATCGCATAATAGCGCACACTCCAATTTCTGTGATCTAGCAACGCCAACGCTTCGGCAGCGAGAGGGGTCCCATTGGGACCAAGTTCGGAAAGTATATAAATACCGTGAGTTACTATATTTTCGTCTTCATGGTCGAGCAGCAGCTTCAAATTCGCGAGATCAAATCCATTTTGAAACTGCTCAACAAGGGTAGCTAGCCCACGTCCCTCGGTGTCCGTGCCATGCAAAATCCGTTGCAAGGCCTCGTTGGCCTGATGCTGGTCAAAATTGGACGTCATTGCCACGGCTGCATCCGCTTGCGAAGTCGTCTCAACAGATCTTTCTCTTCTTCGAGAGCCCTCTGGTGGTTCTGGAACCTCTGCCATTCAGCTCGCTTTTCCGGGTCAGGGCTGTTTCTATTGCCCCTAGGCGACCGATTTTGCTCTTCAGTCCGAGTCTTGATGCTCTCTTCGAGCGCGTCAATGGCATCCGGCACATCCTCGTCACGGACATCTTCAGGCTTCGGCAACGGACGACCATGTACTTTCCCAGTTTCGTCAACCTCAATATGCGGCGGCTCGTCGGGCTTGGCGTCTGGCTTTGCATCCGGCGCTGTGGGCTTTGCAGCGGGACTCACGCCCGGATTTGTTCCATTTGTTCCTGGAGAAGCAGTAGATCCATGCGCTTTCATCCATATTGACTGTGCTATTCCTGCCGGCTGCCCCGTTTTTGTGTCATAGCACATGACCCAAATAGGTATGCCACTTTCCGTTGTGGTTACGCATCGATAGTCTGCGCCGGTCGGATCGGCTTTCCCCACCGGATCGTTGTTGCCATAGGTGTATAGGTCAAGATCCGCGTCATACCCCACCGGATCGGTCTGCAGGAACCTGCCAATGCTCGCGGAGTAGTATCTCGCCCGGTCGTAATAGAGGCCGGTTTCGGGGTCGAGGCGCATGCCGACGAAGCGGTAGGGGGTGCCGGAGGTGGAGCAGGCGGCGCCGGCGGTGAAGCAGTTGCCGTAGCTGTCGTAGGTGTAGGGGCCCTCGACCTGGTTGCCGCTGGCGTTGACCATGGCGACCACCGAGCCGTGATGATCGGTGAGGAAGAAGCGGCGGTGGGTGCCGGCCACGATGATCTGGGCGGCGGGATCGTTGATCGCGGGCCCTGGCACGAAGCGGTTCACCGGCACACCCGAGCCGGAGCCGTCGTATTCGGCAATCTCGTCGGAGCCGTCGGAGAGGAAGTAGGTTTCGGTGACGCCCGTGCAACGGAGGTTTCACCACAACATGCTAATAGTTGCCACGCGAGAAATAATGAGCAAGTGAAATCAATTGTCCGTCTTAAAAAGGCTTTTGATTTTCTCCCACTTCGCGACAACTTCCGGATCACCCTCCGAGAGGTCATCTGCAAAGAATCGTTCGCCCAGCTCAGGATGTGAAAACGAAACAAAACCATCTTCCTCAATCGACTTCCAATATTCGGAAGGGCTTCCATCCTCAATTTCGAAAAAATACAACGGCACGAAAGCCAGCCGGCCCGCATCATCTGCAATCGCCAACATGGTACACGGTCCATAGACGGGATTTTTGCACATAGGCGAGATGGAAATCACTGAATATGTCTTGCCAGCCGAAATCTGAAATATCGGACGCGATAGCGGAGACGCGCCATATGTGGCCGCGACAGCGTCAGTCAGCTCTCTGAATTTGCACCTAACGATCATCTGGGTCACCTCGGCCTAGGGTGTAATCTTTGTTTTCATTTCCACGACTTTGCCCGTCCGAACGTTGCGATAGGCATGGGTCTCGAACTTGGACCCGTCCGCAGCTGTATAGCTGCTGCTTCCGACTTTTTGCCAATCATTTTCCGATCCGCCGTACTGACTTATGAGCCTTGGCAGGTCTCTTATAGGCTTGCCAGTACCCACACCTGCCATGGGCTGTCCCTTGCCACCGGCTAGTTCTGCTGTTTGTTGTTCGCTAGCAAGACTCTTCTTTAGCAGATCGTTTTGAGCCGCGCTCGACGGCGGAAGGTCATCGTTGGAACCGCTGGGAGGAGGCCTGCGCGGAACCGGTGGAACGGAACCGGAAGGTGGTTGATTGTGTTTGCTCGAAACGTTTCTGTCCGAAGCTGGAACGCTTTTGTCGTCTGCGTCCTGCTTTGAGGTGCTTGGAAGAGTTGGAGCGGTTGCGGCAATAACAATGATCGCCTCGAGTGCATCCTCTATCATTTCACCTACAGCGCAGCCACCGATCGCGCCAGGACCTGTTTCAATCGTTACGCCGGCACCGATGGCGCAGCCCAAGCCGGTTTCTCCGGTCGGATCAACATCACTCGTCGGCTTGTTTTCAACATAAGCATACAGATTCAAATCCGCGTCATACCCCACCGGATCAGTCTGCATGAATCGTCCGAGTGCGGACGAGTAATACCGTGCCCGGTCGTAATAGAGGCCTGTCTCGGGATCGAGGCGCATGCCGGTGAAGCGGTAGGGAGTGCCGGAGGTGGAGCAGGCGGCGCCGGTGGTGAAGCAGTTGCCGTAGCTGTCATAGGTGTAGGGGCCCTCGAGCTCGTTGCCGCCGTTGGAGACGATGGCGATGACGCTGCCGTGGTGGTCGGTCTGGAAGTATTTGCGGGCGCCGGTGGAGGCGTTGATGGTGGTGATGGGCTCGTTGATGGCGGGGCCGGGGATGTAGCGCCAGGTGCCGGTGCCCGAGGAACTGTATTCCGCGATCTCGTCTGAGCCGTCGGAGAGGAAGTAGGTCTCCGTCACGCCGGTGCCGGACTTGTGCGTGCGGCGGCCGAGCGGGTCGTAGGCATAAGTGGCCGCGACCGTGCCGCCGCTTGTCTTTCCCGCGGTGATCAGCCGGTTCTCGGAATCGTAGGCGTAGCTCCACGTTCCGTCGCCGGTGAGATTGCCGTTGCAGTCGTAGCTGTACTGCTGGGCATTGCCCTGGCAGTCATGGCCCGAGGCCGAAGCCCCGTTGATGGTGGTGTATTGGTTCAGGCTGTTGGGGGCGGAGTACGTGTCGGTGCCGGTCGAGGCAAGCTGGAGCAGATAGGTCGGGTCGCTCGAACCCTCGCTGGTCAGCTGATGGGCAGGCGAGTAGCCCAGAGTGTAGACCGGCACCGTGCCGGTGGTGCCGGAGATGCTGTGGGCGAGCGATGTGAGATCGCCCGCCGGAGAGTAGGTGTAGGCCATGCTGGCGGCGGGATAGGCGAGACTGGTTCGCCGCGATAGCGCGTCGTAGCCGTAGGTGGCGATGGTGGTGGTGCCGCTCTCCTTGGCATGGGCCATGCGGTCGAGCGAATCGTAATCGTAGGTGACGAAGTACCCGTCCGGCCAGGTGAGCTGGGTGCGGTTGCCGTCGAGGTCCAGCACATAGCCCGTGACCAGCGCGCCCGAGATGCCGGGAATGGTGGTCGAGGTCGAGGTCATGCGCCCGGCGCTGTCGTAGCCGTAGGTGAGACTATTGCTGCTGGTGTCGCCGAGGGTCTTCACCGCGCCGTTGAGATAATACGCCCAGCTCGTGGTGACGGCCGGGTTGACGCCGGTGACGGCGGGCATCGCCTTGGTCGTCATCCGGTCGATGGCGTCGTAGGTGTAGTTCAGCACCTGCCCTGCGCGCGTGGTGCGGGCGGTGATGTTGGAGTCCTTGTCGTAGGCCAGCGTCTCGACATCGGGATGGGCGAGGGTGGAGTCCGGATAGGTGGTTGTCGTCAGCCGGTTGAAACCGTCATAGCCGAAGTTGGTGATATTGCCGTTGGCGTCGGCAACGCTGAGCTTCTCGTTGTCGGCGCCGTAGCTGTAGGTGGCATAGGCCTGCTGCACCGCGGACTGCCAGCCGCGGTATTCCACCAGGGTGTTGCCGGCGAGGTCGTAGAGCATGTGACTCTGCCGCCCGACGGGATCGGTGACGGTGAACACCCGGTCGAGCCCGTCATAGGCGCTGGCGGTGACGCTGCCGTCGGCGTCGGTGACGCGTTATATTTATTGCTCGTCCGAAATTTCTCGAGACCGCGCATTTTCGTATGCGGCGTCTAACAGCGCATAGAACGTCGAGATTGTTGTTTCTACGAGACTAAGCGGGGTTCTAAATTCTCTGATTGTCGCTTCATCAACTTGCCGCGCAATCAATCGCGCGGTGATGTCACAACCTAGACAATATACGCTAACCTTGCTGAACACATCGACTTTCGGCTCGATAGAAAATCGGGCGGCCGCCTCAATGAAACGAATATCATCACGTGCGATATCACCTCGATAAAGAATCCCATCGAGAACGTCACAAACATATGCAGCCGAGCTCCCGCACAAGGACGGGCATTGTCGTGTTCCGTTGTCGCCAACTATGTGAGGATATGATACCAGAACATCGCGCAACGAAGTTCCAAGATCATAATCGCCGACCATTCTCCCGCCAATCCAATAGCAGCATTTTCCAAACATCCAAGAGCCTCCAGCCGAGGTGCCTGGAAGAAACTCATATTCGATTCCAAACAGTGCTCGATTGCCAATTAGCATTTCGGTTAGTGAAGTAGTTTCATGACTGCGTTCGGCACCTTGCTCGCGGGAACGACGCCGGCAAAGTGCACGCCCCCGGCATTGTCATCGTAGTACTGATAGTATCCATCTTGTCCTTTGCCGTACCAAGTGTGCATATCGCCCCGAACGCCACCCTTATTGTAAACGTCTGCGGCATCCGCAGGCTCGGGGCTCTTGCCGGGATTGAATCGCGGGCTGCTTGGATCGTGTGCCGGATTCGCTCTATAGGGCGGCTTAATCCTTTTCGCTACTGCATCTGGGTGATAGGGGCTATCCCTAAGAGCGGGAGAACCCGCCGCCGCAAGGGCTGACGGATCAATGCCGGGATTTGCCTTCGCGATATTTTTCCATTCCGCCGCGACTTCATTGAAAGTCTCCAGGACTTCGTCGTCGCTGAGCTGCGATTCATCGACCTTTTCACCCTCAATACTTACTGAGTTGTTCTTGAAAAATTGCCTAGCGCGCTTGATTTTATCCCTTCGTGTATCGTAGAGGCCGAGGCGGTGCCACAGACACCACCCCCAGTGACGTTCACCATCGTCATCGCAGGCACCACTCGGATCCGCCCTATCAAGCGGATCGTTGTTGCCATAGGTGTATAGGTCAAGATCCGCGTCATACCCCACCGGATCAGTCTGCATGAATCGTCCGAGTGCGGACGAGTAATACCGTGCCCGGTCGTAATAGAGGCCTGTCTCGGGATCGAGGCGCATGCCGGTGAAGCGGTAGGGAGTGCCGGAGGTGGAGCAGGCGGCGCCGGTGGTGAAGCAGTTGCCGTAGCTGTCATAGGTGTAGGGGCCCTCGAGCTCGTTGCCGCCGTTGGAGACGATGGCGATGACGCTGCCGTGGTGGTCGGTCTGGAAGTATTTGCGGGCGCCGGTGGAGGCGTTGATGGTGGTGATGGGCTCGTTGATGGCGGGGCCGGGGATGTAGCGCCAGGTGCCGGTGCCCGAGGAACTGTATTCCGCGATCTCGTCTGAGCCGTCGGAGAGGAAGTAGGTCTCGGTGACGCCGGTGCCGGATTTATGCGTCCTGCGGCCAAGGGGGTCGTAGGCATAGGTGGCCGCGACGGTGCCGCCCGAGGTCTTGTTCGCGGTGATCAGCCGATTCTCGGGGTCGTAGGCGTAGGACCAGGTGCCGTCGCCGGTGAGGTTGCCGTTGCAGTCGTAGGAATATTGCTGGGCATTGCCTTGGCAGTCGTGGCCCAACGCCGCGGCGCCGTTGATGGTGGTGTATTGGTTGGTGCTGTCCGGGTTTGGCAAGCGGGTGTCCTAGTTTGGTGAGGGTGTCCTAGTTTGAATATGGCCTTGAAGGAACTTCGCAAAGACGAAACACGGACTGTCGATGTATCGATATATAGGAACGCCGTCAAAATTCCTGAATAGTAACGCGAGGCGACACCCCATCGCCGGTGCGATTGTATGCTGCGGCGTAATTTTTGCCATCGTAGCATCCGTCACAAGTCGTTCGCTCAAGCGCTGAATTGACGTTAATTCAATTGGGGAGCCTATGCCGGGTGGTATATACAATGCGGCCTGTTTAGAGCTGCTGACGGGATCAAGGTTGAGAATTGGAAGTTTCTTTGGGAAAGCGTCGTCTGGAGTTACATCTCCTTTGACTAATTCGGTACTCAGTACGAGATATGCGCCTATCAATGATCCTGCGCGCGTCCCGGTATTGGCTACCAGAATTGAAAGCTCAGTTTCGTTTGCGGCCTGAAACGACGCCTGAAAGTTCGAATTCGCACGCGGCGCGTTTATTATGGGCAACGCGAGCAAAGTGACGGAAACTAAGTTTGTGAGCAGCGAGATTGTTAGGGGCGCAGCCGCAAGAAATAGACGCCTGTCCTGCCAGCTACCGCAATGAATACACTTGCTCGCGTTGCGCTTTATATCCTCGCCGCACACGCGGCAGGGCTTCGTATCGTTTGGCGCTGGCTTTTGCGGTTCGCTTTCGTCAGTCATGACGGTTCCAATTTAGACGAGAAATATCAGCCGCCAGATGCCAAAATTCTTTCTATATACTCCAGCACTCTCACATGCGCATCAGTTTTGAGTGGTGCGTGGGAGATATAGCGATTAGCGGAAAAGGGGATTTCAACGCGCCTCTCGATTTGGAATTTAGTGTTAAACAGTCGCGGCGCTACAGTCGGATCAACGGCAAACGAAATCGTATTGACATTGTAGTCATAGCTAACTCCATAGGCAGCTTTCAAAGCCGTTGAAAAGATCTGTGCTACCGTTGAGAACTTTGTCAGTGCGGTATCGACGGATGCATCCAGCTCGACGATGAGCCCGCTTGAATGGCGACGTTGCTTATGAGTTTGGATTGGCCTAAGTTTGAACTCTCTCGTTATCCATTCGAGCATATTGTCGGTAACTAGGTCCGCGTCATCTGTGGTGAGCGCATTCACAACGACGCCGTCGTTATAAAACCCAAGCTCTTGAATAGCTATGTCGCGCCCTTCAATTTGAAGGTGACCGGTCTTGAATTTCGCGCCGTTTGCAATGTCCGCTTCAAAGTCCTTCGGCCCAGACACAAACTCATATCTCTCCCAAATTGCATGCAAAAGCCTTGGCAAATATAGACCGGATAAAGGGCGCACTTCCTCCATCACGATAAGCTGAAGCACCTGTCCCATATCAGTGGAGATGAGCTTCATTGTGCGCCCTTCTGTATTGGCGGTTGAGGAGGTATCGGAAGAGTGCGTTCCGCCTGAGGTTGATGGTTTTCGCGCCTTGCCTCTTGCCCCTCGAAAAAAGCACGAAGCGCATTGTCTGTTTCGATTCGCGGCTGTGCGCGCTCTCTACTCCTCTGGGCAAGATCATTCAGGTCCGCGATATCGAAAGGCTTTGGGCGCAATTCCGCTTCCGACAAATTGTCCGTTTCCTGAAGAAACGTTGGATAGTCCACAAATTTGATTATCAGCGCGACTCCAAGCTTTTGCGCAAGATCGATAAGTGTCTGTGCATTTAACTTTCCATAACCTTCATCTTCGAGGCGCGACACAACGCTTTGAGTCATGCCCAATCGCTTGCCGAACGCGGTTTGGCTCTCATCCCCTCGGATAATTCTGATTTGATTTGCAAGAAACGCTTTCAGCGTTTTTTCGAAATAAGCGTTTCGAAACCGCTCATTTTCTAGCTTGGGAACGATACGCGCCCAATTAGAACTTGCATTCGCATGATCGGGACGGGTCATCTTCTACTTCCGCCTTCCTCATTTGAGCAATCGGACAAGAAATCGAATAGTCCGGATCGCAATCCTTGTTGAACCCCATTAGCATGGTCAGTTCACAGCTTCCCGGACCTTCAAAAGCAAGAATCCTTTGTTGTTCCGGAGGCTGGCCGCCCTTGGGCTTGTGAACGATCTTTACCCTCCGAAGCCCAACACATGCCGTTTGACCTCCGTGGCCTAGTTCATCAAACAGCGCGGTACGCCAAAATTTCCTGCGCACGCCCCGAAGCGTTTTTAGCGCCGTAAGGAATGCAGCTTGGATTTCCGGCGACTGGATGCTGAACCAAGCGTCGATCACGTCCTGACCATCGTGCGTAAGATAGCACCGGAGCGTGAAAAAGTCATCGCTAGTTTGCGATATTTTTTTCATTTGCCCCTTGAAATTCTATCGCAAGTTTGCGATATTAGGACAGTCAGGACGTGACAAGGGCCTGCCTAAGAACCGAGTGGAACTCAAGCAAGCCCTTGTAAACGCTGATAAATTACCCCGGATCGTCTAGCGGTAGGACTCCTGATCTTACACTCAGACAACGGAGGTTCGAGCCCTCCTCCGGGGACCATAGCGGGTCCGACGGCTGCGCTAACAGCCACCGGACCCTAGGCCAACCACCTGGGAGTGACCCCACGTGACCGACTTGCAGACGAAATATAGCGCTGGCGGCCACTCCCTTCAAATCGAAGGGGTTACCCCGTGAACGTCCTTTCTATCGAAAAGCAGACTGCCATTGTCGCCGCCCTGACAGAGGGGGTGAGCATTCGCGCCTGTGAACGACTTCATGATGTCCACCGCGACACGATTATGCGCCTTGGCGTCCGCGTCGGCGTCGGCTGCGCGAAGCTTCACAACGCACTCATGCAAAATCTGTACGTCGCCCGGTGCGAGCTGGATGAGGCGTGGCAATATGTTGGAAAAAAGCGCGCCAACGTCAAAGAGACTGACGGCGATGACGTTGGCGATCAGTACACATTCATCGCACTGGACGCGACCAGCAAAGGCATTCTCGCCTACACGGTCGGGAAGCGTACTAGCGCGAATGCCTATCGCTTCCTGCACGATCTCAAAGGGCGCCTCGCCAACGTGCCGGAGATTTCGACGGATGCATGGGTGGGCTATCCGCACGCCGTCGAAGATACGTTCGGTCACGCGGTCGCCTACGGCACCGTTGACAAGAAATATGCCGCCGGCGGCGACAGCCCGGAAGCAGCGCGGCGTTACTCTCCGGCTCGCGTAGTAGACGTAGTATATGAAACGGTACTCGGGACGCCGAAGCACATTTCGACCAGCTACGTCGAGCGGCAGAATCTGAGCCTTCGCATGGGCCAGAAACGCTATGCGCGGCTGAGCAACGGCTTTTCAAAGAAGCTCGAAAACCACATGGCGGCGACGGCCTTGTACGTTAGCCATTACAATCTGTGCCGCGTGCACGAAGCCTTGCGCGTCACACCCGCGATGCACTTGGGCGTTACCGATCACGTCTGGACCATCAGTGAACTTGTGAACGCGGCGCTTAACGGCGTTGTGCCTGAAGTGACGAGCCGGAAGATTGGCCGCTTTACCGTAATCGACGGTGGGGCCGGTAACCGCTAATATGGAAAGCCACCTTCTAAATAGAGGTGTACCTTGGTTGTCTATTACACGTTGGCTGTACTTGGCGGCACCATCGCTTTCCTATTTTCCAACGGCATCCTGTTCGCGCTAACGTTTCTAGCGGTTGGACTTCTTCCGTGCTTTGCGGTAGGCGCGGCCAAATGGGGCATTTTTGCCGGTGACAAGCAACAGAGTATTGGGGTTCCGATAGTCGCGCTTATCCCGTTGGGATTTGCTTACTGGCTATCCCGGGGGATTGCACTTCAGGTTTTCGGCTATCACCTGTCCGGTCTCGCGCTCCTACTGCTAAGCGCCATTATCGGACTTGCTACGCCCTTGTGGATGGGCGGATCGCCTGAAAAGTAATGATCCAAATGAGTGTCCTATTTCGCCACGAGTGTCCTAATTCCCAGCTAAACCCGGACAGCACCTATTGGTTCAGGCTGTTGGGGGCGGAGTAGCTGTCGGTGCCGGTGGTGACAGATTCGCCAACTGTGATTCACCAAACAGCTAGCGTTAGGTCTCCAATTCGGCCGACCATCCATTCTCGATATACTTACGAAGCAGGGTATCATTTATGACCTGCCTGATGGGCAATTGTCTTTGATCCGACGTGAGATTTCCGATTGGCCACTCCGTTTTGCCGTCCCAAAGCCACCAATTTTGAACCTTTTTCGTAATAGGATCGGCAATGCCATCGCGAAAAATTGGAAACTGCCGAAGCTCGACAGGGACAGAAATATTTCCAACCACTTCAACCAAACCTCGATTGATTGCAGCTCCTAACGGAAAGAAAACTTCAAACTGAATCTTCCCGGCAGCGAGACAATCAAAATCAGCAGGCCTTGTCGGATAAGATCGCGAAAACACGCGCAGGAGCGCCCCGAACGAGGGGTGTTTATGAGTGTACAACGCGTAGCTAGCGCCGCGTGAAGTTTTAATTTCTATGACATCGCCGATCTTTGGTGCACGCATTGGCTCTACAATCCCTGATACTGCGCTTTAAGCAATAATTCTAGTCCGCGTGCCATCGCTTCGCCATACTTCGGGTTGGACTTAGCAATGCTGTTGATCTTGTTAATCAGCGATCCCCCATTTCGTTGCAGTCCATGAAATTCTATCAGCACCTGTTCGACGGCCCTAGCGTCAGCTCGCGAGAGATTTGACAAGCCTGGAATGGCCCTTATCGCAATTCCCTTCTCCGCCAGTTGTTCAGCTGCCCTCCTTTCCATATTGTTTGTAATGCCAATGTAGGTAGCCACACCCGTTTCGGAGACTGCTCGATAGACCGAAACGCTTTCGGTAACCGCAAATTCCGCAGCATCTATGCCAAGCGCTTCCGGAGCCACCACAAAATCAGTGGGATCAATCAAGGGGCTGCCCGCTTCGCCATTGGCCAACGCCTCGATTCTTATGAATCGGCCGCTCTTGTCATAGAAAGTCAAATAATGTGTGTGTCCGTAGCTTCCGATGTTTACGACTTTTCCATAAGGTCCGCTCTGAGGCTGGGGAATTTCATAACTGCCCGCGCTGTTATCAGGTGATGGCTCCGAGCCTGCAAGATAGTTGCAGCCGATAGCATTCCAGCCGGTCAAATGTGAGCCGGTTGTGCAATTCCGGGGAGCAGCGCCGGAGGGGTCCGATTCATTGATTAAGTCATTGTGGTCGAATGCATACAGATTGAGACCTACCATATCCCCCACCGGATCGGTCTGCAGGAACCTGCCAATGCTCGCGGAGTAGTATCTCGCCCGGTCGTAATAGAGGCCGGTTTCGGGATCGAGGCGCATGCCGACGAAGCGGTAGGGGGTGCCGGAGGTGGCGCAGGCGGCGCCGGCGGTGAAGCAGTTGCCGTAGGCGTCGTAGGTGTAGGGGCCCTCGACCTGGTTGCCGCTGGCGTTGACCATGGCGACCACCGAACCGTGATGGTCGGTGAGGAAGAAGCGGCGGTGGGTGCCGGCCACGATGATCTGGGCGGCGGGATCGTTGATGGCGGGGCCGGGCACGAAGCGGTTCACGGGCACGCCGGAGCCGGAGGCGTCGTATTCGGCGATCTCGTCGGAGCCGTCGGAGAGGAAGTAGGTTTCGGTGACGCCCGTGCCGGATTTGTGCGTCCTGCGGCCAAGGGGGTCGTAGTTATACGTTGCGGACACCGTGCCGCCCGAGGTCTTGCCCGCCGTGATCAGCCGGTTCTCGGGGTCGTAGGCGTAGGACCAGGTGCCGTCGCCGGTGAGGTTGCCGTTGCAGTCGTAGGAATATTGCTGGGCATTGCCCTGGCAGTCGTGGCCGGAGGCAGATGCGCTGTTGATCGTCGTGACCTGGTTGAGACTGTTCGGCGCGGCATAGCTGTCGGTGCCGGTCGAGGCAAGCTGGAGCAGATAGGTCGGGTCGGACGAGGCCTCCGATGCCAGCTGGTGGGCGGGCGTGTAGCCCAGGGTAAAGTGCGGCACGCTGCCGGTGCCGGGGACGGTGTCATTGAGGGCCGTGAGATCGCCGGCAGGCGTGTAAACGTATGCCATGTTCCCCCCGCCCTGGAACGTCACGTTCGTCCTTCTTGAGAGCGTGTCGTAGCTGTACGTCGCCAGCGCCGACCCGCCGCCCTCGGTGGCGGAGGTCATGCGGTCGAGGCTGTCATAGGCATAGGTCACGAAGTATCCGTCCGGCCAGGTGAGCTGGGTGCGGTTGCCGTCGAGGTCGAGCACGTAGCCGGTGACCAGCGAACCCGAGATGCCGGGGATGGTGGTGGAGGTCGAGGTCATGCGCCCGGCGCTGTCGTAGCCGTAGGTCAGGTCGTTGTTCTTGGTGCCGCTGCCGTTGAGGAAGTCGTCCAGCTCCTTGACCGCGCCGTTGAGGTAGTAGGCCCAGTCGCTCTCCACGGCGGGAATGGCGCCCACCGCAGGCACGGTTTTCTTCGTCATCCGGTCGATGGCGTCGAAGGTGTAGTTCAGCACCTGACCTGCGCGCGTGGTGCGGGCGGTGATGTTGGAGTCCTTGTCGTAGGCCAGCGTCTCGACGTCGGGATGGGCGGCGGTGGAGTCCGGATAGGTCGTCGCCGTAAGCCGGTTGAAGCCATCATAGCCGAAGCCGGTGAGGTTGCCGTTGGCGTCGGCGACGCTGAGCTTCTCGCTGTCGGCGCCGTAGCTGTAGGTGGCATAGGCCTGCTGCACCGCCGACTGCCAGCCGCGGTATTCCACCAGGGTGTTGCCGGCGAGGTCGTAGAGCATGTGGCTCTGCCGCCCCACCGGATCGGCGTATGCTGCGCTCGTCAGCGACCGGGTCGCTGATTGGTTGTTAGCTTCCTTTCGATAAAACTAGCGAATTGCCGCGACATTGGGGCCGCATCGTTCGCCATCGATCGCGCAATTCCTTCAGCGATACATTTCTCGTCTCCCGACACAAAAGCTGCCGCCAAGAACGAAATGTCTCTTTTTGTTCCTGCCGACGCTGGATGTTCGCGAATAAAGGTCATAACCGCTCGCATAGTTCCGACCTTCGAAAAAAACGGTGGTGCTGCCATCAGGAAATCACCTGCTAATAGCTTCGACTTTTCAGCCACACCTGTAAGTGTGCTAACGCTATAGGAAAAAGGGTTGCGGTCCATACCAAAATCTCGGTTCATGATGTCATAAAGCAGGCGTACCAATATAGGCGACCCCAAATCCGAAGACCTGGACATGACATCATCGCCAAACATTTCGATGAATGCCTCACTGATCAAGCGAGAAACGTCAGGCACAAACACGCATAGACTGGCTTGCGCGACGAGCAAATCTTTTCGTGTAAATGCAATGCTCAGGGCCGTACTAACTCTCGATTGGGACGACGAAATGATCAACCCCTTCCGTTTTCGCCTATACCCGTGAGGTTGCAGTAGATCAGCGATATCGCGATCATAAGCCGCTTCGATCATGCTGATCGAAGACCTATTTTTTCCTGTCATGGAAGCCCTGCACGTCCTTGTCAGTTACAACAGGAATCCCTTGGGCTGAAAGGGATACGTTCGGCTCCAATCCCGCTTCAGCCGCGAGAGGACCAAAGGGTATGGCGGTGCCGTTTTCGATAGCCCTGAATACGATTGCCTGGTTGACGCGCAATCTAGCGTTTCCAGCTTTCACCTCTTTAAAGTAGTATGTGACTCCGATGCCTTGACCTGGCGTTTCTTCTTCCTTGTAGGCCGTAATGTCGAGATTGGTTACGAGGCCTGAAGCGGGATCTCTGTAGTTGACATAAAATACCACAGTGAATCCCAAAGCTTTGAGCGCCGCAGCTTCGCACAATTCCAATGCATAGCCCACGCATTGGTTTTTTCGAATTTGTGGAACTTCTGGGAACTTCTTCTCGATCGGTGGAAAATTAGAAGCAACGATGTCGCCGCTTTTTTGAGTGTCTGTATTCCTGGACTCGGGCGCCGAAGCTCCACCTTTGTCCTCGCTCGGCAGAAAGCCTTCAAGGAAGTTGCATTCGACATAGTTTCCGGAAAGTCGAGAGCCTGTGCTGCATGACGTCAATCCAGTCGGATCCCCTCTATTAACCGGGTCATTGCTCGAATAGGAATAGAGATCTAGATCCGCAGTAGCCTTGAGCCCATCCGTCTGCAGGAAACCCCCGATTGCAGCAGAATAATATCTCGCCCGGTCGTAATAGAGGCCTGTCTCGGGGTCGAGGCGCATGCCGGTGAAGCGGTAGGGGGTGCCGGAGGTGGAGCAGGCGGCGCCGGCGGTGAAGCAGTTGCCGTAGGCGTCGTAGGTGTAGGGGCCCTCGAGCTCGTTGCCGCCGTTGGAGACGATGGCGATGACGCTGCCGTGGTGGTCGGTCTGGAAGTATTTGCGGGCGCCGGTGGAGGCGTTGATGGTGGCGATGGGCTCGTTGATGGCGGGGCCGGGGATGTAGCGCCAGGTGCCGGTGCCCGAGGAACTGTATTCCGCGATCTCGTCGGAGCCGTCGGAGAGGAAGTAGGTCTCGGTGACCCCGGTGCCGGACTTGTGGGTGCGCCTGCCAAGGGGGTCGTAGGCATAGGTGGCCGAGACCGTGCCGCCGCTGGTCTTGCCCGCCGTGATCAGCCGGTTCTCGGGGTCGTAGGCGTAGGACCACGTTCCGTCGCCGGTGAGGTTGCCGTTGCAGTCGTAGGAATATTGCTGGGCATTGCCCTGGCAGTCATGGCCGGAGGCCGAAGCCCCGTTGATGGTCGTGACCTGGTTCAGGCTGTTGGGGGCGGAGTACGTGTCGGTGCCGGTCGAGGCGAGCTGGAGCAGATAGGTGGGATCGGACGAACCCTCGCTGGTCAGCTGATGGGCAGGCGAGTAGCCCAGAGTGTAGACCGGCACCGTGCCGGTGGTGCCGGAGATGCTGTGGGCGAGCGATGTGAGATCGCCCGCCGGGAGTAGGTGTAGGCCATGCCGGCGGCGGGGTAGGCGAGACTGGTCCGCCGCGACAGCGCGTCGTAGCCGTAGGTGGCGATGGTGGTGGTGCCGCTCTCCTTGGCATGGGCATCATCGCGAATGGAACTGAAATCAGCTACATCTACAACAATCAGGTCATCCACAAGACCGACACCACGGACAGCTTTACCTACACGATCTCCGATGGTTACGGTGGGACGGCGACCGCGACCGTAACGGTCCACATCTATGTAGACAGCGGCCAATAGCCGAAGGAACCACCGCCGCCGGGCAACGGTTATTGGCGCGCTTTCCGGCCGCCTGCGATTTTCGAAATATCTCCTGGTCCGCTGAACCGCAAAACAACCATGGCTCAATGGAAAATCCGATCCGTTCGCTGTTCTCCGCAGCCATCTTGCGGCGCCGCGCCTGTTCGATATCGGCAGCAACCAGCTCAGAAGTCTAAGCAGCCGCACGCTCCTGGGCTCGATCGCGACGGGTCGAGTGTCATGTAAGGCTGATCGAATTGATCCATTGCGAACGGCGCCCAATGTTTTTGAATTTCGCTGGGCCGATGTCGTCTGTTGCGCAGCAACACGCTCTCGAAGGCAATTAAGCTGACGGAGCAGGGGTTGCCAAGTCCGCTAGCTGTACCACCTCTCAAACACGCTTCAGCAGCGCGTCGAAAACAGACACAACAGACGGATGCGGAACGATGGGGATCAGGTATCCCGTCGGCTTATTTCTCAGACGTATTTCTTCATCGCTGATAGGATGGCGCGGAATGGATCCGCTATTGGGGGCGTGGCAGCGCCCCGAAAGGTGCGCCGCGTGCCTGTGCATAGACAGCATCGAACACGCTGAGCGAATCAAGATTCGCGACGGCGCCGCTGGAGATCGGATCGTCCAGATAGAGCATCCGGCTGTTCCGTGTTGTGAATTGCGGCCATTGTGGAAGACCAGCGCCATTCGGATCGCCCCTTTTCACGAAGTTGACCCAGTAGCTCGACATCTCATCCGCCAGTTTTCGATCGCCTTCGGTCCAATGCCAAGGATACTGATCCAGATGATCGAACACATACCAAAGCTCAGCATAATGGCTCGGTCCCCAACCGGCATAAACCGAATCCGCCGGAAAAGGGGGCTCATGGGTGAAGTGGTAGTAGTAGACACCGTGGGTGCCCTTCATCGATTCCAGCCGCGCCCAGGCCCAATCGTCCCAGCCGAAGCGAAGATCGCGCTCGAAATCCAGCCGCGCCTTGCGGGCTTCGGTGTCCGTCGAGTGCGGATAGGACGAAAGGAGTTGCGGCGGAAGCTGTCCCCAACGCTTGGCGATACCGGCATCGAAATTCGCGGATGTGACACTGTCCAGATCCGGAATCAGCGAACGCGCTTCATCGGCATTTGAGCCGACAAGAATTGGCACGTCGTTCTGTTCACCGGCCGCGAACACATCGTAGGGCGAGCGCGGCAACATATAAGGATCGATCACCGGATGCGAAATTTCGCCGGCCTTGCCCTTCAGCAAGGCATCCGCCGGCAGCGCACGCATCGCCGCGAGGGTATCCGCGCCAACCGATGCCGCATAGGCCACGCCTTCCTTCTCTGCATTTGGCAGAAGATAGTTCGGCGCCAGTTGCAGTGGTTCGAACATGCCGCCACTCTCGGCGATGGCGCGCTGGAACAATCCTTTGGCGAGCGGCGACGCCATCAATATACTCACCGACGCGGCACCGGCGGATTGGCCCGCGATTGCTACGCGGTGGGGATCGCCGCCAAACGCGCGGATATTTCTTTGAACCCATCGCAGTGCCGCGATCTGATCGAGGAATCCGTAATTGCCAGATGAATGGTGCGGCGACTCCGCCGTCAGTTCCGGAAGCGCCAGAAAGCCAAAAGGTCCGACACGATAACCGAACGTGACGACCACGATTCCCTTACGGGTCAGTTCGTCGCCCCAATAGAGCGGCATCGAGGCGGAGCCGTTGAAGAATCCGCCGCCATAGATCCACACCAGCACCGCGCGCGGCGCTTTCGCGGGTTCGGCGGGCGCCCAGATGTTCAGATAGAGGCAATCCTCGCTGGTTGACGGCGGAGTCTCGCCTGGCATCGATACGCCCGTCTGCATACAGGCTGGCGCAAACCTGTCCGCCACACGGACGCCGGACCAGGGTCGAACGGGCTGCGGAGGGCGCCAGCGCAACGCACCGATCGGCGGCGCGGCGAATGGCACACCTTTATAGACATCCAGACCATTGGCCCGGATCCCACTGACCAGACCACCATCCGTCCGCACGGGCTTTCCCGCGGCAGGCGCCCATGAAACGAAAAGCACCGCCAGAGCCAGACATAACCGCGTCATCACACATCCCTTCACTGTCTGGCAAAGACATGCGGAATCCGCCTCTTCGGGCAAGGCAGGATGATCGCGGTTCACCCCATTTCGGGTTCGGCCCGTCACAAATTCAGTCCGCACTGGACCAGAAGGCTAAGGTTCCCCACATTCCGCACATGACCACCGCTGAACTGACCGGACACTCCCTGCCATCGCTGCGTTCGCTCGCCCTCGGCTTTCTCTATTGGCTGGCCTTCGTGCTGGTGCTCGAGCCGGGGAACGTCATGGGCGCGGGCGGCCATTTGCACCTCACGCAGGAAGCCATACGCATCCTGAGCGCGAGCGCATTGGGAATGGCCGCCACGCCCTTGCTGCTGGCACAGGTCCGGCGCTTTCCCGTCGAAGGGGAACACCGGTGGCGCAACCTTGCGACTCAAGCCGCCGCCAGCGCCTTGGTGGCAGCGGGGCTGATCGCGATCTCCTGTGTTCTCGCCTGCTGGTTTCTTGCTTCGGAGCATCGGCCCCTTGCATTGGCGTTGCGCGAAGAGTTCGAAACCAACTGGAGCGTTGTATTCTTCTCGACCGCCGCCTTCGTCGCCATCGCCCACGCCGTGCGGTTTTTTCACCTTGTTGACAGTGTGAAGCCAGTCGCGCGTTTCCTCACCCGCGTCATCGTCAAAGAGCGTGGGCGCACACTCTTTCTTCCAATCGACGAAGTGCACTGGATCGAGGCCCAGGGAAACTACGTCGCCCTCCACACGAGCGCAGGCATGCACGTCGTGCGCGAAAGCCTGTCGCGCATCGAGCCGCAGCTGGATCCCTCGCGGTTTTCCCGCATTCATCGCAGCGCCATCGTCGCCGTGGATAGTATTCGCGAAATCATGCCCCTGGGTGCGGGGGACGCCCGGCTTCGCCTGACTGACGGCACGGAGCTGAGATTGAGCCGGACATTCCGCAATCGGGTTCGCATGCCCTCAGGCGCCGGTTGACTCAACGCTGATGATCTTTGTGTCCGGCACACAAATAGCGCGCCATTCGATTTAACGGTCGAAATTTTGTTCATTCAGATACAAACGCGATTGAACGCAAAAGTCAGCGCCACCATGGTTTTCCGCATCCCAACACGCTCGGCGCCCGAAGATTTTTCCCGGATCGAACTGTCCACCGCCTAGAGCAAAATCCGACCTGATTGAATCGTATGGGATTCACGGCGGGTGCGAATCGTGATTCAAGCTGCTGGCTGGGCAGGAGGCCAGCAGCGATGGCTCGACCCTATTCCTTGGATTTGCGCGCC
>Ga0335085_10006223_pt1 | contig 18900 bp, 9 predicted proteins | sample Lox_Sample_45_FD_206712 | JGI IMG/M metagenome (GOLD analysis project Ga0335085, IMG submission 206712) | Soil microbial communities from Loxahatchee National Wildlife Refuge, Florida, United States - Lox_Sample_4.5 | ecosystem: Environmental > Terrestrial > Soil > Wetlands | place: USA: Florida...
CCGCCAGACGCTCGAACACCAGCTGAAGACCCTACGGGAAGATAATGCGGCCAAACTGGACCAAATGCGCGTGGTGGTGGATGAGAAATTGCAGGCCACCTTGGAAAAACGGCTGAGTGATTCCTTCCGGCAAGTGAGCGAACGCTTGGAGCAAGTCCATCAAGGTTTGGGCGAAATGCAATCCTTGGCGGCGGACGTGGGCGCCCTACAGAGGACCTTAACCAACGTCAAGACGCGGGGTACCTGGGGCGAAGTGCAGTTGGAAGGCCTGTTACAGCAGATGCTTTCGCCCGAACAATACGCCAAAAACATCGCCACGCGGGAGGGAAGCAATGAACGGGTGGAATTCGCGGTCCGGCTGCCGGGTCGCGACCGAGGCCGGGATTCAGAAATCTGGCTTCCCATCGACGCCAAATTCCCCCTGGAGGATTACCAAAGGCTGGTGGATGCGCTGGAAAAGGGGGATGCGGCGGGATCCGAGGAGTTCTCGAAAAACTTGGTCAACCGCATTAAGCTGGAAGCCAAGAGCATCAAGGAAAAGTACCTGGATCCGCCCCACACGACGGATTTCGGCATTTTGTTCCTGCCCACCGAGGGCCTCTATGCGGAAGTGCTGCGCCAGCCGGGCCTGTTGGAATCCCTTCAAAGGGACCACCGGATTATCCTGACGGGCCCCACCACCTTGGCGGCCATTTTGAACAGTCTTCAAGTGGGTTTCCGAACCCTGGCCATTGAAAAGCGCAGCAGCGAAGTTTGGAACTTGCTGGGGATGGTTAAAAAGGAATTTGGCCTTTTCGCGAATATCCTTGAAAAAACCCAGAAGAAAATATTGGAAGCCAGCAATACGATTGATGACGCGGCCAAGAAAACAAGGACGATCGAGCGGAAGTTGAAAAGCGTCGAGGGTATTCCGCCGTCGCCCGATTCGGACTTGCTGGAGGAGTCCCGGGAACCTTCCGAGGCAGAATAACCCGTTTTTACCCGCTAGACCGGCCTGTTAGAAAACCTACGGGTTTTGTTTAAAAAACAGCCATTTGGCTCTTACGGGCAAGTTTTGGAAGGTTTAAGGCCCGATGGATAATGGGTCTTTACCGTTAAATCCTTTGGCTCATTTGGAATAAAAATTGCCATTAATTGCCTATTGAAAAGGCTTTCATTAGACTTTCCTGGGACTTGACAATCGAATTCTTGAGGACCCTTTGAAGAAGCTGACCATTACAACTAATTCAAATCCTTTTATCCGCTCCGGGTGGGGTTTTAAAACCCTCGCCTGCTCATTATTCCTTTTTGCGCTCACCGGCGGCCAGACGCTGTGGAGCGCCGCCATTAACTACACGACCGCCTCGAATTATTGCCCAACCTATACCACTTACACCGTTACCGAGTCCGAAACCGCTTATAACCTTTTGACCTCTTCCACCATTCAACTGGGCGCCTGCGGCGTAAATATGAATATGTTCGACCAAACCCATTACGCGGCCATCGAACCGGGAGACTGGGAAAATGGGGCGGGTTGCGGTGCCTGCGCGGTTTTGAGTTATAACTCCCACGCGACGACCGTCATGATCGTGGACGAATGCGCCACCTGTGGAAACGGCACCCACCATTTGGATTTGTCCGCGGTGGCTTACGGGGAGTTGGAGGGTTCACCCGGCTGCGCGACGAATGGCGGCGGCGGATCGGTGAATACGGGGGGGTGCCCCGCGGCTCCAGGGGCAAACCAAGTCACTTGGCATTTCATTCAATGCCCCTTGAGTGGTTCGGCCAATATTGAGTTCAACAACGCTTCCGGCAATATCACTTATGAATTTAAGGATGGCAGTTCAAACGGCTGGCATCCGATTGTTTTTTGGGACTATCTTTTTCCGATTGAGTCCGTTGCGGTTGGCACTTCCTCCACGGGTCCGTTTACAACTCTAAACCGAGACACCAGTGACACCCTCCCGGAGTTTTGGGGCGGCACGGGCCAATCGAATCCCTCACCGACCCTTTACTATGTCATCACGGATGACCGAGGTAACGCGGTAACCACAAATGGCATTTCCAGCATTTCCCCCGTAATGCAGGCGAACAATTCTTCCTTTGTTAATTATGGTTCCACTGGTGTCCAATTCTCCGGTTGCGTAGTGGGACCAACTCCAACGCCCACCATAACGCCCACTCCTGGGCTGCCGACTTCCACTCCCACTAAAACCCCGACGACAACACCCACTGCGACACTGACCCCCATTACGGGTTGCCCCTATTACTATTACAACGGTACGGCGCCCCATGCACTGGCCAACGGATCCATCCCCTATCAAGGCAATGCAACCTTGACTGAAACGGCGGGCGCGGCTTACACCGGGGATACGGCGGGCATGAATATCGCCTTTAATGTGCCTGCGAGTGCTTACTTCGGCGAGGTGGAATGGAATTGGGCCAATTACACCACCGCCAACAACGTGAACCTTTCCAGTTTTTCTGTCCTTGAGTTTTATGTCAACGATACTACTGCCGGGTCCCTGCCCATGACCTTGAACATTTACTTGTCGGATTATGTGGGTGCGGGATCAACCGGTCAGACCCAATCCAACCCGGTGACAGTGGTCCTGACTGCGACGGGATACCAGAGAATCGACATTCCTCTTTCCTCTTTTTCAACGGGTGGAACCAGCTACACCACGACGACTATCGGTGAAATCGACATCAAATGGAGTACCTCCGCCGCAGCGCAGACTGCCACCATTTATGTGGACAATATTTCTTTCTACGGTACTTGCCCTACTGCCACCCCTACTCAAACCAGCACGCCTACCCGGACGGCCACCTTCACTCCAACCAAAACAATGACGGCCACCGCAACCCCCACAATCACCAATACGCCCACCCTTTCCCCTACGGCGACCCCTACCAGTTCCCGGACGAATTCGCCCACTTCCACCCTGACGGCCACGGCGACCAACACCTTGGCCAGCACCAGCACGCCTACTGCCACCCCGACAAAGACCGTCACTTTCACCCCGACCTTGACGGCCACGGGTACCCAAACGGGGACGCCCACCAATACGTTGGTGAATACCGGAACGCCCACCGCGACCCCCACTAAGACCCAAACCGCAACCCTAACGACCACTCCCACGAATACGGTGGCCAATACCTTGACCTTGACCCCCACTTCCTCGGCCACCCGGACATCTAGCGTGACTCCCACCGCTACTGTCACCAATACGCCCGTGAATTCCTTCACGCCAAGCGGTACGCCGACTCTCACGGCGACCGGAACGCCGACCGGGACTCCTGGCAACACCTCGACGCGCACGTCAAGCGCCACCCCAACCTCTACCTTGACCGCCACCGCCAGCTACACTGTAACTTCCACTCCCAGTTCCACCGTTTCCCCCACCGCCACCCGCACGGCCAGTTTGACCCCCAGTGCCACCGTCACCAGCACACCGGTGAACTCCTTTACGCCGAGCGGCACACCCACCCTGACACCGACGGGCACTTCTACGGGAACTCCTATTGCCACGGCTACCCTGACACCTTCTTCCACTGTTACGGCGACCCTGACGGCCACCTCCTCAGCCACGGCAAGCCGGACGGCTACGTTGACCCCCAGCGCCACCGTCACTTCCACAGTCACGTCCACGAAGACGGCCACTGTTTCCTCCACGGCGACCGGGACAGCCACGGTCACCCGCACGGCCACACCCTTGTCCACGGCCACGCTCACAACGACCGCCACCGCCACTTCCACCCCCAGTCTGACGGCCACGACGACTCCGTCCAGCACTCCAACTTCGACACTGACGAACACGCGGACGGCCTCGCCCACGGCGACGGCGATGAATACAGCCACTAACACGCCTTCCGGAACGCCTAGCTCAACCCCCAGCCTGACGGCTACGGCGACATTGACTGCCACGCGTACTTCGACACCTACCATCACTCAGACCCCGACGATGACGCCGACTCGCACAATGACGGCCACCCCTACGCCCACCTTCCCTATCTTTGACGTCTTCACGGTGAGCCAAAACCTTTTTAAACCCTCGAATGGACCGGTGACCGTCCAAGTGGCCTATAGCGTCTTTCCGGGGGATTACAGCTTAAAGATCTACAACAGCGCGGGAGAGCATATCCGAACCCTTGATTCCCAATACTTGACCAGCGCTATTAAGGGAACCTATCAATGGGACGGAAAGAATAAATATGGCGAGGATTGTTCGAGTGGTGTCTACGTTTTTTACTTGAGCGAACCCTACAGCAAGAAAATCAAACGGGTTCTCTTGGTGCGGTAACACCCCACCGTTTTTTGAAGACGGAAAGGCTGCCATGCAGTGGAATCGATGACGGCATCCGGACCTTCGGGCCTCGGTGCCTTACTCACCGTCGCCGACCGCCGATAAGACAAGCGCCTTCCCCGACAAACTACCCGGAAGAAAACCTCCTATTTGGATGTGGGTGGCGGTACGGTTGATTCCTGAAATCTGAAATTCTTGACCAGCGAAATAATCTCATTGGTGTTGGGGAGTTCGTCCGCGTTGTTGTTGATTTTTTTATACTGGATGGTTTTTTGCGGATCGAGGATGATCATCGCCGGATGGGCGACGTCATAAATGCCATGACCGTTCGGATGGCGGGACCCAAAAGCGTCAATGATCCGGAGGTTGGGGTCGGAGAGCAGCGGAAAAGGGAACCGCCACTGATTGTTGAAACGTGAGGACTCATCCACGCTGTCCGTACTGATGGCCACGACTGCGATCCGTTCGGCCCCGAGAACGGAATAGTTATCTTTCAAACCGAAAAGCATTGTCCGGCAAGAGTTGCAGTAATCGCCTCGGTACAAAACAACCACTAAATACCAGCCCCTCTGCAAGTTTGAAAGCTTGAAGATCTGGCCATTTTCATCCATCAGTGAAAAATCAACCAGCTTGTCGCCTACTTCGAGTCCATTGGGTCTGGGTGGTGTTTTGGAACTGTCGCAACTTTGGAGAGGCAAGCTTGCCAGAATAAAAAGAAGAAGGCGAAAACAATGAAGAACCCTTGAGCTCCCGAAAACAGACATTTTTTCTAATCCTTACTTGTGTGACCGGCTCCCGCTAGGCTACAAAATACCGGGGAGAATATTTTAGAAGTGAAATAATTTGAATGAAGCGCCTGGTTGCTGATGGGATAGGTTTGGTCGGAAATTCGATATTTAAACTTATCGTTAAAACTCATTTAAATGGCTTGGTATTGATAAGGGGCTTAAATTAGACATTTGAGTGATCCGTGTTAAAATTACTGAAATCGGTTTAATTCGTTTAAATTAGCGCCAAATTCTAAAGAGTTTAACCGAACCTACATTTCTTAAGGCGGTTTGTAGCTCAAAACCTTCTTAATCAAGAGCGGTCTCCTGAAAGAGAAAGCCAAAGAGGTTTGTAAGGTTGAAATCGTTTTCTGACGCCACAACCGAAATCAGAGTTCACCGGCCTGTTCCGGGATTTGTGGCATTTTTTTTGTTGTCCCTTGTTTGTGGATCTCTTCAAGCCGCTTCTTATAGTTACTCCAACTATGTTTCCATTCCCACCTTAATGGCTACTCCCCAATGGTGTCCCAGTGATGCCGCCATAACCTATCTGGAAAACCAGCCGACGTATTTTACCGCTCCAAGCCTGTCCGCCTGTGGTTACCCCTCGGGCACCTATGACCCAAATTATTTTGCTGCGATCGATGGGGATTCTTTCGGCGATACCAATGCTTCGAATGGGAATGGCGGGGGTCTTGGAGGTTATCCGTGCGGCGCTTGCGCAGCCTTGTATAACAGCAATGGTGGAAAATCAGTGACGGTCATGATTGTGGACGAATGTCCCCAAGGTGGGGCCAACGCCAACAATTGTTGGGTGGGATCCTACCATTTGGACTTGTCCCAGACGGCTTATAACGCTTTGCTGCCATCCGGTCAAACTTCTTTTCCTTCGAACACCGGGACAAATACGCTTAGTGGTTCGACGGTTTCTTGGCATTTTGTCCAATGCCCTTTGACAGGGAATGCGGCAGTGACCTTCGCTAACTCGGGTGGAAAGGTTGCCTATGAATGGGCCAATGGTTCCAAGTCAACTTACAGTCCGCTTATGTTTTTGGACGCCCTTTTTCCCATCAAGTCCATAACCGTTAACGGTTCTACGGTGAATCGTGATGGTAGTAGCAACCAACTTCCCAATTTCTGGGGAGGGACGAGCGGATATTCGGGGACGTTGACCTGCGTTCTTACAAGTTACGAAACAAGCGTCGCGCCGGTTACAGTTACCGTGAGCAGTTCTTACAGCCCTATTGAAAGCTCCCCGCCGGGCACAACCTCGGCCCAGTTCAACCAGTGTGTGACGGGCCCAACGCCAACCCCCACCAGCACCCCCATTCCCGGTACGCCCACTTCCACACCTACTAAAACTGCGACGACCACGCCGACCGCATCCCCAACTCCCCTTTCGGGTTGCCCCTATATTTATTACAACGGGACGGCGCCCCACGCCCTCGCCAACGGGTCCATCCCTTACCAAGGAAACGCTACCTTAACTGAGACGGCCGCCGCGGCTTATACCGGGGATTCGGCGGGTATGAACATCGCCTTCAACGTTCCTGTGAGCGCATACTTCGGTGAAATTGAATGGAACTGGGCTAATTACACCACGACTAATGAAGTCAACCTGGCAAGTTTTTCGACCCTGGAGTTTTATGTCGACGACACGACATCGGCTTCTTTACCCATGACCCTGAATGTTTTCCTGTCTGATTATGGGGGCGCAGGTTCAACGGGGCAGACCCAGTCCAATCCGGCGACGGTGGTCCTGACCACGGCCGGTTACCAGAAAATCGACATCCCCCTTTCTTCGTTCTCAACGGGCGGATCGAGCTATTCCGCGACGACAATCGGCGAGATCGACATCAAGTGGAGCACTTCCGCCACGGCCCAGACGGCGACCGTTTATGTGGACAATATTGCCTTTTATGGGACCTGCCCGACATCAACACCGACTCCCTCTTCCACACCCACGAAAACACCAACCGCTTCCCCCACAGCGACCCCGGCGGGTCCTACGGCCACCCCGACGGCCACCATGCAGTGCTTTAATTTTGACGACTTTGAGGGCGGGTGGGTCGCAACCAGTGACAGTGCCGCCGACAATAATTTGGGCGGGGCAAACAACAGTTATAGCTGGTCGGGAGGAACGGCAAACCCCTTAACGGTTGTTGCGCCAGGGGCGGTGGGGAACTACGGCATGCAGGTTTCCGGGAATCCTGTGACAGGCGGATTCGGCGTGGATATGGCCATACCTGCGGCCAGTCAAAACATGAGTTGGCTCGGCGGTCTGACCTTTTACGTTAAGGCGAGCGTCGCCACAACGCTGAGAGTGAACGTGAACAGTGCCCCCATTACGGATAGCAATTATTATGGAGATACCTTTGCGGCCACCACCAGTTGGACTCAAATCACCGTGCCTTACGGATCCTTTACCCAAGGATGGGCTTCGCCCACTTCGATTACCTCCTTCTCCCAATCCTTGACGGCCGTCAGCGGGCTTTCATGGCAGACGGCGGTTACCGGAACGGGCCCCATCACCTTTTACCTGGATAACATTTGCATCATGACCAATAACCCGCCGCCCACCTCCACCGCGACCCCAACCCCCAGCTTTACCCCAACCCTGACGGCAACTTTTACCGCAACAAAGACCGCCACCAATTCCCCCACCAACACAGCCACCAAAACCCTGACCGCCACATTTACCAACAGCCCAACTTCCACCACCACCAATACCCCCGCCAGCACGGCTACTAATACGCTTACCAGCAGTCCTACCAATTCACCCACGCAGACAGCCACTTCGACCGCCAGCCGAACCCCGACTTTGACCGCCACCCCAACGGCCACGAATACGGCGGCCAGTACGTCCACGGCCACTTTCACCGCCACGGCGACATTGACCCCCACCAGCAGTGCCACTCGGACGCCAACGGTCACCCCAACCAATACCCTGGTCAATACGGCTACCAGTACCGCTACCTCGACCACCACCAGCAGCGCCACCAGGACTCCAACAACCACTGCCACCAATACCCTGGCGAGTACGGCCACCAGCACCGCCACCTCTACGGCCACATCCACTCCCACCTCCACGGCGACCCGCACGGCCACATCGACCGTCACCAACACGAACACCATCACACAAACTTACACGCCCTCGCCCACCGGCCAAGCTACGGATACCAACACGCCCACCTCGACGGCCAGCGGAACTCCCACTTTGACCGCTACCCGTACCCCCACCCTGACGCCGACCTTTACAGCGACTTTGACGCCGACGAACACCGCCAGCAGCACGGCCACGCGTACAGTTACTTCCACCCCGACCAATACCCTAGCCCAGACCGCGACGAATACGGCTACATCCAGCGTGACTTCCACCCCCACCGCCACCCTGGCCAATACGGCTACCGGTACGACGACTTCGACGGCCACCAGGACGTTCACTTCCACGACGACCTCGACGCCTACCGTCACGCTCGCCAACTCGGCGACCAACACAGCCACCCCGACAACTACTTTTACTCCCACTGCCACGGCTACCCGTACGGCAACTTCCACCATCACTAATACGGACACCATCACTCAAACCTTCACTCCCTCACCCACTGGCCAGGCGACGGACACCAACACGCCCACCCAGACTTTCACAGGGACATTGACCAACACCGCCACCTCGACGACAACCCAAACACCCACTGTCACGACGACCTCGACGCCTTCCGCTACGCCGACCAAAACCGATACCCAAACGGCCAGCCTAACAGCCACGGATACGCTGGTCAGCACCGCCACCTCAACGGCCACCGCGACGGCTACCAGCACGTCCACCCTGACGGCCAGCTTCACGCCGAGCGCCACACCCACGAATACCTTGATTTCCACGGCGACTTCCACGCCCACAGTGTTGACGGTTGCGGCTTCGCAAGGGTCCAATCCTCCGGCCAACTCCAACCCCTTGGCTGGAACTTCCAACGTGCCGGTCCAGCAATTAGTCCTGACCAACCCTAGTTCCTCTACGGTAAACATGTCGGCCGTGACCTTGACGGTGTCGGGTACGGGCAACCCGGCGAACATTACCAGCGTGACCCTCTATGCCAACGGGGTTCCTATCACTTCGACGACTTTTACCGGCACCACGGCGGTTTTCACCTTCAGCGGTGTACTGCCAGCATCCTCAGCGGTGACCTATACGATATCGGCCGATTTCGGGGTTGGTGCGAGCGGAACCTTTAGCTTCAATGTGACGGGGGCCAGCGGCAACAACGGCCAGCCGGTCTTGTTCAGCGGCATGCCGGTTTCGGGCGCCACGGCGACTGTGGCCCAGGCTACGGCGACCCCCACGCATACGGCGACTTCTACGAGCACACCGACTTTCACGCCCACCTCCACCATCACGCTGACTCCGACGCCCACGGCGGTGACGGTTGTCGTTTCCCAAGGCTCCAATCCACCGGGAAATACCAATCAGCTTGCCGGAGATTCCAATATCCCCGTACAGCAGGTCCTGTTGACGAATCCCAGCGTTTCCACGATCTCCCTGACCCAATTGGTTTTGACGGTTACAGGCACGGGTAACCCGGCGAACATCACCAGCGTGACCCTTTATGCCAACGGGGTTTCCATCCTTTCAACGGCGTTCAGCGGCAATACGGCGGTTTTCAACTTCAGCGGAATATTGCCGGCCTCCTCAGGTGTGACTTATGCGGTTTTGGCTAACTTCGGGGCAAGCGCGGTAGGAACCTACAGCTTCAGCATGACGGGGGCCAGCGGCAACAACGGGCAGGCGGTGCTCTTTAACGGGTTCCCGGTTGCCGGATCCACCAAGACGGTCACCCAGGCCACGGCGACCCCTACTTGGACGGCGACTCCCCAACCGATCACAACCCCGATCGTCTTCCCCAATCCTTCCAGCGGCGGGCCGGTCAGCGTATTGCCGCCGACTTATAACGGTACGGCGGACGTTAAGGTCCAGGTTTTCACCACGGCCTTCCGGAAGGTGCAGGAAAAATCTTACACATCGCTGCCTTATGGCCCCATTCCGATCACCCTGCAGGATGATTGGGGAAATCCCTTGGCTAGCGGCATCTATTATGTGGTGATCACCGTCGACGATACCCAACGCTCCATCGCAAAGCTCCTTCTGTTGCGTTAACCCTTCCATTCCGATTTACGTTTTGGATGCCATATCCCGAGTCGAAAGCCCGTGGAGGGTTGGATAAATGGCTTTGTTTCCAGTTTTTCGATAAACTGCCCCCAAAATGGCCTAAAGTCGTTGACCCCTTCTCTTGCTTATTTTATAGTAATGACACAATCCTTATCCGCTTGGTTCAAAAGGCCGAAAGCAGTAAGCCCTCTTTGCCCCGGCGGAACCCAATGGCTTCCTGAAATCCGCGAAATTTGATTTGCGGCAGAGTAAGGCAAGCGAAGGAGTTCCAATGCAAATCAGTTCCGTCGCCCCCGGCTGTTACCACTTGGAAGGTCCAACCAACAGCGCCCTGTTGGGGAGCCCGCCCGAAATTCTCAAAGCCCTCCTGAAGCAAAAGAAGAAAATCCCCCATGTTGGGATTTTGCCCGACCTTTCCCATAAAAACGGCGTTTCCCAAATGGCCTTCGAGTTCCTGGGATACTGGTTCTTATTCATCGACCAGGGCTACCAATTGGGCAAGAAGTTCCGCGTCCTGGGAACCCGAAAAATGTGCGAGAAGCTTTACGATATCCTCCGGATCACCCTTTTGGGCCCAGGCCGTTCGGAGATGAAAAAGTGGGGGCTGGGCAAAACCCGGATCGACATGCTGGCCGACATGGCCGAAGGAATGGCCATACGGAAAAACGGCCAAGTCCAACCCATCGAGGACCTATTTGAATTCGTCCATCTGCCTGACGAAGAGGGAGAAGTCTGGGTCCCGATTTTTGCCGATTCCAAGGATTACCTGATCCGACGGATGGGAGGCAACCACTATGAGGTTTCGGACAAAGGGGAAATCCACCCTCTCAACTTGAATTTCGAAGGTGAACAGCTTCCCCCCCTGGTGGACCTGACGGGGGAAGTGGAAAAACCTGAGGCCCTTCGTTTGAAGGTGCTGGGATCCTATACGGGTTTCGACCCGGAGGGGCCCACGACCGGCATGCTGTTGTGGGTCAACGGAAACGGGCTTCTGGTGGATTCCCCAGCCGGTATCAGCAAATACCTCAAGCAGGTGGGGGTGGCCAAGGACCGCCTGGCGGGCATCATTCAAACCCACGTCCATGACGACCATTGCGCCTTGAGCGAACTCATGCTCTCCGAACACTCTTTCACGCTGATCACGACACGGGAAATCTACGAGTGCACAGTGTTGAAAGTGGCCCATATCATCGACGAGCCGGTGGATGTGGTGAAGTCGATGATGAAGTTCATCGAGATCATTCCCGGGAAAAGCTACCGCATGTTCGGGGCGACCTGGGAATTTTTTTACACCGTCCATTCCATCCCTACCGTGGGTTTCCGGGTTACGGTGCCCGACGAAAAGGGAGAGCCCCATACCCTGCTCCATTCCAGCGACTTGGACAATTTCAAGGGAATGGAACAACTCGTGAAAGCCGGAGCCGTCAGTCCGGAACATTACGAGCGCATGAAGAACCTGGTACGGGGGGACGAACGCCTGGCCATGATCGACGCCGGGGGAGGAATGATCCACGGCGAGCCCTCGGAGTGGGACTCGGCTATCGCCCAGAACTCCAAAACCGAATTCCTCTTTTATCACGTCAACCCGTCAAAGGTCGATACCGCCAAATACCAGGTGGCGCGGCCCGGATGGGGAAAAACCTTCTTGAAGGAGAGGCATTTTCCCCAATCGGTTTATACCGGGGTGCTCCAAACCTTGAGGCTGTTTGAAGTAAAGGACCCCAGCTGGATGAATGTCCTGTTTTCGCTCGGCGAGGTCGTGGAACTTCCCAACAAATATGAGGTGGTCCGCAAAGGGCAGGAAGGGGATTCCTTTTACTTCATCCTTTCGGGAACCCTGGAGGTTTTGGACCCTGAGAACAAAAAAGAACCACTTTTAGCCACGTTGGAAAGCGGGGATTTCTTCGGCGAAATGTCGATCATCAACCGGTCCAAAACCAACGCCACCGTTGTGGCGCGCACTCCCGTCATCCTTTTCAAATTGGCCGGAGATTTGTTCCTGGAATTCGTCGAGAAGAACGACCTCAGGGAAAGCTTTTCCAGCCTTTGGAAGCGTCGGCCCCTGATTTCTTCCGTCGGCCTGTTTCGGGACCTGGATCCCACCGCCAAACACGAGATTTCGCTCCTGGCCAAAAACCAATCCTTCGCGAAGGAGGAAATGATCGTCCGGCAGGGAAGCACGACCGAAGACTTTTATATCATTTCCACCGGGCGGGTGGAAATTTTCCGAAAGAACGAACACGGCAAGGTTACCTTTTCCACCGAGCTCAAAGCCGGGGATTTTTTCGGTGAAAATGTGGCCATGGGTTACGCGGACAAGCGCAACGCCAGCGCGTTGGCCCTGACTGACGTGACGACCCTGGTCATTTCCTCCGACGAACTCCGGGATCTGGCCAAGCGCATGCCGATCCTGCGCCACAAACTCCACGTGATCATGAAAAGCCGGGGTGTGGCGGAAGAGGTTTTGGAGAGGGCCCTGACCCTCTGAAATTTTGTCGGCCTGGCTGGGATATGCGAAGCGCCCGGTTAAGATGTCGAAATCTGAACCCTCTGGTGTTAAAATTTCCGACAGATGGTTTTTTTTTAAGGGAATTGAAATACCTCTTCCGTTAGCTCCCCAGTTTTATTAAGCAGGAATAAGCGCTTTCTCGAGTTGCCCCATGTCACGAATAAAAGGGCACAAAAATTGCATTTTTGTTTAAACGAGAAACGATTTCTTTTTTTCCTGGAACGAAAGGTTTTTGTGAAGCATCACGAACTGAAAAAGTTTTTTCTCCTGGTTTTAACCCCCGTTGTTTGTAGCGCGCCGGCCTGGGCCACGTCCCCCGCCTTGCATGTCAGCGGAAACCAGATCGTAACCAGCGGGGGCTGTACCGTGCGTCTGCGGGGCGTCAACGTGGACAGCATGGAATGGTACGACAACAATGGCTACCCGGGGGAAGGCCCCGGCAACAATGTGGTGTCCGTGGCCCAGGAGGCGGTGACGGGCTGGCATTGCAACGTCATCCGCTTGCCTCTCAACCAGGATTATTGGTTCGGCTGCGCCGGCGTGGGATCGTTGATTTACCAGACCGCCGTTTCCAACATCGTTAATTTCTGCGCCGCCAACAACGCTTATGTGGTGTTGGACCTGCATTGGTCCGGGACCTACAACGGCACTTCCGGTTCCACTCCCTGCGGGGGAGCTGGATGGAAAACGTCGACGGGTCAACAAAACATGCCGGATTGGAACGCGGTCACTTTTTGGAGTTCGGTGGGAGCGGCCTTCGCCAACAATCCCGCTGTCTTTTTCGACCTTTACAATGAACCCCATTTGGACAGCCTTAGCGGGGCCGGTGCCTGGGGTGTTTGGCGCAACGGCGGAGCCACCAGCAACACCCCCGCCCAAACCCCCGGCCTCCAGGCCCTCCTGACCGCCGTCCGCAACGCGGGCGCGAACAACATCGTCCTCGCCGGGGGATTATCCTATGCTTATGACTTATCGGGCATCAACGCGGGTTATTCCCTGACCGATACGGGTTCGGGCAGCGGGGTAGTTTATTCGGCCCATATTTATGGAACCACCAAGGGGACCAACAGCTCCATTTGGGACACCAATGTGACCAACGCCACCACCAATTACCCCGTTTTCATGGGTGAGTTTGGGCCTGATATCGCCTGCCCCCCGAACGCGGGGGACATGACCTCCTTCGATACGACTTTCTTTAACTGGGTGGGGGGCACCAACAGCAAGAGCTATGTTTATCCCGGGGCCACCGGCTGGTCCTTCCACATCAGCTCCCAGCCCTGCATGATTTCCAGCTGGACCTATGTGGCCAATTCCTGGGGCCAGGCGGTTTCCACCTGGCTTTTGACTCCCGTCCCCAACTGTTCCGGCCCCACCAACACCCCCACTAACACGGCGACCCTTACGCCCTCCGGCACCCCCACCAATACCGCAACGCCGACGAACTCCCGGACTCCCACCGGAACCCCCACCTTTACCCCGTCCAGCACCTCCACCGCGTCCCGCACCAATACCCCTACCTTTTCGCCCACCGGGACGCCCACCAACACCCCCAGCTTGACCCCCTCTCCAACCATGACGGCTTCTCCCACCGATACCTTTACGGGTCAACCCACTGATACCCCCACCGCCAGTCCCACCTTGACCCCCACGGCCACCATTACCCTCACCCCCACCGACACATTCACGGGCCAACCAACCGACACCCCAACGTCCACCCTGACCCCGACTCCCTCCGCCACCCCAACCGACACGCCCACGAGCACCTTTACGGGCCAGCCAACCAACACGCCGCCGTTTACGCCGAGTAACACGGCTACGTCGACGGCCACACCCAGCTTTACGGCGACGACTACGGCCACCTCCAGCCCCACTTCCACCAACACGGTACAGGTTACTCCCAGTTTTACGCCCACCCAGCCACCGCCCACCTCGACACCCGGTTCGGCCATCGTGATTTCGCAACCTTATCCCAACCCGAATTACGGCCCCGTGGTAGAGATGGATATTTCGGGGGCGGGCCTGTCGGCCATCCATTGGGACGTTTTCACCGCGGCTTTCCGCAAGATCAAGAGCCAGAAAGTAGCGGCGTCCACATTCAACCACCTTGTTTGGAACATGATGGATATGGAGGGCTCCCCGGTTTCGGACGGCCTTTATTATTTCCGCGTTGAGTTGGATGGCGTGAACGGCAAGACGGTCGTCATCAAAAAGGTCCTGGTCCTTCGGTAAGAAGGCGATCTGACCCCGGCCTTTTTGCCCTCCCAAGCCTCCCCTGAATCCGTTATGATGGTTCCGTGTCCTGAGACGCTATTCCACGCCAGGGGAGGCCCCATGGTCATTCGAAAAGAATCCACCCGGTCGAACTTTTTAAGGGAGGTCAACCTTTTTGAGGGGCTGGATAACAAGGTCATCAACCAGATTTTCCGCTTGGGGCTGGTGCAGAACTTCAAGAAGGGCGACCTGATTATCCGGGAAGGTCAGCACGGGGGTAACCTCCACATCCTCATCAACGGCAAAGCGGAGGTTTGGAAAAGCGGGCCCAAGGGAAAGGGCAAGGGCCAGCAATTGGCCAAACTGCAGAGGGGTTCGGTTTTCGGCGAAATGAGTGTATTTGACGGCGCCCCCTACTCCGCCTCGGTGAGGGCCTTGGAGGATTGCGATATCCACATCATCCGCGGGTCGGATTTCGAGAGCTTCCTGCAGGATAACCCACCGGCCGCCTACGGCATCTTCCGCACCCTCTTGAGCTCCATCTCCAACCGTTTGAGGCGCACCAACCTGGCCCTTTCAGTCATGGAAAGCGGCAAGTAAGAATCGTTACCCTGCGGCTCAAGAACGGCCGATCAACCTTGGGCGGGCAAATCCAATTCTCCGGGAGGCCGATGTGGAACTGTCCAAAAAAGAGGCTTTCAGCCTTTTGGAGGAGCTTTTAAAAGCCGAATCGAAATTGCTCAAATGGCGGCAAAAAGGGGTCGGCATCATCATGACCAAGGAAACCTACAAGGCCCTGAACGAGTCGGACCATCCCAAAAAGGATTTTGTATTGCAGGGCGTCATCGTGGAAAGACGGGGAAAGCTCAGGTTTTAAGGCTCTTTAAAAGATGGATGCCGGTTGAGGCCGAAAGCCGGCAGGTCAATGAATCAGCAGGATACGCTTGGTTTTCCGGTTGAAGGGTTCGGTCAGATATAAGATGTAGACCCCGCTGGCACAGACGTCCCCATATTTGTTCTTTCCGTCCCACTGGTAGGTTTCATCCAAAACCCCCGTCATTGTCTTATCAGATAAGGTTTTGATGTGCTCGCCCGCCGAGTTGTAGACCTTCAAGCTGTAATTCCCAGGATATTTGCTGTAGGCCACATGGATGGAAACCGAAGCGTTGTCAGGATTAAAGACATTATGGTCCACGTCGAAGATATCCACATCGGGAATGGTGGCTGTGGGAGTGGCAGTAATCGTGGGGGTGGAGGTGATGGTGGCGGTCGGGGTCATGGAGGCGGTGTTCGTAATGGTTGCGGTTGGGGTGGTGGTTGGGGAACTGGTCAGGGTGGCCGTCTGGGTGGAAGTGGCGGTCAGGGTCGGGGTCGGGGAAGGAGTTCCCGTTGCGGTATTGGTGGCGGTAAACGCCAGGGTGGCCGTGGGGGTGCTGCTGGGCGTATTAGTGGGCGTGCTGGTGGCGCAACCCGAGATGTAGGTCGTCACGGCATTGGAAGTGACCGGCGCGGCGATGGAAGCGGAGTTGATCACCGCCATGTTGGTAATAGGGTTTCCGCAGATGCCCGCCAGGCCCCACCAGCTCACGGCGTCGGAGGAACCGCAGGTGGAACCCACGTTCCAGGTGACGGTCCCGCCCGAAAGAGTGCCGCCATTTCCGGCGTTTTGAAAAGTGACATTCGAGGGGACATTGTCCGTGATAACAGGAGCCGTCACTCCCCCCGTGTTGAAAATCATGAGGTTGTCGAACTCAACGGGTCCGCGGTTAGCCTGGAATCCCGCCCAGCCGGCAAGGGTGGGAACATTCGGGCCGGTGTAGTTGATGTCCCAAGCTCCGGGTTCCAGGCTGCCCTTCGGCCAGGCCTTCATCAGAACCTGGCCCGAGCATACCTGGACCTTCACCGTGTACCAAACAGGGTTGGCCGGGGTTCCTTCCTGGACATTGCCCATGTTTGGGGGGGAATTAAAGGCGACATTGGCCCCGCCGATATCGTAAGCAATGACGTTGCTTGAGGAGCTGTTGCTGCCTTTAGGGCCGGAAAGGCGGACCTGATAAACGGTTGTGACCCCCGCGTTGACGGTGATGTTGAAATTGAAAACCGCGTCGAAATTATTGCAGTCGTTTGAGTCGACCATCATGTCCACGACATAGACCCCGTAAAGGATGGGAGTCATGGAGCTATCCTGGAGGTAGGGATAGGTGGTACATGTGGCGCAGGACTGGGTTTCCTCCAGGTAGCCCGGGGCGGCGCTCCAAGCGCATCCGGTGGAGGTCCAACTCGGGGGGATCACGCCGTTGTCAAAGTTCTCGAATTCCTCCAATTCCAAGCCGGTGTTGGTGTAATCCATCACATAGGTGACGGGAGCGCCTGCGGTAACGCTCACGGGCGCGCTTTTGGTGATCGCCAATTCGGGTACGGAAACTCCGACCTGTGCGGCATTCGAGGTGGTGTTGACCTCGGTGCTCGTCGCGCTGGCCGTATTGGTGAACACCTGGCCCGCGGTCGCCGCGGGGCTGAGCGTGGCCAGGAATGAGACGAAGCCCACCTGGGGTGACGAAATATTGCCGAGGTTCCAGGTGATGGCCTGGCCAACGGCCGTCCCGCCGTTATAAACCTGCGTGATGGTAAATTGGGACGGCACGACGTCGGTAATTTGGACATTGTGAACGTTGGAGGCATCGTAATTAATGACGAAAAGCACCTCGCCACCCGGGGCGGCGGTGGAGCCCTGGGCCACTTTATTAAGGGTGATGTAGGGCGCGGGAAGGGGAACGGTGAAGGGGATGGCGGTTTGGAAATCTACGTTCACCGTGGGATTCATGTAGGCGCCCCCGCTTCCCCGCATGCCCACAATCACGTAATAGGTAAAACCTGGGGTGAGACCGGCTGGAATCGTGACGTTCGTGTTGTAGTTATTACTCCCCGAAACAGCGGGGCCCACATAACAACCGCCGTTCACGTTGCCCGTTTCAGGAGCGCAACCGTCCCCCAAAACGACCCATTGATTGGCGCTGCCGGCGGCCTGTAAGGTGTTGGTGTTACTAACGACGATAATCGCATCCGGATTGGTGCCGGAGGCGTTGGGAATGGTATAGGTCCACGAGACGTTTATGGTTTGGCCGGGGATTGGGTTCGAGGGTGTGATGACCAGGTTTGTGATGGAAGTGACGTTTTGCTGGGCAAAGGAAATGCCCAAGGTCAAAGCCCAGAATCCAAGAATATATTTGAGTTTATTTCCCGCGGATTTTTTTTCCAACATGAACAAGCCAAGTCTGTTGCGGGAAGTAGTCATGGCCGCCTTTCCAACGATTTTTTTTGAACGTTAAAAGATGAAATCGTTTTAAACCCTTTTGAAAAAATGGTGGCGTAGATTTGCACTTGAAGTTATTAAAATTATACCATTTGCACCGCCTAGTTCACGCGGATTCAGGCTTAGTTTCCAAAACCAATGAAAGCCCTTTCTTAAACAAAAACAGAAATGTTTAAACCATTATCGGAACTGTTCTGAAATGAGAGGGTTTCCAAACCTTTTTCATTTGAAACAACCTGCGCGGGATCAAAGAGAATTGGCTTTTCGGGATTATGATTGGAGGCCGGTCTGGATCTCCTATGGAAGGGGCGCTCTTTTAATCGTCGCCCTGACCCTATCTTGACGGCGAGTTAGTGAGAAGATGACGGGAATTGACGGGAGTGTCCAGCGCCAGACCGGTTTATTTCTGATATTGGTGAAAGCGTCAACTGGTTCTTAGCAGGAGTTCAGGACTGTGGTCGTTCCAATTAACTTTGACTTATACCGGCTTGGCCTATAATGCGGTTCGGTGCCGATCCGTTTTGGGAATTGAATCAACGCGGTACAACGCACTCAAAATTTCCGCCCTGAAAGGCCGGCATGCCCAGTTCCTTTTTTCAACTCCGCGACATGTTGATCCATAAAAAAATCCAGACCGTCGGGATGGTGGT
>Ga0335085_10006225_pt1 | contig 18897 bp, 13 predicted proteins | sample Lox_Sample_45_FD_206712 | JGI IMG/M metagenome (GOLD analysis project Ga0335085, IMG submission 206712) | Soil microbial communities from Loxahatchee National Wildlife Refuge, Florida, United States - Lox_Sample_4.5 | ecosystem: Environmental > Terrestrial > Soil > Wetlands | place: USA...
GGCCATAGAAAACCGCACAGGTATCGACTCGGTTTTGATTTGCTGCGAAGTTGATTTCAGCGCCGGAGTCAAATCGAACCGCGTCAGCTGAATCGCCGGCACCAGTCCAAACAGAATCGCGGTGAGGACCGTCACTCCCGCCGTAAATGCCAACACCTTCCAATCTGGATGCAGATCCAAGTGAACGGCGGCCGTAGAGCCGCTCACCATGCGCACCAGAAGCGTCTGCGCCCAGAAGGAAACGCCAACGCCGGCGATTGCGCCGAGCGCCGCGAGGATCAAGCTCTCCGTCAGCAACTGGCGAATCAACCGGGCGCGGCCCGCGCCAATCGCCAGACGCATCGCGAATTCCTTTTGTCTTGCCGCGCCACGTGCGAGCAGCAAATTGGCCACGTTGGCGCACGCGATCAAGAGCACCAGTCCAACGAGCACCATTAGGAACTTCAGGGGTTGCCCGAAATGCCCACGCAGCGTCGAGGAACCGCGCCCTCCGGCTTTTGCGTCGAGTCTTTGGTCGATGTCGTGCCCCGAGCCCTTCGGATCGGCGGTCGCTCCCGCAGCCGCTTCGAGACATTGCTGGAAATTCACATTGATCGCAGCCTTGGCTTGAGCCACAGAAACTCCTGGTTTCAAACGCCCAATTACTTGTATCCATTCATATTCGTTCACCAGTCCTTGCGGTGAGGGGCTGAGATAATCGCGGCCCGGATAAATCGAGTCCTGCATCATCATCGGCACCCAAACGTCGGCCGCTTCGCCGACAGTCTCACCAAAAAATCCCGGTGGCGCGACACCGATAATCTCGAACGAAGTATTGTGAATCTGTATGGATTTTCCGAGTATTGACGGGCTTAAGCCGAAACGGCGTTCCCAGAACCCATAACTAACCACGGCAATGGGAGCGCCGCCTCTTGCACGATCGGCTTGGGAGTCAAAGGTCCTGCCTGCGGCGGGCTTGACGCCCAGCGTCGAGAAATAAGCTCCGCTAACGAGCTTCACCCGCGCGTCTTGTTTTTGGTTTTCGCTGCCGGCCGAGTCGCCGATTCGGATTTCTCGGGTGGCGAGATCGCTATCGGCGGCGAAGATCCCGGAAAAGACGCTGTTATGGTCGCGCAAATATTCGAATTCGGAATATGCCAACAGCGATCGGTCGCCCGTCTGGCTGCCGAATTGCGCCCCGTGCTCGTCCGGATCGGTGAGAACCACGAGTTGTTCGGGATGGCTGACCGGAAGAGAGCGCAAAAGCACGGATTCGAGGACGCTGAAGATTGTCGTGTTCGCGCCAATGCCTAGGGCAAGTGTGAGAACGGCAATCGCGGCAAAGCCTGGAGATTTGCGCAGCATGCGCAGGCAGTAGCGGAAATCCTGCAACAGGCTGTCCAGGACTTGAGTTCCCCGCGCGTCGCGGCAATCCTCCTTAACCTGATTCATTCCACCGAATGCCAGATGAGCACGACGACGCGCTTCGTGCAGAGGTAAGCCTGCTTGTGTGTGCTGGCTCACCAACCGATCGAAGTGAAAGTGCAGTTCATCGTCGAGCTCGTTTTCGACTGTGGTGCGCCGGAATATGGACCGCAAACGAAACAAAAGATCATCGAACATGGGCACACTCCAACCGCAGTTAATATCCGGGGCTAAGCCGTTTCCAGGACGCGGGCGACAGCAGCAGCCAGTTTCTTCCATTCGTGTTCTTCGACTTCCAATTGTTTCCGGCCGCTGCGCGTGAGTTCGTAATATTTCGCGCGGCGATTATTTTCTGAAGCGCCCCAATGCGCCTTGATCCAGCCACGGCGTTCCAGTCGATGAAGCGCGGGATACAATGAGCCTTGCTGAATTTGCAGGACCTTGCTGGACACCTGATGGAGGCGTTCGGAAATGGCCCAACCATGACTCGGGCCGAGCGCGAGGGTGCGCAGGATCAAGAGATCGAGAGTGCCTTGCGGCAGGTCGATGGGCTGCTCAGGCATGGGTTTCCATCTTCCCCTGTGACTTCTACAAGAGAGAATACCAGTTTCTCTTGTAGAAGGGCAAGGGGGCAAAAATCGCCGGAAATCTGCTATATTTTTCACCCAGATTCAGGAATGAGAAATGAGTCCCCGCGATACACAAAAATTTGCGGAATTTGCCGTGGATTCCCACGCTGGAGAACTATTCCGTCGCGGCAAAAAAGTGAAATTGCAGTACCAGCCCATGCAGGTCTTGCTGGCGCTGCTGGAAAAGCCGGAACAGATTGTCACCCGTGAAGAGTTGCGCCAGAGAATCTGGCCGGCGGATACCTTCGTCGATTTCGAGCATAGTTTGAACACCGCGATCAAGAAATTGCGCCTGGCGCTGGGCGACCGCGCCACCAATTCCAAGTTTGTTGAGACGCTACCCCGGCGCGGCTATCGCTTTTTGGCAAAAGTACAAGCGAGCGGAGAGAAACCCGCGCTGAATGCTGAGAGAGCCAATCCTCAGGCAGGGAAAGTGTTCACGTTACTGGCGGAAGGCGGCACGGAATGCGTGCTTGCTCCCGTCGACGTGAGATCGCTGCAGGAATGGCGCAGGTTGCTGGCCCTGAATGATGATGTTGGCGTATCCATGATGATCACCGAAAAGCGCCTTTTGCTTTTGGAAGCTGGCCAGCCCGTGCGACTATTGGCCATCGAAGGCGAGGAAGGCCATTGTGAAGTGCGCGTGTTGGAAGGCGAACACTACGGTAGAACGGCGCTGCTCAACCGCAAATCGCTTAAATTGGCCGACGCGGCGAGGAATTCCTAAACTACGCCATGCCCGAACTGCAAAGGGCTGCGCATTCGCCCGTTGACTAGCGATTCTCCGCTGAGGAAGTGCCTGCAGCATCAGCCAGTTTCAAAACCAGAACCTGGCCGTTGGAATGAAAGCTCCCGCCGGTTGCGGTTTTTGCCTGTTGCATCGGGTTCTTAGGCAAGAAGTGCGTTACTTCGGCCACCAGGCCGGTGCTGGAAAGTGTTTTCTCCACGTAATCGCGCTCCAAATCAATGTCCGGATCGATTTTGTGCGTCAGACCGTTATTGCGCTGATCCTTCTCGAAGCCAATATCGTGGGTTGCGGCACCAACCCATAATACGCGGCCATCGACGGTGAAGGGCGCCTTCCACACACGCAAATGGTTGCGGGACGCCACCACGGTAATGGGTTCGGCATGCGCCCAACCGTAGTCCTGTGGCCGATCAAACAAATAAAGTGGGCTCATCGGCATGGTCAGATATGATTCCTTGGAAAAACTGGCTAGTGCTCCCGCAAGAACCGTAGCTTTCACGTCGGCGTCTACCTTGACCCATCCCGCAGTGGTGAAGACCTTCTTCATTTCGTCTTCGTTGCCGATAATCAGGAAATTCACCATATCTCCGGGATTGCCTTCCTTATCTCCAATGCGACGAGGGATTTTGGCGAAGAGGGAATCGTCGATTCCCGTGATGGAAGGTACCTGCCGCGCAACTTCGCGGACCACGCTGCCATCAGCCGCATACACCGTGACTTTCACGGTGTATGAACCGTCGCCGGTGTCGGATTCGGATTGGTTGATCCCGATGGCGAGTTTGCCAGTGATTGGGGCAAGAACATCTTTACTCGTGCCAATCAGAAACGGTTGCGCAACATCGGCATCGCCAATTCTGCCGACGAGCGCTCCCCGGCCAGCATCATTAAACGGGAGTATGCGGATCAGGTCCTTGAACCCGCGTGTCAGTCCCTCTGGCCCGTTATCGGTCTTGACGTCGGAATAGCGCAACTTTCCTTCGGCGCTGAAAACCACGCGTTGGCCAGGTTCCAGGGTGATGCCGGTATCGGTCCAAACCTTGCTGCCCTGCAGCGTGAAATTCTTGGACACAACTTCTTTCGTGGAGGAAGAACCCTTAGCAGACGCCGCCTTCTCGTCCGGCGAATTGGGCGCGGCGGTGGATTGTGCGCGGAGTCGGTCAGGCAGCGTCGCTAGCGCTACTACAAGCAAACAAGACGTTAGGAGGATCGAGGGCTTCGTCGGTTTCATGCGGGATGGTCCTTGCCGGGCGGCACACTATTCGTAACAAAACGGAGGAAAGCTGGCAAGTCCCGCCCAGCCACCGCGCCCCCGCGCCGGGATACAGACAACGGCGACGCACGTAATCTCATCCATGTAATTAGAGTCGGGCGAAGAATTTGGTGTTGCCTGTGGCGCAAAGTCGAAGGCGAATACGCTTCCTTGACTCATAGCAGAGCCAACGGTACATTGGCTAAAGGGCACGGCAGCGTGATTCCTGAATGTCCGTATCATGCGGTGATACCGCCATCCAAGCCTCATGAACCTGCCAGGGCCAGCACCTAGTTCGGGGAACGGTCTCACGTAGCCGATAAGAGATGCCAAGAAAAATCAGCGCGAAGATTGGTGTGATTTCGCTGTTGCTGGCGGTGTGCGTCAGTTCCACGCGCGCGCAAGCACCCATTCCGAGACCCAAGCCCAAACTCGCCCCGGCTACCGCTGCGACGCTTGACACCAGCGAGGCAATGTTTACGACGATGTGCGCCTTGTACGCGGCCGGCTACGAAGGGGACATCAACGCCGACAATTGGGGAACCTATCGAGCGCAAATGCGGGATCGCTTGCGCGCGCAACAAGGACCCGCGGTGGACGCGTTGAAGGAATTTTACCGCGCACATCAATTTCGCGATCCCGCCTCGATGCTATCTCGTTTTGTGTGGTTTGGGCTGGTTTCGGGACCCGCTCCGAAATTCCGTCCGGTGCTGCCGCGAGACCAACTCCCTCCGGATGTTCTGGATCTCGAAGGGTTCAGCGAGATTCTCTCCAACTATTACACGGAGCAAAGGATCGGACGAATGTTCCAGGAAGTGCAGCCGCTATATGAGCGGGAAATCGAGCGACTGCACGACCCGATTGCCGACATCGTGTTTAAGTCCGGTACGTACCTCCGGGCCGTGGTCGACCCGGCCAAGCCTCAGACGTTTACCATCATCGTCGAGCCGTTAGTGGGTCGGATTACCAACGTCCGAAACTTTGTGGATCACTACGCGATTGTTCTTAGCGGAAATGAAGAAATTCCGACCGATGTCGTACGGCACGCCTATCTGCATTTTTTGCTGGATGGTCTTCCGCTACAGTACCCGCACGTCATTGCGGTAAAGCGGCCGCTATATGAGATTGCCGCGAAAGCCCCGCGCCTGGAGCCTGAACTGAAGGATGATTTTCCGTCCTGGTTCGGCGAATGTACGGTCAGAGCGGTAGAAGTGAAATTGAAGAAGATTTCGCCGAGCGAGCGGGAAGCGGCGTTGCAAAGCAATGACGCGGACGGATACGTTCTGGTGCGCCCCATCTTCATGGGCTTGCCGAACTATGAAAAAGCGGAGCCATCGTTCCGCGGCTATTTCCCGGACCTTATTCGGGAAATCGATATAAAGACGGAACAAACCCGGGTGGCGGCGATCCATTTCGCTCCTGCCGAGGACACCGCGAAGAAGGAAATGGAAAGCGAGAAGTTGGCGCGGGAGCGCGCGCAAGTTACCGCGCTGCCGAGCGATCCGCAAGCAATCGCGGCTCTGACCGATGGAGAAAAGAAGCTGGCCGAGAAGAATCCGCGGGCAGCAGAGGCCTCGTTCAAGAGCGTCTTGGCAAAGTATCCGAATCAGCCGCGCGCTTGGTATGGGTTGGGAATGGTGGCGGTGCTGGACCATGACGCGGATCGCGCCAAAGAGGTGTTTGGGAGATTGACGGCGGGGCAACACGCGGCATCGCAGGATCCGTTGGTGATGGCGTGGTCTCATATTTACCTGGCCCGAATTTTCGAGGACGAAGGGCAGTTGGATCGAGCAAAGACGGAGTATCAAGCGGTATTGGCAGTTCAGGGAGCTCCCGCACAGGCACAACAGGCGGCGCAAAAGGGACTGGGCGACCTGGATCTGAGAAAGCCGACTGAGCGTCCGTGAAACGTACGCAAAGGAGAAGGAATTATGAACGATAGTCGCAATCCGTGGAGGATGACGCTGGCCTTGGTGGGGTCGTTGCTAGGGTGTGCGTTGGTATTCTGCCAGGCGCCCACCACCACTCCGCCGTCCAGCACACCGGCTCCCAGCCAGCAGGAGACCAAGCCGAACAACCCTCAGGCTGCTCCCCTGACATTGGAATCCGCGCCTCCCCCTGTCACCGCGGAAGAAGAAGCCGCCTTCAAGGCCTACAACGAGATCTCGAATGACGATGCTGCGAAGAAAGACCAGGCTGGTACCGATTTTCTGCAGAAATATCCGCAAAGCCGCTATCGCATTCAGGTCTACGGCTGGCAAGTACGGTATTACTTCAGCAAGGGACAAATCGACAAGATGGAAGTGGCCGCCGACAAAGAACTTGAGTTGTATCCAAACGACGCGCAGACCCTCGCCATTGTCGGTTCGGCCCTGCCGCGGGCGATGAACGCCAGTACGCCGGACCCGCAGAAACGGCTGGCGAAGGCCGAGCAGTATTCGCAAAAGGCCTTGGACCTAATGCCCACAGTGGCGAAGCCCGATAATATGACCGACGAAGCCTTTGTAAAAGGCAAAAACATGACCACGGCAATGGCCTATAGCGGTCTGGGCCTGGTGGCGTTCCGTCGCGGAAAATTCGCGGACGCCATCCCCCATTTTGAGAAGGCGGTTCAGATCGACCCGCAACCCGATCCGGTGAATTTCTATTTACTGGGAATCTGTAACGAAAAGACCTCGCACTTTGACGAAGCGGTGGTGGATTTCACGAAATGCTCGGATATTCCAGGCGGTTTGCAAGCCACCTGCAAGACCAACGTGGACGAGGCGAAAAAGCTTGGCGCGACGCAATTAAGCGCGCCGAAATAAGCCGGCCGTGCCGCGGCACGGCGGGAGCAGGGACCATGATCCGCGGTGATGATGAACGACTGATGGAAACGTTGGGGTACGCCTTCCGCAACCCCATCTTGCTGGACCGCGCGTTGACGCACAGCTCGGCGGTTCCGGAATTGCGTGCCGCGCGCGGTGAGGATATCGCGTTTGCCGGGTCGGCCGTGCAAGACAATGAGAGGCTGGAGTTTCTGGGCGACGCGGTTCTAGAGTTGCTGACCAGTGAATTTCTGCTCCGGCATTTTCCGGAATGGACCGAAGGTCAACTCTCCAAAAGTCGGGCCCGCATCGTCAACGCCCACTCGCTGGAAATTGCCGCGCGTGGCCTGAGTCTGGGTGAATATCTGCGGCTGGGTCGCGGCGAGGAAAAAACGGGTGGACGCGATAAACCCGCGCTACTTGCTGATGCTTTTGAAGCCGTGGTGGCCGCAATTTACCTCGATGGTGGGTTAGTCCCCGCCCGTGAATTACTGAAGAAAACGGTGTTTGTGCAGGCGAGTGAAGATGGCGAGCGCATCTCTGAGTCTGACCGCAAGAGCGCTTTGCAGGAATTTCTGCAAGGCCGGGGCGGGCAACTGGCCGAGTACCGGCTCGCGGGGGAAAGTGGGCCGGATCATCAGAAAACGTTCATGGTCGAAGTGTGGGTGAAGGGCGAGTGCATGTCTAGCGCCGAGGGCAGCACAAAAAAAGAAGCGGAACAGAAAGCGGCGCGGCACGCGCTGGAAAAACTGCAGCAGACCGACTCGAAAGCAAAGGAAAAGGAAGAGGTCAGGCCGAATGCCGGATGAGACGTTCACACCGGAGCACCCTGTCCCCTTGACAGAAGCACCGAATGCCGAGCCGCTCGTGCCATCCGAGGATGAGCAGGCCAGCCGCGACGCGTATTCGCGCGCGAACCAGACAACGGTTTCCGAATATTTGGAATCCTTGCTGGTCACGGTAATTTTGGCGCTGTTCGGAACAAGTTTTGTCGTGCAGGCGTTCAAAATTCCTTCTCAGTCCATGGAACGTACGCTGCTGGTGGGCGATCATCTACTTGTGAACAAATTCATTTTTGGCGGGCGCGGCGGGTGGTACGACAAGATTCTGCCGTACCGCGAACTTCAGCGCGGCGATATTATCGTGTTCAAGTTTCCCTTTCAGGATCATCCGCACTTTGTGAAGCGCGTGATTGGCTTGCCGGGGGATCATCTGAAAATCGTGGATCAGCAGGTATACGTGAATGAGAAGCCATTGAACGAGCCCTACGCGGTGCACGATCCGGCATCGGGCTACGGCGATCCGTTGAATTACAATTTTCCTCCGGTAGGAAATCAAATGTATTTGTCGTCGCTGCAGCCGGAATGGGCTCGCGATATTCGCAAATACATTCAAGGCGATGAACTGGTAGTGCCACCGGGAAAATACTTTGCCATGGGCGATAATCGAGACCACAGTCTGGACAGCCGCTATTGGGGATTCGTGGATCGTGATGCCATCATGGGGCGTCCCTTTCTGATCTATTGGTCCATCGATGCCAGCAGCGCGGACTATGGCAACACCACCTTTGGCCAGAGGATCTTAGGCATATTTGACACTTTAATCCATCTTCCTGCGCGTACGCGCTGGAACCGCATGCTTCACACCGTGCACTGAGTTCCTGTGGCGCGGATGTTACCTTTGCTTCACAAGTCTGAGAGATTCGCTTCGCTATGATTCGATTTCGCAAATATGGCGGGATCGCATTTCTGCTTCTGGCACTACTGCTTGCCGTACAAGCTGGGGTGTCGCTGCTGTTGCGCACACATCGCATGCGCGGTTATCTCGTGACGCATCTGGAAAGCGCGTTTGGCCGGCCGGTGGAGGTTGGCCGATTTTCTGTGCAAATTTTGCCGATTCCGGAACTGGACGTGGAAGCCGTTACGATTGGCGAAGACCCATCGTTCGGAAACGAATATTTCTTGCGCGCGGAGCACATGACTGCGCGCCTGCGCTGGCTGGGACTACTGCGTGGGCACTTCGAGTTCGGTACCATGTCGTTCAGTCGCCCAAGCCTCATTTTGGTTCGTAATGACGACGGCCATTGGAATCTCGAGAGGTGGCTGCCGCCCGCCAAACCCGTGATTGGGATGGGAACAGGGGCTGCTGTTTCGCAGCCACGCGCAGAAACCACTTACCACCTGCAAAAAATCGATTTCGACGAAGGGCGAATCAACTTCAAGCTCGCGAGCGAAAAACGGCCATTCGCGTTCACGGGCGTGTCCGGAACCGTGGAGCAGGTTTCTTCTGGCCGTTGGCACTTGCAGCTTGAAGCGCAGCCTTGGCGCAGCGGTGTTCCGCTGCAATCGACGGGCACGTTGCGGGTGATGGGTGATGTCGCGGGCACATCTGCGCGATTACAACCGGCGCAAATTCGTTTGCACTGGGACGAAGTGTCGCTTGCCGATTTGTTCCGATTGGTCACCGGGAATGATTCCGGAGTGCGCGGGCAGTTTGCGCTGGACGGAAATGCCAGCGTGGGCATGGGAAATCTAGACACTTCAGCGAGCACCTGGCGGTTTGCTCTGCAGGCGCGAGCTACGCAAATTCACCGCTGGGATCTGACCGAGCGCGACGACAATCCTCGCGTCAACGTGGATGTGAAGGGAGTGTGGGAGTTGGCGGCGGGACAAGCGCGCGCGGACGAACTTCGCGTGGAACTGCCCCACTCGCGATTACTTGGCACTGCTACACTGCAGACTTCTGGGGCGGCGAACTGGCAAGCGCAATTGAAGAACATGGCGGTGCAAGGGGAAGATCTGCTGGCGTGGTATCGGGCATTTCAGCCAGCTGTAGCTGAAGACTTGGCCTTGGACGAGGCGATGATAGGTTCGGTAAGTTTCAGCGGCTGGCCTTTGCGTTGGGAACAAGGCGCGATCGTCAGCACGCCAGGTACGGTACATTTGCCGGGAAAAATGGAAGTGCGGCTCGACCCGTTTCATGGATCCCTGCGGAACGGGAAGTTCGATCTCGAGGAAGTTCGCATGAGGCTTCCCGCGGAAACGTCGTCGCAACAAAATAGTGAACCAAGCCTAGGGCGAAACGTGGCCAAGGCGAAACTTGGCGGCGCGCCGGAAAATATCGTTGATGTCGGGCTGGCTCAGGATTGGTTGCTGCACCAGGGTAACCTCCGATTGAATCTGCATCTTACAGAGGCTGCGCCAATTTTTAACGTGGCAAGGGCATTGGGCCACTCGATCAATAAAGGATGGGAGTACCAGGGCGGCGCTTCCGGCTTGTTGACGTGGAATTGGGGAAGCAGTTTACGGGACGCACGACGCAGCGGATCGCTGGAACTGACCAAAGCGCGCTTGCAGATTGCCGGCTTGAATCAGCCATTGCGAGTGGAGGACATGCGGCTGGAATGGAAAGACGGACTACGTAGCGCCACGGTCGGGAAACTAGAGGCTTTTGGAGCTGCACTAGCGGGTGCGATATCGGAGACGCCGGAGAGTTTGCGTGGTGACGAAAGTAAATGGCATTTCCAGCTTCATGCGGATCACCTGGACGCGACTGAATTGGATCGATGGATTGGGCCGCGGTCGCGACCGAATTGGTTGCAACGCTTATTGCCGTCCCTTCTGGGAAATGCCGACCCCACGCAAGCCAGCGAATTGCTGAGGAGAGTTTCCGCGGAAGGAGATCTCAGCGCGGACACGCTCACCATCGAAAAAATAAAATTAACCAAAGCCCACGCACGGCTGTCCATTCACGCATTGCACATGGACGTCGAGGATGCCGAGGCGCAATGGGCGGGGGGCACAGTGCGCGGTGCAATGAAAGCTCTGTTTTCGCCAGTTCCCAAGTACGAGATGAACGCGCAACTCGACAGCGTAAACCTGGCGCAATTTCCTTGGCCTCCGCGATGGGGCGAGCGTTGGAGCGGCATCGCCTCTGGAACGATGCACCTGACCACATCCGGTGTGGGAAGAGAAGAATTGTTAGGGCAGTTGGCAGGCCGTGGCGAAGCGCGCCTGGCGAAAATCGAATTTCGGGGCTGGGATGTGGAGCAAAGTGCGGAGTCCGGCGGACCGTCGGTGGGTGCTTCGCATTGGACTAATGGCGAAGGTGAGTTCCGGCTGAGCCAGCAGAAAGTCAGCCTGGAAGAGTTCCGACTGGATGGCCCGCACGAGAGAACACAATTGTCAGGAACTATTTCGTTCGGAATGGACGGTAATCTGACGTTCGCGCCCAGGCCGCGAATTGCGACCGGAACGCATGCGGCTTCGTTGGCTCGTGAAGTGCGCGTCAGTGGCCATCTGGAGAACCCAGCCGTAGGAGTTTTCCCGGCGGGATCCGAGCAAGCACATCCGTGACAAACCAGAGGAAACGAACAATGTCGATCATGTGCGTAAGGAACGTCCTGCGATTACATCTTTTGGCCGCGCTACTTTTTCTGTGTGCTCGGGGAGCCGGAGCTCAAGGATCATTCACGCTAGAGCAGATCATGAGCGCCCCTTTCCATTCGAATTTGGTGGCGGCGCAAAGCGGCAATCGCATCGGCTGGACGTCTAATGAACAGGGCAAGCGCAACATCTGGGTCGCGGAAGGGCCGGAATTTGCGGCGCGGCAGCTGACTGCTTATTCTCTGGACGATGGCGGGGAATTGTCCGATCTAAAGTTTTCCGCTGATGGCAGCACGTTGGTCTACGTGCGAGGCGAGGGCAAGGACTCTGCGGGCGATTACGCAAATCCCACCAGCAATCCCGCCGGAGCGGAGCAGACGGTTTGGACGATTGCTTGGACCGGCGGTGCCCCGGTGAAGATTGATGCCGGAGATTCGCCAACGCTCTCGTCGCAAGGCCTGATCGCATACTCACGAGGCGGAGAGATGTGGCTGGCGCCGATCAAGCCGGGAGAAAAGCCCAAGCAAATCATGGTCCGAGGCAAAAATAGTCCCGTGGAATGGTCGCCGGATGGCGCGCGGTTGCTGTTTGTTACGGATCGGGGAGATCACAGTTTCATCGGAATATACGATGTAAACGCCGAAGTCGTGAAATTCATTGCGCCTACGGTGGATTCGGACGGGGATCCCACGTGGTCGCCGGATGGAAAGCACATCGTCTTCACGCGCCAGTCCGCGGTTCCGCGCGATACGCCAGAGGGGTATTTCATCGAGCCGGACCGGCCGCATCCATGGTCTATCTGGGTGGCGGATGCCGATGGAGGTAGCGCCCTCGAGGTCTGGCACAGTGGAACGGCGTTGCAAGATTCCTATCCCTACATGGCGCAAGAAACCGGTGGAGGTGTGCTCCACTGGGTGGCGGACGGCCGGTTGGTGTTCGCCAGTGAAGCTGACGGCTGGCAGCATTTGTACTCGATTCCTGCCAGCGGCGGGTCCGCCAAGCTAGTAACTCCGGGCGAATGCGAAGTGGAGCAGTGGTCGTTCACGAGCGACAAGAAACATGTGTTCTTCAATTCGAATTGCGGAGACTCGGACCGCCGTCATCTGTGGAGTGTCGCGGTAGACGGAACGAATTTACACCAATGGACTTCCGAAGGAATGACTCACGGGATTGAATGGAATCCCGTGGTGCTCGGCGACAATGATCATCTCTTCTACTTGGGCTCGGATGCCTTACATCCGGGACGTGTGATTCACACGACCTCGACCCCACATCCCAGCACTGTTGAGGTGTCGTCAAAATCCTGGGAACAGAACTTCCCGATCAATGAACTAGTCAAGCCGCAGCCCGTAACGTTCTACGCTGGCGACAGTCTGGAAATTCACGGGCAGTTGTTCCTGCCGAAGAATTTGAAGCCGGATGAGAAGCGTCCAGCGATGATTTTTCTGCACGGTGGTCCCATGCGGCAAATGCTGCTGGGCTGGCATTACATGTACTACTACGCGAACAGCTATGCGATGAATCAATATCTCGCAAGCCGTGGATATATCGTGCTGGCCATCAATTACCGCAGCGGGATTGGTTACGGGCGTGCGTTTCGCGAAGCTCCCGGCCGCGCTGGACGTGGCGCTTCCGAGTATCAAGACGTGGTGGCTGCGGGGAAATATCTGCAAGCCCGCGGCGATGTGGATGCCAAGCGCATTGGCTTGTGGGGCGGCAGCTATGGTGGTTATCTGACGGCTCTGGGCCTCGGCCGCAATTCAGATTTGTTCGCCGCAGGAGTGGATTTTCACGGAGTACATGATTGGCCGGCCGATAATTGGGAAGGGAAGCACATCCCTCTGGATTTGGTGAAGCTGGCGCATGATTCGTCTCCGGTATCGGCGGTGAACAGCTGGAAATCCCCGGTGTTGTTTATCCATGGTGATGACGATCGTAACGTGATGTTCTCGCAGACCGTAGATCTGGTGGCGCGACTGCGCGAGCGCGGCGTGGTTATCGAGCAACTGGTTTTTCCTGACGAGGTACATGATTTCCTGCTTAACCGGACATGGGTGAGAGGATATCAAGCGGCCAGCGACTTTCTTGATCGCAAATTGGCTACTCCACAAAAATGAATCAGGTGCCGCAGCAGCGGAGATGGAGTTGGTTCGCGACAGCATGTTTCGCGGCGGCGGCGATCCCGTTGCTGGGAGCGGCAGCACAAAGTGACGACCGCATTCAACTGCTACCGCATTTGCAGGGTGGAGAGACGCTGCGGTACGAGAGTCATGCGCGGCTGAACCGCTATGTGAAAACGAAAAGCAATGTGGTCACGATGTTCGAGCCCACGCCATTACAGGCCGATTTTTCGGCGAACTTGCTGCTTTCGGTTCACGATTTCCACTCGCTGGATCACCGGCCGATGATGGCGGGAGACACGCAATTAATTTTCCCAGAGCCCAACGTACCCGGCAGTTCCGCGCCGCACCCACTCAAAGTGGATTTCACAATTGGCGGAGACGGAGTGCTGACGCACGCCGACGGGTTGGACGATCTCGATCCAGTGGAGCGCATAGCCTGGCAATTTTGGATCGCGCAGTTCGCCTTTGGCTGGACTCTGCCACCCGCGGGTGTGAAACCCGGCGAAAAATGGAAATCGCTGGAAGTGGAACAGACGCCTACACCGATCGCCAATCTCGTTTGGGAGCGCGAGACCACTTACGTCCAGGACGATACCTGCCCAATTCTGCGCGATGAACAATGTGCTGTTTTTCTAACCACCGCGACGCTGAAGCAGAAATCGAAGCCGGACAATACGACGCCGGAAGACTACCAGCTGCACGAACTGAAAACCTCGGGTACCGCGGAAGGTACAAACGAGACCGTGATCTACATTTCGCGAAAAACCGGTCTGCTCCTACGTGCCAGCGAAGACATCCAGCAGGCACTGGACGTCACGATTGCGAAAGCGGACGGCAGCAATCAAGTCCAGTATCTTGTTGAAGTGAAAAGCCACTTCGAGACCGTTTTTGTGCCCACCGCGAGTTCGGTTACGGCCGATAATCCCGGTCACCAGCAATAGCAGCGCTCACAGATAAAGCGAAACACTCGTATGCGGAAACGGATTTGCGACCCGCGCTATAATGGAGGTTTCGGCGAAGGCCAGTGAGGCCGCAGGAGACCTGGCGATGAACTTCAAGTTGCGCAGTACGTATCAACCTCGCGGAGACCAACCGGCCGCGATTGAGCAGCTCACGCGAGGACTGGAAGCAGGGGACAAGAATCAGGTTCTGCTTGGTGTAACCGGATCTGGCAAAACGTTCACCATGGCGAAGGTGATCGAGCACGCCAATCGCCCCGCGCTGGTGCTGGCGCACAACAAAACTCTGGCCGCACAGCTGTACCACGAATTCAAAGGCTTTTTCCCGGACAACGCGGTCGAATATTTTGTCAGCTACTACGATTTCTACCAACCCGAAGCGTATGTGCCCTCTGCCGATCTGTATATCGACAAAGAAGCGACCATCAACGACGAACTGGATAAATTGCGCATGAGCGCCACGCGGTCGCTGTTCGAACGCCGCGACGTCATTGTGGTGGCCTCGGTTTCCTGCATTTACGGTATCGGATCGCCAGAAGCGTATTACGGCATGCTGGTGATGATGGAAAAGGGCCAGCAAACTTCACGAGAGGCACTGTTGCGGCGTTTCGTGGACATTCAATATGAGCGCAGCGAAGACCTGCGGCGCGGGACGTTTCGCGTGCGCGGCGACATCATCGAGATTTACCCGACCTATGAAGATCAAGGTTATCGCTTTGAAATGTGGGGCGATCAGATCGACACCATCCGGCAAATCGATCCGTTGACGGGAGAAATCCGCTCCGGCCAAGAGGATTTGACTCGTGTGCCCATTTATCCGAAGACGCACTACGTGATGCCGCAGGATCAGCGCGATCGCGCGATCGTAGGCATCCAGGAAGAACTTGGGTGGTGGAAAAAAGAGCTGGAAAAACAGGGGAAGTACGTGGAGGCGCAACGGGTAGTGCAGCGCACCATGTTCGACATCGAGATGATGCGCACGATTGGCTACTGCCACGGCATCGAGAACTATTCCCGCCACTTGAGCGGACGTTTGCCAGGCGAAGCTCCACCGACGCTTCTGGACTACGTGCCACAAGATTACCTGCTGTTCGTGGACGAGGCGCATGCAGCGATTCCTCAGGTGCGTGGGATGTTTCACGGCGACCGTTCGCGCAAGCAGACGCTCGTCGACTACGGATTCCGTATGCCTTCGGCGCTGGACAACCGCCCGCTGACCTTCGAGGAATTCGAGCACCGCATGAACCAGGTAATTTACGTGTCGGCCACGCCGGGACCGTACGAGCTGACGAAATCGGGCGGTGTGTTCGTGGAACAAGTGATTCGGCCTACCGGGTTGATCGACCCGGAAGTGGAAATACGTCCCGTGAAAGGGCAAGTGGACGACCTGCTGGAGGAGATTCGCATCCGTTCGGCGAAAAACGAGCGGGTTCTGGTGACTACGCTGACGAAGCGCATGGCCGAGGATTTAAGCGAATACTTCAGCGAAATTGGTGTGCGTTGCCGTTACTTGCATTCCGAAGTAGAGACGCTCGACCGCATCAAGATTCTTCGTGATTTGCGCAGAGGCGAGTTTGACGTGTTGATCGGGATCAACCTGTTGCGCGAGGGACTAGACCTTCCAGAAGTGTCGCTGGTAGCAATCCTGGATGCGGATAAGGAAGGCTACCTGCGCAGCACGACTTCCCTAATCCAGACGATGGGGCGGTGTGCGCGCCACGTTGAGGGGCGTTCGATTCTCTACGCCGACGTGCGGACGAAATCCATGAACGAAGCTATCAGTGAAACCAATCGCCGCCGGGCCAAGCAGCTGGAGTACAACAAGGAAAACAACATTACGCCCCAATCGATCATCAAGGGCGTAGACATGGAACTGGCGCACATCGTCGAAGCCGATTACGTTACCGTCCCCCTCGATACGGTCGCGCTTGATGCTGCCACCGCCGCCATCAAATCGGAAGAGCAGCTTGCCGAGCTTTTGACGCAACTCGAGGCCCAGATGCGCGAAGCGGCAAAGAAATTCGAATTCGAAAAAGCGGCGCAATTCCGGGATCGCATCAAATCGCTGAAGCAGCAAGATCTGGCTGGATTGTTTGGCAAAGAAAAGCCAGAAGTTTCTCCGCCCACGACCTAAGACGTGCTTCGCGGTTCAAACCAGACCTCTTCGCAGTTCGTCGAGAGGATAGAAGGTGTCGCGCCACACGATTCCCCCTTGCCGCAAGGTAATGATCGTGGAGCGCAACACCATGTAGGCGAAGATCGTCGCCCCAAGCGGAAGCGTCAGACAATAAAGCGGGGAAACCCGCATCACCAAGTCCACACCCAAGTGGAAGCATGTGGCAATCAGTACAGAAATTGCGGCGAACAGCCGGATCCAGCCATGGCCGAATAGCAAGCCGGCAAAAGGAATCACGTTCATCACCAGCAAGGCAGAAATTTGCGCCGCGGCTACGGGAATACGAAATTGCGCTCCGGCGAAAAAGTTTTTTTCCACTCCGCGGACCAGGTTACCCAAACCCAAATGCCACGCTACAGAAACATAGTCCTGCGCGACGGCCACGCCGGAGCGAAAGCCCGCCATCTTTACGAGTTTTCCGAGCTTCAGGTCGTCGACAACTTCCATGGCGAGACGGCGGTGCGTGCCGCTTCGCTCATAAACCGCGCGGATCAACATCTGAAACGCGCCGACACCGACATAGGAGCGCGAGTTCGGATTGCTGACATTGTAGGGGTCCGTTGCTAACTGGAAGCCCATGCCAAAGAACGAGAGCAGCACCGTGTCCCAGAAGCCACTTCGTTCGACGTCGCCTAGTAGCGCTAGATGATCGAGCTGCCGGGTTCGAAACAGCGAGACAATGCGGCGCAACGCTTCGGACTTGAACTTTACGTCCGCATCGGTGAACACGAGCAGCTCGCCACTGGAAACCTCATACCCACGCTGAAGAGCATGTGGTTTGCCGAGCCAGCCCTTCGGCAGTTCGCGAATATGCACCACCTTCAATTGCGGATGGTTCTGCGCGAATGCGTCCAGAATGCGCGCGGTATTGTCGGTCGAGCGGTCGTCTACGGCAATGATTTCCAGGTGGGGATAGTCGATGGCCACCAGAGTTTCCAGCGCGGCGGAAAGTTTTTCTTGCTCGTCGCGCGCGGCGAAGATCAGCGAGATTCGTGGGCAATCTTCGTCTTTCGCTGCGCCGTAGTCTTTCAGCCAAGGCAACCGGGCGGCGCCGTAAGCGACCTTCAGCCCATAAGTAGCCCAGAAAAACCCGATGAGTCCGAAAACAATTGTCCAGAAGAAGTGCATGCTGATTGGAGTCGCGGGCCAGCCTCAGGTTATCCTAGCATCTTATGACCAAGACCCTGGCGATCGTGGGTGCGGGACGAGTCGGGCGCTCGTTGGGGCAACGCCTGCGGCAGGCGGGCTGGCGGATCACCGTAGTGGCGTCGCGGTCGGAGGGCAGTGCAAAAAGAGGAGCGCGTTTTATTGGAGCGGGTCGGCCCGTAACGGGCATCCCTCCAACGCTTTCTGCCGCGTCCACGATTCTGTTGACCGTTCCCGACGACGCGATTGCACGCGTCGCGAAAGAGCTTGCGGATATCGCCGGAGAGGATTTGTGCGGGAGAGTCGTGCTGCATACCAGTGGCGCCTTGGACGCCTCTGTCCTGGCGCCGGTCCGCAATCGCGGAGCGGCCGCGGGTTCCAACCATCCCCTGCAATCGTTCAATGGTGTAAGCGTACCGCCTCTGGAAGGTAAGGTCTTCGCGATTGAGGGAGACGAAGCGGCGGTGCGCATGGCGCGGAAAATCGCACGATCCCTCGGTGGCTCACCGGTAGGGATCACCGCGACAAAGAAGCCGCTGTATCACGCAGCGGGCGCCTTTGTGGCGGGGCTCAGCCTGGCCATGGAAGAGGCGGGCGTGCAGATCATGATGGCCGCCGGGTTGAAGAGACGCGAAGCGCAAGGCGCGCTATTGTCGCTAACCCGTCAAGTGCTGGAGCACTACGAGAAACTGGGACCGCAAAAGGCGTGGACCGGGCCGCTGTCGCGGGGCGATTACGGGGTGGTGGCGACCCACGAGAGTGTGTTGCGCGAACTTCCGCCAGAATTTCTGGATGCGTACCGAGCGGTTAGCCGGCTTGCCGCGAGAGTTCTTGCCCATGATTCCGCGGCGATGCTCGCGGAGTTAGATGTGATTTTTGCAAGTGGGAAGCCACTTGCGGTAAAAGCCAAAGGGGGCTACGAGTGACTCGACTGCAAATTCCAATTCATAGCGACACACTGAAGAACGGCTTGCGCGTGGTGATTGCGCCAGATGCTACCGCTCCGGTTGTGACGGTCGGCGTGTACTACAAAATCGGCTTCCGGCTGGAGCCACAGGGCCGCAGTGGTTTTGCACATCTGTTCGAGCACATGATGTTTCAGGGCTCAGAGAATGCTCCGAAAATGCAGCACATCAAGCTGATTAATTCGAGCGGTGGCGTGCTGAACGGCTCCACCATGTACGACGTGACCAATTATTACGAGGCGGTGCCCTCGAATGCTCTCGAACGCGTACTTTGGCTGGAAGCGGACCGCATGCGCGCCCTGAAAG
>Ga0335085_10006226_pt1 | contig 18892 bp, 13 predicted proteins | sample Lox_Sample_45_FD_206712 | JGI IMG/M metagenome (GOLD analysis project Ga0335085, IMG submission 206712) | Soil microbial communities from Loxahatchee National Wildlife Refuge, Florida, United States - Lox_Sample_4.5 | ecosystem: Environmental > Terrestrial > Soil > Wetlands | place: USA...
AAAGGAGTATACTCCTATTCACCCTTGGGCTGAAAAAGGGCGCTTGCAAGCAACACCCAGGGTTGCACTACCACTTCCCGGCATGGACACACCTGAACTGATCCGGAAAAAGCGCGACGGCATGGCTTTAGCCAGGGCGGAGATATTCGATTTCGTCGGCCGCTATGCACGCGGTGGAGTCCCTGACTATCAAGTCTCCGCGTTGCTGATGGCGATATATTTTCGCGGAATGGATGTGCGTGAGACTGCCGACCTCACTGAAGCGATGCTCCATTCGGGCCGTGTGCTGGACTTCTCCGCGCTGCCGGCGTCGAAGATTGACAAGCATTCCACCGGTGGCGTGGGTGACAAAACCTCTTTGATAATCGCCCCGGCGGCCGCAGCGGCCGGGGTGCTGGTCCCCATGATCTCCGGGCGCGGCCTGGGGCACACCGGCGGCACGTTGGATAAGCTGGAAGCGATCCCCGGGTTTAACCCGCAATTGTCCTTTCAGGAATTTCACCGTGTATTGGAGACATGTGGTCTTGCCTTCGGAGCGGCGACGGATGAGTTTGCGCCCGCCGATCGCAAGCTCTATGCCCTTCGTGACGTCACCGCCACGGTCGAATCGATTCCGCTGATTACGGGCTCGATTATGAGCAAGAAGCTGGCGGAGGGCATCGACGGGTTGGTACTGGACGTCAAGACTGGAACGGGGGCATTCATGCCCGGCGTGGAGAATGCCCGGGCGCTGGCCATGAGTTTGGTGAATACCGGTGCAGCGCACGGCAAGCGCGTCCACGCCCTCCTTACAAATATGTCACAGCCCCTGGGAAACGCCGTAGGCAACGCTCTGGAAGTGATCGAGTCGGCGGAAATGCTGAAGGGGCGCGGCCCGAGAGATTTGGTGGAACTTTGCCGCGCATTGACTTCTCATATGCTGGTGTTGGGTAATGCGGCGAATTCACTGGAAGAAGCGAGCGCGAAATATGATTCCGTAATCGCTAGTGGGCAGGCGATGGAAAAATTGCAGCGCGTTGTGGCAGAGCAGGGGGGCGATGCGCGCGCTCTGGAGGACTATTCCCTTTTGCCCCAAGCGCAGTTTGAGGACGCGGTGGTTGCCCCCGCCGATGGCTACGTTTCCGGATTGGAAGCCCGAGCCATGGGCATGGCCTCGATGATTTTAGGCGCGGGGCGCGACCGTTCCGATGCCACGATTGATCCCGCCGTGGGCTTGGTGTTTGAGAAAAAAGTTGGAGATCAGGTGTCTGCCGGCGAACGGGTTTGCAGAATTTATTTCAACGACCGCTCGCGCCTTCCGCGCGCGATGGAGATGATCCGCGGGGCCATCGTTATTTCCCCAGAACCCGTTTCTCCACCTCCTATGGTCTTGGAACGGGTGCTGCACTAAATCACACATGTCCATAACACGATTGACACCCCTACTCGGCATGATGGTCATCCTTGCGACGGCAGCCTTGCTTTCCAAGAACCGGAGAGCCATTCCCTGGCGCACGGTGGGGATTGGCTTGGGGCTGCAATTCCTCATGGCTTTGTTCGTGCTGCGCACCGGCTTGGGCTATACGCTCATGTCGAAGGTTTCGAGCGCATTTGTAGGGATCCTGAATTGTTCTTTCGCCGGTTCGGAGTTCGTGTTCGGCGACTTGGGGAAAAATCACGGCAGCTTTGGGTTTGTGTTTGCTTTTCAAGCCCTGCCCATGATCATCTTTGTGGCTTCGCTGTTCTCCATTCTTTATTACCTTCGGATTATTCCGTTCATGGTGCTAATGGCGGGAAAAGCCATGATGAAACTGATGGGCACCAGCGGGGCCGAATCCTTGGAAGTGGCCGCGAGCATCTTGATGGGCCAGACGGAGGCCCCGCTGGTGATTCGGCCCTACCTGAAGGATTTGACGGAATCGGAGTTGATGACCATCATGACGGCGGGCATGGCGCATATCGCCGGCTCGGTGTTCGGTGCGTATGTCCTGTTCGGTGCCGACGCGCGGCACCTGTTGACCGCCGTGGTGATGACGGCACCCGGAACCATCGTGCTCGCGAAAATGCTGGTTCCGGAGACCGGCCATCCCCAAACCGCGGGTGATGCCAAGCTCACGGAGGAAGATAAGCCGATCAACCTCTTGGATGCGGCATCGCGCGGCATTTCCGACGGCCTGCATTTGGCGCTGAATGTAGCCGCCATGCTGATTGCGTTTGTGGCGCTCATCGCACTGATCAACCTCGGCTTGGGCGCTGTGCACACCAACTTTCAAGCCTTGTTGGGATATCCTCTGGCGCCGGTGGCCTGGCTGCTGGGCGTGCCCTGGAAGGACGCGGCCATCGTTGGAAATTTGATGGGAACCAAAGTGGTAGTCAACGAATTTGTGGCCTTCTCCATGCTCAGCCCTCTGAAAGGACACATCGCCGAGCGCTCGTTTACCATTGCCACCTTCGCGCTTTGCGGATTTGCCAACTTCTCTTCCATCGGAATTCAAATCGGCGGGATCGGCGCCCTCGCTCCAACGCGCAAGCAAGACCTGGCGCGGCTGGGATTCCGGGCGCTCCTCGCGGGAACTTTGGCCAATTACATGGCCGCAGCCATTGCCGGCCTGCTGCTGGCGTGAAAACGAATACTGAATAGTGAATTGTGAATGGTAAAACAAACGCATTGCAGCCACGCTGACTGAATTTTGGTACAGCTCAATTCACTAGTTACCATTTGAACTTATGGATCACATGCCGGACACCACCCCACCAACGCAGCATGGATATGATGAGGCGGAGCACGCCGCTGAATACATCCGTGGTCGCGGCTTCGTTCCGCGTGTTGGTATTACACTTGGTTCCGGACTGGATGAGGTCGTTGGACGCGTGACGACACAGGCCAAAATCCCTTACTCGCTTATTCTGCACTTCCCAGGAACGACGGTACAGGGTCATGGCGGCACGTTGCACTTGGGAATGTGGAAGGACGTCCCGGTGGCTGTCTTGGAAGGGCGCGTCCACTGTTATGAAGGGCACGCTCCGGCCTCGGTGGTCTTTCCCGTGCGCGTTCTGGCGCTGGCAGGGGTGGAGGCATTCATTCTGACCTGCGCAGCCGGTGGCATTGCGGCTCGGTCAAAGCCCGGTGGGTTCATGCTTTTTTCAGACCACCTGCACCTGCAGGGAGTGAATCCTCTCGTGGGAATTCATGACCCGCGCTGGGGAGCGCAATTCGTGGATTTGACGGAAGCGTACGACCCGGGCTTGCGCAGCATCGCGCGGAAAGCCGCCCGCAAATTGCGCGTGCCGTGCTTCGAGGGCGTGTACGCGTCCTTGTTGGGTCCCACGTATGAAACCCCGGCGGAAATCCGCGCGCTCCGGCGTATGGGCGCGGGGGCTGTGGGGATGTCCACCGTGCCGGAAGTCATGGCGATCCGGCAATTGAAACGCCGCGTGCTGGCCATTGCCACAATTGCCAATCGCGCCGCGGGGTTGCAGGGTAAGCCGCTTTCGCATGAAGAGGTGCTGGCGGCAGGGCGGGGAGCCTCGCGACACCTGGCGGACTTGCTCGACGCGGTTCTGCCGCAACTGTAGCGCGGGTGCCCCCACCCGCGGTTCATGTTCGTTCCGCGGCCCTAAAGACGCGGGTAGGGACACTCGCGCTACAACCGAACGCGCCTAGGGGATAGATCAGGAAATGGAAATTGAAGAACTCATCGCACGTGCCACCCAAGCTCGCGAGAACGCCTGCGCGGGTTACTCTCATTACAGGGTGGGGGCGGCGCTGCGGGCATCGGATGGCAAGATTTATACAGGCTGCAACGTTGAGAATTCCACCTATGGATTGACGGTGTGTGCGGAGCGCGTCGCGTTGTGGAAGGCCCTCTCCGAAGGGGAGAGGACCTTCACGCAGTTGGCGGTGGTGACGGCCAGCGATCCACCGGCCTCGCCTTGTGGTGCATGCCGGCAGGTGCTCTGGGAGTATTGCGGCAACCTTGAAGTGGTACTTGCCAACTTGCAAGGCCTGCGCCGGGCGCTCCGCCTGTCGGAGATCTTTCCGCAGCCGTTTGACCAGCGTTCGTTATAAGCAGCGCGCCCTACAACCGGCTATTCCTTGGTCATCTTTTCCGTGACCTTCAGAATGCCGTGATTGCCGCCCACTGTGAAACCTTTAACAATCCCTTTCGCCTTGATCGTGTCTTTGTCGTACGAAAGGCCTAGATCGTAGTTCCCTGCCGCAATGGGAATCTTCTGGGTGCTCCAGAAGCTGGCCAGGGGTTTGAACTCTTCCCGATCGGTGCCGCCCTTGTACAGGTCGATGTGCATGTTGTCAGCAACGTCGTCACCTTTGATCGTGCCGAAGACGCGAACGTATTGCATGGGCGCTGCTATCACCGCCTCCGCCTTCCACAGTTTGCCCGGCGTGAAGGTGACATTGCGAATCCATCCGTTGACCTTGACCAAATCCCCCTCTTCATAACGTAGGCGAATATCCCAAGTTCCAGCGGGGACAGCGGCTTCGGAGCTGGACCAGCCATCCACCTCCGGCTTTTGCTCCTCGGGATCGGAACCCGGCTTCCAGATTTCCCATTTTGTGTTGTCGGAAACATCGACCGGCCCATCGAGAGCCAGGACTTTGATATGGAGGAGGCCTTTGGTCTTGTCGTCGGCTTCCTTGTCAAGGACCTTGGATTTGACCTCTTTCACGGCACCGGCAATGACCAAGGCCGGATCCTGGGCGGGCATGTCGGCATCACGCTCAGCCGGGGGCGGCACGCTGGTGACCCCGTCCGCCGGAATTTCTGCCGCCGGCAGCCCCACCGGCTTCTTCGAGCAACCCACGCTCAGCGCTACCGCCAGCAGCATTAAGGTGGTGAGAGAATTCCACGTAAGCTTCCGCATGGTATGGCACCTCCATCAGTTAAGGATCAGGGCAGCCTTAGGGGCATTCACATCCGGGGAGGAAGATTAAGCCTTAGATTGCATCAAGGGCATCCCTACTTGCTTGCACCCTCTCGCTTCTTCAAGTCGCTACTTCCCATCTCACCGACCAATGCCGAGGTCTCAATTCCAGGCTACCGGTGGCCGTGAGTATACCTCAGAACGTCTCGAAAGGAGAGGTTCATAAGGCCTTTCCGTCTATGGGAAGCCCCGATTTCGCTACGAACCTGCGGAGGGCAGCGGCTCCGGGTAGCGGACCTTCGCGTAACCCGGCTTGATGGCCGTGTAGATGATCCGAATCCGCTCGGCGTAGGGAAGGAAGGAGCTTTTCATCGCATTAATTGTGATCTTTTCGAAATCGTCCAGACCCAAACCAAACGTGTCGCGCGCTGCCTGAAACTCATTGCTCATGGTGGTGCGGCTCATCAGCCGATTGTCCGTGTTGAGGGTGACGCGGAATTGCTGCTGATAAAGCACCTTGAATGGGTGCTCGGCAAGAGTGGGAATGGCGCCGGTGTGCACGTTGCTGGAGAGGCAGATTTCGAGCGGTATGCGCTTATCGAGGACGTACTGGGCCAACCCGCCCAACTTGATTCCCATGCCGTCGGTCACGGCGATGTCGTCAATCAGCCGGGTCCCATGGCCGATGCGGTGCGCTCCACAATACTGGATGGCCTGCCAAATGGACTCCTTCCCGTACCCTTCGCCGGCGTGAACGGTGATGTTAAAATTCTGCCGCTGAATGTAGTGGAAGGCGTCGACGTGCTTCTTGGGAGGGTAGCCGCCCTCTTCACCCGCCAGATCGAACCCCACCACGCCGCGGTCACGGAAATCCACTGCCAGTTCCGCGATTTCGAGAGAGATTCTCATATTGCGCATGGCGCATACGATCAGGCCGATGGGAATCTTGAAATCCTTTCGCCCGCGTTCCAGACCTTTGAGCACGGCTGCAACCACGTCCATATTGGTCAGGCCTTTTTTGGTATGGAAAACCGGGGCGAAGCGCGTCTCAAAGTAGACCACTCCGTCATTCTTCAGATCCTCGGCCTGCTCGTAGGCCACACGCTCCAGCGCTTCGGCCGTTTGGGTCACCGCGATGGTGTGAGCAAAACCTTCCAGGTAACCCGCCAAGTCCCCCCGATAGGCGCCTTGGTAAAACCAGTCTGCCAGCGCGGCCGGGTCGGCCGTGGGCAATTTGGTGTATCGCGCGTCCTTGGCGAGCTCGATGACGGTTTGCGGGCGAATCGAGCCGTCCAGGTGCTCGTGCAGCAGAACCTTGGGGAGCGACCGTATCGTAGCCTGATCGAGAACCATTGGGGGGTACCTCCACCGCGCAGTGGGCGATAACCATTATATGTAATCGCCCCCTTTGGGGCAGAGAATTAAGAGCGGCGCCGTCGTGGCTTAATTACATTCCGGGCGAATCCATTCCAAGTCGCCATGGCGTATCAATTCAAATGCTTTGGCTTCTTCTGTAAATGGGTTTAACCTGTGCCTTTCAAAAGATAATAATCGGTCTGTGGACCTCCACATCCTATATAGAACCAGTTTGAAATGAACCATGCCGAAACCGACGAAATCCAAACCCGCCCTCCTCATCCGTGACATCCACACCATCATCACCATGGACGCGCGCGACACCGTTCTGCGCGGCGGATTCATTTACGCCGAGGGCGGCGAAATCAAGCAAGTGGGCAAGCGCCCGCCTGATAAACTGCGCGCTGACCGCGAGATCAGTGCACGCTATGCGGTGGCCCTACCGGGATTGATCAACACCCATCACCACCTCTGCCAGACGCTCACGCGCGCCTGCACCGCCGCCGCCGACATGGAACTCTTTGACTGGCTGCGCACGCTCTATCCCCTGTGGGCGCGGCTGGATGAGGAGTCCATGCACGTAGCAGCCTTGGTGGGAATGGCGGAATTGCTGCTCTCCGGTTGCACGACGACCACGGATCATCACTATCTCTTCCCCCGCGGCCAGACGAAATTGATCGATGCGGAAATCTCCGCGGCCCGCAAGATCGGCATACGCTTTCACCCCACCCGGGGAAGCATGAGCGTGGGCGAAAGCAAGGGAGGCCTGCCGCCGGATTCTGTTGTACAGAGCGAAGATACCATTCTGGAGGATTGTGAGCGAGTGATCCGGAAATATCACGACCCCACACCGGGCTCCATGCTGCGCATCGGCTTGGCGCCGTGCTCCCCATTCTCCGTGTCGGAAGAGTTGATGCGTCAAACCGCCGCGATGGCCATGCGCTACAACGTGCGGATGCACACGCACCTGGCAGAGACCCGCGACGAGCAGAACTATTGCTTAAAGCATTTCGGCAAGCGCCCCTTGGATTTCATGGCGGATGTGGGCTGGCTGGGCGACACGACGTGGGTCGCCCACGGCATTCATTTCAATGCGCGCGAGGTCAAACGCCTGGGCCGCGTGCATGTAGGAATCGCGCACTGCCCCAGTTCGAATATGCGATTGGGCTCCGGCATCGCTCCGGCCCTGGCCCTGCGCCGAGCCGGCTCGCCGGTGGGCCTGGGGGTGGATGGCAGCGCCTCCAACGACAGTTCACACATGCTGGCGGAGGCGCGCCAGGCGTTGTTGCTGAACCGGTTGGCGCACGGCGCCGCGGCCCTCAAAGCCCGTGAGGCCCTGCGCATGGCCACCACCGGCGGCGCGGAGTGTCTGGGCCGTGACGACATTGGTTGTCTCGCTCCCGGCCAGCGTGCGGATATTGCCCTGTTCGATCTTCGCGATGTTGGTTACAGCGGGGCGGAAGATGTTGTTGCGGCGCTCGTCCTTTGCGCCCCTACCCGCGTGGAATCTCTCTTCGTGGAGGGACGGCCAGTGGTGGAGAACCACACACTACGCACCCTCGCGCTCGATCCCGTCCTCACCCGCCATCGGCGCTTTGCGGCCAAAATGGTGGGAAGCCGCCCCCTGCTTTGATATACTCCGGCCAACTCTGGTGAACCATTGACGATTGCCGATGGTAGATTGATGATTATGAACAATCAGCAATCGAAAACCGAAAATTACTTATTGTTTAACCACGTCGAGTGTACTTATGATCGTCAACCTCAGATTGCTCAAGTCAGTGTTTGTCGCAATCGCGCTCTTGGTCTCATCCTCGGCGTGCCCTTTGTTCTCAACCGAAAATGCGCAAGGATCGGTTTGCCTTGCCCCTAGCCCCTCAACGCCGCCAAGGCTCTTTGCGCCAGGCGCCCGTTATAATCTGGCGACGCTTTCGGTGAGAATCGACAAAAGGCAGCCGGTCCTTTGGCCTCACAAAGCGAGCCTTAAGATTGGAGGCTTGGACGTCGCCCGGCGCCACCTCTTCGTCGAGCTTTCCGATGGCAAACCGCTACAGTCCTATTGGTTCCGATTCGAGGACTTCAAGTCCACAGAACTTTGTTTGTATCTTGACGGATACTCCATCGTGGAGCTAAAGGAGGCCAGGGACGCTCCGCAATGTAAGTGTAAGTGAGTATGACATCAATTAATCTAAAACTGACGCAATCTCCTCTCCTGATGCCGGATGGCAATAGCATGTAAGGATTTGGACTAATGGCAAACGCACCTGAATCAATAATTCGTAACCGCGACCGCATTGCGTCCCTCGCCCAGGCCTACGAGGGCGAGATGGTCGGCTTCCTGCGCGACCTTATCGCCATTCCTGCCGAGAGCGGTCAAGAGGGGCCGGTCATCGAGCGGCTCCGCCAGGAAATGCAACGGGTGGGATTCGATGAGGTCGGCACGGACGCGATGGGCAACCTGCTCGGCCGCATCGGCTCCGGGAAGAAAATCATTATGATGGATTCCCACGCCGATGCGGTGGGCGTGGGCGACCCCAAAGAATGGTCGTGGGACCCCTACAAGGGCAAGGTTGAGGACGGATTCGTCTACGGCCGCGGCTCCGGCGACCAGCGCGGCGCCATGGCCAGCCTGGTTTATGCGGGGAAGATCATCCAGGAGCTTGGCCTGCTGGGCGATTACACCCTCTACGTGGTAGGGTCCGTACACGAGGAAGACTGCGAGGGCCTGGCCTGGCTCTACATTCTGAAAGAGGATAAGATCTCCGCGGATTGCGTGGTTTTGACCGAGCCCACCAATCTCCGCGTCTGCCGGGGCCAGCGTGGCAGGATGGAGATGGAAGTACACGTCCGGGGGCGATCTTGCCATGCCAGCGCTCCGGAACGTGGCGACAATCCCATTTACAAGATGATGCCGCTCGTGCGGCAGATTGAGGCTCTGAACGCCCGCCTGCGCAATGACGCCTTCCTGGGCAAGGGGACGATTGTGGTGACGGATATCCGTTCCATGTCTCCGTCGCTGTGCGCCGTCCCCGGGGCGTGCACCATTCACCTTGACCGGCGGCTTACGACCGGCGACACCAAAGAAAGCGTGCTGGCAGAAGTCTGTGCGCTGCCGGGTGCGCAGGGCGCGGAGGTGGAAATCCTCAACTATGATGTCCCCAGCTATACCGGCTTGAAGTATACCATGGAGAAGTATTATCCTACATGGGTATTGGAAGAAGGTCATCCCTTGGTGCAAGCAGGAGTCTGTGCCTATGTGGCACTGAACGGCCAGCCGCCGGTGGTCGATAAGTGGATGTTCAGCACCAATGGGGTCGGCTCCATGGGATTGATGGGAGTGCCCACCATTGGCTTCGGTCCGGGCGAAGAGGATGTAGCGCACAGCGTGCTGGAACGCGTGCCCATTCGCCACCTGGTGGAAGCCGCCAAGTTCTACGCGGCGTTTCCGCTGACGTACGTAAGCCTGTAGCGCGGGTGTCCCCACCCGCGATTTGTGTCCATTCCTCTGCCCCAAAAACGCGGGTGGGGACGCGCGAATATGAAACGCGGGTGGGGACACCCCCGCTACAGGCCTCTACCGCGAATGGTTCAAGGGTCCAATGACCAAATCACTCGATTCGAGATTCGTCCCCGGCCCCACGTATGCCGAAATGCTGGATCCTCGAGTGTTGCCGGCCGAGTTGCGTGCCAAGGCCACCGCGGCCCGGCAGAATGAATTCGATCCTGCCAATCTTTTCAACATCACCTGGCGGGGGCCGGATGACCAGGTCCGTCACGTGGTGTTACCCCATGAGTTGACGGACCTAAAGGCGAACTTGTTGGTCATGGTGGGGCGTTACTTCCCCTCCGGCAGCCACAAGGTGGGGCCTGCCTATGCCACACTGATGGAAAGCGAGCTGGCGGGAGACGCAGAGCCCGGCTCGAGCACCGCCATCGGGCCCTCCACCGGGAACTTCGGCATTGGCGTTGCCTATATCGCGAAGCTCAAGGGCTATTCCTCCATGATCATCATGCCGGAAGGGATGAGCGCCGAACGCTACGAGCGCATTCGCCACTACGGCGGCCAGCTCGACCTGACCCCCGGCTCGGAGAGTGACGTCATCCTGGTGCTGGAGCGCACCCAGGAATATCTCCAGGACCCGCGCAACCGCGTCCTGGCGCAATTTGAGCTGCTGCCCAATTACCGGTTTCATCGCTTCGTGACGGGACGCAGCGCGCTGGAGGCCGCGAAGCCTTACGGAAATGGCCGAGTCGCATTATTTGTGGCGGCGCCGGGATCTGCCGGGACCTTGGCGGCGGGCGACGAAATCAAGTCCGTCTTTGCCGATTGCCGGGTGGCGGCGCTTGAGCCGCGCGAGTGCTCCACGCTTTTCAATAATGGGTATGGGAGCCACCGCATTGAAGGCATTGGCGACAAGATGGTGACGCTCATCCACAACGTTTTGACCACCGATTATGTGGCCCTGATCCATGACGACGATTGCGTCATGGGGCTGGAACTGCTCGAACGCAGGGGGCGTGATCTTGAGCCGCACTTCGGCCTCCCCGCAGGTTCGCTCGATGGCCTCCAGGGGTTATTCGGAGTCTCTGGCGTCTGCAACATTATCGGAGCGATTCGCATGGCGCGTTTCCTCGGCCTGGGCCCGGACGACAATGTGGTCACCATTGCCACCGACGGGTTTGACCGCTATCCCTCGGTTCTCGCCGACCTGGAACGCCGGACCGGGCGGCTCGAAGCGAGCGGGGTGGGCGCCCGCGCCGAAGAAATCTTCCGCGGCGGTGACGCCGGCGACATCCTGGATGTGCAGCCGCAGACGGAGAAGGAGCGCCTTCTCGGTTACAAACAAGAAGTTTGGACCAACTTCGGCTACTCCGCCGCCTATATAGGGAGAATGGAGTCCCAGTCATTCTGGGACAATGAGTTTGATAAGATCACGGAAATCGACAGGAGGCTGCTCGAGGTGCGGAGCACGGGAAACGGGATTCGGGACACGGGACACGGGGCCGGAGGTTAAAGCTGAGAATATGTCCCGGCCTCCCTACCGTGTTAGGGCTGGCGCCGGTCGGGTAATGACTCATTTTGAATTTTGGATCAACTCGAGAGCGTCAAGAACGCTTTTCTCGATGCGGCGCCAGCCCTTTTCGTGATGCTTCATTTTGGCTAGCTTCAGTCTCATTTGGCAGTACCCTAACGCCCATTGAGGCTCCGTTACGTTTCTGCGCTTGATCGCCCTTTCGATTCGCGTTAGCTCCTTGAATCGGCTCCTGCGCTCTCCTACATCCCTCCGATTTCATGCACCAGAAGCGCTGTAAGACGCGTCCGCTTCCGTTGGCGGTATCAATCCCAGTACATTCGCAAAGTTGCAGTATTGCCGTACGCCACCCCTGTACCCATTTATTCTTTACGCTTCCTCGCTTATCAATTATTATTTTCCCGTATCCCAAATCCCGTGTCCCGTATCCTGAGCATGCTATGGAAAATGCAGAAATAAAGCCCCCAGTCGCTGCGGTCCGTGAGAAGAACCAGTTGATGTCGGCCTCGGAAATCGACCGCACGCTGGTACGGCTGGCGAATGAAATCCTGGAGCGCAACAACGGTTTGGTGGGAGTGGTGCTGGTAGGGGTCCGCCGGCGAGGCGTTCCTTTGGCGGAGCGCCTGGCCAAGAAAATGATGGAGATCGAAAAGACTGCGCCTCCCGTCGAAACCCTCGACATTACCTTTTACCGCGACGATCTTTCCACCGTAGCGCAGAAGCCGGTGGTCCAGGAGGTCCCTTCGGCCTTCACCGTCGAGGGGAAGACGGCGATCCTGGTGGATGATGTGCTCTACACCGGGCGCACGACGCGGGCCGCCCTGGAAGCGCTGCTGGATCACGGACGCCCGCAACGCGTGGACCTGTGCGTCCTCATTGACCGCGGCCATCGCGAGTTGCCCATTCAAGCCAACTACGTGGGCAGGGTTATCCAAACCTCCGACGTGGAGGTTATTGAAGTGCGCCTGCGCGAAATCGATAATCAGGAAAGAGTCATGCTCTGCGAGCGCGTGGGCTGAGCGGTTGCCGGAAAAAGTCGCTGCCCCTGGTGGCCCGAAGGCGTGAAGGAATCGCGCTTGGAGCGGCGGTCTCTGGCCGCCGGAATGGGGATTTAAGAAGTTCAGCAGGCGGAGACCAAGGCTGTCCAAAATAGGAGTGATCGATTTTCTCCTCCTTGCCGCACTGAAGGTTTGTAGCGCGGGTGTCCCCACCCGCGATTCGAATTCATTCTTCTGCCTTTAGAGCGCGGGTGGGGACACCCGCACCACAGCCTTTTCCCACGGCTGACCCTCCATGAACTCGATGATGGCGCCCGCTTTGCGGGCTATAGCCCGCAGCCTAGGACACGCCGCACAGATTGCGCTTCGGCCTTCCTCCGTGTTCCCGTGGCCTCGGTATATAGCGTATACTTTTCCAAAATTTGAGCGCCGGGATCCGGCCTTTACTTTTGCGGGGATTCGTAGTAGAAACTCACCTCGCTGCGCCCCTCTGCGGGCCCAAAATGGATGTTCTCCTCGCTATAAATAATTCTGATGGACGCCACCGTGCCCCCGCGGGGGCAGGGGTTGGGGTTTTCGAAACGGTTTTGGGGAGGTTGGTAGCCACGGTCAACGGTTTCTTGACCGTGGGCGTTTCTCCCGGCCATGATCGTGATCGTCATTAGATGCCCCGACCACAACCATTCAACAGGTGGGGACGAGGAAGGAAGGACCCACGGTCACAACCCGGTGACCGTGGCTACCGGTGAAATAAAGAAAAAACATTCATGTAACACGCGCTTCTTGTTCCGCCGCCATGATATGGAGAATTGGAATCTTCCTACGATATCTCATAGCGTCCGAGGGGCGCGACGGGATGGTAGGAAATCAGCTTATTCGGATTCAGTCACTTACAGTTTGTTTGGGTTTCCGGGAGTTTGGATGTCGATTTGCGGGTAGTATACGTTAGCCAAATTCAAAGCAACCAAGGGTGAAAGAGCAAACCGAGCGTTGCCGATCAAATGTTGCAATCTTAATGGACGCCCTATGGATGTTGACGCCGCGAGGCGGAACGCGGGCGGACGACTTTAATACCGCCGCCTGCCCTTAATGCCCGGAGGAAGCCGGTGCGGCTCGCTCGGCCTGCCGCAAGGATTAACGAGTGAGACCAAAAATTCAAATACTAGGTTCATCCAGGAGGGGATCCTGGTCAAACTTAAGTGGAAAAGGAGTGTTGAGGGCATGAACAATAAGACTTCTTGTCGCTGGTTCGCACATCTCTTATTGGCCTTTGTGGCAATAGGATTGAGCCTCACCTGGGTTTCGACCGCCAGCGCCCAGTCCACCACCGAAGGCGCCATCGGAGGCACGGTTTACGACCAGACCGGCGCGGTGATCCCGGACGCCTCAGTCAACGCTAATAATAATGGCACCAACGCCCAATCGACGGCAACGACCGATGCCGCGGGATTCTTCAAAATCGTGAATTTGCAGCCGGCCATCTATACGGTTACGGTCACCGCCAAGGGGTTTCAGACTTTCAGGGTCGAGCAAGTGATCGTGACCGTAGGAAGCGTCACGAACATCGCGCCCCACATGACGGTCGGCGCAACCACCCAGACCGTAGAGGTTTCCGGCGCGGCCCCGCAGATCAACACCACCTCGGCGGATTTCGCGCAAACGCTGAACCAGACCGCCATTTCCAACCTGCCTATTCAGCGCCCTCGCTGGTCCAACTTCGCCTTGCTGACGCCGGGCGTGGTCACCAACTATGATGGATTTGGCCTGCTGAGCTTCCGGGGATTGGCCGGAGTCATGAATAACAACACCATCGACGGCGCTGACAACAATCAGGCATTTTTCTCGGAAGAGCGGGGACGCACGCGCGCCAGCTATTCCAGCAGCGAGCTAACCATTCAGGAATTCCAAGTCAATACTTCCAATTACTCGGCGGAGTATGGCCGGGCCGCCGGTGGCGTGGTAAATACCGTCACCAAGAGCGGGACCAACCAGATTCATGGTGAGTTGTTCTTCAAGAACCGCGAAAACGGCTGGGCATCGCGCAATCCCTTTGCCACCATCACCGAGCCCACGGCTACCGGCGGGTATGCACCCTTTCCGCTGAAACCGAAGGACTATTGGGATATGTGGGGAGCCGGGGTGGGCGGGCCCATCAAGAAGGACAAACTGTTCTTCTTTGTCGCCTATGACGGGTTCTACCGCAATTTCCCCGGAAATGCCGTGGCCACCAGCCCCAGCGTGTTTCTGACCCAGCCCATTTCTGCTTTGCCGGCGGGCGCGACTTGCAGCGCTCCCAACAACACCAGCGCGGGTGCGCTGTCGGGAATTACCAGCAGCAATGCGGTGTTCGGTGGAAACACCAACGTATATAATTCCACGTTATGGGCTTGCCAGCTTGCCGGGGTCCTGGTGCAAGGGACTGCCACACCCGCGTCGTATGCCGCCGGCGTAGGGGCTTACAACAACGGATTGGCGGGTCTCATTACGAATCTCGGCTCGAACGCCCGCACGGGAAAGCAGGACATCGTTTTCCCCAAGCTCGATTGGCAGATCAACACCAAAAATCGCGCCTCCTTTGAGGCCAACCGCATGCGCTGGGGGTCGCCTTACGGCGTTCAAACCCAGGTGACCAACACCTACAGCAACGGCGCGGCTTTCGGCAACGACTACGTCCATGACACCTGGGGGGTGGGAAAGCTGGATACCTTCCTCTCCACCAATATCTCGAATGAGGTCCGCTACCAGGTCGGCCGTGACTTTGAATTTGAGTCCGGTCCGCCTCCCAATGCTTACGAGACCAATGTTCTTTTTAAGACCACGACAGGGAACAGCCAGTATCCGTCCTGGGCGAATTACACCAATCCTTTCGGCATCCCCACCTATGTCACGCTGACCAACGGGTTCAATTTTGGCGAGCCGTATTATGATACCCGCGTGGCCTATCCCAACGAACTGCGCAACCAGATCGCGGACACCCTCACCTGGTCGCATGGCAACCACACCATCAAATTCGGCGGGGACTTCAGCCACGTCTCGGATCAGGTTCTGGACATCTATCAGCAGAACGGGCAGTTTGGCTACAGCAACGTGGGATTCTACCTGGAAGATCTCTATGCGCCCGCGGCTTGCAGCGGACACCCGTGCGCCACACACTACAACAATTTTGCCCAGGGTTTTGGTCCCTTAGGGTTTACGTTTGCGACCAACGATGTTGCCTTCTTCGGGCAGGACGATTGGAAGATCGTGCCACGCTTGACCCTCTCTTTTGGGTTGCGCTGGGAGTTGCAAACTCTTCCCAAGCCGCTCTTTGCCAATCCGGGTGTTCCCGGGACCACGTCCTATCCCGACGCTCACAAGGACTTCGGTCCGCGGGTGGGCTTTGCCTGGGATGTCTTTGGCAACGGCAAGACCTCCGTGCGCGGCGGCTTCGGCATCTACTACGGACGCATCATCAACGGCACCATCTTTGGACTGCTGACGCAGAGCGGCCTGGTACAGAATGGAGTTCCGGCCGGCCAGCCGGGTTACAGCTTTACCAGTGCCGCGGCCGGCGGACCTTATTTCCCGGAAGTCTTTTCCACTCAGCCCACAGCTGGCGCCGCCAAGCCCTCCGCCTTGTATTTGAACCCGAGCTTTAAGAACCCGCAAGTCGACGAAGTGGATCTCTCCGTCGAGCGGGACATCGGCTGGAATTCCGTGGTGTCGGTAAGCTACATGGGCGCCTTTGGGCATTTCCTACCCCAATTTACCGATGACAACGTTTGCTCATCCACCTCGGCGACCGCCACGGACTGCGCGGCGGGAATCAAGACCCTCACCTACTTTGTGGGCAAGGGTGGTCCCATTGGCAGTCCAACGTATACGACGACGCTCTTCAACCATCGTCCGAACGCCAATTACAACCAGCTCATTGATGAATTTGGCGTCAATTCCAACTACAACGCTTTGGTGGTGGCGTTCAACCACCGCTTCAGCCATAACGTTCAGTTCAACGCCAATTACACGTGGTCGCACGCGCTGGACTATAACCCCAGCGCCAATACGACGGTCACGGCCAGCAGCGGCTACACCATGTTTGCCCCCAACCACCTCGCTGCCGAATATGGCAATTCCAATAACAACGTGCCGAATCGGTTTGTTTTCAACATGGTTCTCACTGCCCCCTGGCACGTGAAGGGCCCCTTGGGGTATCTCGCCAATGGCTGGCAGCTGGCTCCCATCCTGCAAATGCAGAGCGGCCTCGATTACCTGGCGGGGACCAGTGGAACGGCCCCGGGTTCGGCGCCCTCCGGCGGCGGGATCAACGGTTCCGATGGCACCTTCCGCATCGACGCCGTGGGACGGAACATCTTTACCATGCCGAGCACCGAGAATCTGGACCTCCGCATGTCCAAGGAGATCCCCATTAAAGAGAAGGTGAAGCTGGAACTGCTCGGCGAGGCCTTCAACCTGTTCAACCACTTCAATGCCACGGGTGTAAACAGCACCGCCTACAGTTTGAGCACGAGTGGCACCATCACCGATACCACCGGCGCCACACAAACATGCACCTCGGCTAAACCCTGCCTGGGCTACAATACGGCGTTTGGTACCATTACCAGCGCCAACAGCAACTTCATCTTCTCGACGCGGCAGATCCAGATCGGGCTGCGCTTGAAGTTCTAGGAAAAAACTGTGGATGGCGCATACCTTCACTCGCGGGTATGCGCCATTCCCCCGGCCGCCCTCCGGATTGCGAACCCCAAACGGCACTGTGACTCCCTACTCCCGGAAGCGCGCCTTAAGTTCCCCTGGGGTGAGCAACCAAGCCGCCCCTGGCACTCCTGAATGTGATTGAAAATAAGAGGGATAGGGAGAACTGGCGAAGGCGCTGCCACGGGTGGGGGAGAACCGAATCCCTGCTATCGCTGTATCTTATAGAAACTGCATGGCTTATATTTCAACCACGGGATAAGGAAGGAATTATCGCCCCACGGTGGGATTATTTCGTTTATGTCTCCCTGTCGCATGGCCCATCTCATCATTTAGAAATACGGGTCGGGTTCCGGCACCGCAGCGCCATCTTTGCGCGGCGACGATGCGCCATAGTTCACACCTGTAGCCGAATCGTGCAGCACCACCTGCCCGCCGCCCATCCAGGTTGAATAGGCGCCGCGCAGCGTCAGGGGGTGGCCGCGTTCTTCCAGCGCCTTGCGCACCGCTTCCGGTACGCGGTCCTCCATCATGAAATCGCATCCGCCGAAGTGCAGCTTGGTAAAGCGCGGAGCTTCCAGCGCCGCTTGGATGTTCATTCCGTAGTCAACAACGTTGGACACAAACTGCGCGTGCGCTTGCGGCTGATTCAATCCGCCCATGATGCCGAAGCCCACGTGCACATCGCCCTTCTGCATGAAGCCGGGAATGATGGTGTGGAACGGGCGCTTGCGCGGCGCGAGCACGTCAGGCGAATCGGCGTCGAGCAGGAACAGCGCGCCGCGATTTTGCAGCATCAGGCCGAAGTCTTCCACCATGACGCCGGAGCCGAACGCGCCCGACAGGCTCTGAATGAAGGAGACGATGTTGCCCTCCTTATCCACAGCGCTGAGATAGATGGTGTCGCTGCCATAGCGCCGGGGGTCGCCCGCTTCCACATCGCAGTGGGCCTTGTTCATGTCGATGGTCTTGGCGCGCTCAGCCGCGTACTCTTTGGAGATGATTCCACCCGAGGGGACCTTGGCAAAGCGCGGGTCTGCCAAATAGCGGCGCAGGTCCGAATAGGCGAGCTTCTGCGCTTCCATCTTGATGTGATACGCATCGGCGCTGCCGGCCCCGTCCTGCGCTATCGGGAAGCGCTCCATGATATTCAGCATTTCAAGCGCGGCCATGCCCTGACCGTTGGGAGGCAGTTCGTAGACGGTCCACCCTCGATAGGTAGTGGAGATGGGATCGACCCATTCGGGGCGAAAATCGGCGAGGTCGGCGGCTGTCATCACTCCGCCCAGACGTTCGGAAGTTTTGAGCAGCGCCTGGGCAATCGGGCCGCGATAAAACGCATCGGGGCCCTGTGACGCCACCAGTTCGAGCGCGCGTGCATATTGAGAATTGCGAAAGACCTGGCCTGTTGCCGGCGCTTTGCCGCCCGGCAGGAAAACGGCTTGCGCATTGGGCTCGGCGTTGAGAGCGTGCTGGAAGGCCTTCCACTCATCGGCAATAATCTCCGCTACGGGAAAGCCGTTCTGCGCATAGTAAATTGCGGGCCGGAAGAGGTCAGCCCAAGGCAGGCGTCCAAACTTTGCATGGAGCGCTTCCCAGCCGCGCACGCAACCCGGCACGGTGACCGAATAGATTCCCATGCCCGGCATCTTGGTGATGCCCTTCTCATTCAGGAAATCCGGAGTCAGCTTTTCCGGCGCCCATCCACTGGAATTGAGGCCGGTGAGCTTGCCGGTTCTTGCGTCCCACTCGATGGCAAAGAGGTCTCCGCCCATGCCATCCATCATGGGCTCCACAACACCCAACACCGCGTTGGCGGCAATGGCGGCGTCGGCAGCCGAGCCGCCTCGAGCCAGGATCTGCGCCCCGGACTGTGAGGCCAGGACCTCGCTGGTCGCAACAATCCCCTGCCGGGTAATCACCATGGAGCGAGCGTAGGTTCGGTCTTGA
>Ga0335085_10006227_pt1 | contig 18892 bp, 26 predicted proteins | sample Lox_Sample_45_FD_206712 | JGI IMG/M metagenome (GOLD analysis project Ga0335085, IMG submission 206712) | Soil microbial communities from Loxahatchee National Wildlife Refuge, Florida, United States - Lox_Sample_4.5 | ecosystem: Environmental > Terrestrial > Soil > Wetlands | place: USA...
CGCGACAGCTGAACGACTTCCTCTCGAGCACCCGGACCTTCGAGCTCAAGCGCCGGGTCGCCGCGCAGATTAAAGCCTGCGACTTCCCGATGGTGATGAATTGCGTCATTCATCGTCTCAACATTGAACACGTCGGCCGGATCATCGACTTGGCAGTCGAGATTGGCGCTGAGTATCTGGAACTTGCCAATACCCAGTATTACGGGTGGGCATTCCTCAACCGGGCTCATCTGATGCCGACCCGCGAGCAGCTTGCGCGCGCCGAAGAGACGGTTGCGCTGCGGCGGCAGCAGCTCGGCGACCGATTGAGGATCCTCTACGTGATCCCGGATTACTTCGAGGGGCGCCCCAAGCGCTGCATGAACGGTTGGGGAACAACCTTCCTCTGCATCAGTCCTGATGGAACTGCACTGCCGTGCCAAGCAGCGGCCATGCTTCCGGGGCTGACGTTTCCCTCGGTGCGTGCGGCAAGCATTCGCGACATCTGGTTTGACTCGCCGGCGTTCAACCGCTTTCGCGGCGAAGCGTGGCTGCCAGAGCCCTGCCGAAGCTGCCCGGAGCGGGCGCGCGATTTGGGTGGTTGCCGCTGTCAGGCGTACTTGCTGACCGGCGATGCCACCGTCACGGATCCCGCCTGCGACAAGTCACCACAGCACGACCTCGTGCGCACGGCGATAGCTGGCGGCAGCGGCCCGAGCGAGCGGCCGCTGGTCTTCCGTTCTCCGCACAGCTCACTTCGCCTTAAACCGAACGCGCCAGCCCCGTGAGCGGCTGCGACTGAGCCGCCCGAGCCTGAGACGCGACGCCCGCCTTGGGCGTCGCAGGGGCCCCGCTGTTGAGAGAAGCCGCCCGCACGGGGCCGGATAAAGTCGGCTCCGCGTGTGCCACCAGTGCACGACGCAATGATGAAGTCCACGGCGAACTCCGCGAGGTGCGCTAGTGGATCCATCCTGGGTGCGGCGAGGTCTGCTGCTTTGGACGTTTTTCGGCTGGCTCGATTTGTCGGCGGCCGAGGAGCCGGCAACGCCGGCGGCACTCGCGGAGGTGATCGTCACCGCCTCACCGCTGCCAGGCACGGCGGTTGACACAGACAAGGTTCCGGGAAACGTCCAGCACCTGACCTCCTGCGATCTGGCACGCGACGGCCCCGCGAGCCTCACAGACAGCCTCAACAGCCGACTTGGCAGTGTGACCGTCAATGACAATCTGGACGATCCGTTTCAGCCGGACATTCTTTATCGTGGCTTCGAGGCTTCCCCCGTCCTCGGTACGCCTCAGGGCCTTGCCGTGTACCAGAATGGAGTGCGGATCAACGAAGCGTTCGGCGATGTAGTGAACTGGGATCTCGTGCCCGACTTCGCCATCAACCGCGCCGATGTGGTGAGCGCCAATCCAATCTACGGGCTGAACGCGCTCGGCGGCGCGATCTCGGTCGGCATGAAGGACGGCTTCAGCTACCCACGTGGGGAAGCGGAGGCCCTCCGAGGATCGTTCGGGCGCCGAGCGGTAACCTTGCAATACGGTGCGAACGACGGTCGGTTCGGTCTTTACATCGGGGGTAAGACACTGGATGAGATCGGCTGGCGGGAGTTCTCACACGATTCGCTCCGCCAGCTCTATATGGCGCTCAGTGGCCGAACAGACCGCTGGTCGCTCGACCTGAGTTACACACGTGCGAACAATGCCCTCATGGGCCAGGGCGCCGCCCCTGTGCAGGAGCTGGCGGTTGACCGTTCGCTCGTCTTCACCGGGCCGCAGAGCAACGACGACCGCCTGGACTTTGGCGCTTTAAACGCTGCCTATCGGCCACGGGTCGGGCTGGGGCTGCAGAGCCTTCTGTACTATCGGGCCTACCGCCAGTCCGTCGCTAACGGTAATACGACCGACTACACGGCTTGCACAAGTGCCGCCCACGCGGGTGCGCTCTGCCAGCCCGACGGCATGACGCCGCTGACGAATGCCGCGGGCGAAACCCTCGCGGACATCTCGAACGGTGGCACGCTCGACATCGGAGAAAATGATACCGAGTCGATTCGAGCCTGGGGACGTGGCGGCGCGCTCCAGCTCACCGATACGGATGCCCTGCAGGGGCGCGGCAATCAATTCTCAGCGGGCGTCACACTCGATTTCGCACGGGTCGTCTACCGCTCGACGACTCAGGTCGGCCTGATCAGTCCTCAGCTTCTGGTACTCCCGTCAGACCTGGTCGTCGATACCCCGGAAGGTACACCGTTTGGCGCCACGCCCGTCGAGGTGCGGGCAAATAACCAGTACTACGGGCTCTACGCCACGGACACCCTCGATCTCACCTCGGCGTTCTCGGTCACGGCGAGTGGCCGCTACAACGTCGCGGAAGTGAACCTCACGGATCTGCGTGGGAGCGCGCTCACGGGTGACAATCGCTACACGCATTTCAACCCGGCACTGGGAGGCACCTACAGGCTCACGTCGACGGTGACCGCCTATGTTGGGTTTGAGCAGAACACCCGCTCACCCACGGCGAGCGAGATCGAGTGCTCTGATCCCGCGCGCCCTTGTCTTCTGCCCTCGAGCCTCTCCGCTGATCCGCCGACCCTTCGTCAAGTCGTGGCCCACACCTACGAGCTGGGTCTCCGCGGCAAGGCCCCAGTGGCATCGGCAACGACAGCCCAGTTCTCGTGGAATCTTGGTCTCTTCCGGACCGAGTTGCACGACGACATTTACGGAGTCTCCTCGTCCGTCAGCACTGGATATTTCCAGAACGTCGGCGCGACGAGGCGCCAGGGTCTCGAGGCAGGTCTGACTTACGGGACCGAGCGGTGGTCCTTCTTTGTGAACGGCAGCTACGTCGCCGCAACGTTTGAGTCACAGATGACGCTCCACTCGCCATCAAATCCACTAGCCGATGCCGACGGCAATATTCAGGTCAGACCGGGCGATGACCTGCCCGGAATCCCACGCGGCCGCATCAAGCTCGGGCTCGACACCGAGATCCTGGCGAATTGGACCGTAGGAGCCACACTTGCGCTGGTCGGCGAATCTTACTACCGAGGCGATGAGTCCAATCAGAATCCTCCGCTCCCGGGCTATCACGTACTGAGCCTTCATTGCGAATATCGGGCGGGCCGCCGAGTGGAATTCTTCGCCACCGTGCAAAATCTCTTAAGCAGCCGGTACTCGACCTTCGGACTCTATGGCGATCCCACCGGTGCCGGAGCTCCAGGGGTGCCGATCCCTGGCCTCAGCAATGGCCCGGCCGTCGACAACCGCTTCGTGAGCCCTGCGGCGCCCTTCTCGGCCTACGGCGGAGTGCGGGTGCGGTTCTGACCGCCATGCACGGCGCGGTGCCTCCCATGCAGGATGCCGACGGTCAGGAGTTCGAACCCATCGATCTGGAGACGAGCCATCGGAGCGCCGTTCAGTCGCTCGCCGAGCGTTCGCGCTCGCCTCTGGAGCTGGTCGAGAGAATGTATCGCAGGGAGCTCGCCCAGCTCGCATCCCACGCCCGGGTCACCCAATACCTGCCGCTGCTAGCCAGTCGGAGAGTGCGTGATTTGCTGCGGCATTCACATGCAAGCGGCTCGAGCAGCCGATGAATGCAAGGAGGGCGGCCTTCCATGACCGCGCCGTTGAGGCTGCTTGCCTGAGCTATCCGACGGCGAACAGAACCTCGAATAACAGTGGCGCGGTCAGCGGCAGGAAGTCCCACTCGAGAAACCCGGCTATCGACAGCGGAAAGGCGGCGACGGAGCTCTTCACTTCTTCCATCGAGTCACACTCGAATACGATCACCGCGCCCGGTGCATCGGCGCGTCCATAGATCTCCCGGATGACACCTGTCTTTAGCAGTCGCCAGACATGGGCCATCTCTTCCTTGAGCAGATCCGGTGTAACGCCTGCTTTGGCGACACCGGGTTTGAAGTGGTCGAAAGCAATAATTTTCATGGTGCGGTCTCGTATGTGCAGGTGCGTGGATGCCTGGCCGACACCTTAGGCGCGCACCTCTCACGCCAAACACACAATCACTCCAGTCACCCGCTACGGTGCGATGCAGCGTGCGAGGTAATACGGCGCAGTCCGGGCGTTTGACCTGTCGCGCAACGGCAGGTCTGCAGAAATCGCGCGCGCAGATGTACTGATCAATCAGCAGTGAACCCCCCGTGAGCCGCGCACCCATAGGGTGTCGAGCTGTCGCTTCAGTTGGAGTTGTCAGGATGGATCGGTGGCTCTCGACCGGCCGGCGTCTAACTCCATGCGGGACGTCTTGAATGACCGGCCAGTGTCATGATCTACCGCTTTGGTGCATCGTGCAGGCGGACGGCGATCGCGTCTGTGCCACGAACCGAGGCCCAGTGCCGATCCAGTACTGGAGTGCCGGCCAAAGCCCCTCTTTGATCCAGCGCAGCCTGCATCGGGCTCTGCGCCTCGCCAAGCCACATCAGATAATCGCAACCGTTGCCGCGGCTCATCGGGACTGGTGGTTTGATCGCCTCTGGTGCGTGCCTGCCCATCGTCGAGTCGTTGACGAATTGAGCGGGCGGTTGACCGTCACACTTGCTACGGCTATGGCGCTGATCGGGCGGGCCACTGGCCAAGACGCCTTACTGGTACTGCAGCCTACCGACACCTTCCATGCCAGCGAGCACGGCTTCATCGCAGGTGTGAGCCGAGCGGTTCGCGCGCTCGACAGGCTGCCTGGCCACGTTGTGACTCTCACCCTGGAGGCATGCACAAGCGAGCCAAGCCAGGATTATCTGTTGCTTGGCGCGGAGGACGGACTACCCGGCAGAGCCGCTGTGCGATTCGTCAAGCGTCCGGCGCCGATGATCGCGGAACGGCTGATCGACCTCGGCGCACGTATCGGCACGGGAGTCTACGTCGCACGTCTCTCGACGCTCACGCGCATCATCGCGGAGCTGTGGCCGGACTTGATGGCGGCAGCGCGATCGTTGGCATTGACGGCCGTGGATGACGTGGTGACTCCCGCGCGTATGGTGGGAAGCCAGTTTTGCCGTCCGTGGCGCCACACCTGGGTTCAACGGCCTCTTCCGCGTCTGCGCGCAGTCGCCGTAGACGATTTCGGCTGGTCGTGCGCCGGAAACGCGAGGGCGACCCATGCGTCTAGCCCATGACGCAAACAGAGGACACGACTCTCAGTGGCGACACGACTGGAGATATCAAGGAGAAAGCCCGTGAAGGTCCTGATGGTCCTGACGTCACACGAGAACCTCGGGGCCACGGGACAAAGAACCGGATTCTGGCTCGAGGAGTTCGCAGCACCCTACTACGTGTTCAAGGATGCTGGGGCCGAGATCACCCTCGCCTCCCCTCTGGGGGGGCAGCCACCGGTTGATCCAAGAAGTGAGACCCCGGATTCTCAGACTGATGCCACACGACGCTACATGACGGATCGAGCAGCGCAGGCGCAGCTCGCCCACAGCGTCAAGCTGGCGAGCGTCTGCGCCTCCGATTACGACGCAGTGTTCTATCCCGGCGGTCATGGTCCCCTCTGGGATCTCGCCGAGAACCGCGCCTCGATCAGGCTAATCGAGGAGATGTTCGCGGCGAATAAGCCCGTCGGTGCCGTCTGCCACGCGCCGGGGGCCTTGCGCCACGCCAGGGCGCTTGACGGCACCTTGCTGGTTAATGGAAGAGAGGTCACGGGCTTCAGTGATTCCGAGGAGGAGGCCGTCGGCCTGATCAAGCTGGTACCGTTCCTCGTCGAAGTCATGCTGAAGAGCAACGGCGGCATTTACTCCAAAGCCGAAAACTTTCGCCCCCACGTCGTTACGGACGGCAGTCTCGTCACGGGGCAAAACCCGGCTTCCTCGGCCGGCACGGCACGTGCGGTGATCAAGCTGCTCGGCGTCCCCCCGGCTCGTGAGTAACGGCTGACTAGCAGTCCACCTCAGATGCGAGTCATCAACGCTGCGCGGCCGACCTTGGCCTCTCCCCGCAACCGGGCCGCGCGATTCCGCAAGCTTTCGTCAGGGGCGCAATCCCTCCATCGATGCCGCTGACGCGCACAACAACCGTGCACGCCGCGGCGCGCGCGCACGCTGATCGGGCACGACGCCGACTGTTTCTGCTCGCAACGCCTGGCATTAGGAGGCGAACTTCGGAATGTTGCTCCTCGCCCCTGCGCCCCGGGCGCGGCACAGCCTTTGCACGGTCTGCATGCGCCGACCGGCAGACTTGAATGGAGGGATCCCGTGCCGCACATCGAGGAAGTGGTTAGCTTTCTGGATCAATCGATCCGCTTCCGTCCACTGCGTGCCGGAGATCGCGCTTTGCTCGAGGACTTGTGTCGCCGAACCGAAGTGCATGACCTACAGATGCGCTTCTTCAGTGCGTTTCGTCGCCTGCCGCCGGCACTCCTTGATGACTTAGTGCGAATCGATCCCGACCGCCGCATCACGCTGGCCGCACTCGGCGCCGCGAGCAGCGATCAGGAGGAGCTTTTGGCTGTCGCCCGAGCGCACGCGTCGGCAGACGGAACCGCCGAACTCGCACTGCTCGTGCGCTCGGATCTCAAGGGCAAGGGTCTGGGCTCGCTGCTGCTCCCCCGGTTAATCGCCCGCTGCCGTAGCCGTGGATTGAGAGTGCTGACCGCGGTTGTCTTGCAGGAGAATACGCGCATGCTTCGCCTTGCCGAAAGGTACGGATTTCGCAGGGAGCCCACGGCGCTCGGGATCACACAATTAGTTCTTGACCTGGGCCCGCTCGCCGCCTAGCCCGTACTCAAGCAGTACGGCTGCGGGTCGATCAGATTCGCGGACTTCGACCGCGCAGGAGAAACCATCGCCCTCGGGTACCAGGCGGCAAGACGCGCCCTGGCGGGGTGAGTCGCTTAGGCAGCGGCAGGGATGCGTCGCCGGGCAGACAGGCTAACGGCCACGCTCTCACGAGCACGATTGCACAGAAGGCAGTTCCGGATTGCCGCAATCCGTGAGCCCCCGGTGAGGACGGAACTGTTAGGTTCCAGTCAACGCGTGGCGCCTTGAGCGGCACGATGGAGGTCGCTAGGTCCAGGCGGTTTTGCAGCCGCGGTGCTCGCGTTCGAAGGACTGCACTCGCTCCTCAGCGCAATGGCTGGCCAGGTACTGATGTGATTCTCGCAAGTCCATTGAATGTGCTCATTTCCCCCTCGTGCCCGCTTCCGGCGGCAGGACCTCTCTCGGCGCCCCCTCGCACCCCGGATTGCCAGCAATGCGTCTGGGGAGATGACCTGCGACGTGAGTACGGGTCGCTTCGGGCTTGCGGTAAAAACATCGTCATGAATGACGCGGATCAGGCCTGTCGACTGCTCTCGGCATGCATCGCCTGTCGGGTGAGTGGCAAACCGACTGCCCCCCAGCTATTTCTCGTAACCACAGAGGAACCCGATGGCCGCGCACGGCCGCTGATAACAGAGTCCGCCGCTGGATCAGCGTCGCTCCCACCCGCGAGCGAGGGGCTGCTTGCGGCCGTACGCAAGCTGATGCGTAAGAGCCAGCCGGCCGCGCCGGTCGGCGATCACACTACACGCGGTGGCATGGCGTTCGGGAGCCTGCGTCGGACCCGCGAGCACATCGAGCGCGAGCTCGCGCACAAGATCAGCCTGCGCGAACTCGCGGGCATCGCCGGCCTTTCCGCCGGCCACTTCTGTCGCGCGTTCAAGCAGAGTGTCGGCATGTCGCCGCACCGTTACCTTCTGCAGCGCCGCATTGCAGCCGCCGCCGACCTGATCCGCACCACAGACCGGTCGCTCGCCGAGGTGGCACTCAACGTCGGATTTGCCGATCAGAGTCATTTCACCCGGGTATTCGCGCGCGAGTCGGGCGAGACTCCAAGCGCATTTCGCCGCAAGTACCGCTGACACGTCGCAGCTCGAGCAGTTCTCCAGACTCATCGGTCGACCGCTCACGCGCATCGGTAGTGCGGCTCAGGAGATTCCGCGCAACCGTCGCCGGAGCGGGCTTCCCTCCCCGCCCTCCTTTGTCTGGGGTTTGCCGCCGCCCTCCGGATTGCCGCGCTTACCACCGCAAGCAGCCTCGGCTCGCAGACCGTTCCACTTCACGCTCGGTTCTCGCCAGCGCGGTGCCGCATGTCCGCACTGAATACACAACGACTAGCGTGCAAGGTTTCACCATCTGCGCACCTTCTTATCACCCCAAGCAAGCAACCCGTGGCACGCCCGCATCCGGTGTCTTGAGGAAATCTGACGCCGTTTGACTGTTCCGCGCACGGAGGCGCCAGGCCGCCGTTGCGCGTCGTCGCTCCCGCCAACACGACGGTGGCGACCCCTTCTCATATGCAAGTCTGACATCGACTAACTCCCCGCCCTGAGCGGCGAGGCGATCTCGAGATTGGAACACAACGCATCGCGCGTTAACTCTGAGCGAAACGCGTCACGTTCACGCTAGAGCGGAAGCCTCAAGCCGCGCAGGCTAACACCGTGCGCCGTAAATACCGGCGCTGGCGAGTGAAGGCCATCGCGCACAACGCCGCATGTCAGGAGTTCCATATGAGCAATAAGTCCGACACCCTCTGGAGCGAACTTCGCGTCAAGGTCAGCGATGCGGATAAGCGTCTGAAGGAGGAGCATCTGAGCGCCAGCGCCAAGAGCAAAACGGCACGGTGGCAGGAGCAACGCAACGCCAAACCGCTCGCGAGGCGCGACGACAGATCCGAACAGTATGCGATCGCCGCGCTCCGGATTGCCGCCGTCGCGACCGATGCTGAGCGGAGCGCCGCATCGTGCAGGCCACTCTCTCGATCGCATGAACGCCGACGCCGTAGCTGCGCCGCTGACGAGCGTCAGCGCCGAGAGCGGTGCGGTCGCCTGGGTCCGCGCAACCATCTTCGAACGGTCATATAGAAGCGAGGAGCACACCATGAACCGAAGCATTTTGATCACCATCGTCGCCGGCATCGTCCTCCTGAGCGAGGCCAGCGTTTCATTCAGCCAACAGCCGGTCGCGGGCTCAACGGAGCTCGCTGTCTCCGTCGCCGAACTGCGCAGTGTCGCAACCGGCTGGAGCGCCAGGCGGCAGATCATCGGGCAGACCGTCTACAACGACAAAGGCGAGAAAATCGGAGCCGTGGACGACGTCATCGTTGCGCCCGATAAGTCGCTCTCGTACGCCATTATCGGCGCGGGCGGCTTTCTGGGCGTCGCCAAGCACGACGTGGCCGTACCCGTAGGCCGCTTCACCATGGACCAGGGAAAGCTCGTGCTGTCCGGCGCCACGAAGGATGCCCTCAAGGCGGCGCCGCCTTTCGAGTACGCGCGCTAAATCGCACGAAACGTTGCCATAGCACCCAGGCGCGATCCAGCGGAATCGATAGTGGTTGTGACATCGAGCCCGCCGCGTCCTATCCAGACACTGAGGAGACTCCCATGACAGACCGAATCATCGTCGCGACATTCAATGACACCAACTCCGCCTACGACGCCGCGAGTGCCATCAAAGCGCTCAAAGACAACAAGATTGTCGACTTCAAGCTGAAGACCGGCGTGATGATTGCCAAAGACGATCGCGGCAACGTCTCGCTGCTGGAAAACAAGGATCGCCATCTTTTCGGGGCGGCTGTGGGAACCGTCACGGGTGCGCTCATTGGACTCATCGGCGGGGCGCCCGGTGCAGCTTTGGGCGCGGCGTTAGGCGCAACTACCGGGCTCGGGGGCGACGCGATCATGGCGGGTCTGGATTCGGACTTCGTCGACTCGGTTACCCGCGATCTGCGTCCCGGCATGACCGCCATCGTGGTCGAGGCCGACGAAGCGAGTACCCGCCCCGTCAATGACATCGTGGCGCTCCACCAGGGGCACGTCTACCGGCAGGCGGCCTGATAACCCCGCCTCAAGCATTCTGACTGAGAGGTAATGAACATGGCTACGAGTAACTCCCTCGCCGGCTCGATCGCGGCGGGTCTCAACGAGATCCACAGTTCCTGGGGCTGGTTTGTGGCCTTGGGCATCGCGCTTATCGTCCTCGGAGGTGTCTGCATCGTCGGTGATGTCACGGCGACACTAGCCACGGTGTTGGCCTTCGGCTCCTTGCTCATTGTGGGCGCGGTCATCGCCCTCATCCAGGCGTTTCGGGTGTCTACGTGGAGCGGGTTCTTCCTATACCTGCTGAGCGCCGTGCTGCGGGGAGTCACAGGGTACTTACTGATCCGCTACCCGTTCACGGGCGAAGTGAGCCTCACCCTGGTCCTCGCCTCATTCTTCATCGTCGGGGGCGTCTTCCGAGCCGTAGCTGCCGGCACCTTACGGTTCCCTCAATGGGGATGGACGACACTTTCGGGCGTTATTTCCGTCGCCCTCGGGGCCTACCTGCTCGGGCAGCTGCCGACGGCGAGTCTCTGGTTCATCGGCCTGGCGGTCGGTGTGGATTTCATTTTTGACGGAGTGTCACTCCTTGCGCTGGGCAACGCCCTGCGCGGGGTTCCGACGGGTCGCGCTTTCGCCAAGGCGTAGCCCCAATCGACTCAACTACTACGCAGGAGTTAATACCTATGAACACGCACATGAGTACGAACAAAGACCTCGAGCGGATCCGAGGCGCAGCACAGGCGCTACATGGCGCGATCAGTGACGCCGCGGCCAAACGCGGCGACGCCATCAAAGCCGACCTCACGGCCGTTGAACGTAAGGCCAAGTCGATCACGGAATCTGTCAAGGCTACTATCGGCATGCAGACGGAATCCACTGCTCAGAAACGCCTGAAGGAGGCCGTCGCGAATCTCGAGGCCGTGCAGAAGCACGCTGCCGAAGCTCTGCAGAACTCGGGCCAGGCGTTCCACACCTCGATCAGGCAAACCGTCGCTGACGCTCGCACGTCCGTGCAGAAGCTCAGCGAAGCGGTAGCGGCCGTACGTTCGGCCACCTTCACCAAGACCGGTAAATAGGAGAAGTCCCATGCGCAACTACATCGCAGTGATTTTCAACGACACAGGCAAGGCCTACGGGGGCCTGCATGCGCTGTGGCAGCTTGACAGCGAAGGACTAATCACGGTCCACGGTACTACCGTGGTCCATCGTGACAACTGGGGTCAGTTCCAGGTCGACACCAAAGAGACGCACCCTGCGCTGGCGACCGCCGTGGGCGTCGGCGTCGGTGCCCTGCTGGGCGCTCTGGCCGGACCGGCAGGCGCGGCCATCGGCGCCGCACGCGGCGCCGCCATCGGTGCTGGTGCGGGTGGCGCGGTCGGTGTCACCACTGATCTGGTGCGTGCCGACACTCGAGATCAGGCGGCCGACGAGACGGCGTTCATTCTCAACGCGGGGGAATCTGCGGTTATCGCAGATGTTTCCGAAGACACGCCATCGCCGATCGATTCGCAGATGCGCGATCTCGGCGGCATTGTCCGGCGGCGCGCCTGGAGCAGTCTGCACGACGATTGGTGGTTCGGAGAGTACATCCCCAGCAGCTATCTGTATCCCTACGAGTACATCCCGCGCGCCTATACCCTCTGACGGGGGCCGACTGTCCAGGACGCTCAGAGCCGAGTGGCCATCAAGAAGGTAGATAGTGATTTCCCGATTGAGACCGTAGCCCGAACTGCTATAGGCGCCCTGATCGGACTTCTTGGTGGCCCCGCCGCCGTTGCGGTGGGTGACGGAAATGAGAGTTGTTTTCCCTGTCGCCATACCACTCATCCGCAACGCATCCATGGTGCAGATGGGTGGTATTTTTTGGAATCCGGATCGCTAAAGAGGCGCTGCAGAGGTGACTGTCACGCTCGCGCCTTCCCCTGATGGTCGTTCCGGTGCTGCAGGCCGTTGCAATGCGGTGCAATCCGGCGCACGGATGATCTACAGCCGAACCGGCACCAGCCGAGTCGGCGCGAACACGATAGTCTCGCCGCTGTTCATCGGCGCCGACCCGCCCTACCCTGGCGGTCGTAATGAAGATTCTTACGCAGTGCGATCATGTCGCCGACGAAATGCCGCGGCGCGCTCGCGCCCGCATTGCAGGCAGCGCCATCGCTGCTCCGATTGATCGAGTCGCAGATTGTCCGGCGTCAGCGGGTGTCCGCGGCCGCAATGGCTTGGAATATCGTCACGCCGGACTTTGCGGCGATCGATATTGGGGAAGTGAACAACCGCCGTACTATTACTCGCGAGCAGGCCCCCGCTACCGAGTAATAGGCGTTTGAACGGTACTGCCAGACGCTGAAAGTCTCCCGCGGCGGAGACCTGCAACACCCGCAACGGGGTTATCTCGAACGACTCCCAGCTGGTGTGGGAGTGTGCTCCTCACTACCGTACTAGCGGCTTAGTCCTGGCTTGACCGCGGGCTGGGGAGAAGCTACCGCTTCATGTACTGGATAGATGCGTCTATGAACGCGAACGTCACCCACCACCATGCCACGAGCGAGGTCATTCCGCCCACGGCCGAGCTCGTCTCCAAGAAGGCGTTGGTCGAGCACCACCCGAATTTGCTGACGCACCCGCGCGTTCAATGGGCGCTGCGCAACCGTGCTACAAACGGGCTTTCGTCGGTAGTGTATGAGTCAAAGTCAGGACACCTCCTGATCCATGAGCCCGAATTCCTTCGCTGGTACCTTGGGTTGACGGGTCGATCAAAGCCTCGCGCTTCCCGCAACCGGCTCCGCAGCGCAGCGTCTCGAGGCGTGAATTCCAGTCACCTACCCCGTTAGCCGGCGGACGTCCGACGGAAGGGTTGCCAAGCGCTTGAGGCGACTGGATTCGCCAGCCATTCGGTGCAAACTCAGCTCCCGTCCGTTGCGAAAGGATTCCGCTATCGAGTACGAGGCAGGAAATAACCCTTTATACAGTCGTCATTGCATACGGCGATCTGGATATGGGCCTTTTCGCTGAATCCGGACCCTTCGTAAAGGTCGCTGCCTTCGGAGAATGCTCCGCGGACCGTGTCATAGGGATCGAGGCCTGCCGCTGCCCTCGTGGCATGCATAAATCTTACGACGGCGCAGTCCAGAAATCGTGCGGCGTTGTCGCGCCCCTTGTTCACCGGCATCTTCTTATCCGAGCTTCCGGTTTTCACGGACTCGACCAGGAGAGAGTGCGCAGCAGCAAGTTCTGCAAGCGCCCTGCTATCGAGAAGGTTGCAACAAACGCCAAGGTCGATCACGGCGCCGACAACGAAGGGCTTCTTTATCGTCGCCCGCGATATTCTTGTGTTGCCAGCAGCCACCGCACTTGCGAATTGCAAGGCGCGCTCGGGGTTCGACTCCCAGAAATAAATTCCCTTGCCGAGCCAGTCGTACTCATTGTCACTTGGCTTAAGTTGTGCCTTCCCCGCAATGACGCGTCGGCCGTGTGTCTCGTCACAGCCGTGGAATCCAAGAACGAACCCGGGAAGCCGACGGTAAAGGTCCCACATCGAAGCGGGCTAGCCGCCGGATTTTCTGGAAAGCTTGCCTTTGGGGGTGACGATTCCCGCCTGTCGCAACAGGTCGCGGGCGAACATCGGATCGCTTCGGAGCTTCGCCTTAATGCCAGCTAGTTTGTCCTTCATCGAGGCATCTGACAGTCGCGTCGTCGGCCGATCCGCGACGCTGTGCGATACGAATAAGTCTCTCTTAGCTGCTTTACTTGCCACTTACGGCCTCTGACGGTCTACCGCAAAAGTTCAGCGCCCGAGCAATCTCTGAGTGCGCTGAAGCCGCTCTTTTAGTCCCTTCTGGAAACTGGGGTCGCTCTTTCGGCTTTCAATGTGCTCGGCAATCGCCGAGCGGATAACGTCTGAAATTGGACGTTGCTCGACCGTTGCCACTGTCTCCAAGGCCTCAGCCTGCTCAGTGAGCAACCGGATAGTCATCGCCTTAGTCGCTTTCATATGGTTAGGGTGCTGCAACTCACTGTGGTTGTCAAGTGTAATGGTATCGTGGTATCGTGGTGGCACGATATCGGAGGAGCCTGTCATGAATGCAAATGATCAGAGCGGAAAAGACCTAGAGGCCCTTAAGGCCTTTCAGGAGCGCCAGGCGCGCGAACTCGCTGAGTTTGAAGCGAAGCAACGGGGTGAACTCGAGGCCTTCGAGCGAAAGGAGCGGGAAGACCTACGGGAATTCGAGGCCCGAGAACATCGCCCCTACAAGATCAAGATCGACCGCACCGAATACGACGTGTTGGAGCGGGAGCGTACTGGTGCGCAGTTGCGTCAAATCCCGAAGCCACCCATTGGACCGGATCGTGACCTGTTCGAGGTGGTTCCTGGTGGTGCAGACAGGAAGATCGAGAACAACGACGTCGTCACTATGCACGACGGCCTGCGATTCTTCACGGCGCCGGCACAGATCAATCCAGGGTGCTAAGGAGCGGCAAATTGCTGCCCACCGCTGACAACGAATATCTCCTCCGCTTTCAGGGGCATAGTGTGTCTATGACCGGCGGGATGATCTGCGTCGTCATTCCTAATTTTCCCTTGCCGGAAGGCCTCAACCTTACGGCGGCAACTCTATTGCTTCGATTGGCTCCGGGGTATCCGGATATCCCGCCAGACATGTGGTGGTTCAGCCCGACAATCTCCCGCTCGGACGGCCAGCCCATCCCGGCAACGCAGGTTGTCGAGGTCCATCTGGCACGGCAGTGGCAGCGGTGGTCTCGCCACTTCGCACAGGGACAGTGGAAGCCTGGACTCGATTCTCTCGAAAGCTACATCGCTCTCGTAAAGAGGGAGCTTTCCAAGGCGGCCGCGGTTAAGGCACCGTGACAACCACAGTAGTCATCCCCTACCGTCTGGCGCTCGAGATTGAGCGTGCCACTCGACTCGAGCTTGAGACAGGCGGCGTGCTACTAGCCACGATCTTTGAAACGCCCGGCAAGAACCTTCGCTTGCTGGTTCAAGACGTGAAATGGGTCGCTGAAGGCACGTACGTTAGACGCGAACCCTCGGCCTTGTCGGTTGCTTCCGAAGGGTATGTGCACGCTCTCGGTGAAGCCGAGCGGCAAGGCGCAATGGCGATCTGGTTCCACACTCATCCAGGCAACGAAGCGATACCCCTCCCAAGCGTTCACGATGACCAGGTCGATAGAGATTTAGCAGACCTCTTTAGGCTCCGCACGGGCGCGCCTTTCTACGGTGCTCTCATCGCCTCACCACGCCCGCACAGCCTGGCGTTTTCGGGATTCATTCAATCCGAAGCAAGCTCACCTATCCCAATTGATCGGTTCTGGGTGCTCGGCGATCAGTGGCGCCTTGTGCCAGCCTTCGCTGCTCAGCTAGCGGCGCCTGAATCGATCTTTGATCGAAATATCCGCGCGTTTGGACCTGCGATACAACATGTTCTCGGCGCTCTGCGCGTTGGAGTCGTGGGATGCGGTGGAACTGGATCCGCCGTAGCTGAACAACTTGTGCGCTTGGGTATCCGCGATATCACACTGGTAGACGCCGATCGCCTTTCACTGTCGAATATCACTCGCGTTTATGGCTCTACGCCGGCGCGGGTCGGTGACTTGAAGGTGGATGCACTCGGTGATCACTTAGTCGGCATCGCCCCAGATCTTCGATGCAAGAAGATCGCCAGCATGGTTAACCTCGAGGGTACTGCGCGGCAGCTAAGCGATTGCGATTTGCTTTTTGGGTGCACTGACGACAATGCCGGGCGCCTCGTATTGTCACGGATGGCAACCTACTTGCTAACCCCTGTGATCGACGTAGGTGTCTTACTGAGCAGTGGCAGCGACCAGAATCTGAAGGGAATCGATGGTCGTGTCACCGTACTGGAGCCCGAGGGCGCTTGCCTTGTTTGCCGCAACCGTGTTGATCTGGCGCGAGCTGCCGCGGAAGTCTTGACCCCGAATGAACGGCAAGCTCGTGCCGACGAAGGCTACGCCCCCGCGCTCCCCGGAGTCGAACCAGCGGTGGTGGCGTTCACGACTGCTGTTGCTGCGGCTGGAGTAAACGAGTTGCTCGAGCGACTGATTGGCTATGGTAAAAGACCGCGCCCGACGGAAGTCCTCCTCCGTCTGCACGAACGCGAAATGTCCACCAATACCGCTCACCCGAAATCTGGGCACTATTGTCACCCAGACCAAGGCTTGATCGGCCGAGCAAACACCGTCCCCTTTTTGGGACAGGCTTGGCCAAGCCCATGACTTCGCACTGGAGATCATGGCTTCCTTTTAGACGTTGGCATGTGGCGGCCATAGTGACGTCCGCCGACGAAGTCCCCGCGGCTCTTCCGCGCAACGGCGCAGTGCTTGTATTCGACGCGGGGCTAGAGAAATGGGTCGTGTTCGATTGCCCCTGCGGCAGGGGGCATCGCATTATGCTGAACACGGATCGTCGCAGGCGACCGGCCTGGAAAGTCGACTTGAGATCGCTGGACCGTTTGACGATTGCCCCGAGCATCGACGCGCATACCAATGGTCGACGCTGCCATTACTTCGTTCGTCGCGGACGGGTCATATGGACCTGAGGTAAAGCGATGGCCAAAGGGAGAAATACGACTTCAAGAACGAGGAGGAGATCCGCGGAACCGGCAAATAGACCGCCTAGAGAGCGGCTGAATCTGATTCGCGCACTCGAAAAAGAGACGGGCACTCGTTTGCTCTGCTATGTGAGCGGACATTGCGCGGAGATTTCTCGCGACGATACGTTGGGGTTTGTAGACATGCTGTCCACTGTGCCGCAGGGAGCGGCAGTTGACTTACTCCTGCACACGCTGGGCGGGGACATCGACGTAACAGAAAAGCTCGTGATGCTTCTGCGCGCCAAGGTTGGCGATCACGGAGGCTTGCGCGTCATCGTCCCCGACTGCGCAAAGAGCGCCGGTACATTGATTGCCCTCGGGGCAAATCGGATTGTAATGAGCGACTCTTCAGAATTAGGGACTATCGACCCACAGATTTGGCTCAAGGATGGTCGAGGCAATGAAACTCGTCACTCCGTGCTCCATTACCTCGACGCGTATGCGGCGTATGAACAGAGGGTGATCGAAAACCCAACGGATCTTTCCGCCAGGGTGATGATTGAAAAGTTCGAGCCGGCGACATTACACAAACTAAACGGGGTTAGGGAGCGTGCACGCATCCTTGCCGAGAACTTGCTGAAGCCGCGCGGTCTGAATTGGTCGGCAATCGTTAATGAAAAATTGATGAACATCAAAGAATACCAGTCCCATGGGCAGCCGCTCGGTTGGAAGGTAGTGGAAAGACTCGGACTGGACGTTGACTATCTGTCTCAAGTCGATGCGAGATGGAAGCGCTACTGGCGACTGTACCTGCAACTCAGGCTTGCGATAAAGGATAACCAACGGGTCTTTGAGTCTAATAGCACTTCGATGGTGCTCGAAGCTCAGTGAGCTAGCACGATTCACCGATTCGGTCTGGCGACCGTACGGCATTCACAAACCGCAGTTCTAACAGCGTTTCTACGGATCTCGAGGCAGAACCGAAGGCACTCCCCGCGAAGGATGACGCGGCAGGCTATAATCCCTTAGCGACAACCATCTTCTCGATGACCTTCGCTTTGTGGTCAACGACTAAGTGAGAGTACCGCTTCACCATGGCAAGGGTCTTGTGTCCCAGCACGTCCGCGATTTCGAGAAGCGAGGCTCCTTGGGCAGCAAGCATTGAGGCCGTGGTATGGCGAAGATCGTGGAAGTGAAAATCCTCGATCTTCGCGGCCTCGAGCGCGTCATACCAGTGCGCGTCGAAGTTCTCATACGGGCCAGGTAACCCCGAGGGCTGTGGGAACACGTACTCGCTCCTGGCACTGCCCTTCAGCTTCAGTTCCCTGAGCGACTCGAGCGCCTTCCCCACGAGCGGAAGCGTACCAGGCTCACCATTCTTCGTCTCGTGCACCACAGCCCGAGCAGCCTTGGTATCCAAGCGCACATCGGCGGCTTCGACCCTTCTGGGACATCGGTCGAGCCCGATAGCGGCCAGCCGCCTTCCCGAGAACGGACACCCCATCCACCTGGCCGCGGAATCGCGTGCTCCCGGGACGCTCGTTGCTCGCCTGCGACTCGTCAAGTCCGTCGACCTGGCACCGATCAGCCTCCTGCGTTGTGACAACGATCGCCGCCTGCAGGGCCACGCGCAGGAAGCGGTGAGTGCCTTACTCGAGCAAGTGTCCGCAGCGGGTCGTTCGGCGCACAGACTGATCTCGAAGACTCGCCACGCGACAAAACTTGACTTATCGAGACTGGGATCCTATGAACATCGGCACACTTCCGGTCGCTTTACGAAGGCGACTGCGCAGGGGGCAAAATGAAAAATCTCGGTTTCTCACTGGCCTGTTACTTGGCACTCTTGCTTTCGTCGCCGACCTTTGCGCAACAACACTGCGACCCGGCCGCCCCGGACGGTACTTTGCCTCCTCAGATTGTATTTTGCGGGCAGATTGAGCGGGGCGACGTGCTCATCGCACTGAACCCGTACGCAACCTTTCCGGTGCCAAAGAACAGCAACGGGTTAATTGAAATCGATCTCACACCTGACTCATCTCGCCTTATCTATCTTTTCAATCCGTCGGTATCCCATCCTGAATCCACTCCTTGGCTAAATGTTTTCACGGTACCCCTGACGGAGTCGTTAGTGTTTACTGCAGTGAGCACTGATCAAGTAAATCCTAAGTACTATAGTCGCTCGCTCGATGCATGGGTGTGTCACAACGGCGACGGACAATTGGCGCCTTACTGCCAGGTATGGGCAACGTCATCAAATAATAAGAGCGCTTACCTGACAGTCGGTCTCTTCGGTTGCGAAATTTTTGAGACTGCCCCGACAGCATCAGTAAAGCTTCCTCAGCTACTCCAATGCTTTAGGCAGCAGGCACTTCCGAAGCCCGGTTACCCAGGTTTGGTGGCCACCGGGAAGGCAGAGCTGGCGCCGCTTTTTCGGACACGGGTATAAGTGGATCTCCGTCCTGGCTTGACCGGAGAGGAGATCATGCGAAGACCGAGACGTAATCATTCTGCGGTGTTCAAGGCG
>Ga0335085_10006229_pt1 | contig 18890 bp, 16 predicted proteins | sample Lox_Sample_45_FD_206712 | JGI IMG/M metagenome (GOLD analysis project Ga0335085, IMG submission 206712) | Soil microbial communities from Loxahatchee National Wildlife Refuge, Florida, United States - Lox_Sample_4.5 | ecosystem: Environmental > Terrestrial > Soil > Wetlands | place: USA...
CCCCATATCTTTGTTCGATGACCGCGAACGACTTCTCGACTGCGGCTCGGGCGCTCGCGCGGCGTGATCGGGTCATGGCCAACCTCATCAAGCACACCGCCCCGTTCCGCCTTCCGAGGCCCGCCGCTGCTCACTTCGCCACACTCGCCGAGAGTATCCTGTACCAGCAGCTGGCCGGTGCCGCGGCGGCCGCGATCCACCGCCGCTTCGTGGGGTTGTTCGCCGGCGGCCTCTCGCCCGAAGCCGTACTCGCGCTCCCGATTCGAAAGCTACGCGCGGCGGGACTGTCGGGAACCAAGGCGGCTTCGATCCGGGATCTCGCCGCGAAGATCGTGGATGGGTCGCTCGCGCTCCGTCGCATCGGCCGACTCACGGACGACGAAGTGGTCAAGACACTCACCGTGGTCCACGGCATTGGACGCTGGACCGCCGAGATGTTCCTGATCTTCCAGCTACGCCGGCTGGACGTGTGGCCGGTGGATGACTATGGCGTTCGGAAGGGTTATGCGTTGGCCTACCGCCTCAAGGCTCTTCCCACGCCCAAGGAGCTCCAGGTCGCAGGCGAGCGGTTCCGGCCGTATCGCACAGTGGCCGCGTGGTATTGTTGGCAGGCCGTTCGGGCGGAACGGGAACGCACTTGAATTCGGCGCCTCTCTGAACACCGCTCCCCATCAGGGGAATTGCTTCGGCCGGGGCCGCGAGGATTTTCCGGATTGACGCACACCGGGAGAGCCTGTGTCAATCCGAACAACAACTGCGCTCCTCTTCGCCATCCTCTGGGCGGCTCCTCGAGCCCAGGCGCAGTCCACGCTGTACCGACCCGCGAATCTTGGCGGCACCTGGGTGCCGGACGGTGATGTGGTACAGTTCAACTTCGTACATCGCTTCTACGTCGCGCCCGCTGACGGCAGTCACAAGGTCACGAACTTCCCGGCCTTCACGCTCGCCATGGGACTGGGCCGCGATGCCGCGCTCGGCACCCACTACAGCACGAACTCGCTGCTCGTTTCGAACCCGTACCGCCCGAACGAGACCGAAGTCTATGTGCGCTGGCGCCCGGTGGGAGCGGAACGGAGGCCCGGCTGGACGGTGTCGCTCGAGCCTGCCTACAATTTCGCCGCCCATTCGGCCGACGCCGAGCTCAGCGCCGACTATCTGGCGGGTCGCGTCACGCTCTCGGGGGCGTTACGGGGAATGTCGCAGGCGTTCGGGCGTGATACCGCGCGAGCGGGAGCAGGGGCCGGTGCGGTCGTCCGGCTCACCGATTACGCCGCGCTGGCGGGCGACGCCGGTTGGGTGTTCGCTGCCGGCACGCGTACCGCGTGGAGCGTCGCACTGAACCTCGTGATTCCGGGTTCACCGCATACGTTCTCACTCCAGGCGAGTAACGCGACCAGCGGCACGATCCAGGGCATGTCGGTGGGCTCGACCCACGTGCTGTACGGGTTCGAGTTCACGATTCCCCTGCACCTCGCGCGGTTTGCGCTCTGGTTCCATCGCACCGCGGCGCCCGGCTCCGTCGGTACGCCGGCCGAAGGGCCCCTCGGAGCCGAAGTCGAGCTCGCGGCGTACAAGTTCGAGCGCGATTCGGTGACGATTCGCGCCGGGCAAGTCGTGCGCTGGACCAACGGCGATCCGGTCGCCCACACGGTGACGTTCGACGGCGGCATCCCCGGATCGCCGGTCATCCCTCCTCAAGCGACGTACAGCCGCCGGTTCGACACACCGGGAGTCTATCGCTACCACTGCACGCCTCATCCCTACATGCATGGCGTCGTGATCGTGCGATAATCCCGGCGCCAAAAGGCCTCTTTACGCTCTAGGTACTTTTCCGGACCTTTCAGCAGCACGTGGAGGCCCTGTGACGACAACAGTCCAACCCCAGCCCGCGCCCACGTTTTCCGACGGCGCGTTTCCAGTGCTCACGGCGGCGCAGATCGCGCGACTCGCGAGCCACGGCCGGCGCCGGCAGGTAATGGAAGGCGAAGTCCTGGTCAGCTCCGGTGAAGCGCCGCGACACTTCTTTGTGGTGCTCTCGGGGCGGCTCGACATCGTGCGCATGACGTCCCCCGAAGAATTGATCCAGAGCATCGGCCCCGGAACGTTCACCGGCGAGGCTACGATGCTCACCGGACGACGCTCCATCGCCACGCTGCGCATGGGAACCGCAGGTGAGCTGCTCGAGCTCGAACGCGCCGCGCTCTTGACCATTATCCAGACCGACAGCGAGCTGAGCGAAATCCTCATGCGGGTGTTTCTGTTGCGGCGCTCGCAGATGATCAGTCGCGGCCTGAGTGATGCCGTACTGCTGGGCTCGACCCACTGCAGCGGCACCCTGCGCATCCGGGAATTCCTCACGCGCAACGGCCACCCGTACACGTTCATCGATCTGGATCGCGACTCGAGCGCGCAGGAGCTGCTCGATCGCTTTCACATCACGGCAGCCGACATTCCGGTGTTGATCTGCCGCTGCTCGGTCGTACTGCGGAATCCGACCAACCAGGCCATCGCGCAGTGTCTCGGCTTCAACGACGCGATCGACGCCACGCAGGTCCGGGATGTCGTGATTCTCGGCGCCGGGCCGTCCGGGCTCGCGGCCGCCGTGTACGCGGCGTCGGAAGGATTGGATGTGCTGGTGGTGGAATCCGCGGCACCGGGAGGCCAGGCGGGCACGAGCTCCCGCATCGAGAACTATCTCGGCTTTCCGATGGGCATTTCGGGACCGGACCTGGCGGCAGCGGCGTACAGTCAGGCGCAGAAATTCGGGGCGCAGGTCATGATCGCGGCCCCCGCCACGCGGATCACCTGCAACGTCAAGCCATACGAGATCGAGCTCGGCGAGGGCGGGGCGCGCGTGCGGGCCCGCGCGGTGATCATCGCGACCGGAGCCGAGTACCGCAAACTGTCGCTGCCGGGGCTCGAGCGATTCGAAGGCGCCGGCGTGTACTACTCGGCCACCTACATGGAATCACAGCTGTGCGCTGACGAAGAGGTCATCGTGGTCGGCGGCGCCAATTCGGCCGGCCAGGCCGCCGTGTACCTCGCGCAGACCGCGCGACACGTGCACGTCCTGATTCGCGGCGAAGGACTGGCCGACACGATGTCCCGCTATCTCATCCGCCGGATCGACGATCATCCCGGCATCAGCCAGCACGTGCGCACCGAGATTGTCGACCTCCAGGGGAATGGTCACCTGGAGCAGGTCCGCTGGAAGAGCAACGTCACTGGAGCGGAGGAGACGCGTCCGATTCGCCACGTGTTCGCGATGACGGGTGCAGTGCCGAGCACGCGCTGGCTGGTCAACTGCCTCGCGCTCGACGATAAAGGCTTTGTGAAGACCGGGCCGGAGCTGAGCGCCGAAGACCTGAACGCAGCCCACTGGCCGCTGCGCCGCGCGCCGCACCTGCTCGAGACCAGCCTGCCGGGCATTTTTGCCGTGGGAGACGTCCGCGCGGGGAGCATGAAACGTGTCGCCTCGGCCGTGGGCGAGGGCTCGGTGGCGATCGCCGCGGTGCATCGAGTCCTGCACGAGTAGAGGGTTAGTTCCACGGGAGCGCGCTGCGCTCCCGCCAGTATTCGTTCGCGTCCATGGTAACGGCCGCAAGCCGCGCGGTGGCCTGTGAGTCCCACCGAACGTTCGCCGCGCGAAGGTTGGACTGAAGCTGCGCGGCGGTCGCCGCACCGCTGAGCACGACGTCGGCCCAAGGCTGGTTCAGCACGGCGGCGAGCGCGAGCGCATCGATATTCGTTGCCAACCGTCGCGCTTCTTCCCGTAACGTGGCCATGCGGGCCGCGAACGCCGGATCGCTGTTGCGCTCGGTCAACCGTCCGTTCGCCAGCGCTTCCTTTATTATCACGCGCATCCCGGCGCTGTGCGCCGCCTCGAGTGCCGCGGCCGCGCTGCGCTCGAGCAGGTTCCAGGTGGCCTGGACGGCAGCGAACACCCGTTTGCCGCCGCGTTGGATGCCCAGCGCGCGTCGCAGCACTTCAGCCTGCAACGTACCCGTGAGTGTGAGACCCACTTGGACCCCGGATTGCTCGAGACGCGCGAGCTCGTCGATGACGGCGGCGGCGTCCAGCACGCCGCTTTCGAGGGTTGCCGAGTGGATCTGGTATAGTTTGAGATGGCTACCGAGCTTGGCTTTCGACTCCGCGAGCTGGTTCCGAAGATTGGCCACCGAGTGGTCCTTCACCTCGTGGCGATCGGCTGTCACGTGCCAACCCGCGGTATAGGTGTAGCCCCACTTCGACGCGACGAACACCGCGCCCGGCGCGATGCGCCGGCTCGCCAGCCAGGAAGCGAGGAACTCCTCGGCCCTGCCGTAGGAGCGCGCGACGTCGAAGTAGCGGATGCGGCCGGCGTACGCCGCATCGAGCACCGTGTGCGCATGGCGCTCCATGGCAGCCGGCTCGTAGTTGTCTCCGAGGTCCTGGGCGTGATCGAGGTTGATGTAGCCCGGCCGCCCCAGGGCGGCGAGCCCGAGGCCGAGCCGCGTCATCTCCAATCATAACCGTACGCGCGTGAGGAGCTGGCGAGCCGGCACCGCTCGCCAGCTTACAGCGTCCTCGCATTCGCGAACCAGATCCCGAAGTGCGCGGCAACCACTTTCGCCTTGCTGTTCGGCGTCGATGGAAATCAGTCGAGGAGGCTCTGTCATGCGGAGTTCAACGCTCACGCGCGTGATGACGGTATGCACGATCGGCGCCGGGGCAGTATTCGGCGCGCTCGTGCCGTCTCACCACGCGTCACAGGCAGTGGCGGCATCGCCGGGTGGCGATTGGAACGATCGCATCACGCGGACACCGATCAAGCACGTCATCTACATCATCGGTGAGAATCGCACGTTCGATCATCTCTTCGGGACGTTCGTCCCCAAGCACGGGCAGAAGGTCTGGAATCTGTTGTCGGAGGGGATCATCAAGGCCGACGGAAGTCCGGGACCGAACTTCGCTCGCGCCGCGCAATGGCTGGCCGTCGATTCCGGACCCTACTCGCTCCATCCCCGGCGTACGGCGCTGTACAGCGCGCTGCCACGCATCAACACCGACGGCACGCCATCGAAGGCACCGTTCCCAACAGTCGCGGCGGCTGCGGCGACCGAACCGGCGTTGCTCCCAGGAGACGTGAAGCTGCTCACCACCGGCGGCTCAGGCCTACCTCCTGGGCACATGATCGACCCGCGCTTCCCGGTGCTGCCAAACGGGCCGTTCACGATCACGCACTACATCTCGGAAGACGACTACGCGTCGAGCCCCGTGCATCGGTTCTTCCAGATGTGGCAGCAGCTCGACTGTGACATCCACGCCGCCACGCCGATGAATCCGAGCGGCTGCCGCAGTGATTTGTTTCCCTGGGTCGAGACCACTGTCGGCGCCGGAAGCAACGGTAACCCGCTCCCCGCGAACTTTACCGACCAAACAACTGGTGAAGGCGCAACGGCGATGGGCGTCTACAACCCGCTCGCTGGCGATGGCAGCTACCTCACGGGATTGGCCAGCGAATATTCTCTGAACGACAACTTCCATCAGGCCGTCCAGGGTGGGACGGGCGCCAATCACCTCGCGCTCGGCTACGGGCAGACGATTTTCTATGCCGACGCCAACGGCAATCCCGCGACTCCGCCCGTCAATCAGATCGAGAATCCCAACGCGCAGCCGCACACGAACAACTGGTACACGCAGGACGGCTATGGCGGCGGATCGTACGTGAACTGCGCGGACGTGACCCAGCCCGGCGTGGACTCCGTCATGACCTACCTGCGGTCGCTGCCGTACAAGGTGTTCCGCGGCGGCGATTGCCGGAAAGGCGGCTATTACCTCGTCAACAACTACAATCCCGGCTATCTGGGCAATGGCCAGCCGGCGCCGCTCGGCCCGAAGGAGTTCACGATTTCCCCCACGCGGCAGCGTAACATCGGCCTGCTGCTCTCCGAGCACCGCGTCTCGTGGAAGTATTACGGTGAAGGATGGAATAACGGCGCCGAGACCGGCGAGGATACGACTTACTGCAACATCTGCAATCCGTTCCTCTACTCGACGCAGATCATGACGAACCCCGCGTTACGCGCGAACAATAAGGACATCCAGGATTTCTACGCCGACATCCAGAACGGCACGCTGCCCGCTGTCTCGATCGTCAAGCCGGACGCGTTCCTGGACGGGCACCCGGCGTCGTCCAAGTGGGATCTGTTCGAGGCCTTCACGAAGAAAATTGTGCTGGCGCTGCAGGCGAATAAGGCGCTTTGGAACGAGACTGCAATCATGATCACCGTGGACGAGGGCGGCGGGTATTGGGATTCGGGTTACGTCCAGCCGCTCGATTTCTTCGGCGACGGGACCCGCATCCCGCTCATCGTGGTCTCGCCCTATTCAAAGGGTGTGGGGATGGTGCACACCTACGGGGATCACGTCTCATTCGACAAGTTCGTCGAGGCCAACTGGGGGCTCGAGACGATCGCGCCGAGCGGACGCGATAACCTCCCCAATCCCATCGTGAAGGGCGAGAATCCTTACGTTCCGGTCAATGCTCCGGCGATCGGAGACCTGATGGACATGTTCGACTTCAAGCACAAAGGCGAATAACCCGTATCGAACGGCAACCCGGGCGAACGCCCCGGTTGTCGTGATAATCGGGTCTCCGTGAACGGCCGCGAGATTCGCCTGACGGCCACGGAGTTCGATTTACTGCGGGTCTTGATGCGGCACGAAGGCCGCGTGCAGAGCCAGTGAGTGAGCGGCTCTGACCACGTATTTCCGGGAGGACCAGCAATGTCGTACATGCCATGGCACACGCCTCGGTCGCCAAACTATCACCTCCACCCACGCTGTCCGATTGGGCGCTACGTCGCGCCGCATCAACGGGTGCGCGGCACAGCGGGTCGGGGCATGTGCCCTGACTGCCAGAAACTGCTGGCGAGTGCGCCGCTCGAGATCGAGCGGCGCGTGATGCGCGACGAGCGGCCGGCGCTGTGATCGTGAAATCGCTTCCCGACCGTCTCGTCGCCGCGCTCGGACCCCCGAATGAGCTCGTGCTCCTCGCCGAGAATTCGCACCGGCTGTTCTTTCGAGGGTGGGCGCTGGGCCACCCGGTCACCGCCGGCGCTGACACGTTCACGCTGTACGTGGGCATCGAAGGCGACGTGTGGGAATATCAGGAGAGCATCGCGGGGGTCACCTGGTCACACATCCTGGGACTCGGAGCAGCCGAACAGGCGTTTGCCCGGCAATGCGAACGGCACGCCCCCGACTACCTGATCCGCGACGGGTGGCGCGAGCTGCGCCAACGCATCAGGGTTCTCCGGAGAACGATCGGCGATCTCCAGCACCCTCCTGAGCCGAACACCACCACGGCTTAACCAACGCGCAGCTGCGCCCGACATGAACCAGTTCATGAATCGGTAACGGTTTGTGGGGAAACGGTTACAGGACAGTGACGATCCGGTGGTCGTGCCGTTGGATCCGGCACCTACCATGATGTCCCGGCATGGCTACGCAATCGCGCCGGCGCATTCTGCTCATCTGCGGCTCGCTGCATCAGACGTCCATGATGCACGAGATCGGCGGTTATCTCTCGCATCACGAGTGTTTCTACACTCCCTACTACTGCGATGGGCTGCTCCGACTCCTCTCGCGTCGCGGGCTGCTCGATTTTACGGTACTGGGCGGCGCCATGCGCCGCCTGGCCGAGCACTACCTCGAAGAGCACGGCCTGCCGCGCGATGAGCGCGGCGCCCGCGAAGCCTACGATCTGGTCCTCACCTGCTCGGATCTCATCATCCCCAGAAATGTCCGCGACAAGCCGCTGGTGCTGGTCCAGGAAGGCATGACCGACCCCGAGCACATCGGCTACCGGCTGATCCGCTCGCTCGGCCTGCCGCGCTGGCTTTCGAGCACGGCGGCCACCGGGCTGTCGCTCGCGTACGACAAGTTCTGCATCGCGTCGGCGGGCTACCGCGAGTTCTTCATCTCGAAAGGAATCCCTCCTGAGCGCCTCGTGATCACGGGCATCCCCAATCTCGACAACTGCCGGCGCTATCTCGAGAACGACTTTCCGCACCAGGGCTACGTCCTGATCGCGACCTCGGACACCCGCGAGACGTTCAAGCCCGACAACCGGGTGCGTTTCCTCGCGCGGGCGCGGGACCTCGCGGCCGGGCGGCCGGTGATCGTGAAGCTCCACCCCAATGAAGTCGTGGAGCGCTCCGCTACCGAAGTGCGCGCGGTGCTCCCCGACGCGCTGATCTTCACCTCGGGCAACACGAATCACATGATCGCGAACTGCGACGTCCTGATCACCCAGTACTCGACGTGCGTGTACGTCGGCCTCGCGCTCGGCAAGGAGTGCCACTCGTACTTCGATCTCGCACAGCTCCAGCGCCTGCAACCGATGCAAAATGGCGGAACCTCGGCGCGGAGGATCGCGCACGTGTGTGACGAGTTGCTCGCTGCCGCGGAGCGCCCTCGGGTGCTGTGGAAGCGCGCCTCGTGACGGCGACCTCGGTCGTGACGGTCGTCCAGGCGCGAATGGGCTCGTCCCGCCTGCCCGGCAAGGTCCTGCTGCCGCTGGGCGAGAGTACCGTGCTCGAGCAAATGCTCGCGAGGCTCGCGCATGCCCGCCTCGCGGGAACCGTGGTCGTCGCGACGACCACCGATCCGGACGACGACGACATCGAAACGGTGTGCGGCCGCGCTCGCGTGGCGTACTACCGCGGCAGTCCCCTGGATCTGCTCGACCGCCATTACCAGGTCGCGCGCATCCTCTCCGCCGACGTCGTCGTCAAGATTCCTTCCGATTGCCCGCTCATCGATCCCGAAGTCGTGGACCGCGTCATCGCCGCGTACCTCGCAGCCGTGCCTCGCTGCGATTTCGTGAGCAACCTGCACCCAGCGACCTATCCCGACGGGAACGACGTGGAGGTCATGAGCGTGGCCGCCCTACACACCGCCTGGGAACGGGCACACCGCGACTTCGAGCGGGAACACACAACGCCGTTCATCTGGGATCAGCCGGAGCTGTTCCGCGTCGGGAATGTGACGCTCGAAACCGGAGCTGATCTCTCGCGCAGCCATCGCATCGTGCTCGACTACATCGAAGACTATGAGGCGATTCGCCGGGTGTTCGATGCGCTGTACCCGACCGATCGGCTGTTTGGGGCCGCCGACATCGTCCACTACCTCGATTCCCACCCCCGCGTCACGGCGCTGAACGCGTCGTATCGCGGCGTGAGCTGGTATCGCCATCACGCCGCCGAGCTGCGGACCGTCGAACGCCACAGGGCACACGAGGAGATCGCCTCATGACCGTGCCGCACGGGACCGTGGCGCTGCCGCGCCGCCATGTGCCGGCAATCGCCGAATCCGAGCGCCTGTGGCAGCGGGCGCAGGGTCTCATTCCGGGCGGCACGCAAACGCTCGCCAAGGGTCCGACCCAACACGTGTTGGGCGTTGCGCCCAAGTATCTGCGTCGCGGACGGGGTGCGCGGGTGTGGGACGTGGACGGAAACGAATACGTCGACCTGAACATGGCGATCGGCCCGCTGGTTTTGGGCTACGCCTATCCAGCCGTGGATGAGGCGATCCGCCGTCAGCTCGCTGACGGAATCACGTTCAGCCTCATGCACCCTCTCGAAGTCGAAGTCGCGGAGCAGATCCGCAGTCTCGTGCCGAGCGCGCAGGCGGTGCGGTTCTCGAAGACCGGCGCCGATGTCACGAGCGCCGCCATCCGCCTGGCCCGCGCGTTTACCGGGCGCGAGAAGGTGCTGTGCTGCGGCTATCACGGCTGGCACGACTGGTACGTCTCCGTCACCGACAAGCGCGTCGGTGTCCCCGAAGCGGTCCGCGATCTCACCTACACCTTCGAGTACAACGACCTCGCGTCGCTCGATCGCGCGCTCGACGCCGATGTGGCGTGCGTGATTCTCGAGCCCGTCACGTTCGAAGAACCGGAGCGGGACTTTTTGGCCGGAGTCCGCGAGCGCTGCACCAGGAACGGCTCGCTCCTGATTTTTGATGAGATGTGGACCGGGTTCCGCCTCGCCATCGGCGGGGCGCAAGCCCGCTACGCCGTCACGCCCGATCTCACCACCTTCTCCAAAGCGATCGCGAACGGGATGCCGTTGTCCGTTCTGTGTGGACGTCGCGATGTGCTCGCGCGGCTCGAGCGGGACGTGTTCTTCTATACGACCTTCGGCGGCGAGGCCCTCTCCCTCGCGGCGGCACAGGCCACGCTTTCGGAACTCGTCGCGCACGATGTGCCGGCGCATCTCGCGGCGCAGGGGGAGCGCCTTCAGGACGGCTACAACTTCATCGCCCGCGCGCTCGGCATCGATCACCTCACGCGCTGCATCGGTCCGGCGGCGCGGAGCCTCGTCACCTTCGATGTGCCCGCCGAGCCTGCGCAGGGAACCGCCACCGCGCTCGAGATGAAATCGCTGGTGCAACAGGAGCTCATCGGGCGCGGCGTGCTGTGGAGCGGCACGCACACGCTGAGCTTTTCGCACGGCGATTCGGAAATCGAACACGTGCTGGGCGCATATGAGGAAGCGCTGAGCATCCTGCGGGATGCCGTCCAGGACAATCGGGTACGGGAAGCCCTGCGCGGTGAGCCGATTCGTCCTTCGTTTCGCCGCACGGCAAACTTCGACACGCGCCCCCGCGAGAACCGCCAGCCCGCGAACGACGGCCTCTTTTCGCTCCAGGGACGCGTCGCCGTCGTGACCGGCGCTGCCGGCCTCCTGGGCCAACAGCACGCGACGGCCCTGCTGAATGCCGGCGCCAGCGTGGTGCTCGTCGATCTGCCGCACACGCGGGTCGCGGTTGTCGCCGCTGAGCTCGAGACCCGCACGCACGGCCCCGTCTGCGCGTTCCCGGCAAGTGTGGTCGATGGTGAGGACATCGAGCTGCTGCAGCAGATGCTCGAGGACCGCTTCGGCCGGCTCGATGTCCTCGTGAACAACGCGGCCATCAATGACAAGGTCGAGCAGTGGGGTCACGACACTGCCGCGCGAGCCCGCCGGCTCGAAGACGTCCCGCTCGCAGAGTGGCGCCGGGTGATGGATGTCAACGTGACCGGCGTCTTCCTGCCGTCGCAGATCCTCGGCTCGATGATGGCGGCCGCAGGCTCGGGGAGCATCATCAATATCGGGTCCACCTATGGCCTCGTCGGGCCCGATCCTTCGCTGTACGTCCGTCCCGACGGCGCGGAGCCACCCATCAAGTCGCCCGCCTATCCCGCGAGCAAAGGCGCCATCGGCGCGCTCACCCGCTTCCTCGCGACGCACTGGGGCGGCTACGGCGTCCGCGTGAATACGCTCGTGCCCGGAGGGGTCGCGAACGGGCAGGAACCCTATTTCATCGAACGCTACGCCTCACGTACGCCGCTCCGCCGCATGGCGGCGCCCGACGATTACCGCGGTGCGCTGGTGTTCCTCGCCAGCGACGCCTCACGCTACATGACCGGCAGCACACTCGTCGTGGACGGAGGGTTTACCGCATGGTGATCTCGAGGAACGGCTCTACCGAGCTCGGCAACGTCCGCCTCGTATTGACCGACTGCGATGGCGTGCTCACCGACGGGCACGTGTACTACTCGGAAGCAGGCGAAGAGCTGCTGCGCTTCTCGCGTCGCGACGGCATGGGCGTTGAACGGCTCCGCGCGGCGGGAATCGAAACCGGCATCATCTCCCATGAGCACTCGCTGATCACGGCACGGCGGGCACAGAAGCTCGGCCTCAGCGAAACCCACCTCGGAATCGAAGACAAGCTCGGGACGATCGCGGCCATTGCCGTGCGGCGCCAACTGGACCTCTGCGAGGTGGCCTATGTCGGCGACGATGTAAATGATCTCGAGGCGATTCGCGCGGTGGGGTTTTCCGCCTGCCCGGCCGACGCCGAGCCCGTGGTGCGCGATGCCGTTGACCACGTCTGCCGCGCGGCGGGTGGAGCGGGAGCGTTGCGCGAAGTCGCGGAGCTGATTCTGGCCGCGCGGGCGCGGGCCGATCGCCAGGATGGACCGGACCAGACGGGCGCGGCGCCCGGCGCCCGCATGCGTCTGCTACCCCCACCGCGCCGGGCGTGGATTCCGGTTGGCAACCGTGCGATCGGCGATGGTGAACCCGTCTATGTGATCGCGGAGATCGGCATCAATCACAACGGCTCGGTGGAGATCGCGAAGAAATTGATCGACGGCGCCGTCGCGGCGGGCTGCGACTGCGTCAAATTCCAGAAGCGCACCCCGGAGCTGTGCGTTCCGAAGGATCAGCAGCACATCGAGCGCGACACGCCCTGGGGGCGCCTCAGCTACCTCGAGTACCGCCAGAAAGTCGAGCTGAACTTCTCTCAGTACGCCGAGATCGACCGCTACTGTCGCGACCGCGGTATCGCCTGGACGGCATCCTGCTGGGATGAGCCATCCGTGGCGTTCCTCGCCGCCTTCGACCCGCCGTTCTTCAAGGCGCCTTCCGCGCTGCTGACGGACCACGACCTGCTGCGTCGCATGCAGGAAACGGACAAGCCGCTGATGGTGTCGACCGGAATGTCGACCATGGACGAGATCGATGCTGCGCTAGCGACACTCGACGGCGGCCAGCTCCTGATCGCCCACACCACCTCCACCTATCCTTGCCCGCCGCGGGAGTTGAACCTCCGCACCCTCGCCACACTCCGCGACCGGTACGCGGGCGTGCCGGTTGGCTACTCCGGACACGAGACGGGCCTGGCCACGACTTATGCCGCCGTCGCGCTCGGCGCGGCGTTCCTCGAACGGCATATCACGCTCGACCGCAGCATGTGGGGGTCGGACCAGGCAGCCTCGGTTGAAGTGGTCGGCCTGTTTCGCCTGGTACGCGATGTCCGCGCAATAGAAGAAGGATTGGGAGACGGGGTGAAGCGCGTGTATCAGAGCGAGCTGGGCGCTTTGAAGCGTTTGCGGCGCACTCCCACGCCAGCCCCGCTCAGCGCGCACGCGTGAATTCCGTCGAGCGCTGGACCCTCCTGGCGGTGGTCGTGTCGGGAGTCGGGTTCATGCTGCTCGAGCGACGGTTTCCCTACAACCGTGGGCAGCCGGCATTCCGCACCGGCTTTTGGATCGACATCGTGTTGTACTGCGTGGTGCAGAGCTACGTCCTGGGCATTGTGATCGGACGGATGATCCAATTCCTCGACGCTCACTCCACTCTCGCTTCCCTGGGCGCGCTCGCCGGGTGGCCAGTTATCGCCCAGATCGCATTCTTTCTCGTCACCCACGACCTCTACATCTACTGGTTCCACCGATTGCAGCATCGGGTTCCGTGGCTCTGGCGCCTGCATGAGGCGCACCATTCGGTACAGCAGGTGGATTGGCTATCAGGGGTGCGGTCGCACGCGCTCGAAATCCTGATAAACCAGTCCGTCGAATTCGCGCCGATTGTCCTGCTCGGCGCCGCGCCGCCGGTCGCGGTCATCAAGGGTGCGATCAGCGCCATCTGGGGCATGTTCATTCACGCGAACCTCGACGTCCGGCTGGGTCCGCTGCAATACGTCGTTAACGGGCCCGAAATGCACCGCTGGCATCACGCCACCGATCGAGCAGCGTACGATAAGAACTTTGCCACCAAGTTTGCCTGGTGGGATTGGCTGTTCGGCACGGCATTTTTCCCCGACCGCGGCTGCCGGAAGGCGCGGGGCTACGGCCTCGCCTATGTGCAATATCCCGAGCGCTTCCCGCTCGATTACTTCGTGCAGCAAGCCTACGCCTTTCGCCCAACTCTCGAGCCCGAGCGGGAAGCATGAACCTTCTGCCGATCGATGGCGTGCTGCTCCTCTACAATGCGGCGCTCATCGTTGTGTGGTTGCCACTCGCGCTCGAGACCGGGGGCGGGATTGCGCGTTGGATGATCGCCATCCATCTCGTGGGCCTGTGCCTGCCCGTGCTGCTCGGTCGCGCCGGCGCACTCCGAGGTTGGGTGGCGGTGCTGCGCGAGCTGTATCCGGCACTTTGGCTGCTCGTTTTCTGGCGAGAGCTCGGGATTCACTGCGCGCTCGTGGGCAGTGCAATGAATGACGCGCTGCTCGCCGCGTTCGACCACGCGTTCTTTACCGTGAACTTGAACGCCGTCTGGGCTCCGCTGATGCCGGCAGCCTGGTTCAGCGAGCTGATGCAGGGGGTCTACTTCGGCTATTACCTGTCCTTCTTCCTGCTGGTCGTCTACCTGTTTTCGCGCCGACAACGCTCGGTAACTCGGGACACGCTGCTTCGTGTGGGAATCACATATGCGGCGGCGTACCTCCTGTACGCGAGCGCTCCAACCGTCGGGCCGATGGCCATGGCGGAATTCCCGCGGTTCGCCGGGCCCGGTGCCGGCGGCGTGTTCCGCGCGCTCAATGATTGGCTCCAGGCGAACGGCGACGCGGCGGGGACGGCCTTTCCCAGCACGCACGTGGCGGGAGCCATCACGCTCGCGTGGCTGGGATGGCGCCACTGCCCTCGTTGGTGCGCGTGGCTCTTGACCTTCCTGGCGATATTGGTAGGCCCGGCAACCGTGTACACACAGAATCATTTCGTCCTCGACGCCGTGACCGGCGCGATACTCGGCCTCGTGCTCCAGGGACTCGTGGTTCCGGCGCTCGAGACCGAGCGGCCCGCGCTCCGTCTCAAGCTTCCGGCGTTCGGACTGCCGCGCGCCGGAGCTGAAGCGGCGTAGCAGCTTGCGCATCGGTTTGGTACAGCACGCTGTCCTGTTGACGCTCGTGCTCGTCGACATTCTCGCGCGCGCCTTTCGCATTCGCCTGCTGCTCCCGGGGTCGATCTGGGGCGCGGCCCTCATCAATACGTGCGGCGATGGACTCGCCGGCATCACCCCGGCACGCTGGGGCGGAGAGCCGCTGCGATTTCTCGCGTTTCGTAAGCAAGCGTCGAGCGGGACGCGAGTATTGGCGGCCTTCGCCACCGAACTGAGCGTCGATGCCGTCATGATTCTCGCGATCAGCCTGATACTCGTGCGCTGGCCCGGAGCGGTGAGCGGTCCTTGGGTGCACCGGATCGCGATGTTGCTGACCATACCGCTCGCGCGAGTGATCATGATCATCGTCGCCCTCGCGACGGCGGTGGGTGTGCTCCTGGTCATCTGGCTGAGCCGATTCCTCGGTCACGGGCATTCCTACGCCGGCTGCCTGCACGACGCCTTCAAGCGCACGCCCGGAATCCTCGTCCGGATGAGTCTCTGGACGGTCATCAGCATCGTGTCGCGCGCCGCCCTCCTCCCTGTGCTCGCGGCCAGCGTCCCGGGGGCCGACATGAAAATGCTGTTTGTCGGCTCGTTCACCCTGCTCTTCGCCCAGAGTGTTTTGCCGATGCCCGGGGGCGCTGGCGCCGTCGATCTGGCATTCGCCGGGCTGTTCACCCCGGCACTCGCGGGACGTGGGATCGGGCAATTGCTGCTGGTCTGGCGGTTTTACACCTGGGGATTGGCGGCCCTCGTCGGCGCCGCGATGCTATGCGTGGTGTGGCGACGTGCGTCGGGCAAGCGATCGCCACCGGCTCGGAATCCCTACGGCACCGCGATAACCCCGAGTTGGCCGAGCGCCTCCACTGACATCTCGACCGCCAGCGCGGCCAAGAGCATTCCCAGGATGCGGATCAACCCGGCGCCCCCGCTCTGACCGAGCAGACGCAGCAGCGGTTCAGCGAACCGCATTCCAACGTAGGTGAGCGCAAGGATCACGAGCAGCACTCCGGCCGTCACGGCCTGGGCGCCCACGGAATGCACGGTGTTATCCGTGAGCACCACGACCGCGAGCAGCGCGCCCGGTGACGCAATCGCCGGGATGGCGAGGGGAAACACCGCGGGATCCTGGCCCGGGGCGCCTTCGCTGGTCGAGTGTTGCGTGATGTCTCCGAAGGTCATTTGAATCCCGAACAACAGCAGGAACAAGCTGCCCGCGAGCTGAAACGAATTCAGCGAGATATGCATGGCGCCCAAGGCGAGCTGCCCGAGCGCCAGGAACGCCACTAGCACGACCGCGGCAATGATCGTGGCCCGCCCGGCAAGCACGCGTCGTTCGTGGGCATTGAGCTTCGCCGTCAGAGAGGCGAATATCAGGACCGCCCCGATTGGGTCGATCGTGGTGAGCAGGATCAGCGTGTCGCGAACGATTTTTGCGCTCATGGGTTGCGGCCTTGTTGGGGACGACTAGCGTTCGCGGCCGGGATGCGGGTATTCTTGTCTCCGGAAGCGCCGCTTAGGGAACTGCCACGGGACGGTGTCCTTCCGATGCGTGTGTCCGTCATTGTCCTGGAACAAACGAATGCACCGGGGTACTCAACGGGGCTTCGCTCTAAGGAAAAAACTCTCATGCGCGGTGCGCAATTGAAACGCAAGTTGAATAGTCACAAAGGGCAATGCCTGCCCGACCGCGCGAACACGAACGTTCTCGTCCGAACGAACATTGGTGTGACGACAGTGCTGGCGGATCAACAAATCTCATGGTTCACCGCCGCCCTCGCGGCGCTCGGCCTCGTTTCCCTTCCCATCGGCAGCCCGATTCGAGCACAGCAGAGAGCCACCAGTCCGAAGGACAACAGTTCGCAGGACACTGGCTCGCTTCCCTCCTGGATGTTCGAGGGGTTTGCAGCACGGAAAGGCCCGTCCGGGAGTCCGCTGTTCGGCGGGATCGGCTTCACGAAATACGGTGGCGTGATTGGTCTGCGCGTTGCCGGCGCGATGAATCTGCAGAACGACAGCACCTCGGTCGTCACGCCCGGTAGCTCGCACACCACGCTCGGCGCGTGGTCGGCCGGTGCGGACCTGATCCTCGAGCCCATGCGTGCGATGCCTTCGCTCAAGTGGGCCTTGATCGGCTTTTCGCCCTACGTATTCGGTGGTGTCGGGGGCTACGGCGTGCATCCCATCGGATCTCCGGATACGACATATGGCACCTGGAGCTACGGCGTGGGGCTGCACCACGACCTGTTCGGACAGCTCGGCGTCCAGGGCGAAGCGCGCTATCGCCATCCGTTTGGCAGCGATCACACACCGACGGGTGAATTCAAGGATAATCTCGAGTACAGCCTGGGATTCACGATCGGCTTTGGCCATCACCAGCCGCCCGTAAAAACCGAGGTTCCGAAGAAGACCACGACCGGTCCGACCGGCCCCGCCCCTCGGGGGGTTGCACCTCCGGTCGATGCGGCTAGCGCACGCTTCGCTTCACGCATTCTCGATGACGCGGAAGGCCTGCTGTACACGGCGTATCGCCAGGGTGGCACAAACCCCCAGACGGGTTTGGATGCCGGCGGCTTCGTGCAATATGTGTTTGCCCAGGAAGGCGTACGCCTGCCCCGCACCGCGCGTCAGATCGCGGCGATGGGTGATGCCGTCGGCTTGCGCTCCAATTCGCTCCGCCCCGGCGACCTGCTCTTCTTCGCGAATCAAGGCCGCGTCATTGACCACGTTGCGATTTACGCCGGCCGTGACCGCATCATTCATTCGACTGCGAGTGGTGGCGGTGTACGTTATGATGTCCTGACCGAAGGAGAGCGCGGAAAGTGGTTCTCCGATCACCTTGTGGCGGCGTGCCGTATCCGCGCGCCTGTCGCGTCGCCAACCGACGAGTCACCCGACCCGCCGGATCATGCTCCCCCGTCTCCGCGAGCCCAGTAATGAATCGGATTGCGTTATCGTTTGGTTTTCTCGTTGCACTCATGACGCCGCTTTCCGGCCAGGTGAGCGTCAACCGCCCCGCTCCGGCCGGTGCACCGGCCGGGCCGCCGGCGGCCGGGCCCAGTAATGCCTCGGCGGACGCCGACGCCCTACGCACGACGCTCGGGATCACGGTGACCACATCCGGTACCGATCGCGACACGCTCGGTCTGCTCGTCGCCTCGGTCGCCGCGGGGAGCGCCGCGCAGCATAGTGGCGTCGAACCCGGTAACCGTATTGCGGATGCCAACGGTACGAGCGTCCGGATTGGAGCGGCCTCGGTAGGACGCCGCGAGGCGCGTGACGACGCGGTGCGCAGAATGGCCGAAGTCGTGCGTGGTGCGTCCGATTCCGTGGCGCTCCGCCTGTTCGGCGGCGGGAAATATCGCACGGTCTTCGTGGCGGTGCCGCATAAAGCGGCTCCGGCCGCGGCGCCGATGGTTGTCGCAGACCCCACCGCGCACCCACTCACGGTGGCGAGCGTCATTGAAATCGTGAGCGAGGCCCGGGATCAGGTCCAGCGGCTCATGGAAGACACGCTGGCCAAGCCGCTGCCGCTCGACACGTTGATGTGGGTACAGGGACAGCTCGGATTGATTGAGCGGCGGCTACAAGCAACGCGCCAGGCCCCGCCGCCACTCCCGCCAGCGCCGGCGCCTGCTATGGCGGCTCCCGCTGCCGCAGCAGTAGCCGCAGTGCCCGCTGGTCCGGTAGCGGATACCAGTATTCCGGGAATTCGGACCACCGCGGTCACGGACGAGTTGACCGATTACTTCGGCGCCGAGAGCCGTGGCGGAATCCTGGTGCTCGACGCGGATTCGTCCTGGGCGCCCGTCCGCAAGGGTGACGTGATCCTGCGGATCAATGGCCAGCGCGCCACGCCCGATGCGCTGCGTGCCGCTGCCGCTGACCGCGCGCATCCCGCGCAGGTCGACTTACTGCGGCGCGGCCGCTACCTGATGGTCACGGTGCACGCCGGCGGCTGAACCAGAACCTCACGAAGCGAAGCGCGTCACCGTGCCAGGCATGGTGACGCGCTTCGAGTTTTTGGGGGCTCAACTAGTTCTTAGCGCAGATCGAACTCCAGCTGCGCTCGGCGGATCGCCGAGCGGAGGGCCGTACTCCAGCGTGCGCGCGTGCCGCGCTCGGGCTGTTCATCCGCCGCGCGCCAGTTGGCCACACCCGTCTTGGGTGGCTGACGCACAATGCGGAATT
>Ga0335085_10006230_pt1 | contig 18890 bp, 16 predicted proteins | sample Lox_Sample_45_FD_206712 | JGI IMG/M metagenome (GOLD analysis project Ga0335085, IMG submission 206712) | Soil microbial communities from Loxahatchee National Wildlife Refuge, Florida, United States - Lox_Sample_4.5 | ecosystem: Environmental > Terrestrial > Soil > Wetlands | place: USA...
CATCGCGCGAATGGCGCCCATGGGCGTCATGGCGACAAGAGCACCCTGACTGGCATGAAGTGCGGCACCCTCTTTGGCGAGCCCTGCTTCGAGTGCCTGTTCAGCCTGCTTCTGCGCATCGATGTCGAACGTAGTCTCGACGATCAAAGGATCAGTCGTGCCGCCTGCCAGTTGGGTAGCTTGCGCGACGATCCAATCTGCGAAGTAGCCGGCTTCAGGCGTGCTCGTCGCGCGCACGATCCGCGGCCGGGTTGACTGTGCTTCCAGGCACACTTGCCGCGATATGTAGCCGGCCTGCTGCATGGCATCGAGAACTACGCCAGCTCGGCCTTCGCTGGCATCGGCGTTGGTCAGCGGATTGAATCGTGCCGGGGCCTTCACGCTGCCGGCGAGCATGGCCGCTTCCGTCAGCGTCAACTGAGAGGCCGGCTTGCCGAAGAATCGCTCGGCGGCACCTTCGATCCCGTAAACGCCGCCGCCGAAATACACGCGGTTGAGGTAGAGCGTGAGAATCTGGTCTTTGCTGTAGCGGGACTCCAGGTAGAGCGCCAGCAACGCTTCCTGCATCTTTCGCTTGAATGTGCGTTCAGGCTCGAGGAACAGATTCTTTGCAAGCTGCTGGGTGAGCGTGGACCCGCCCTGTACCACCCGGCCAGCAAGAATATTCTCCGCGGCTGCGCGCAAAAGGCCGACGGGATCAATTCCGATATGATCTCTGAATCGGCGGTCTTCGATGGCGATGAACGCATTGGGAACATAGGACGGCAGCTGCTCCGTGCCCACTATGGCTCCGCGGGTCAGGCCCTTTCGCGCAACAAGCCGGCCCTTTACGTCAAGAATTGTGATGTCCCGCGAATTGTCCAGCGCAAGCAGGCCGCGTGTGTCCGGCAACTCCGAAATCCAGTGAAACGATATGATGGCGCCTATGATGAGACCCCACGCCACCAGGAGCGCAAAGGCGTAGGGCCAAGTCCTGCCCGGCTTCGGTTTGACGGGCGCCTGGGGGCCGGCGGAGACCGCGGCAATGCGTTGGCGTGTCCGGAACGGTACCTTATGGTCGGAAGCCATGCGGGCAGGGGTCTTCTGGCTTGCCCGGCATTTCTAAGCGCGATCGGTTAACCAGTATTAAACATGAGCGGCGCCAGCGCACCGCGCGTGTCGGGCGAATTCCCTTTGAATGGCGGCGGCCCGCACAAAGCCCGGTTGAAGCGCTTACGAGTATCCATCGGAGAATATTTCGGCCGCGGCACTGCGTTTACTGACGATAAAATGCGCCGCGGTACAAGTTTATTCGCCGGCTTCGATCTCAAGACACGAAGCCGCGAGGCATTCGGGGGGTGGCAATACGGTGGCGTCTGCGCGGTCGAACGAAGGAGCCGTGATCATCAATCCGGATACTGCGGACAGGGTCGGCCACCGCGTCCCAGTGGAAGAGATTGACCACCCCACCGTCCTGGAGGCCTTGCGCGTCTGGGACGAGCAACGCGGCGACAGGAATTTTCCCTCCAAAGCGGCGATGACGCCCCGACGCATGAAAACCTTCCTGCGCAATATCGTGCTGATCGCTGCAATCGGAGAAAGGCCCGATTACGAATATCGCATATTCGGCGACGCCGCCGTGGTGGCATTCGGACAAAATTGCACCGGCATGCGAATCGACGCTTTGAACCGGCTTCAGCCGGGTTATGGCGAGGTGATGGGACGTCTGTTCGATTTCGTGCGACGCAGCGGCTCGCCCGTATTTGTTCGCGGCACGCTCATGCGCGCGCTTAACAGCGCCGACGAACAGCAGGCCGTGTTCCTGCCGCTCGGCTCGGACGAGGCGGTCGATCACATCCTCTACGTCGGGGGCTACAAGCGGGTTTCGCGCGATCCGTGATCGGCATCCGTCCACGGACGACTTGGCAAAGGGCCCGGCTCTAGTCGCCGATCTTCACGTCAGCCATGCCTGCGGAGCTGAGGTGCCCGCGATAAGCTCTTATCCGCACGTTTCCCGAGCCGAAGGCGTCGACACGAGGATCGACGGCTACTCCTCCAAAATCGAAATTACCGGCGCCCAAGATTTCGACATGCAGCGGATCGGCGGTGCCGTCGGCGATTTTCACGGAGCCCGAGCCCGCAATCGCGACGTTGGCTGGCCCGTTGATGCGAGGCGAGGAGACATCTCCGGCGCCGGCGATATCGATATCGAGAGCGCCGGCGATCGGTCCAAACCGGGCATCGCCGGAGCCGACAATGTTCGCCTTCAGGCTGCCGAGGGGGCCGGTCACGATCTTGCCCGCTCCGCCGACATCAAGTTTCAGCGCTCCGGTCACGCCGGCGATCACGAGTTTCCCCGAGCCGCCCAGCGCCAGTTTGGCGCTTGCCACGTGTCCGATCTTGGCTCGTGTCGCGCTTGCTTCGAACTTCAGATTGCCTTGTGTGTCGCCGATGTTCGCATCTCCGACCAGGTTTTCCACGGCGATGTCGGTCCCGCGCGGGACGCCGACCCGCACGGTCAGGTCGTGCGCGCCGGGTGCGGCCTCGGAAAAATCCAACCAATGATGCCAATCCCACACGGAACGATTGTCTTCGGTTCCCGCGGCATCGATGTCGAGCCGGGAATCGTGAACCGCGACCGTCAAGCGGTCCAGCCGATCCTCGGCGCCCCAGGCTTCCACAGTCATCGGCCCGGAATTGCTCACGGTGACAATCAGCGTGCCAACCATGCCATCCACCTTGAGGCTTCCGGCGGAATAGGTCCGCAGTGGCAGATGTCCTGCGCCGCCGTTGTCATGCCGCGCCGATGCGGGGGGATCGGCCAGTGACGGCAGAACGAGAAGGCCGGCACAAGCGAAGCCTCCCAGCAGGGATTTCAAGCTACCGGTCATCTTTGGCTGTGGTCACCCGAATTCACCGCCAGAAGACATAGGGCGCGGCGCGCTCATGCGCATAGATGGCGCAAATCGCAGGTCTGCCATCGCGGCCGCGCATGAGAACAAATTAGTAACGCAGGTCGTTCCGGCAGTCCCGGCCATAAGGGTTTCCCAAGTTCGTCCTTAGGCAACCAGGCGGTATCCGCCGCTCTCCGTGACGAGGATTTGTGCGTCCGCAGGGTTGCTCTCGATCTTCTGTCGCAGCCGGTAAATGTGAGTTTCCAGCGTGTGCGTGGTGACGGCAGGATTGTAGCCCCAGACTTCGTGAAGAAGTGCCTCGCGGCCCACCGTTGCGCCCGACCGGTGAAGATATTTGAGAATGTTCGTCTCTTTCTCGGTCAGCCGGATCTTCTTGCCCGCGTCGTCCAGCAGCACCTTCGCGCTGGGACGAAATGTATAAGGCCCGATTCGGTAGACGGCATCCTCGCTTTGCTCGTGGCTTCTCAAATGGGCATGGATCCGGGCCATGAGCACGGCAAAGCGAAACGGCTTGGCGACGTAATCGTTGGCGCCGGCACCGAGCCCTTCGATGATGTCGTTGTCGGCGTCTTTCGCCGTGAGCAGAATTATGGGGCAGCTGATACCCGCCTGTCGGAATTCCCGGCACAGCGTGCGGCCATCGCCGTCCGGCAGTCCCACATCGACAATCATGAATTCGTACAAGCCCTCGCCCGCGCGCGCGCGGGCTTGCGCACAGCTTGCCGCTTCGACGGTCTCGTATTCGCCCTCGGCGGTCAGCTGCTCCGCCAGGGACGCCCGCAACATGGTGTCGTCGTCCACCAGAAGGACGCGCCTGCTGCTGGCCATTGCAGCTCCTTCTCAAAGCCCCCCAAATTCCGACTCTATCCGGATTCGCCGCGGAGGTGTATCTCCCACGACGTGAGCGACAGGAAGCAATCAGGTTCTCCGGCCGGCACGGCGCAGCGGACAAACCCTCCCGCCCCGGCCGCGCTGATTGTGCGCGGCGTCGCGGCATTTCGCTGCGGAATGCCCGTTTGGATCGAGAGCGACCCGCGCCATGGCACGCTTGCGCTGGCCGTGGAAACTGCCGGCCAGGATACGGTCGTTCGCCTGATGCAACGCCATGGTACCCCGCTCCTGGTGTTGACGCACGCGCGCGCCCGGACCCTGAAGATCCATCTCTACACGCCGGATGTCGTGGCCATCCGGCCGGAATTGCCGTTGCGCGTTGACCGGCTGCGCGCGATTGCCGATCCCACGGTCGATCTGGCCGAGCCGTTCAAAGGTCCGTTCGATACCGTCAGAGCGTCGCTGGATTCGACGTTTCCGGCGGCTGTCAGTCTGGCCAAGCTCGCGGGGCTGCTGCCGGCCGTGCTGGCCTTCTCGGTGTCTGCAAGGCCGCGCGGTATCGTTGCGATCACGGCTGAGGCGATATCCGGTTTCGCGCACGAAGCCGTACAGTCCTTGTCGGTCGTCACGCGCGCACGTGTGCCGCTTGCCGGCGCGGAGCACACCGAGCTCGTGGCCTTTCGTTCTGCGGCAGGAGGGCCTGAGCATTATGCCGTCGTGATCGGATCGCCGCCGACGGATCGTCCGGCGCTCGTGCGCCTGCATTCGGAATGCTTCACCGGGGATCTGCTGGATTCACTGAAATGCGATTGCGGCTCGCAGCTGCGCGGCGCGGTGAAGGCGATCGCCGAGGCGGGCGGCGGGGTCTTGCTTTATCTGGCGCAGGAAGGCCGCGGCATCGGACTGGTGAACAAGCTCAGGGCGTATCGTCTGCAGGACCAGGGTTTCGATACGATAGAGGCCAACGAAAGATTGGGTTTCGAACCCGATGAACGGCTTTATGCCGTTGCGGCGCGCATGCTGGCGCTGCTGGGATACAAATCCGTGCGTCTGCTGACCAACAATCCCGAGAAGGTCGCCGCACTCACGGCGGAGGGCATAGCAGTCGTGGAACGCGTGCCTCACGCTTTCCCCGGCAATGTCCACAACCGGGGTTATTTGCGGACCAAGGCCGAAAAGGCCGGGCACCTCTTCTAGGCTGCGCACGCTCGGTCGTGACCGGCAAATCCTGCCGGGGCTGCGCCGGGGGAGTTGTACAAAATGCCGGCAAATCCGGCCGTTTTCGGTTGGCAGAGCCCTTGCTTGGGTCAGGCCATGACAACCGTCGCGCCATCCGCTGCCACTCCCCTGCCGCTCGGCGGGGCTGCCGCGCCGGCGAGCCATGGTTTGCTGGACGGCTTCTTCGACGGCGAGGACGGCGGCTTCAGCTTTCACGATCTCTTCAGCGTCGTGAATCCGCTGCAGCACATCCCGATCGTCTCCACGCTTTATCGTCATATTACGGGCGACACCATCAAGCCTCTGGCGCGTGTCGCAGGCGACACGCTCTACGGCGGCTGGATGGGCTGCATTTCGTCTGTTGCCAACATCGTCTTCGAGAAGGAGACGGGCAAGGATTTCGGGGACACGGTGCTAGCCTACCTCGAAGGCGGCGACGGAACGAAATCGGTGGCGGATGCGGCCAACACTGCGGATACGTCGATGAATTCGTCGATCCCGGCGCAGGCCGCGCTGCACGCTGTGCCTATCGCCCCGCCGGTCGTAAAGACCTCACAGCTCGCGATGCCCGCCGTGCAGGTTTCCACATCCGCTTCGCAGCCTGTGACGTCGAACGTGCAGTCTTCGGTGCAGCCTGCCCAGCATGCGGCACCGGCCCTGCGAACCAAGCCGCAATCTCTCCCGCCTGCTGCGCCGGTCGCCACGAGAGCGCCGGCATTGCTTCAGAGTTTTTTGCCGACCGACGACCAGGCCTCGGCGTCGCTCGCCTCTTCGATGGCCGGGGCCAATGTCGATCCGGAAATTGCCCAGCGGGCTCTGTTCGCCTACCGGCGATCTTTGGCTGTTGGAGCCGTCGCTTCGCGGGATATCAGCCCGGCGCTCTGACCTGATCGGTGCGCGCGACTGGTTGCCTCCGCCCGAAACGGGCAGAACCGGGCGTTCGGCCGATCACATCGCATTATATTTTAGGCCAGTACACTTCGTGCCAGACGCCGCTGGTGTCCAGCGCGGAACCTTCGACATTGCCGAGTTCGTCGATGCCTGTTGCGACGGAATTCGTGAATTGGCCGACGGGCAATTTCTTGTGCAAATCGACGGCGCTCGATGCCGAGCTTTTCCACACCATGGCGTGCCAGCGCGCGCGACGTCCCGAACCGACGACCGCGAGACCGGCCTGGAATACGACATTTTTGTTTAGCAGGCGCACGGCATAGATGGATGAAGCGGTGAATTTCGTGTTCAGCGGGTGCAGATCGTAGCCGACGCCGGTTCCTCCTGCGTACGGTATCCAGAGCGCGGCATGCCAGTTGCCGCCGCTCGAATTCGTCGTCACCGAGCCGGCAAATTCGGGGAGCGCGCCGTCGGTGCAGAGACAATCCCATGTCCCCGCTGCAACAACACCGCCAGTCCCGCCCGATATCAGCGGAAGCAGATCCGTCGGCGTGTAGGTGGTCGAATTCGTTTCCGCCCACACGAACGGATGCACTTCGCCGTTGGCGACCGCATAGCCGCCGACATAGAGGCTCAGGCCTTGCGCAATCGAGGTGGCGGCGGCCGAGTAGAAGCCGCTCGGCAGCGGCAGCTCCTGGCCGGGTAATGCCTCGTAATTGTCGACGAACAGCCACGGATGATAAAATCCGCTCGTGTCCGTCGCCGTGCCGACGATGTTGCCGGAGCCGCCGACACCCTGCGCAACGGAGGAACGAAAGCCTGCCGGATGCAGATCGGTGAATGCCCCGCTCACCCACGACGCCGCATGGAGCACGGACTTCTTGGTAATCACGAAACCGGCGGTCGTCTGATACCAGCTCGTCATATAGGCGCCGCCGCCGTTGTAACCGGAGGGCGTCACGTCTGAGCCGTTGATCACCGGCCTCGGATGGGAGCCGGCATCGAGCGCCGTAATCGCCCACCCGCTCTGATCGCGCGAGTTTCCGCCCCAGTACGGAACGCCGTATTGGCCGGGAACCGAAACGATGCCATTGGAGCTCAAGATCGTGCCGCGATCCACGGCCGTGCCCCAGGTGGCGAGGGCCGGCCCGGCAAACAGGCAGACCGCAACGGCTGCCAACAATATCCTGCTGTGTTTCATGGCAAACCTCCCCAAGCTGCTGCGCCCGAAGCGGGCGACGTCAATCGTTCAGCGAGTTTTGCTCGTCGGCCGGAGCGAGATGTTTCCATGCCGGCGGAATTTCAGCCGCAATGCCAAAATTCACAAATGATAAGACGAGAAGTGCCGACTTAGAGCAGAGTTACTCTAGGTTAGTGCCTGATTTCAGGCAAGGGGCTGCAAGGCTTGACGTCGGTTTTGCTGAACGGTTTTGCGTTCAATGCCGCGTCCCGAAGATCGCCGTGCCGACCCGCACATGCGTCGCGCCGAAACGAATCGCCATCTCGAAATCCGCGCTCATGCCCATGCTGAGGTGGGGAATTTCGTGCGCTCGCGCGAGCTTGGCGAGCAATGCAAAATGCGGTGCGGGCGCCTCGTCCGCCGGCGGAATGCACATCAGTCCTTTCACCGGCAGCTTGAGCTGATCGCGGCACAGCGCGATGAATGCTGCCGCCTCGTCCGGAACAACGCCGGCTTTCTGTGGCTCTTCGCCGGTATTGACCTGAACGAACAGATCCGGGCAGCGGCCGACGCAATCGCACGCGCTGCGCAATGCATGCGCGAGCTTCGGCCGATCCAGCGAATGGATCGCATCGAACAGCTCGACCGCCTCGCGCGCCTTGTTCGTCTGCAAGGCGCCGACGAGATGCAGCTCGACATCGGGGAATTCGTCGCGCAGCGGCGACCACTTCCGAATTGTCTCCTGCACGCGGCTCTCGCCAAAGCATCGCTGCCCGGCTTGCAGCACGGGCCGAATACGCTCGGCCTCGAACGTCTTCGACACCGCGACCAGCTTCGTAAACGGCGCCGGCCTGAGGGCCGCCTTCCTTGCCGCGTCGATCCGCGCCAGAATGTCGGCAAGCGCGGTGGCGGGTGTTTCGGCGAAAGAGGACATTGGTGGCGAATAGACTCGCCGGGGCGAGGCTGGCAAGAGCGGCGTTGAGCTTCCACCGCAATCCGTGGCTGCCGCATCTTGTTTTCCTGATGGATGACGACCGCGTGACGGAGCCGCTGGCCGCCGTGACGGCGCTGCCGCGCGGCAGTCTGGTGATCGTTCGTGCCCGCGACGCAGCACGCCGTCGGGCGCTGGCGGCCGCCACGCGATCGATCGCGTGCCGGCGAGGGATTTTGTGGATTGTCGCCAGCGATCCCGATCTGGCGGCGCGGGCGGGTGCCGACGGCGCGCATTTCCCCGAGGCTGGGGCCGGCGAGGCGCTGCATTGGCGCGTGAAACGTCCCGGCTGGCTGATCATTTGCGCGGCGCATTCACTGCAAGCGTGTGGACGCGCAGCGCGCGCCCGTGCGGATGCCGTTCTGCTTGGACCGGTGTTTGCGACGCAGAGCCATGCTGGCCGCGCATTCCTCGGGCCCGCACGTTTTCGTCTTATGGCGCGCCAATCCGTCATTCCGATCTATGGGCTCGGCGGCATCGACGCAGGAACGGCGAAGCAATTGCGAGACGCACCGCTCGCCGGACTGGCCGCGGTCGGCGCGCTCGCCGTGTGAAGCGATCGGCGCGCAAATGCAGTGGCTCAAGAAATTCGATTTCACCACGAAGGACACAAAGAACACGAAGGCAGCACGAAGGGTGAACCGCGGTGGCGGGGCATCGGCGCGAAGCGCAGGCTAATCTGCAAAATGCCTCACCCAGAGACGCAGAGTCACGGAGGTTCCGCGGAGTTCGTCCTCCGTGGCCATGTGAGAGAAATGATTTTGCGCTTCGCGCGGGAGCCAGCCCCAGCGAAGCAATATTCGTGCTGCCTTCGTGTTCTTTGTGTTCTTGGTGGTTAAAACAGCAGCGCGGTACCCTGGCACATCGCATTCAAACGTGAAGCCTGGCGTGGACGAAAGCAGCATCGAGTGCGCTGTTGCCGGCATCGCTCGCCGGCGGATCACGCCTCAGCAGCAGGTGCTGCCATCCCAGCGTCAGCTGGAGATTGGAGTTGACGACGTAACCCAGGCTTGGCTCGTAACCCCGCTCGGTCAGTCCGGGCAGCTTTGCTTCGCGATCGGCTGTGCCGTCGATGAATTCGAAGCCCGGGATCCAAGCCCCGCTCGTGGCGGTGATGCTCAGCCGGTATGATCTCGTTGCGCCCTGACGGAATGCTGCGTCGCTGTCGAACGCGTAGGCATTGGCGTGCCGAAATCCGCCCCCGATTGTCAGGCCCACCTCGCCAAGCTCATAGCCTAGCGCAGCGCCGATTCCCCAGTCGAGCAAGTCATTGTGTCCCTCGGTCCTTGCTGCATCGTGACCAATGACGGCCGCGGCGTAGACGTCGGTCGAGACTGGTCCGAGATCGCCGTCGTAGTTGGCGGCCGCTTCGAGAAGGTTGGTTTGTCTGTCGGGGACGATCATGCCCCGGCCCGCGAAGGGAAGGACATCGCGTGCTTCGTAGGGCGTGAATGAGCCACCAAGTTCAATGCCGTAGAGGCGCGGCGTGTAGTAGCTGATCTTGGCGAAATTCTCGGTGGCGAACTCGCCGGTCTTTAACCGGAAGCCGTCGATCAGCGGCTCCCCGGTTACGGGATTGCGGAAGAATGTCACGCCGGCGGCATCGAGTGATACCGCATCGTCCACTTTCGGCCCGACGACCGAAAGCGCATACGCCGCCCCGTCCTGCTGCCCTACCTCCAGGCGGCCGTACTGCGTTTGCAAGGACATGTAGGCCTTCTCGAACAGCCGGTTGCCGTAGATGTCGCCCGAAAGCTCGTCGCGGTAGGCGAGGAGGGCGGCATGGGCAGCGATCTCCCAGCCGTTGTCGAGATCGTCTACGAGGCGCGGCGTGAGGAGGGTGGAACCGGTGAGACCCGGCCGGGCGCTGCGCCCAGGCTCATCGGCCAGATAAGCGGCGCCCGACAGGCTTCCGCCCACCGAAGCCGTCCAGTCGTCCAACGCGAACGACGCAGGGGAAATGCTCCAGTCGCTCCAGTCGGCCGCCGCCGCGCCCGGCCATGCGAAGATGAGGGCCGATGCGGCCAGGAAAAGCGGTCGCATACCAGGTCTCCGGCGCCCTCGCGGACACCCTTACCACACGGAGACATTGCGCGCCTACGTCAAGAAACGTATAAGCGCCGCCGGGCGGGGAACGGCTTGGGTGCCCTAGGCTCACGAAAATTCGGGCTCGCAAGAATACAGGACACAAAAATTCCATGCGGACTTTGACCGTAGTGTTGTGCGCGCTGCTTCTGACCGCGTGCGGGTCGTCCTCCAATGACAGTACGGATGCCAACATCGGGTCCACCGCGATATCGAGCGACAGCGGACGCGTCACGCTGGGCGTCAATTCCTATTTGTGGCACGCCACGCTGGATACGCTCTCCTTCATGCCGCTGGCGTCCGCCGATCCCTTCGGCGGGGTGATCATCACGGACTGGTATTCCGCCCCGGAAGACCCGAGCGAGCGGATGAAGGTCACGATCTATATTCTTGATCGCAGGCTCCGGGCTGACGGCCTCAAGATCGCCGTGTTCCGGCAGACCCATTCCGGCGACAGCTGGGTCGACGCCCAGGTCAATCCGGACACCGCCACCAAGCTCGAGGACGCGATTCTGACGCGGGCCCGCGAGCTAAGGCTCGCGAGCGAGCCGCCGCAAGGCTAGGAATAGGAATCGCTGCAGGCTCCTGATTCTCCCGCTGCCTTCAGCGAAGGATGCGAGCGGGAGAAGAGAGGCTGCTCATGGCGCGATACAACGCCAAGCAATCCGAGGCGCACTGGCAAGGCGAGTGGGAGCGGCGGGGCGCATTTCGCGCCGACAACGAGAGCACGCGTCGCAAATGCTACGTGCTCGAGATGTTTCCCTACCCGTCCGGCCGCATCCACATGGGGCATGTGCGGAATTATACGATGGGCGATGTCATCGCCCGCTTCCGGCGCGCCCAGGGCTATAATGTGCTCCATCCCATGGGCTGGGATGCCTTCGGTCTTCCCGCCGAAAATGCGGCACGCGAGAAGGGCGTCAATCCGCGCGAGTGGACCTACGCCAATATCGCCGCCATGCGCGAGCAGCTCAAATCGATGGGCCTTGCGATCGACTGGTCGCGCGAATTCGCCACCTGCGATCCCGGCTATTACAAGCATCAGCAGAAGCTGTTCCTCGATTTCTATCGCGCGGGCCTTGTCTATCGGGCCCAGGCGGACGTGAACTGGGACCCTGTCGATCAGACCGTGCTCGCCAACGAGCAGGTCATCGAAGGGCGCGGCTGGCGGTCCGGTGCGCTCGTCGAGCGGCGCAAGCTTGCGCAATGGTTCTTCAAGATCACGGCGTTCAGCGACGATCTCCTGTCGGCGCTCGACACGCTGGACCGCTGGCCGGAGAAAGTGCGGCTGATGCAGAAGAACTGGATCGGCCGTTCCGAGGGGTTGCGGTTTTCCTTCGCGCTCTCGAACAGCCAATCCGTCGAGGTCTTCTCGACGCGGCCCGATACGCTGTTCGGTGCAAGCTTCGTGGCGCTGTCGCCGGAACATCCGCTGACGCAGGAACTCGCCAGCCGCGATGCGCGTCTCGCCGACTTCGTCGCCCAATGCAGGCGGCTTGGCACCGCCGAGGAAGCCATCGAGACGGCAGAGAAGCTGGGTTACGACACGGGGCTGACGGCTACCCATCCGTTCGACGCGACATGGCAGCTGCCGGTCTACGTCGCCAATTTCGTGCTCATGGCCTACGGCACGGGGGCGATTTTCGGTTGCCCGGCACACGATCAGCGCGATCTCGATTTCGCCCGCAAATATCAGCTGCCGGTTCGCCCCGTCGTCGTTCCCGAGGACGCCGATCCCGGCGCTTTCGCCATCGGCGGCGAGGCCTATGTCGGAGCCGGCAGGCTCGCCAATTCGCGCTTCCTCGACGGGCTCGGTGTCGAGGCTGCCAAGGCCGAAGCGGCGCGCCGCATCGAGGAGATGGGCGCCGGCAAGCGCACGGTCAACTACCGTCTCAGGGACTGGCTTGTGTCGCGGCAGCGTTATTGGGGCTGTCCGATCCCCATGATCCACTGCGAAGCTTGCGGCATCGTGCCGGTGAAGGATGGCGAGCTGCCGGTCTTGTTGCCCGACGATGCGCGTTTCGACGTGACGGGCAATCCGCTCGACCACCATCCCACATGGAAAGACGTGCGCTGTCCGGCGTGCGGCGCGCCGGCCCGGCGCGACACCGACACGCTCGACACTTTCGTGGATTCCTCCTGGTATTTCGCGCGGTTTTGCGACACGGAGTCTGCGCAGCCGGTCAATCGTGCAGCGGCCGACTACTGGCTTCCCGTCGATCAGTATATCGGGGGTATCGAGCATGCAATTTTGCATCTGCTCTACTCGCGCTTCTTCGTGCGCGGCCTGAGAAAACTGGGCCATGTCGAAGTGGACGAGCCGTTTGCGGGGCTGTTCACGCAAGGCATGCTCTGTCACGAGACCTACCGCGATGGCGAAGGCCAGTGGCTGTCGCCGGACGAGGTGGAGAAACGCGATGGCGGCATCTATCGCAAGGGATCGGCCGAGCCGGTTATCGTTGGTCCGTCCGAGAAGATGTCGAAATCGAAGAAGAACGTCATCGCACCCGAGACGATCATAGACGTTTTCGGCGCCGACACGATCCGCTGGTTCATGCTGTCCGACACACCGCCCGAGCGCGATATCGAATGGACCGAGAGAGGTGCGGAAGGCTGCTGGAAATTCGTGCAGCGTATTCACCGCAACGCGACAGAAGCAGAAGGCCTGCCGCCGCCTGGCGCGCTGCCCGACAGCGCCTCCGGGCCGGCCCTCGCGTTGCGGCGGGCCACCCATCGCGCGGTGCAATGGGTCACCGAGGATCTCGACGCGTTGCGCTTCAACCGTGCGGTGGCACAGATCTACACGCTGACCAATGCGATTGAAGAGGCGGGGGGCGAGGTTGGCGGTGCGGTGCGGCGCGAAGCGCTCGAGACGCTGGTAAAGCTCGTGGGCCCGATGATGCCGCATTTGGCGGAATCCTGCTGGGAGGCTTTGGGGCATGCCACGCTGCTTGCCGACGAGGCATGGCCGCAAGCCGATCCGGACCTTGTGCGGTCCGACACGATCACCATCGCTGTCCAGGTCAACGGCAAACGCCGCGGCGAGATCGAGATTCCGCAAAATGCCGAGGAAGACGTCGTGCGCACCAAGGCTTTGTCGCTGGAAAGCGTCGTCCGCGCTCTGGACGGCAAGCCGCCGCGCCGCGTGATCGTCGTACCCGGCCGCATCGTGAATATCGTCGCATGAGCGGCCGGCTGAAGCTTCTTCCCGCTCTTGGCACCGCTGCGCTGCTCGGTGCCTGCGGCTTTCACCCGCTCTACGCCGTGCGCGGCAACAGCGAAGGCGCGCAGGCCGTGTTCGATTCGATCTACGTCGACCCGATCGAGGGCGAGCGCATCGGCTATGAATTGCGGAATGTTTTGATCGACGACGTCAAGGGCACGGCAAAGCCCGGCGCGTCCGTCTACCGGTTGAAGGTGAAGGCAAAACAAAGCATCGAGGGCATCGCGGTGGAACCCAACGCCAATATCACGCGATTCAACTATTCGCTGTTCGCGCATTACGAGCTTTCGAGCATGGCAACGGGCAAGGTGCTCAAGAGCGGCGACGAGACGACCCTGGGCGCCTACGACGTGGTCGCGTCACCCTATTCCACCCTCATCGCGCAGCAGTCCGCCCAGAAGCGCGCCGCCGAAGACGTTGCCGCACGCATCCAGGTGGATCTGGCAGTGTTCCTGCGCAACGGCGTGAGATGATTGTCCGTTCGCAGGACGGCGACCGCTTTGCCGCTCACCCGCCGCAAACACTCTGCGCAGCGCTTTTTTTTGGCCCCGATCTGGGGCTGGTGCACGAACGCGCCGACCGCCTTGCAAGCACCGTCTGCGCCGATCTGAGGGACCCGTTTCGTGTCGCAGAGCTCGACGATGCGGCGCTCGCAGGCGATCGCGCGCGGCTTGCCGACGAAGCGCAGGCGATTTCGTTCACCGGCGGCCGGCGCGTGGTGCGCGTACGCAATGCCGGCAATGCGCTGGCCGGAATATTTTCGGCCTTTCTCGAAAGTCCGAAAGGCGATGCCCTCGTCGTCGTCGAGGCTGGCGAGCTGTCCAAAGGCGCAAAGCTCAGGGATGTCTTCGAAGAGGCGAAAAACGCGGCCGCCGTTCAGTGCTATCCCGACAGCCAGGAAACGCAGGCCGATCTCGTGCGCGGCGCGCTCAAAGCCGAAGGCGTCTCGATCTCGAGCGAAGCCCTCGATGCGGCCGTATCCTGTCTCGGGCCCGACCGCGGCATGGCACGAAGGCAGATCGAAAAGCTCGCGCTCTTTGCGCTCGGTGCCAAGCGCGTCGAGATCGACGACGTTCGCGCCATCATGGGTGACGAAGCCGAGGCGCGTCTCGAAGAAGTGTGCGATCTGACGGGCGAGGGTGAGTTGCCGAAACTCGACCGCGCACTCGAAAGGCTGTGGTCCGCCAATATCGCGCCGATCGCCATCCTGCGCGTGGCCATGAGTCATTTTCAGAGATTGGCTCTGGCGCGTGCGCCCGGCGGGCCTGGTGTCGAGGGCGCCATCAAGCGCTATCCGCAAGTTCACTTCTCGCGTGCCGCCTCGTTTCGCGCGCAGGCGCGGCGCTGGAATGACACGCAACTCCAGGACGCCCTGGACATGCTGCTCGAAACCGAAGCCCTGTGCAAAACCACGGCCGTCCCTTCCGAAGCTGTTTGCGCGCGCGCCTTGTTTAACATCGCCGCGATGGTGAGGGGAAAGCGGTAAGAATTCGCGGTAGGATACGGCGACAGAAGACGAAATGCGCGGCACTGCGATGCGTCAAGGTTTCATGTCGGGCATTGCGCATCCCGTCGCTATCCGCATGATGTGGACGGCGTTGCCGATGACATCGGCGGGACATTTTTTCCTGTGGGCACTTAGAGCAAAATGACTTTTCTTCGAATCGTCATTTCGCTCCAAGATATTGTTTTGGCGCGGTTCCGGACGCAAAAGTGCACACACTCTTGCTGAAACCGCTCTAGGTGTGAGACACGGAAGTTGGATGGCAGGTTGCCATCGCGAGATTGCGCGGCCCGGCCGGGGTGAAAACGTAGAAATTATCCGAATCGCCCGGTCACGTATTCTTCGGTCTTCTTGTTTACCGGGCTGGTGAAGAGTTGTTCGGTGGGCCCGAATTCCACGAGTTCGCCCAGGAACATGAAGGCGGTAAAGTCGGACACCCGCGAAGCCTGCTGCATGTTGTGCGTGACGATGACGATGGTATATTCGGCCGAAAGCTCGTCGATCAGCTCTTCGATCTTGGCCGTGGAGATCGGGTCGAGCGCCGAGCAGGGCTCGTCCAGCAGAATGACCTCCGGCTTCGTCGCCACGGAGCGGGCAATGCACAGCCTTTGCTGCTGTCCGCCCGACAGGCTCAAGCCGGATTCCTTGAGCTTTTCCTTCACCTCGCCCCACAGCGCTGCGCGCTTGAGCGCGTCCTCAACCCGTCCGTCCAGTTCGGATTTCGGTATCCGCTCGAACAGGCGAATGCCATAGGCGATATTTTCGTAGATCGTCATCGGAAACGGCGTCGGCTTCTGAAATACCATGCCGATCTTGGCGCGCAGGAGATTGAGATCCTGGCTGCCGTCCAGAATGTTTTCGCCGTCGAAAATCACCTCGCCGGTCGCGCGTTGATTGGGATAGAGTTCGTAGATGCGGTTCAGCACGCGCAGGAGCGTGGACTTGCCGCAACCCGAAGGGCCGATGAAGGCGGTGACCTTGCGGTTGTAAAGCGGAACGGAGACGTTCTTCAGCGCTTTCGACGCGCCGTAATAGAAGGAGAGGTCGCGAATATCGATACGCGCCTTGAGCTCCACGGGCTTCATTTCGGTCATGGAGACATCCGTCTAGATTCAAATATCCGGGCAAGGATGCTGATCGAGAGCACCGCGGCCGTGATGATTAATGCGCCGGCCCAGGCCAGCCGATGGTAATCGTCATAAGCCGACATGGCATAATCGAATATGACTTTGGGCAGGCTTGCCATCGGCGCGTTCAGATCGTAGCTCCAGTCGTTGTTGCCGAACGACGTGAAGAGAAGTGGCGCAGTCTCGCCTGAAATACGCGCGATGGCCAGCAGGATACCCGTGACGATTCCGGCGCGCGCCGCCCGCCACGTCACGGTGCGAATGACGAACACGCGGGGCGTGCCTAGTGCTGCGGCGGCTTCGCGCAGCGTATTGGGAACCAACAGAAGCATGTTTTCCGTTGTGCGCACGACGACGGGAACGACCAGGGCGGCCAGGGCAGCCGAGCCGGCGATTGCGGAGAAATGCCCCAACTGGAAGACCATCACAACGTAGATGAACAGGCCGATCAGAATCGACGGCGCGCTCAGTAGAATGTCATTGACGAAGCGTACGACGATGGCAAAGCGCCCATGCCGCCCATATTCGGCGAGATAGGTGCCGGCGAGGACGCCTATGGGCGTTCCCACGAGCACGGCGAGCGCAGACTGGATCAGGCTGCCGATGATGGCGTTGGCAAGGCCGCCGTTCGATCCCGGCGAAAGTGTCCGTTGCGTGAAGACGGTGGACGACATCGCCGACATGCCCTGCACGATCAGGGTGCCCAGTATGAGTGCGAGAAAAGCCAGTCCGACCAGTGCCGCACTGACCGACAGCAGCAGAAACACGCCGTTGCGTATCCGGCGGCCGGCATAGAGCGCGCGATTCATTGCGACCGTCCTCCCGAGCGCGCCTCGAGGCCGCGCAGCATGAGCTGTGCGGCAGCCAGAACGACGAAGGTGATGAAGAAAAGCACGAGGCCGCTTGCGATAAGTGCAGACGGGTACAAGTCGCCGGTCGCTTCCGCAAACTCGTTGGCGATGGCAGCCGAGATCGTCGTTCCAGGCGCCAGCAGCGAGGGCGAAATGTGGTGGGAATTTCCGATGACGAACGTGACGGCCATTGTCTCACCGAGGGCCCGTCCGAGCGCCAGCATGGAGCCGCCGACGACGCCGGAACGCGCGAACGGAAGCACGATGCTCCACATGACTTCCCAGGTGGTGCAGCCCAACCCGTAAGCCGCTTCCTTCAGCATCGGCGGCACGGTTTCGAACACATCGCGCGTCACGGCCGAAATGAACGGCAGAATCATGATCGAAAGGATGAGAGACGCGGTAAAGATGCCTATGCCGTAGGGCGGACCGGCGAAGATATCGGACAGCACTGGAACATTCGCGAGCCGGTCGATCAGCCAAGGCTCGATTGTCGACTGGAAGAACGGCGCTAATACGAAGAGCCCCCAGATACCGTAGATGATGGAAGGTATGCCGGCGAGCAGCTCGATGGCGATCCCCACAGGCCTGCGCAAGGGGCGGGGGCATAGCTCAGTCAAGAATATCGCAATGCCGATACCCACCGGAACGGCTATGAGCATGGCGATCGCCGATGTGATCACCGTTCCGTAAGTGGCGGGAAATGCGCCGAATTTCTCGGTCACGGGATTCCACACCGATCCCGCAAAGAAGCCGAAGCCGAATGTGCGGAAGGCAGGCCACGCGCCCTGCCACAGCGCACCGATGATTCCCGCGAAAATGAGCAAGACCAGCCATGCCGCCGCCAGCGTCAGCAGGCGAAACCGTTTGTCGCTGCGGCCGAATCGAATGAGGGCGGCGGTCAGCGAGGGCGGCAACCGGGACGAAGTTATTGCCACGTCGGCCATGGATGAGTGACTCAAACTCATAAACGAATTGGGCCTATAAACGAATTGGGGGGCGAACTTCACCCCCCAGGATACCTTGGCGGCCCGTCATATCGGCGGGCATCTCGTTCACGGCACGGCGGATGCGTCGATATTGTCGTGCCAGCTCTTCGTGATCGCCTCGATGGTCGATGGTGGCAGCGGCACATAATCCAGGCTCTCCGCGAGCTGGCTGCCGTTCGCGTAATCCCACTGGAAGAACTTGAGTACCTCTTTCAGCCGTGCGGGATCCTGCGGATGCTTGTAGACGAGAATGAATGTCGCTCCGGCGATGGGCCAGGCAGCAGCCCCGGGCTGATTGGTGAGGATCACGTAGAAATCCTGCGAATGCGCCCAGTCGGTTTTCGCGGAAGCGGCCTGGAACGCGGCGGCTGTCGGAGAAACCGCCACACCGTCATGGTTTATCATGCGCGCGTATGGAATGTTGTTTTCCTTCGCATAGGCGAATTCCACGTAGCCGAGCGAGCCGTTCGTCTGCTTGACCATGTTGGCAACGCCTTCGTTGCCCTTCGCGCCGATGCCGCTCGGCCATTCGACCGACGTGGCTGCGCCCACGTTGCTCGCCCACTCGGGGCTCATCTTCGACAGATAGTTCGTGAAGATGAAATTGGTGCCCGAGCCGTCCGAGCGATGCACGGTTGCGATCGCCTCGTGCGGCAATTTCAATGACGGGTTGAGCTTCTTGATCGCCGGATCGTCCCAGTACGCGACCTTCGCAAGACAGATGGCGGCGAGCGTCTTTCCGTCGAGCACCATGTCGCCCGCCTTGATCCCCGCGATGTTGACGACCGGCACTACGCCGCCGATGACGGTCGGGAATTGGGTCAGGCCGGCGGCAGCGAGATCGCCCGGTGTGAGCGGCTTGTCCGAAGCGCCGAAATCGACTGTCTTGTTCTTGATTTGCTGAATGCCGCCGCCCGAGCCGATCGCTTGGTAGTTCAGCCCGATGCCTGTCTTGGCTTTGTAGGCTTCGGCCCATTTCTGGTAGATCGGCGCGGGAAAGGTCGCACCCGCACCTGTTATGTCGGCTGCCGACGCGCTGGTCGCCGCACAGGCCAATGCCGCGCCGGCGATGAGGCCGAGAATGCGGTGCATGCTGGAATTCATGG
>Ga0335085_10006231_pt1 | contig 18886 bp, 22 predicted proteins | sample Lox_Sample_45_FD_206712 | JGI IMG/M metagenome (GOLD analysis project Ga0335085, IMG submission 206712) | Soil microbial communities from Loxahatchee National Wildlife Refuge, Florida, United States - Lox_Sample_4.5 | ecosystem: Environmental > Terrestrial > Soil > Wetlands | place: USA...
CCGCGAGGCGGCCGCGGCGAGGACGAGAGCGAAGAGGCCGGCGACTTTGACGCGCGGGTCGATGCCCTGGAGCAGTCCCCCGGCGGCGGCGAGTTGCTCGGCGGAGGCGGCGTAGTCGGAGGCGGCGAGGAGGCCGGCGAGGGTGCGCTCGATAAAGGTGCGCTTCATAGGGCCATCGATTCATCGCGGAGCCGCGGCGGGCGCGGAGGAGGATGCGGAGAAAAACAGGGGTCCCGAAGAGTCGGGACGCGGCCGACGGAGAGTCTGCGACACGGAGTCATGATGGCCTCCGGGTGAGGAGTCGGGAGGCGGCTAGGGTGATTAAGATGATGAGGCCGGTGCCGGACATGGCGGAGAGGGCGTATCCGAAGGCCGCGCTTTTCAGGAATGGCGGAGCGTAGCGGGGCATGGGAGCAGTCCAGAAGTTGGACATGCGGGCGAGGCCGGTGGGGACGGCGGTGGGAGTCGCGGCGTTGCCGGTGGCGGCGGCGATTTGCCGGCGGGCGGCGGGGTTGGAGAAATCGGATGGAGACCATTCGCCCCAGGCGGACCCGGCGGCGAGGATGCCGAGGGGGGTCAGGACAAGGAGGACGCCGAGCGCGATCCACAGCGGACGGAGGGTGGACAAGGCTGGCGCGGCGGGGCGCTGCTGCGCAGCGCCGGGTGCGGTGGCGGCGAGCAGCGAGGGTTCGGCGCGCTGCAGGTAGGCGACGACTCCGGCGGAAATCACCAACTCGGCCATGCCGGCGACGGTGAGGTGTCCGATCATCATGGCGGGAATAGCGATGTGGAGCGGGTAGGGGCAGTAGAGCGGGGCGCCGGAGGGGTCATGGAAGAGCAGCGGCTGGATGCCGAATTCGAGGGCGGCGAAGAGGGCGGAGAGGTTGATGGAGGCGTAACCGGCGAGGGCGGCGGCGACCACGCGACGGCGGGAATCGACTGGGGCGCGTCCGGAAACGGCGCGGTAGACGGCCCACGCGGCCAGCGAGCCAACGATGGCCATGTTGAAGCAGTTGGCTCCCAGGGAGGTGATGCCTCCGTCGCCGAAAAAAATGGCCTGGATCGCGAGGGCGATGGAGATGGCCAGGATGGAAGCCCAGGGTCCCAGGACGATGGCGGCGACGGCGACTCCCACAGCGTGTCCGGTAGTGCCGCCGGGCAGCGGGAGGTTGAACATCATGACGATGAACGAGAAGGCGGCGAAGAGCGACAGCAGCGGCACGGTGCGGGTATGAACAAGGCGTTCCACGCGGCGGAGGGCGGTATACCAGAAGGGGGCCGATCCGGCATAAAGGGCCGCGCAGGTGGACGGGCTGAGGTATCCATCAGGAATGTGCATGCCCAGCCGCCAGCATCACATAAAGAGCCAGCCGGCGGCAAACCAGGCGCGCAGGCGGTCGGGGGAGAGGGCGCCGAGGACGCCGGACGGGTTCGTTTTCGGAGCGATAAGTCGCTGGATTTGTTTCATATAGAGCCAAAAATGGGTTCGTTTGGTAGATTCGGTTTGGGTGCGCCCGGAGGGGGTAGTGGGCGGATCGCCAAGCGGTACCCTGCGATTCGAGATATAGCACACGCGCTGCGCCGGAAAGGCCGGGGCCAGCGCGTAAGTGGCTGTAACGTTTGGAGAAGTACCGGCGGCCAGGACGGTGACCGGGATTCGCGCTTGCGTTTGTTCGAGTAGTGCGTTCATGATTGAAAAATATCTGCCCGGTGGCCGGTCAGATGACAGAGGTACGTGTTGGGGAGCGGAGGTGGATTGAGATGCCGGTGTACCTGGTAGAGCGCGATCTTCCAGGAGTGACGATGGAGGAACTGGCGGCGGCGCAGAAGCGGGCCATCCAGGTGGGCAAGGAACTGACGGCGGAAGGACGGCAGGTGCGGTACATCCGGTCAACGTTCGTGCCCGGCGAAGCGAAGTGCATGTGCCTGTTCGAGGCTCCCAATCCACAGAACGTGCAGGAGGCCAACGAGCGGGCAGAGATTCCGTTCACGCGGATCGTGGTGGCGGAGGACCTGACGCCCGCGGAGTGAGGGGGGCCCTGTTTTCACCGCCGCGCCACGGAGATCGCGGAGAACAACGAGAGAGAATTTCGGGGAGAGGGCGGATAGGGGTCGTGCCGACTTGAGGCGGGAGCGGCGCAAAGGCGGGGCGGTGCCTACTTCTCATTCAGACCGGGGAGGGCGTCATCGACGGGCGGAACACCATAATCGGGCTGTCTGATTTTATGGCGTAGGACGAAATCGGTGAACGACTTGAGAGCGTCGGAGTAACGATCCAAGGCCTCGCGCTCGATGCGGAGGGCCTGGCGCAAGGCCAATGCTCCATCGGAGTGAGTCAGGCCCGTGTCCAGCGCAATACGATTCAGGCTGGTTACTCGGGCTTTGGCTTCCTGATAGGCATTCTTGGCAGCAGTCACTCGAAGGAAGAGTTCCGCCTCGGTGGTTTCCAAGTCCTCTCCGGACAGCTGCGTATGAGTACGCAAATCCGGTGCGCCTCCCAGCATTCGCCAGAAGTATAACAAGGCACGGATCTTTCGGGAAGACCCTTTTGAGTTGTCGGGGACCATGACATGTACGGGCCAACCCCGAGTTACTGGATTCCGCGGAAACTGAGGCGGGCGGTGCCAATGCCACGTAGGTTGTGGTCCTAATTCCGCATCGAGTACTTAATGCGGTTTGACCGGAGCGGGACGCAAGCCGGCGAGCGCCTTTGCCATCTCGACAACTTGGTCGCCGTTGATGTGATCGACCACCTCGCACCATTCCGCGTTGACTGTGTCGGGGCGCAAGGCTCCGGCAATGGCGCAGCCGATAGAGGCTACCGAGTCGGAGTCGCCGCCGATATTGGCTGCGATTAGCGCGGTTTGCTGGGCGGATTGAGTGACAAGAGCCAGACTAATGGCGAGCGGGACAATAGTTTGCGGGCTGTTGGGGAAGTACTGAGTGCCAATGGCGTCGGCGTTGAGATCGGGAGCGCCGGCGAGGGCGGCATAGATGGCTTGAATGGAGGATGCGATGGTGGGTGCGGCGACGGCGGGGCGGAGGCTTTCGGCCTGCCGGGCTGCGCGGATTGCGCTCGCCAGCACTTCGGCGGCGGGTTGTCCATCGAGGGCGGCGGACACGGCGGCGGCCACCGCGGCAGCAGCACCAATGGCCAATTGTCCGCCGTGGGTCGGGATGGCGCATTCGTAAGCGTCCTGGACTAATTCGTCGAGGTTACCCGGGGGACACATCACGCCGACCGGCGCGACGCGCATGGCAGCGCCGCAGCCGTCGCCATCGGGGGCGATCCGGGAAGGATCGCCGAGTTGAACGAAAGTCCACAGGGAGACGCCCGGATGGAGCGATTTCTTGCATTGCAGGAGCTCCTGGCCGATCGCCTGGTGGCGGGCGCGACCTTCACGGAGCAGCGCGCGACTTACGGCGAGAGTTTGTTCGGTGTCGTCGGTGGTTTCGCCGATGCGCCATTCATAAGGCTTGCCGGCATAGCGGGGGATGACGTCTCCGGGGCGGCCGTGGAACCCGGTGACGCCACCAGGATACCAATGCTGGACTTGGGCTCTGGACAACATCTCGGTTTGTTTGCCGATGGCATCGCCGATGGCGAGGGCTTGGAAACAAGCGATGGCGCGGTCTTGGAACTGCATGGATGGGACCGGAAGCAAGGAGGCAGTATAGAGCTTCTTTCAGATGGCCGCAAATGCAGCGGACGGCGGCGCTGTCGAAGACGCATCTTGGGTTGTCGCCGAGACCGCTCTCCTCTGGTGTCGGCTCGGAAGCGAATAGATCGGAACCGCGACCATAGGAAGCGGCCCAGCCGGCAACTTCGGGCACCCGAAATGAAAGTACTCAGTTGAGATGGGCCCGCGCCAACAGTTTCTGATACCCGGGATCTCCTCGCAGCGGGTCCAGGTAGGGGTCCACCTTCATCGGGATGGCGGTGTGCTGGCGGACAGCCTTTTCCAGCCATTCGAGGGCCGGGCCGGTCTGGCCCAGCGCGGTGTAGACAAACGCGACCTGGTAGGGATCGACGCACTGATCGGGCGCGGGCTTCAGGAGGCGGTCCAGAATCTCGCGAGCCTTCCGGGTTCTGCCACTCCGCGCATAGACGTGCGCCAGACGAGCGATGCTTTCGCAATCGCCGGTGGAGGCCAGGGCCGCGACGTTGTACTCGCGCTCGGCGCCGGTCCAATCCCGCAGGCCTTCCAGGGCGAGTCCCAGCATCAGGTGGGCGTCGCGAAATGCCGGATCCATTTCCAGGATCTGGTGGGCCTTCTCAACGGCTTGATGGTAATGACGCAGATAGTAACTCAGCATGCCCTCGCCCACCCGCAGGGACACGGAAAGGGGATCCAGTTCCAGCGCCTTGCGCATCTCGGCCTGCGCTTCCGCGGTTCGGCCGGTGTAGAGCCGGCAGAGGGCGCGATATTTATGAGCGCTGGCCATGTTCGGGTCGAGCGCCAAGGCGCGGCTCAGTTCCGATTCGGCGGCGCCCCAATCGTAGCGGATGCCAAAGGCGACCAGGCCCAGGGCGGCGTGCGCTTCGGCCACGTTCGGATCGAGGGCGATGGCCTCATTGGCGGCCTCGATGGCCTGGCGGGCGGTCAGATCGGCAGGCAACTGGCTGTTCACGGCCATTACGGCGTAGCAACTGGCCTCGCCCGCATAAGCCGGGGCATAGCCAGGTGCGAACCGGATGGCTTGTTGATACAGTTCCAGGCTGGTGCGCAGCACTTCGGGAGTGCGCTTGTTCCAAAAGAATCGCGCTTTGGCGCATAGGTCGGCGACTTGCGGACTCACGGCCTGTTTCGGATTGCGCGGCGGAGCGGAGCGCCAGGCCAGAACCGCAGTAGCCAGAAGAAAGACCGCGGCGACGCCGGCGGCGAGCAATGCTACCCGGAGAAGCCGTCGATTGGACGCGGCGGGAAGAGCGGCGGCCGGCGGATCGGGCGATGGCACCGCAGGCTCAACACCGCGAATCGCCGGCGCATAACTTCTTTAGGAAATTCGATGCGCGCGGGGTTGGCGTTGCCTTCGCCGGCGTAATACTCGGCCAGCCTGGCCTTCATGCGCCCAACCTCGACCCGCACGGCGGGGTCGATGCGCGGATCGTAGTCGGGGGGCTTTCCGAATACATCCACTCCGATGGAGTACTCTTTGACTGGTTCGCCGGCGATGGCTCTTTCCACCAGGTACTTCAGGAGCCGGCAGCGCCGGGGGGAACCGGAGGATTTGCTTGCCCGACAGAATGCGATCGAGCTCAGCGCGAAAAGCCGTCTCATCCGGAGCGGAATGTGGAGAGGCTTCCCTGGAACCGCCGATCGCCGAGGCCACAACGCCGGGAATTGTACCACATTGAAAATAAAGATTGTTACGTAACAAGCGGGTTTATTTCCTGAGGCATTCGTTGCGCGGGGCGGTGCGGCGAGAATTCGCTTTGGCTGCTGGCGAGGACGGCGCCACGAACGACGCTCGACAAGCGTGCCTTCTCGGTTTCCATTGTTCACTGCGCGGCGTGTCGGTGCCATCGCCGCGGAGGCGCTCGGCGTTTGGATCGGAGCCGCCTTGGCAGCCGCAGGTCGGTGGAGGCGCGGCTGACTACCGAGGATATGGCGCCACTGGGCGGGTCCAGAGGGACCGCCCTACAAAGTAAGATCGAGTTAGCGAGGCTCGGCCGGTATCTTCAGGTATCGATCGAAGAATGCGCTCTCGCGGGATGCGAAATCTTTCAACGCGGCGCCGGTGAAACCGTGGCCCTGGCCCGCGTAGCGCAACGGGGTCACATCCTTTTTGAGGGCGCGCAGGCTGTTGTAGAGTTCGAGGGCGCCGAGGAAGAAGAAGCCGTCGTCGTCTCCCACGGCGAGTAACATCGGCGTGCTCACCTGTCCCAGGTGATAGACGGCCGATAAATTCACATAGGTCTGGGGGGCGTCCCAAACATTCGGGCCGCCTTCGAACGATGCCAGGGTCGAATCGGTCTGGAGCAGCGCGGGCAGGATCCAATCGGGATAGACGCCGGAAGCCCACACGGCACAGCGAAAGCGGTTCGTCCGGGTGACCAGGTATCCAACCACTCCGCCGCCACTGCTGAAGCCATGCAGTCCGATGCGCTCGGGGTCGGCCACTCCGCTGCGGATGACTTCGTCAACACCGGAAAGGACGTCGTCTATGAGCACCTCGACTCCCTTGGGCCCCTGAGCGGCGTCATTGAAGGCCTGGTCGCGATAGGCATCCATCCAGGTATGCGGCGCGCGGGCGGCCGGCCAGAAGACTGCATAGCCGTGGGCGGCCCAAAGCTGGTTGCCCATCATCTGAGTTGCTTTGAAGCCGTTCGGCTGCGCCGGGTAGCCGTCGACGATCAGCGGATAATGCTTGCCGGCCTGGTATCCCACGGGTTTGAGCAACACACCCTGGAGGGTTTCTCCGCGGCTATTCTTCCACTCGATGGCCCCCTGTTCGCCGAGATCCCAGTTGCGCATTTGGGGATTGGCGTCGAAGATCTCATGCACTTTGCCGTCACCCGCGGATCGGGAGAACACCAGCCCCAAATGCGATCCGTCGCTCTGGGTCCACACAATCGTGCCGTCGGCTGCGACGGACCAGGTCTGCCGCATGGCGGGGCCGGCAGTCAGTCTCTCGACGGAACTGTCGGTCGTTCGGACACGGAGGATGGGCCAATCGACTGCGTCCCAAGTCGAGATAGCCAGGGATTGGCTGTCGGGGAGCCACTCGAATCCAGTGATGTAACGTTGTACCTTTGCGCCCACATTGACGGGCATACCGCCGGCCCCGGGGATCACGAACACGGATGCCATGTGAAAGTGATCGCCGCCGGTATAGGCAATCCAGTTTCCGTCGGGCGACCACTTGGGCATTCGCTTATCGCCTGCGCCGGTAGTCAAGGGCCGCTTCGCGCCGCTCGATGGGTCGATGCGTATAAGTTGAGCGGACCGGTCCAGGGGTCGCGGCCCTCGCTGGATGCGCAGACGATAGTGCGGCCATCGGCGGACCATTCGGGCTGAAAATAGACCGAGTCATCGGTTGTCAGTTGGCGGACCGACTTAGTCGCGACGTCGGCGATGAAAAGCTGATTGACTAATACTTTCGGCAACGCACTTGCGTCGGGCTTGGCCGGCTCGGGAGGTTTTCCGAACGCGCTGGTGAAGACGCCATTCAGAGTCCAGGCGGCGGGCGTGTTGTTGGTGAGGATCAGCGGCCTGCCGGTTGCGGGATCGGCGGTCTGCCACGTCGGCTCCGCGCTGGAAGCCTTGGCGGCCGGCGATTCCACGCGGGAACCGAACACCAACTTGTCGCCGTCAGGGGACCAACTGACTCGCAGGATGTCGGTGACGGAGCCGCTCTGCCGCGTTCGAGGGTCGGGACTGATTCCGCCGGCGATGTTGGTGACCTGCGCGGGCTTGGCAGAGCGCGCATCGGCCACCCATAGCTGCTGCGAACCCGACTGGCTGGAATAGAATGCGATGCGGGAACTGTCGCGGGACCAGGTGGGCAGGCTCCCCTTGGCGATGGCTTTTGGCGCGCTACCCGCGCGCATGGCGCCGACCCAGACCTGTCCTGCCATCACGTAGGCCAGGTGTTGACCATCGGGAGAGACTTGCAAGTAAGTGATGGACTGAAGCGATGAAAGGTCGGTCCAGGTGGGCGCCTTGGCGGCGAGCGCAGGCCGGGCAGTAGCGGAGAGCGAGAGCGTAGCGAGGAAGAAGAATCGACCCGGAAGCATTGGGCGCATCGTAACACAGGGTTCGATGCGCGGCGGGCGCGGCCTGCGAAAGCTCAAGCTCTTTCTACCGTCGATCGTGAGGCCTTGGAGAAATCAAGAATCCTATGTTCGGTGACGGTCCCGAGGTTGGTTGGGAGCAACCGCGCGCGCCGGCAACGGGCGTATCAGCCTGCAGAGCATACGCTCCGACCGGAGTCTTGGCACAATTGCAGGCATAGTTCTGCATCATTGTAAAGCAAGCGGGTGGCCATTAGCGGCGCAGCATGGCCATCAGCATGGCCGTCAGCATGCCGAGGCGGTTCCAGAATGTCTGGCGTGGCGGCGCTGCTTCGGTGGGTTGGGTGGCGACAGGCTGAAGCTCGACATTTTTTTTGGCGCACCTGCGCGGCCGGTGAATCAATCTTCGAGGCACCCGTATCTTTTCGGCGCTTTCTGCTAATCCTGAAGCGTGGAATGCGAAGCCGAGGCGGTCCAGCTTGCCGCGCGCGGCGATGCGCCGGCCTTCCGCTCGATCTGGGACGCGCATCGGGCGGCGGTCTACCGCTTTGCCTGCTGGATGCTGGCGGACCGCGCCGCCGCCGAGGACGCCACGCAGGAGACCTTCCTCGCGCTCATCGAGCGCCCAGAGCGCTTCGACTCCACGCGCGCCTCGCTGCGGACGTTTCTACTGGCCATCGCGCGCAACCAGTGCCGCCTTCGACGCCGCGCGTTGCTGCGCGAGGCCGCCATGGAAGAAGCGGAGGTTGCAGGGCCCGAGGCTGCCGCCGCATTCGAATCCACCGAAGCCGCCGCACGCCTGAACGCCGCTATCGCCGCGCTGCCGCCGCTGCAGCGTGAAGCCATCTTCCTGTTCGAGTACGAAGGACTGTCGCTCGAGGAATCGGCCGCCGTGGCCGGCACCGATGTCGGCACCTTGAAATCGAGACTGCACCGCGCCCGCCAGCGCCTGAGACGGCAACTCATCCGCCCGGCCAAGGAGAAATTCCGATGATGGACCACGACCCTGAAATTCAATCGCTGATCCGCCAATGGACACCGCCCGATGCTTCACCGGACCTCGATGGCCGCATGCTCGACCGGTTCCATTCGCGCCGCAGTTTCTGGCGCCGGCGCGTGTCCGTGCGGCTGTCGATCCCTGTGCCGGCGCTGGCCGCCGCGCTGGTGCTGCTGCTCGCCGGGGCCGCGTGGATTGGTTTGGAAGCCCGCGCGAGAGCTTCCTTCCGCGACCGTATGGGCGGATTCGAACCGGTGGCCGCTCCAGAACTCAACACCAGCGCCGCGGTCTTCCGCAACGAGGTGCGGCAGTGAAGTGGCGCTGCCTGCTGATGCTCTGCGCGCCGGCCTCAGGGCTGGCGGCGGTGAACGGCGTCTGCAATGCCACCGGCCTTTATGCCGGCGAAACGCACGTCGTGCTGACAGTCCTTTCTTCCGGCGTGGACATCTCGCGTGACTACCGCGGGCTTTGCGGCACCCATACCGCCGAGGGCAACGTCATCCACCGCGCCTTCCCGGACACTTCCGGTAAGCCCGCCTTCGGTTACGATCTGCACATCGCGCCCGACGCCGCCACCCACACCTTCCGCATCGCCGTACAACCGGCGCATGGCCTGGCCACTTTCACGAAGCTGCCTGCTCCCGTGACCATCGGCGATGGCGACCGCGTCGATATTCCAGTGCTCGCAAATCCCAAGACCGGCGTGCGCATCATCGATAGCTATGCGTTCGCCTGGCGCGGCACGGGCGTCGCCACGCTGCCGATGCCGCGCGAGTTTCCGGCCTACGCACCCGCCGGCACGCTGCTGCGCCTCGAACAGCCGCACCTGCGCAGCGAAACGTCCGACCTGGGCGACAATCCGCAGTTCGGCGCCTCCGGCCCGGTAGTGTGGATCTACAGCCGCTGGCTGGGCAAGGTCTCCTTCAGCGCGACGCCGCGGCCGGGCTTTCGACGGCAGGCCATCGCCGAACGTTCGGCGATTCGCTTCACCGATGGCGTCGAACACTATCGGCTGGAGCTTCACGATCCCGCCGTGGCCAATGCGGGCACTTGGTGGCTGTGGGTCAAGCATGATGCGCCGTCGCCCGCGCCGGCCGGTCCGTGGACCGCTGAAGAACTGCATCGCGGCACACTCGCCCTCGGCGCCGAGCGTTAGCGTCACGTCCTGTTCCTGCGACAATAAATGCAATGAAGGAGCATGCGCTGGAAGCGCTGGACGCCGTCTCGCGCCGGGGCGTCGAATACGCCGATGTGCGCGCGGTCGAAATCCGTTCGCGCGAAATCACCACCAAAAACGGCAAGGCCGGACACGTCTCGGCGGGCGAATCGCTGGGCGTCGGCATTCGCGTGCTCGCCTCGGGTAGCTGGGGCTTCGCCGCCACCGACGAGCTTTCGCGCGAAGGCATCCAAACGGCCGCCGCGCTGGCGCTCGAAATCGCCCGCTCCGGTACCGCCGCGCGCAGGGACGCGGTTGCGCTGGCGCCCGAAGAAAAGCATGAAGCCGCGTGGGTCTCGCCGATCGCCATCGATCCCTTTAGCGTCCCGGTCGATACCAGCCTCGCCATGCTGCTGGCGGTGGATGAAGAACTCCGCCGCACCGCCGGCGTCAACCTCGCCGAAACCTCGCTGCACTGCGAACGCCGCCGCCAGGTATTCGCCTCCACCCTCGGCAGCCTCATCGACCAGACCCGCTATCTCACCGGCGCCGGCATGTCCGCGCTCAGCTTCCGGGAAGGCGAGATCCAGAAGCGCTCCTACCCCAACTCCTTCGGCGGCCAGTATCAACTGAAAGGTTACGAGCTGGTTGAGGAACTGCGCCTGCTCGAAAACGCGCCACGCATCGCCGAGGAAGCCGTCGCGCTGCATTCCGCGGATCAGTGCCCCGAAGGGGTGTTTGACCTGATCCTCGACAGCTCGCAACTGGCGCTGCAGATTCACGAATCGGTGGGCCACCCGATCGAGCTCGACCGCGTACTGGGCAGCGAGGCCAACTACGCCGGCATGAGCTTCCTCACGCTCGATCAGCTTGGCCGCCTGCAGTACGGCTCGCCGGTGGTGAACGTGGTTTGCGACGCGCGCCCCGAGCACGGACCCGGACTGGGCACCTTTCTCTACGACGATGAAGGCGTGCCCGCGCAATCCACCGGCATTATCCGCGAGGGCCGCTTCACCGGCTACATGACGTCGCGGGAAACCGCCGCCGCCGTGGGTACCGGCCGCTCGAATGGCTGCATGCGCGCGGACGGCTGGGCGCGCATGCCGCTGATCCGCATGACCAACGTCTCGCTCGAACCCGGTCCACATTCGCTCGAAGAGATCTTCGATACGCCGCACGGCATCTACATGGAGACCAACAAGAGCTGGTCCATCGACGACAAGCGCTACAACTTTCAGTTCGGCTGCGAGATCGCCTGGGAGGTGCGCCACGGGAAGCGCGTCCGCATGCTGAAGAATCCCAGCTACAGCGGCATCTCGACCGAGTTCTGGAATGGCTGCCGGGCCATCGCCGGCCGCGAGCACTGGACCTTGTGGGGCGTTCCCAACTGCGGCAAAGGCCAGCCGGAACAGGTGATGGGCACCGGTCACGGCGCCAGTCCCGCGCGATTCGCCGGTATCAAGATCGGGAGCGCCTATGCAGGCTGAAGACTGCCGCCGCATCTTCGGGCAGGTGCAGGATGCCGCGCGCGCCCTGGGCGTGGGCGACATCGAGGCGATCGTCTCAACCGAAGCCGAGGCGCTGACACGCTTCGCCAACAACGGTATTCACCAGAACGTCGCCTCCAGCGAAACGCACCTTTCGGTGCGGCCGGTGATCGATGGACGCACCGCGCGCGCCTCCACCAACCGGGTGGACGCCGCTTCCATCCGACGCGTGGTTCAGGAGGCCGTAGCAATCACCCGGCTCACCGAACCCGACCGGTCGCTGCTGGACCTGGCCGGCCCAGCAGAGTACACGCAGATCCGGCGCCACTTCGCGTCCACCGCCGATGCCACTCCACGCGACCGCGCCGCGGCCGTTGCCGCAGCTATCGCGGTGGTCGAGGAGGCTGGCCAGACGGCAGCGGGCATTTATTCCACCGGCGAAACGACCTTCACCGTGCTCAACTCGCGCGGTGTCTTCGCCCGCCACACCGAGACGATGTCGCGCTTTTCGATTACCGCCATGGCGCCCGCGAGCTCCGGTTGGGCTAAGGCCAGCAACTGCGATCGGCGCGCGCTCGATCCCGTCTCGCTGGCGCGTATCGCCGCGCAAAAAGCGGCTCGCTCCGCCGATTTGCGCGAACTGCCGCCCGGCCGCTACACTGTGATCCTCGAACCGGCCGCCGTGCTCGACCTCGCCGGCCAGATGTTCGGGGACTTCAGCGGCACCGCCATCCGCGACGGCCGCAGCTTCCTCAACGATCGCATCGGGAACAAGCTGTTCGGCGAAAACATCGCCATCGTGGACGAGGTGGCGCATCCCGCGCAATCCGGCGCACCTTTCGATGCCGAAGGCGTGCCGCGCCGCTCGCTGAACCTGGTCGAGCGTGGCGTGGTCCGCGAGATCGCTTATTCGCGACAAGCCGCCGCGCTGGCCGGCGTCCAGCCTACCGGCCATGGCTATCCGTTGCCGAACGAGTTGGGCGAAGCGCCCGCCAACATGGTGATCCTCGGTGGCACTACGCCGGTCGAGCAAATGATCGCCGCCAGCCCGCGCGCCATCCTCGTCACGCGCCTCTGGTATATCCGCGAAGTGGACCCCTACGAGAAAATCTTTACCGGCATGACGCGCGATGGCACCTTCCTGGTCGAGGACGGCCAGGTCGTCTGCGGCCTGCGCAACTTCCGCTTCAACGAAAGCCTCATCGAAATGCTGAGCCGGGTCGAGGCTATGTCGGAGCCTGTCCGCGCTTCGGGCGAGGAAGCCCCCGACATGGTCGTGCCGGCGATGCAGGTGGCGGATTTCCGGTTCAGCGAAGTGACGCGGTTCTGAAGGGCCGGACAGTCCCATCATCCACGACGAATCCGGGCTCGATTCGATCGGAAACTGCAAGTACGCTGCCGTGAGTTCATTCAGCACGCTTTACGGCTTCCAGATTGTCGCCCAAAGGCCGATGTTGTCCAGTAGATGATCGGAAAGCTGCCCTCTTTGGTCCGCTAGAGGGAGGAGGCGGTGGGATCGACGCGTGGCAGCGCGGGCGAACGGATATAATTGAAGGTCCCCAATGGCCCCCGATTGGTCCCCGCTCTGGCTCGGTTTGCGCGCGGCTGCCTTCTCTTCAGCGATGGCGCTGGTGTTGGGGCCGTGGCTGGCGTACTGGCTGCAAAGGTATGCGGCGGCGGCTCCGCTGGCATGGCTGCCGCTGAGCGTGACGCCGGTGCTGCTGTTTGCGTACTGCCTGCGGGCGGCGCAGTTTCGATGGGCGGCAGCGGGACTGATCGCATCGACGTTCAGCCTGCCGTACGTGATGCGTGCATCGGCGGCGGCGTACGGGGCGTTGAAGCCGGAGTATGTGAATGCGGCGCGGGGACTGGGTGCGACGGAGTGGCGCGTGTTCGCGCGCATCGCGGGGCCGTTGGCGCTGCGGCCGATTCTGGCGGCGGCGGCGTTTGTGTTCGCAGTGGTGGCGGCGGAAGCGGGGGCGGTGCTGATCCTGGTGCGGGCGGCGCGGGCCGATGCGACGCCGGCCGCGGCGCCGCTGGCGGCAATCGCAGCGGTAAGCCTGGCCATTCATTACCTGGGGACTCGCCTGGAACGAGGATCGTTGGGGTGACGCGGGCACGGTTGGGCAAGAAGGTCCCTCCGGGGCTTTCGCTGGACGTGGAGTTCGACCTGGCGCCGGGAGTGACGGCGCTGTTCGGACGGCCGGGGTCGGGGCGCACGTTGATCCTGGATCTGCTGGCGGGGTTTGCGACGCCGACGACCGGGCGCATCCTGGTGGACGACGTGATTCTGTTCGACGGCGCGGCGCGGGTGAACGTGCCGGCCCGGCTACGGCAGGTGGGATCGATCTTTCAGCGGGACGCGCTGTTTCCGCATTTGACGCTGCGGCAGAACGTGCAGTTCGCGGCGGCCAACAAGCCGCGGCTGGAGCGGCACCGGCGGGTAGCGGAGACGCTGGACAGCCTGGGCCTGACGGAATCGGGCGACTCGAAGCCGCGGGATGCCGCGCCGGAAGTGCGGCTGCGGGCGGCGGCGGCGCGGGCGCTGATGGCGGAACCGAAGTTGCTGCTAATCGACGATTGCGGCATGGAAGAGGCGCTGGTGACGCAGATCCGCGGGCTGACCAAAGCGCCGATTCTGCTGGTGACGCGGGACCTGGATTTGTGCTGCACGGCGGCGGCGCAACTGCTGGTGCTGGAGGCTGGGCGGATCGCGCAGAGGGGCGCGCCGGTGGAGGTGGTGGACCAACCGGATTCGGTGGAAGTGGCACGGCTGGTGGGGATTCCGAATGTGTTTCAGGGGACGGTGGCGGCGCTCGATCCGGGTCGAAACACGAGCAGGCTGGAGTTTGAACACTTCGCCCTGACAGGTCCGTATATCAAGGGACATTTTCGGGGGGACCGGGTGTGGGTGGCGATCGGGGCGGAGAAGCTGGCGGTACACGGCGGCGACGAACCGGCGGGCGTGAACTATGTGGCGGCGCCGCTGGTGCGGGCGGCGGAACGGTCGCGGTGCGTACGGTTGGAGTTCGCGTACGGGATTACGGCGGATGTGGCGCGCGAGGAGTACGCGCGGCAGAAGGATAATCAGAGTTGGCAGGTGGAGTTTCCGGCTTCGGCGCTGCGGGTGCTGTGAGTGGCGGAGAGAACGGGCGGGATCCGTATTCACCGCGGAGACCGAACGGCGAGGCGCCGTTTATGGGACCAGAAAGACTCCAGACGATTGGGCCCTGTTTTCACCACAGAGGCACGGAGGGCATGGAGGAAGCGCGGAGAAAAACGAGGGAACTTTCTGGAGAGACCGAACGGCGAGGCCGCCGTTTATGGGGTCAGAAACCGCGGAGCGCGGGTGTGGCGCTGGCTTCGACGCGGAGACGCGGAGACACGGAGCCAAGACGGAGAAGAACGAGATCGTATGGTCTCCGTGCGTTTCTCAGCGCCTCCGCGCCAGGTTCTCGATCCGGCCAGAGCGGTTTCTGGAGAGCCACGGAGGCGCGGAGGAAATACGGAGAGAAGAAGAGGATTGAGAAGAGGGTTCTCTGAAACCATTTGAAGAATACGAGCGGCTGGCGGCGGAGGCGCACGGACATTTGTGCGCGGGGCAGATCTTGGGGTTGCGGCTGGCAGTGTATGGGGTGCGGCTGCTGGGGCTGGAGGATCCGTCGGGAGCGGATCGCAAGCGGCTGGTGACGTATGTGGAGATCGACCGGTGCGCCACGGACGCAATTCCGATCGTGACGGGATGCCGGCTGGGGAAGCGTGCGCTGAAGTTTCGCGATTTCGGCAAAGTGGCGGCGACGTTCTGTGATTTGCGCGAGGAGCGGGCGGTGCGAGTGGCGGCGCGGGAGAGCGCTCGGGAGCGCGCGCGCGAACTGTATCCGGAGATCGCGAACAAGAACGAGCAGCAGATGCGGGCATATCGCGAGATGAGGGACGAGGAACTGTTCGCGATCGAGTGGGTGCGGGTGACGATCGGGCCGCAGGATTTGCCGGGGTACAAAGGGCCCCGCGTGAAGTGCGCAGCGTGCGGGGAGGCGGTGAGCTTCGGGCGCGAGGTGACACGCGAGGGTCGGGTGCTGTGCCGGGCATGCGCAGGCGAGCGCTATTACGAGCGGCTCTGATGCTGCGGTATTACATCACCGACCGGCGGTCGGCTGGCGGCGAAGCGGCGCTGCTGGAGTTTGCGGCGCGGGCACTGGCGGCCGGCGTGGATTTGCTACAGGTGCGCGAGAAGGATCTGGAGGCGCGGGAGTTGCTGCGCCTGACGCGGGCGATTCTGTCGCTGCCGAATCCGGCGGGGACGCGCGTGCTCGTGAATTCGCGGGCGGATGTGGCGCTGGCGGCAGGCGCGCAGGGGGTGCATCTGCCGGGCGATTCGATAGCGCCGTGCGAGTTGCGAGCGGTGGCGCGAGGGCGGTGGTGGATGGGGGTTTCGGCGCACAGCGTGGAGGAAGTGCGCCGGGCGGAGCGAGAGGGCGCGGACCTGGTAGTGTTCGGTCCAGTGTTCGCTCCGATTTCAAAAGCCGGCGGCGCGGCGCAGGGGCTGGAGCGATTGCGCGAGGCGGCGGGGTCGGTGAAGATCCCGGTGCTGGCGCTGGGGGGAATCACGGCGGAGAATGCGGCGGAGTGCGTGGGGGTGGGGGCCGCGGGGGTGGCAGGGATTTCGCTGTTTCAGGGAAGGTAGGGCGGCGAGGAGCCATCGAGAGGGATTGGCGATGCGTGGGCGTTTACGGAGGCAGCGAGGAACATCCCCACGAGCCGGGCGTCGTCCGCCCGGAAACCTGTCGATGAGTGACTTGGCGATACTGCTCTGGTTAACGACGCGCAAGTGACTGCACCACCGATGAATGGCGGGTAGGAGAAGCCCGAGCGCAGTTGTATCGAGCGATTTCCTTTTGCTAGCTTGGCGTAGATGCCGGCGCCTGTGCCCGAACAACTCAGCAAGACCATTGAGAACCTTTACCGGTCGGAATCTGGCCGGGTTCTGGCGACGCTGGTGCGGCTCCTCGGAGATCTGGATCTGGCCGAAGAGGCCATGCAGGAGGCATTCGCCGCCGCTTTGGAATTCTGGTCTCAGACTGGTATTCCGGACAAACCACGCCCCTGGCTGATTTCCACGGCACGCTTCAAGGCCATCGACGTGATCCGGCGGCGCGCGCGCTTCAACGGGGCACAGAGAGATCTGGTTGCCCACTTGGAATCGCGCGTCCACGACGCTCCCGGCGGAGAAGGGACCGGAGACGAAGAGATCGAGGACGATCGCCTCCGTCTGATCTTCACCTGCTGCCATCCGGCTCTGCCTGCGGAGGGACAGGTGGCGCTCACGCTTCGCGAAATCTGCGGCCTGACCACGGAAGAGATCGCCCGCGCCTTTCTGGTGACGCCAGCGACGCTCGCGCAACGCATCGTCCGGGCCAAGGCGAAGATTCGAGAGACGCCGATTCCATACGAGGTGCCGACGCCACAGGAATTGCCGGAGCGGCTGGACGCGGTGCTTCAGGTCGTCTATCTCGTCTTCAACGAGGGCTATTCGGCTGCGGCGGGAGCGGAAGTAACGCGAGCCGAGATCACCGGCGAGGCGATCCGGCTGGGACGGTTGCTGGCCGCGCTCCAGCCGGAGCCGGAAGTCCACGGGCTGCTTGCCCTGATGTTGCTGCAGGAATCCCGGCGCGCGGCGAGGACCTCGCCAGCCGGAGAGCTGATTTTGCTGGAGCATCAAGACCGCTCGCTCTGGAACCGCGAACAGATTGCAGAGGGTGTGGCGCTAGTGGAGAAAGCTCTGAGCTCGCGTCGCTTCGGGCCTTACACACTGCAGGCTGCGATTGCGGCCGTCCATGCGGAGGCGGAGTCAACCGCGGCGACCGACTGGCGACAGATTGTTGCGCTTTACAACCACTTGGTACGAATTCAGCCTTCGCCGGTGGCATATCTGAATCGCGCCGTGGCCATTGCCATGTGCGATGGTCCGGAGGCCGGCCTGAAGCATATCGACGCGGTGTTGGAACATGGCCAATTGGCTAATTACTACCTGGCGCATTCAGCCCGCGCAGAGTTGTACCGCAGACTCGGCAGGACCGCTGAGGCTCGGGCTTCTTATGAGAGGGCGCTGGCGCTGACCCAACAGGAACCGGAGCGGCGATTCCTGCAGGAGCGGATTCGGCACTTGAAATAAAAATAGAGTGGCTGTCGATTTTCGGTTTCCCCAGCGACTATAGGACAAAAGAACGATGAGCTACGATTCCTGAGTGAACAGGAAACGAGTCATCGGGACAAACTAAGAGAAAAGAAGGAGAAGAAGTCATGCCGCAATATCTGGTTGCTAACTACCTCCCCGACGACTTTGACCCGTCCGCCGTAACCGAAGCGATGATCGAAGAGATCCACGCGCTCAACCGCGAAATGATTGCTGCCGGCGTAAGGAAGTTCGCCTGCGGAATTTCGCCGGCGGCCAACGCGAAGACGCTGCGGAAGCAGCCCGACGGCAAGGTGCTGGTCACCGACGGACCGTACACCGAGACCAAGGAGCACATGGGCGGTTTCTGGATACTGGAATGCGCAGACCTGGAAGAGGCGCTGGCGTGGGCGCGCAAGGGCGCGATCTCCTGCGATGCGGCGGGTGAAGTGCGCGAGCTTCTTTTCTTCCCGGCTGCGGAACAGGGATCCGGCGGAAGCAAGTAAACAACCTGGTCATTGCGGTCCCGGAACACAGCTATAGCGAACGAGAGGAACGAGCCGCCGCGACGTCCCGGCGCCGGTTCCACCGATCCGCTGTGAGGAGAAGAAAAATGAAATACATCTGTTTGGGATATTACGACAAAGCTAAATTCGATGCCCTGCCTGAGAGCGAGCGAAGCGCCCTGTTCGACAGATGCTTTGAATATGACGATCACCTCCGCGCCAACGGGCACTGGGGTGGTGGCGAAGCGCTTCAGGGTCCGGAGACCGCTTTAACCCTGTCTTGGAAAAACGGCAAAGTGTTAACCACCGACGGCCCCTACGTGGAAACCAAGGAACAACTCGGCGGCATTCTTGTCCTTGAGGCGCGGGACATGAATCATGCTGTACAGCTCATGGCGCAGCATCCGGCCGTGAAATACGGCAACATTTTCGAGATTCGGCCAGCAGGGGACATGAGCGAAATCATGAAAGCAAGCGAGCAGCGACGCCGACAGAACACTGCGTAGCTGAAGACAGTTCCGCTTTGTCACCGGCGGAACCGACGAAGGGCCGCCGGGATCCAAGAAAGCCGCGGGTAGCGCGCAGAGGGGCAAAGTGCGAACTGTCAACTGTTGCGAACAGGCCCATCCGCTCATCGAGTTGCGGGAGAATGGCCGGCAACTCTTCCGGAGCCGGTGCTTCAGGCTTTAGGCTCGATTCCGATACGGTCATTCACTTTGATGCAATCCGCTGGGTGCAGCCGAGATAACGCCCGGTGGTCTGCACGGAAACGTGCCCAAGAGGAAATTGAATCTGCTCCAGTTCGCCGCCGCGGCGCGGCAGAGGGTAAT
>Ga0335085_10006232_pt1 | contig 18883 bp, 15 predicted proteins | sample Lox_Sample_45_FD_206712 | JGI IMG/M metagenome (GOLD analysis project Ga0335085, IMG submission 206712) | Soil microbial communities from Loxahatchee National Wildlife Refuge, Florida, United States - Lox_Sample_4.5 | ecosystem: Environmental > Terrestrial > Soil > Wetlands | place: USA...
CTCCGGGCGACCGTCGCGGTGCCAGCCGCCCGGCCCGGACCGGGTCAGCCCGCCCTTGGTGGCGATGACCAGCCCGGGCGGGTAGGGGTGCAGGGCCTCGGCGATGAGGCGCTCGCTGACCTCAGGGCCGTAGGAGTCCGCGGTGTCGATGAGATTCACCCCCAGCTCGACCGCCCGGCGCAGCACCGCCTTGGCGCGCTCGCGGTCGGGCGGCTCGCCCCAGACGCCCTTGCCGGTGATGCGCATGGCACCGAAGCCCATGCGGGCGACGAGGAGGTCGCCTCCGAGGAGGAAGGTGCCGGCGGCGCGGGCGGGAGGGCTGGTGGTCACGGGCAGGGGCTCCGAGGGGCTCCGGGGACTCCTCATCTAGCTCTGGTTGGTGCTCCGGCGCAGCCCCCTTGAGGGCCAAAGCGCCGCCCCGGGCTCTCCACCGAGCTGACAGGGAGGGCGCTTTCTGGTGTGTTGGCCGGGCCATGCGCTTCGACACCCTCGCCATCCATGCCGGCCAGGAGCCGGAACCCGTCACCGGCGCGATCATGACCCCGGTGTTCCTCTCCTCCACCTACGTCCAGGCGGGGCCGGGCGAGCACAAGGGGTACGAGTACAGCCGGACGCGCAACCCGACGCGCACCGCGCTCGAGCGGTGCCTGGCGGCGCTGGAGGGGGCGAGCCATGGCTTCGCCTTCGCCTCGGGATGTGCCGCCAGCGACTGCCTGATGCACCTCCTCGACGCCGGCGACCACGTGGTGTGCAGCGACGACGTCTACGGAGGCACCTTCCGGCTCTTCGACAAGGTGTTTCGACGGCTGGGGCTGGCCTTCAGCTTCGTCGACCTCTCCCGGCCGGGCGCGCTGGAGGCGGCGCTGACGCCCAAGACCCGGCTGGTCTGGGTGGAGACGCCCACCAACCCCATGCTCAAGCTGGTCGACCTCCAGGCGGTGGCCGAGCTGTGCCGCAGGCGAGGGGTACTCACCGTCTGCGACAACACTTTCATGTCCCCCTGCTTCCAGCGGCCGCTGGAGCACGGCGTGGACGCGGTGCTGCACTCGACCACCAAGTACCTCAACGGCCACAGCGACGTGGTGGGCGGCTTCGTGGCCACGAGCAATGCCGAGCTCGCCCAGCGCATCGGCTTCCTCCAGAACGCGGTGGGTGCCGTCCCCTCGCCGATGGACAGCTTCCTCGTCCTCCGCGGGGTGAAGACGCTCGGCGTGCGGATGTCCCGGCACCAGGAGAACGCCTTCCGGGTGGCGGAGTTCCTCGGCAGCCAGGCCAAGGCGACCAAGGTCGTCTACCCCGGGCTCCCCAGCCATCCCCAGCACGAGCTGGCCAAGCGACAGATGAAGGGCTTCGGCGGGATGCTCACCTTCGAGATCCGGGGGGGCCTGCCGGCGGCGCGCGCCTTCCTCGGTGCGTGCAGGCTCTTCGCCTGTGCCGAGTCGCTCGGGGGCGTGGAGAGCCTCATCGAGCATCCGGCGATCATGACCCACGCCTCGGTTCCTCCGGAGAACCGGGCCCGCCTGGGCATCACCGATGGCTTCATCCGGCTCTCGGTGGGCATCGAGGACGCGGCCGACCTCGTCGAGGACCTCCGCTTGGCCCTGGCGCGGGTGTGAGCGAGGCCGCCGAGTGGATGGAGGCCGCCGAGGCGGTGGCCCGGGTGGCCGGGACGGTGGCGCTCGGCCACTACCGCGCCGGCGTCCGGGTGGAGGTCAAGGGGGATGGCACACCGGTCTCGGTGGCCGACCGGCAGGCCGAGGAGGCGGCGCGGGGCTGGCTCGAGGCACGCTTCCCCCAGGACGGCATCCTCGGAGAGGAGCTGGGGCTGGCTCGACCCGAGGCCCGACGGCGGTGGCTGGTCGACCCCATCGACGGGACGAGGACCTTCGTCCGCCGGGTGCCGCTGTGGGGGAGCCTGGTGGCCCTGGTGGAGGGGGAGGAAGTGCTCGCCGGTGCCGCCTACTTCCCCGCCGTGGAGGAGCTGGTCGTCGCCGCCCGGGAGGCGGGCTGCTTCTGGAACGGCAGGCGGACGCGCGTCTCCGAGACGGCGCGCCTGGAGGAGGCGGCGGTCCTCGCCACCGACGAGTGCTTCGGCGGCCACGCCGGGCAGCGGGCGCGGTGGAGTCGCCTCGCCGAGCGGGCGGCGCTGGTCCGCACCTGGGGCGATTGCTACGGCTACCTCCTGGTGGCCACCGGCCGGGCGGAGGTGATGGTGGACGGAGCGATGGCGCCCTGGGACGCCGCCCCGCTGCAGCCGATCATCGAGGAGGCGGGCGGCGTCTTCAGCGACTGGTCCGGGCGGCGGTCCGCCTTCGGCGGAAGCACCATCGCCACCAACGCCGGCGTGGCCGCCGCGGTGCGGGTGCTCCTCGTCGCCCCGGGGAAGTGACCCCCGGGGGGCGTCACGGGGAACCCTCGATGGTCAGGAGATGGAGGACGGCGCGCGGGCAGGCGTCAGCGCAGCCGCGCGGGGGGGGAGGCGGTGAGCGATCCCACGGCGAATTCCCCGTGGAAGCCTCCCTGGGGTTCGTCACCCCAGATGCGGAGGGTCCCGGGGAAGAGCTGGCCGGTCGGCTGCTGGTCCTGAGGGGAGAGGTTGGTGTTCCGGGTCTCGTCCCGGAGGAGCGTCGTCACGCTGACCACGTGCTGCGGGGCCTTGACCGGGCGGACGCCGCAGTTGGGAAGGGGATCTGGCGTGCAGTACCAGGCCGTGCCGTCCTCGAAGCGGACCCGCAGCGCCACCGGCCGCAGCCCCCATCGAATGAGCTGCCAGCCCACCGGCCAGTAGTCCGGTGCATCGGGAAGCAGCTGGACCCGCGCCCGGACGTTCCCCACCATCACCAGCATCAGGGCCTCCGGCGTGGCCCGCCGGGCGTCCTCGATGTAGCGGGCCATGGCCAGATTGCGCGAGTTGAAGGCCACCCCCTTGTCGTCGATGGCGAAGGCGCTCACCGGAAGCCCCGCATGGCGCAGGACGCGGAGCCGGGCGATGAGCTCGAGGACCGCCTCGCTCGTCCGGCCGTCCTGCCAGGTGCGCCGGAAGCTGGGGCTCGAGCGAAGGAAGGCCATCTCGTCCAGGTCCGAGTCCGAGGAGAGGAAGGCCTCCAGCGCGGGCTGGTCGGCGCGGACGAGCTCCAGCCCGATCACCACCGGAACGCCGGCCAGGGCGGCCTGGCAGGCGAGCCGGCCGACGAGGTCGGGAATCTCCCGCGTGCCGGGGAAGTCCCCGAGCAGCACCAGCCGCCGCGAGGCGGCCAGCTCCTCCACCCCGTCGACGCGCTCGCCGCAGGGTCCGGCCGCGTCCACCACCGCCTGGGGGGGCGGGGTGGGAGGGGAGGCCACCCCTCGCGAGCGCTGGTCCTCGAGCTCGATGGCGGCCGCGGCGGGCTGGTCGATGCGGGTGAGGAGCTCCCACTCCAGGGCGTCGTCTCGTACCCGCTGGCCGATGACCATCCCCTCCGGGGGAGCGGTGAGGGTGGTGGCCTTCTCCTCGTCGGCCCTTCCCGGGGTGATGATGTCCTTCCTGGCCAGCGCGGTGTCCCTGGTGGCGGTCCGGTAGAGGCGCTCCGTCACCACGTACGTCTCTTCGTCTCGAAGATTGGAGGGCGCCCAGAACCCGGCGGCGGTGAGGACGAACCGCTCGGCGCGGATCCGCCAGTGACTGCCGTCCACCTCCTCGGCATCGACCCGTACCCCCACCGTCTGTTCCTTCTCGTTCTTGACGAAGTCCGTCCCCAGGGAGAACTCCTCGCGGTAGACGACGTACCCCCGCTGCTCGAGCAGCGTTGCCGCGACGCCCAGCGTCTCGTCCACCGAGTGGGCGTAGACGTACTGGTGGACGGCTTCCGTCCTGGGCAGCGTCCGCAGGCCGTGCACGCACCCCGGCGCGGCGACCAGAAGGCCCGCGAGGAGGAACCGGCCGAATCGCGCGAGGTCAGCGCATCCCATCTTTCCCAGCTGGGGTCTGTCCTCCGTCCCCGGGCGGAGGTGACGGGAAACCATACCCACGAAGAAGGGTGGCTAGGAAGTGCGCCTCGGAAGCCGTCACCCCGGGCTCCATCGCCGGAGGAGAGGCGGTGAGCGAACCCACCGCGAACTGGCCGTGAAACCCGGGGCCTGGGTCGCTCACCCCGAGAGGCGGGTGTCGTCGGTCACCTGTCGCCGGTCCGTCCCCCGGGCGGAGGCGAGGGGCTGACCACGCCCACGAAGAATGCCCCCAGGAAGCCGTCCGCATCCGGCATGGCGAAGAGGTCGATCCGCGGCACCCCGGTGCCGGGCAGCGGCGGTCTGGCCGGCACCTCCGCCTCCCCGCACCCGGGGCCCGCTCCCGGCGCCGGGCAACGCCAGGCCGTGCCGCCGGACAGGCGCAGGTCGAGGGGCAGAGGCCGGAGCCCCCACCGGGTGAGAGCGGCGGCCAGGGGCACCTCGCCGCCTGCCGGGGGCCGCCGCACCAGCACCAGCGTCACCGCATCGAGGTCCAGGCGGCGCTGACGCTCGACGGTGCGTGCCCGCGCCCGCTCCGCCCCGGGGGCGTCCGCCGGCTCGCCGAAGGCAAAGACGCGCACCGGAAGCCCGGTGTCCCGGAGCGTGCGCAGCCTGTCGAGGAGGCCGAGCTCGGCCGTGCTCGCCGGAGAAGGAGCGGCCAAAGCGAAGCTCTTGCTCGCCGCGAGGAAGGCCGCCCGGTTGGCCTCCGTGTCGGTGCTGGCCAGGTACGTCTCGAGAAGCTCCTGTTCCGCCCGCCAGAGCTCGAGGCCGACCACGGTGCGGATCCCGGCCGTGGCCGCGCGGCAGGCCAGATCTCCCACCAGCGCTGGAACCTCGCGGGTGCCCGGGACATCGGCGAGGAGGATGAGTCGCCGCGCGGCGAGGAGGTCGTCGCCGCCCGGGAGGGGGCGCCCGCAATCGACCGGGGAGGCCTGCCGTCCCTCGCCCCGGGCGCGCGACTCGGAGCTCTCCAGAGCGCGCGCGGCGCGGGGATCGAGGCGCTCGAGCAGGGCGCGCTCCAGCGCCTCGTCCCGCCCGCGCGAGATGGCCACCAGCCCGGGCGGCGGTGCCCCGAGCGTGCTCGGGGCCTCGAGCCGGTCGGCGCCGGCGGTGACGTCGGCTCCCAGGCTGGTCGAGGTGGCCTGGCGGTCCTCGATGGAGGAGCCGAGCGAGACGGCGATCACCCCTTCGATGGCCACGGTGGAGTGGTCGGCGTCGACGCGCACCCCCTCCACCCGGAGCCCGGAGGCGGATCCGCTCCCCTCCGGCCGCCAGAGCGTGCCCAGCCGGTCCCCCCGCCGCTGCACCTGCCAGCCCTGCTCGGTGAGCAGGGTCGCCGTCTGGGCAAGCACCTCGTCCAGCGGCCGGGGGTAGACCTCCTCCTGGACCGCCGCGGCGGAGCTGCCGGGCCGGGGCCCGGTCGCGCACCCGAGCACCACCAGGGCGCAGGTCAGCGGGGCGAAGGGCAACAGGCGCGGCCGGCAGCTCACATCCGCGCGGCAAGGAACTCGATGAGGTCGATCTTGGTGACGATGGCCACCACCTGCTCCCGCTCCTTGACCACCGCCACGTTGTCCTGGGCGAAGACGTCGCGCAGCGCGGAGAGGCTGGCCTCGAGGCTGACCACCCCCTGGAGCGGCGCGACCAGGGGGTCGATGGCGTCGTGGAACCCGGCCGTCTTCGACACCAGCGCGTTCAAGAGGTCGTACTCGTGGATCATCCCCACCGACCGCCCCGAGGCATCCTGCACCGGCATCTGGCTGATGCCGTGGCGCCGCATGGCCTCCACCACCGCGTCCACCCGCTCGCCCTTCCGGGCGAAGTGCACCACCGCCGGCCGCTCGCGGATGAGGTCCATCACCCGCCCGGGAGCCTTCTCGTCGATGGCGAAGCCGTTGTCCCGCATCCACTCGTCCGAATAGAACTTGCTGATGTAGCTGTTGCCGGTGTCGGTGAGCACCACGACGATGGTCTTGCCCCGGCCCAGCTCCCGGGCCAGCTCGACGGCCACGTGCACCGCACCCCCCGAACTGCCCCCGGCGAAGATGCCCTCCTCGCGCGCCAGCCGCCGCGCCGCGGTGAAGCACTGCTGGTCGTCGACCTGGCGCACCTCGTCGAGCACCGAGAAATCGAGCGCCTTGCAGAGCATGTCCTCGCCGATGCCCTCCACCTTGTACACGTGCGGCTCGGGGAGCTTCCCGGTCTGGAAGTAGCCCTGGTAGACGCTGCCCACCGGGTCTACCCCCACGTTGCGCAGCCCGGGCTTCTTCTCCTTGAGGAACCGGCCCGCGCCGCTCATCGTCCCGCCGGTGCCGAGTCCGGCCACGAAGACGTCGATCGAGCCGTCGGTCTGCTCCCAGATCTCCGGACCGGTGGTGAGGTAGTGGGCCTCGATGTTGTCCGGGCTGTGGTACTGGTTGAGGTAGAAGCTGCCCGGCGTCTCGCGGGCGATGCGCTTGGCCGTCTCGTAGTAGCTCTGGGGGCTGTCGGCGGGGACGTTGGTCGGCGTCACCACCACCTGGGCGCCGAAGGCCTTGAGGCGGTTGATCTTCTCCGTCGACATCTTGTCCGGCATGGTGAAGATGCAGCGGTAGCCCTTGACCGCGGCGGCGATGGCGATGCCCATTCCGGTGTTGCCGGAGGTGTTCTCCACGATCGTCCCGCCGGGCCGGAGCTTCCCCTCCCGCTCCGCCTTCTCGATGATGTGCAGCGCCATCCGGTCCTTGATCGAGCCCCCGGGGTTCATGAACTCGCACTTGAGGAGGACCGTGGCGTCCTCGGGTCCGACCGCCTTGTTCAGCCGGACGAGCGGGGTACGGCCGATGGCAGCAAGGATGTCTTGGGAAACGTTCATGGCTGACCGGGGAGGGTACCACCCTCCACGGCGGGCGCCGCGGATGTCGCGTTTCTACCGGTGGCGGGTGCAGGGTGGAAGTGAACCACACGCCCGGCGGGGCACGAGACGAGCGGACGGTGGTCGCCACGGCGTCCGGGCGTGTAGCGTCTCGGAGACGATGAACCTCGAGGCCGCCCTGCGCGACCAGGTTGCCCGGGCCACCGGCCGTCCCCAGCACGGCGCTCCGGTGCGGTCGCTGAAGGGCGACGCGAGCAACAGAAGCTACCTGCGCGTCGGCACCTGGCCGGACAGTCTGGTGGTGATGGTCATGCCCGCCCAGGCGCGGGCCAGCGAGGAGGCGGCGGGGAGCGCCGTTCCCGAGGAGCTCCCCTTCCTCGACGTGCACCGCTACCTGGCGCGGCTCGGCATCCGCGTCCCGGCCATCTACCGTCACGACGAGGCGGCGGGGATGATCGTCCTCGAGGACCTCGGCGACGTGACCCTGGAGAAGGCGCTCGCCGCGCGTCCCCCCGAGGAGCTCTACCCGGCGGCGGTGGACCTCCTGGCCGGCCTCCGGGCGGCGGCCGAGGCCGCGCCGGCGCCGGCGAGCATCGCCTACCGGCGCGCCTTCGACGAGGAGCTCTACCTGTGGGAGCTCCACCACTTCCGCGAATGGGGGCTCGAGGCGTGGAGCGGGAAGACGCCCACCGCGAGCGAGCGTCAGGAGATGGAGGCCAGCTTCCGCGACATCGCCGGCCGGCTGGCGGCGGCTCCCCGCGGCTTCACCCACCGCGACTACCAGAGCCGCAACCTCATGGTGAAGGACGGCGAGCTGGTGGTCATCGACTTCCAGGACGCGCTCCAGGGGCCGCGCGCCTACGACTTGGTGGCGCTGCTGCGCGACAGCTACGTCGACCTCGACGAGGCGCTGGTGGAGGAGATGCTCCGCCGCTACCAGGAGGCCCTGGCGCGGAGCACCGGCCAGCCCGCCGATCCGGCCGGCTTCCGGCGCCTGTTCGACCTGCTCACCGTCCAGCGCAAGCTCAAGGACGCGGCGCGCTTCGAGTTCATCCATCGGGTGAAGAAGAATCCCGGCTTCTTGCCCCACATCCCCCTCTCGCTGGCGTACGTCCGCGCCGCCTTTCAGCGACTGGCCGGCGACGCGGCAGTGCAGACCCTGCGCCGGGTGGCGGCACGCTACGTCCCCGAGCTCCAGTGAAGGCGCTCGTGCTCGCCGCCGGGCTGGGAACCCGGCTCCGCCCCCTCACCGAGGTCTGGCCCAAGCCGGCGCTTCCGCTGCTCGGCCAGCCGCTGCTCCGCTACACGCTGGCCGTCCTGGCCAGGGCCGGAGTCACCGGGCTGGGCCTGAACACCCACCACCTGCCCCGGGTGATGGCCCGGGTGGCGAGGGAGGAGGCGGCGCGGGCGGGGATGTCCCTCACCCTCTGGCACGAGCCGGCCATCCTCGGCACCGGCGGAGGCATCCGGGGGATGCGCCGCACCGTGGAGTCCGAGGACGCCTTCCTGGTGTGGAACGGCGACGTGCTCTTCGCGCCGGACCTCGGCCCGGTGGTGGCCGAGCACCGCGCCCGGGGCGTGGAGGCGACGATGGTCCTTCTCCCCATGCCCCCGGGCGAGCCCTTTGCCGCGGTGGAGGTGGACGGGGCGCGCTCGGTGCGGCGCATCGCCGGGCGGGGCCCGGGCGGGCCGGGGCTCGTGCCCTGGCACTTCTCCGGGGTCCACGTCCTGTCCCCCGGCGTCTTTCGGCACATGGCCGAGGAGGGAGCGGAGGACATCAACCGCGACGTCTACCCGCGGCTCCTCGCCGCCGGCGGGCGGGTGCACGGGGCGGTGCTCTCCGCACCCTGGAACGACCTGGGCACCGCCGCGCGCTACCTCTCCGCCCAGGCGGCACTCCTCCACGGCCGCTTCCCGGACGTGCTCGGGGAGGCCTCGCCCCTGGCCCGGGCACGGAGCCGCCGCGGCGCGTGGCTCGGGGCGGGTGCTCGCCTCGACGGCGCGGCGCTCGCGCCGGCCTTCCTCGACGAGGGGGCCGCGGTGGAGGTCGGAGCCAGCGTCGGCCCGGACGTCTACGTCGGGCGTGGGGTGCGAGTCCCCTCCGGCAGCTCGGTGGAGAACGCGGCGCTCCTCGGCGGCACGGTGCCCGTCGGCCGGCTCGCCGGCGCGGTGCTCTGGGAGGGCGGCCGCCTCCAGGTCTGAGCGCCGGTCAGGGTGCGGGGCGGCGGAGCCATGCGTCGCGCAGCACGGCCATGGCCAGCGAATCCACGAAGCGGCCCTCGTGGAAGTGATGCTCGCGCAGCGTCCCCTCGAGGACGAAGCCCAGGGTCTGGTAGGTGCGGATGGCGCGGGCGTTGAAGGCGTAGACGTGGAGCTCGACGCGGTTCAGCCCCAGCGTCCCGAAGGCGTGGTCGAGCATGAGCCGGGTGGCCTCGCGCCCCAGCCCCTGGCCCCAGCGGCTCTTCTCGCCCACGCAGATCCCGAACACCGCCCGCCGGTCCTTCCAGAAGATGGTGTCCAGCCCGCACGCGCCCACCAGGGACCCGGTGGCGCGCTCCACGATGCCCAGCACCACCCGGTCCTCGGCCTTGGCCAGCGATTCGAGAAACGCGTACTCCGCCGCCAGGCTCAAGGGGCGGAAGGTGGCCAGCCCCTCGCGGACCTCCGGGTCGTTGAGCCAGCGGACGAGCGCCGGGGCATCCTCACGCTCCAGCGGCCGGAGCGACACCCGCTCGCCGACGAGAAAGGCGATCTCCATGGGCCTCCCGCCCGTCCTCAGGCCGCCCGGTAGCGGGCGAGGATGCAGGTCACGTTGTCGTTGCCGCCGGCGTCGTTGGCCAGCTCGATGAGCTGGGCGCAGGTGGCCTCGAGGTCGCTGGCTCCGGCCACCGCCGCCCCGAGCGCCTCCTCGCCGACCATCCCCGACAGCCCGTCCGAGCAGAGGAGGAAGAGGTCCCCGTCGCGCGGCTCGAGCCGCTCGATGTCCACCTGCACCGAGTCCTTCATCCCCAGCGCTCGAACGATGACGTTCTTGTGCGGGAAGGCGTCGATCTCCTCGGCGGTGAGCTTCTTCGCCTTGAGGTAGTCGTTGAGCAGGGAGTGGTCCTCGGTCATCTGCCGCAGGGCGCCGTCGCGCAGGCAGTAGGCGCGGGAATCGCCGACGTGGCCGACGTAGACGCAGCCCTCGACGAAGTGCAGCGAAACGATGGTCGTCCCCATCCCCCGGTAATTGGCGTCGCTGTTGGCCGCCTCGTAGATGCGGGTGTTGGCCAGCTTGATGCCGGTGGCCAGCCGGTTCTCCTCGTAGTTCAGCGCCCGGTCCATCTTGAACGGCCAGGTCAGCTCCACGTCCTTCGAGGTCCGCCGGTAGAAGTCGGCCAGCTCCTCGATGGCGATGCGCGAGGCGATCTCACCCGAGGCGTGGCCGCCCATCCCGTCCGCCACGCAGTAGAGCTGCTCTTCGGCGAGCACGAGGAACGCGTCCTCGTTGTGGTTGCGCTTCATTCCGACGTGGCTGCGGCCGGCGACCTCGATCCGCATGGGCGTCGAATCACGCTACCAAGCCCTGTCCGAGCTGGGCAAAGCAAGTTGCCGGGCCCCCCGGTGCACACACCGGGGCGCTGGCGCAGCATGCCGGACTGGGCCTTGCTCGAGGTGTCCCGTGCTCCGCCCGGTCCAACCCCCGCTGCACCTGGTACTGGTCGCGCCCCGCATCCCTCCCAACACCGGCAACGTGGCTCGGCTCTGCGCGGTGACCGGCTGCCGGCTGGAGCTGGTCGAGCCGCTCGGGTTCTCCATCGATGACCGCTCGCTGAGGCGGGCCGGGCTCGACTACTGGGACCAGGTGTTCCTCGCCCTGCATCCGGACTGGAACACCTACGTCGCCGCACACCCCACCGCGCGCCGGTTTCTCTTCAGCGGACGAGCTGCGACAGGCCTGTGGGAAGTGCGCTTCAGGCCGGGAGACCATCTCGTCTTCGGGTCCGAGCCGGACGGGCTGCCGGAGGCAGTGCTCGGCGGCGGCGAGGGGGTTCCAGTGGCCATCCCCATGCTCCCGGACCGCCGGAGCCTGAACCTCTCCACCGCCGTCGGAATCGCCGCCTACGAGGCGATGCGCCAGCTCGGATAGACTCTTCTCCGGAGCGCCGAAGCCCCGAGGAGTCGTCATGGAGGCCCACCCATTGCTGCCGCCGCCGGCCACCGAGGCGCTCTTCCGCGCGGCCCGCGACCGCACCACCGGCTGGCTGACGCTCTCCGCCGCCGGTGCCGAGTCCCGCCTCTACCTCCAAGGAGGCGACGTGGTGGGAGCCCGACTCGGCTTCGGCTACCAGACGCTGGCCCAGGCGCTGCTCGCCGCGGGTCATCTCCTCCCGAGCGTGCTCGACGGTCTGTGGGCGCGCGGCGCCGCCGGTCCGGGCTCGGCGGAGCTGCTCGAGGCCAGCGGCACGGATGCCACCCGCGCCGCCGAGCTGCAGACGCTGGCCTCGGTGCGGCGCCTGGCGCTCCAGACCCTCGACGCGAGCTTCATGCCCGCTCTGGTCGACGTGGCCATTCCCCGCGTGGCCGGCTCCCAGGTGGTGCGCGCGGCCTTCGAGATGCTGGGGCCGCTGCCGGCGGATGCCATCGTCTGTTGCCGCGACGTCGACGCCTGCGCCGGGTGGCTCCTACGGGACGAGGAGCGCGCGCTGCTCGCCGGCTTCGCCAGCTTCCGTCCGGCGGGCGAGCTCCGGCCGGAGGAGGCGGCCCTGCTCCGGCTGCTCCAGCACGACGGGCTGGTGGAGATCCTCGACACCGAGGGGTGGCAGGTCCGCGCCGCGGCGGAGCGCGAGGCGGAGGTGCGGCGGGCGGACGAGGAGGCGCGGCGCGTGGCGGCGCGGGCAGCCATCGAGTCGGCGCGCCAGGCCGAGGAGGCTCGCCGCGCCAGCCAGCGCGAGCGGGCCGAGCACGCACGCCGGGCGCTGGAGGCGGCGCGTGCCGCCGAGGCAGCCTGGCGCGAGGCACAGGCGCACGGGCCCCAGCGTGAGACTCCCATCGAGGAGGCTCTGGCGGACACCGTGGTGCGGACCCGGCCCACCTCGGTGGAGGAGACCGATCCCTCGCTGCTCCGCTCCATCGAGGCCACCGACCCGGCCTTTCCTCAGCCGGGCGAGGCCCTGCCCGAGGAGGCCTCGGAGCAGACGGCGGAGGTGCCGCGCCTCACCGCGGCGCAGTCGCTCGACGCCGGGGCGCTGCTCGAGCCGGACACCCTCCGGCCGGTGGTGGTGCACGGCGGCCAGCGCGACACCCAGAGAGAGTTCCCCGTCGCCGGCGACGAGCCGCTCTTCGTCGAGCGACACGACACCGAGGAGCCGTTCGTCTTCCGTGGGCCGGAGCCGTCGGACGAGACGACGGTCAAGAAGCGCGACACGCTCAAGCCCTTCCCTTCTCCCGGCGAGCCGCCGCCCGCCCCGGCGCGCCTCGACACCGAGGAGGCATTCGTCCTCCCCGGGCCGGAGCCGTCGGGGGAGACGACGGTCAAGAAGCGCGACACGCTCAAGCCCTTTCCCGCCCCCGGGGCTCCCGTCGACGAGGGCAGCCGGCCGACCGGCTCCACGCCGGTGTGGGGCTCCGAACCGGACGAGCGGGCGGCGGCGGACACCCTGCTCCGGGCGGCGGAGCGGGTGGAGCTGCTTCCCATGCCCGGGCCGGAGTCGGTGGAGCCCATCCTCCTCGGCCCGGAGGCGGAGGTCGCTCCGCCCCGGAACCCGGCCGAGCTCCTCGAGGAGATGACCGAGGCGCTCCGCCGGTCCGGCGCCGAGACCTCCACCGAGGCCTGGCTCGCGGCCACGGCACGGGTCACCTCGGGGGCCACCGCGCCGGGCGCGCCGCCGGCCGCTCCCCCGGGGACGGTCGCTCCCCGCCCTCCGCTCCAGCTCGGCCCGGCGGCGGTGGCCCCGCCGGACGACCTGTGGCGTCTGGTCCAGCCGCCGGCCGCTCCGCCGCCGGCCGCCTCCTCCTTCGAGGAGGCGCTGGCCAACGTCGATGCACACCTCTCCTCGCTGGTCGGGCTGGCCAGCATCCCCCCCCAGCCCGCGGCGCCGTCCGACCTGCCGGTGGATGCCATCCTCCAGGCGTCGGCGGACGCCGGTGCATGGCAGATGGAGAGCTTGCCCACCCTCCCGGAAGCCCCGGCCATTCCGCCGTCGCCCCTGGAGGCCACGCCGGCGGTGACGCCCTCGGGCGGAGGCTCGGGCGAGGCCGGAGGCGCGGCCCGCGAGCGGCGGCAGCGCCTGCTGCGGCGCGCCATCCAGAACCTCGGGTCCGTGCCCCGTCCGCGAACGATGGGAACGGCCACGCCGCTCGAGCCGACGCCTGCGCCGATCACCGCCCCCATCCGGACGCCCAACGACGAGCGCCTGGCGCGCCAGGTGGAGGAGCGCTTCGCCGGGCTGACCGGAGACCGGAACCGCTTCGACATCCTCGGGCTCCCGGTGGATGCCACCCGAGACGAGGTGAAGAGCGCCTTCCTCGACCTGGCCAAGGTCTTCCATCCCGATCGACTCCCGCGCTCGCTCTCCGCGCTCGGGCCGCAGGCCACCGCCGTCTTCGACTCCCTCCGCGAGGCGCACGACTTCCTCCTCGACGACGCACGGCGAGCCGCGCACGCCGACGAGGTGGCCGGGCTGGCGAGCGGACGCCCGCTCCGGGACCAGGCGGAGGCCGCGGAGGCCTTTCGCGCCGGCGAGGCGGCGCTCCGCCGGCGAGACCACGCGGCCGCCGAGACCCACTTCGCCGAGTCCTACCGGCTCTACCCCAAGGCCCATGTCCTCGCCGCGCGGGCGTGGGCCATCTACATGGACCCCAATCGCAAGGCCGATTCCGGGAACGCCCGGGCGATGATGGTCGAGGCGCTCCAGCTGGACCCGGCCTGCGACCGCGCCCACTACCAGCTGGGAGTCATCGCCCGCGTGGAGGGGGACGTGGACCGGGCGGAGCGCCACTTCCGCGAGGCCCTGAGGGCCAACCCGCGCCACCCCGAGGCCAGCCAGGAGCTGCGCCTCATCGAGATGCGCAAGCGCGGCGGTCCGGGGCGCAAGACTCGGTGAGGGCCTGGGGGCGCTAGTCCGCGCCCAGCGCCGCCTCCAGGGCCTGCCGGTCCCCGCTGCTCAGGGCCAGGAACTGGATTCCCATCCCCGCCGGCTCGTCGCCGTCGGGGAAGCGGCGCACCCAGGCCACCCGCGCCGGCGTGGCGAGCGGCACCGGCGCACCCGGGAGGCGGAATTCCAGGATCAGCGTTTCCCCGGGCTCGAGCAGCACGTCGCAGCGGAGGAACGTCCCTCCCGCGGAGAGGTCGGCGCCGACCAGGGTGAGCTCTCCCTCCCCGGCGGCATCGCGGGCCCGGAACTCCACGCTCAGGGCGCGGCGCACGTGTCGTCGCTGCTCGGCTCCAGACATGTGGGGTCTCGGCTCCTCCTCAAGCAGCCCGGTGGCTGTGGTGTCAAGACGCCTGCCCGCCTCGGGGCGAGGCGACCTCTGCCGGAGCCAGCGCGGACGCGGGGTCGTTGACGGGCGGTGCGCGTGCCCCCGATCATCGCGACCGGACATCGGCCGGACCCACCTCGCCGGCCGAGCGACGGGTACCCGTGGCCAAGCAGCACCTGCTCCTGGTCGATGGCGACGCAAAGAACCTGCGTGTGATGGAGGTCAGCCTGAAGAAGGCCGGCTTCCAGGTGACCACGGCGGTCAACGGCCGCGACGCCCTGGAGAAGGTCAACATCAACCCGCCGGATCTGGTGCTCTCCGACACCCGGCTTCCGGAGATGGGCGGCTTCGAGCTCTGCCGCCGGATGAAGGCCGACGAGCGGCTGGCAAAGATTCCCTTCGTCTTCGTCACCAGCCAGACGACGCTCGAGGACAGGGTACGCGGCCTGGAGCTGGGCGGCGAGGACTACCTCACCAAGCCGATCTACATCCGAGAGATCATCACCCGGGTGCGGATGATCCTCCAGAAGGGGGAGAAGGAGCGCATCGAGCGCCAGCAGACCAAGGGCGGCTTCTCCGGAAACCTGGCCGACATGGGCGTGGTGGACCTGGTGCAGACCTTCGAGGTCGGCCGGAAGACCGGGGTGGTGCACATCGAGGGTGAACACAACGGCGCCATCTGCTTCCGGGACGGCCGGGTGGTGGATGCCGAGCTGGGCAAGCTCGTCGGCGAGAATGCCTTCTACCGGCTGCTCAACACCTTCGAGGGGAAGTTCAACGTCACCTTCGCCCCCGTCGATCGCCCGGACCGGATCGAGGTCTCCACCCAGGGGCTCCTCCTGGAGGGAATGCGCCGGCTCGACGAGTGGGGCCGGATGCTGGAGCAGCTCCCGCCGCTGGATACCGTCTTCCAGATCGATTACCGCCAGCTCGCCGAGCGCCTGAGCGAGATCCCGGACGAGGTCAACGCGCTGCTCCGCCTCTTCGACGGCCGCCGGACGCTGACCCGGGTGGTGGAGGACTCCAACTTCGAGGACCTCGCCGCGCTGGGCATCATCAGCAAGCTCTACTTCGAGGGGTTGATCCGCGAGCTGGGGAGCACGCCCCCCTTCGGAGGAAGGGACGAGCGCCGGCCGACCTTCGACGAGTGGCTGGCCCGGCCAGCCAGCGCGCCGGCCATGGCTGCCGGCGCCGGGCGTCCGCAGGCCGGGCGACCGGAGATGGACGCCGTGGCCGCCGAGCTGGCCAGCGCCGAGCCCGAACTCCCCGAGCCGCGGCTCCCGGCTCGGACCAAGCCGGCCGAGCCGGCCCCCGCGCGCCCCGAGGACGAGCGGGGAAGGAGCGCTCGGGTGCTCCATTTCCAGGAGCCGGATGCCTCCGAGGCTCCCACCATCCGGGTGCCGGTTCCGGTCCAGGGCCCCCCTCCCGCGGGGCTCGTCTCCAGGGCTCCCCCGCCGGAGCCGCCCGAGCCGCGCCCGGAGGTGGTTCGCGTCGCCGCAGCTTCGCCCGCGCCCGATGGCCAGGCGCGCTTCGGCGGCGCGCCCTCAGCCCCGATCATCCCGCTCCGCCTGGAGCACTCCCTTCCCCCCGTCCCGCCCGTCGTCCCGCAGGCCAGCCCTCCTCTGGACGGGCACGCCGCCGCGCCCCCTCTGCACACCAACGGGCCGGCGCCCTTCCCGGTCGCCCCGCCGGCGGCGGCTCCCGTCCCGCCCCCGGCCGAGCAACCGGAGGTGACAGAATCCGAGCTGCCCGAGGTAACCGAATCCGAGCTGCCGGAGGTGACGGAGCCGGAGACCCCGGTGGGGACGGAGCCGGAGGCGCGCGGGGCGGAGCCCGAGCCGCCGCCCGCCGGAACCGAGCCCGAAGCGCGCGCCGCCCCCACCGCGGAGGAAGCCGAGGAGGCGGCGCTGCTCATCGAGGAGGAACGGGCCCAGGCCGCTCGCCGTCTCCGTCAGCGGCGGCTCGTGCTCGCGGCGGCCGCCGTCGTCGTCGGGGTGGCAGGCCTGCTCCTCTGGCTTCTGCGGACCCCCGCTCCACCCGCTCCCTCCCCGGCGGCGACGGCCGTTGCGCCGCCGGCGCCGGCACCCCCCGGCCCGCCCGCGGCCGAGGCGCCCCCCGCGGTGGCCTCGGCGGCGAGTGGCGGAGACCCGGCAGCGACCGCGCCCAGCCCGGCGCCGCCCCTCGCGGCCGAGCCCGCTCCGGCCCCGGACTCGCCGGAGGCCGTCTTCCACCACTGCATGGAGGAGGGAGCCCGTGCGCGCGAGCAGGGCGACTTCTCCGCGGCGGCGGTGCAGTACCGGCGGGCGCTGAGCATCAAGCCGGGCTCGCTCGAGGCGCAGGAGGGCCTGGGCGGGGCCATCGTCCGCTCCAGCGGCGCGGCGGGCAGCTACGCCGAGGCCACCAAGCTCCTCGGAGACGTCCTCCGGGCGGATGCCAAGCGTCCAGTGGCCTGGCTCTACCTCGGCATGGCCCAGCACTTCAGCGGCCAGTACGCGCCGGCGCTGGAGTCCTACCGGACCTACCTCGAGCTCGCTCCACACGACCAGTACGCGCCGGAGGTCCGAGCGGTGGTGAAGGCGCTCGGCCCGGAGGTGGCGCGGCGCGGCCACGCACGCTAAACGGCTCGTTCTGCCGATGCGCGTGCTGGGCCTGGAGACTTCGTGCGACGAGACCGCCGCCGCGGTGGTCGAGGACGGCCGGCGTGCGCGCTCGGACGTCGTCTCCACCCAGGTGGACATCCACCGCCGGTGGGGCGGGGTGGTGCCCGAGCTTGCCAGCCGCAACCACGTGGTGCAGGTGCTGCCGGTGGTGGACGAGGCGCTGGCCCGCGCTGGAGTGGCCCTCGAGGACCTGGACCTCATCGCCGTCACCGCCGGCCCCGGGCTGCTCGGGGCCCTGCTCGTCGGCCTGCAGACCGCACGGGGGCTGGCCGCGGCCACCGGGTTCCCCGTGCTGGGGGTGAATCACCTCGAGGGCCATCTCCTCGCCATCCGGCTGGTGGAGGATGCACCCCCTCCGCCCTTCCTCGGGCTGGTCGTCTCCGGCGGCCACACCAGCCTCTACCTGGTGGAGGAGCTCGGCTCCTACCGCCGCCTGGGCAGCACCCGCGACGACGCGGCCGGCGAGGCCTACGACAAGGTGGCGCGCCTGCTCGGGCTGCCCTACCCAGGGGGGCTTCCCATCGACCGGCTGGCGCAGTCCGGTGACCCGAGGGCGATCCGGTTTCCCCGGGCGATGAATTCACCCCACGACGTGGACTGGAGCTTCAGCGGTCTGAAGACGGCGGTGCGCGACCGGGTGCGGGCGCACGGCGTTCCGGCGGGGCAGGCCCTGGCCGACCTGTGCGCCTCCTTCCAGGAGGCGGTGGCAGACACGCTCTCGCGCAAGGCGGTGGCCGCGGCGCGCCGGCTGGGCGTTCCCCGGCTCGTGCTCTGCGGCGGGGTGGCGGCCAACAGCCGCCTGCGGGCGCTCACCGCCGAGCGCGCCGCGGAGCGCGACATCCGCGTCTACCTCCCGCCGGCGGCCCTGTGCACCGACAACGGGGCGATGATCGCCGTCGCCGGTCACGAGGCCTGGCAGCGCGGGGTGCGGCCCTCCGCCAACCTCGGCGTCGACGCGGCCTGGAGGCCGTGAGCGGTGGAGTCGCCGCGGTCCATCCTCCAGCGGCGCGGGCTGCGCCCGAAGTACAGCTGGGGCCAGAACTTCCTCGGCGACCCGGAGGTGCTGGAGCAGATCGTGGCCGCACTCCAGCTCGCTCCCGGGGAGCCGGTGGTGGAGCTCGGCCCGGGGCTGGGGCACCTCACCCGCTTCCTCCTCGCCACCGGGGCCCGGGTGACGGCGGTGGAGCGGGACCGGGACATGGTGGAGGCGCTCGGCGAGATCCAGAGCGACCGGCTGACGGTGGTGGCGGCCAATGCCGCCGAGGTGGACTACGCCCGGCTGGCCGGTGCGGAGAGGGTGGCGGTGGTGGGGAACCTGCCCTACCACCTCACCAGCCCCATCCTCTTCCACCTCCTCGAGCAGCAGGCCCGGGTCAGCCGGGCGGTGTTCACCGTGCAGAAGGAGGTCGCCGAGCGGCTCTCGGCCGAGCCGGGAAGCCGAACCTACGGGCTGCTCACCGTGCTCCTCGGCCTCCACTTCCGGGCGCATCTGCTCTTCACCCTCCCGGCGCGGCTCTTCCATCCGCCCCCGGCCGTCGACTCCGCCGTGCTCCGGCTCACCGCGCTGCTCCGGCCCAGGGCCGAGGTGACCGACGAGGCGCACTTTCGCCGGGTGGTGAAGGCGGCCTTCGCCCACCGCCGCAAGACGCTCTTCAACTCGCTCCGCTCCGATCCACAGCTCGGTCCGCCGGAGGCGATCCGCGCCTCGCTGGAGTCGGCGGGCATCGACCCCACGCGCCGAGCGGAGACGCTCAGCGTGGAGGAATTCGGTGCCGTGGAACGCGCCCTGGCCGGCCACCGCTAGCCCGTCGCGATTTCGTCCCCCCCGGGCCGCTGGTCTGGTCTAGCGTGCGCCGCCAGTCCGGAGCCGGGAGGTGGGAGCAATGCGTTCAGCGAGGTCTCGCACACGACGAGGAGCGGCCGC